>JAESFG010000078.1_pt1 | contig 158068 bp, 128 predicted proteins | sample 9269371 | NCBI WGS metagenome assembly JAESFG01 (sample SAMN14506227, study PRJNA617093) | algae metagenome | isolation source: Aetokthonos hydrillicola CCALA 1050 (B3-Florida) and co-occurring... | place: USA: South Carolina | collected 2013-01-01 | reverse complement strand
CTTGCAGGCCGCAGAGCATCAGCACAACGGGACGATCTGCCCGCTGCGGGATCTTGTGATCCACCGGCCCCATCAGGGCGACGAGTTCCTCGTAAACGTTCTTGACGATCTGTTCCGAGGGATCGACGCGGGCCAAGACGTCCTGGCCGAGCGATTTGGCCTCGACGCGGGAGATGAAGTCGGTGGCGACGTTGAAGTTGACGTCGGCTTCGAGGAACGCGCGGCGGACCTCGCGCAGCCCGTCCTTGACGTTCTCGGCGGTGAGCCGCCCGCGGCCGCGGAGCTTCTTGAACGCCTCGCCGAGCGACTTCGTGATGCCTTCGAACATGCGCCACCGCCTGGACCGGGATGCAGACCTTCCCTTACTCTAAGGGATGACGGACCGCGGTTCAACCGGACCGAAAGGCCGGCCGTCCTCGCCTGTAGAACAAAAGGATTCACCACAAAGGCACAAAGGGCACAAAGAAGGCAGAAGAGAAGTTTGTTCTTCAAAACGCGGCCTTTGTCTTCTTTGTGCCCTTTGTGCCTTTGTGGTGAATCCGAGTTTTCCGCAGTTCAATCGGAGGCGTCATGCGCGCGTTCTGCACCCTGGCCGTTCTCGCCCTCAGCGCCGGCATCCGGTTCGTCGCCGTCGCCGCGCCGATCGTGCTGCTGGCACAATCGGCTGCGCCGGCGAGGGCCGACGACTGGCCGCAGTGGCTCGGGCCGAAGCGGGACGGCGTGTGGCGCGAGAGCGGGCTGGTCGAGAAGTTACCGGCCGGCGGGCCGAAGCCCCTCTGGAAAGAAAGTGTGGGTGTCGGGTACGCCGGGCCGGCGGTCAGCGGCGGCAAGGTGTTCGTCACCGACTACACGACGAGCGGCACCCTGCCCGAGAGCGGGTTCAAGAAGGGCCGGTTCGCCGGCAAGGAGCGCGTCACCTGCCGCGACGCGGCCACCGGCAAGCACGTGTGGACCGCGGAATACCCGGTCGAGTACACGGTCAGCTACCCGGCCGGGCCGCGCTGCACCCCGACCGTCGATGGCGACCTCGTTTACACTCTCGGCGCGATGGGCGACCTCAAGGCGCTCAAGGTCAGCGACGGCAAAGAGGTGTGGTCGAAGAACTTCATGAAGGATTACGAGGCCGGGCTGCCGGTGTGGGGGTTCGCCGCGCACCCGCTCGTGGACGGCGACAAGCTCATCTGCCTCGTCGGCGGGTCGAACGACCGGCTCGTCGTCGCGTTCGACAAGAAGACCGGCAAGGAACTGTGGGCGTCGCAGAGCTGCGACGGCGACTTCGGGTACTGCCCGCCGGTCGTCATGGAGTTCGGCGGCAAGCGCCAACTGATCGTGTGGCACACGCGGGCGGTTGTCGGGCTGGAACCGGACACCGGCAAGCGCCTCTGGCGCGTCGATTTCGAGGTGAAAGCCGCCCTCACCGCCCCGACTCCCCGCAAGGTGGGAGACGACAAGCTGTTCGTGACTTCATTCTACAACGGGGCGCTGCTGCTCAAGGTCGGGGCGAGTTCGGCGGAAGTGGTGTGGAAGAGCAAGGCGAAGGGCGAGATGCCGAACCTCACCACCGACCTGAGTTCGATCATGAGCACGCCGTGGGTGGACGGCGACCACATTTACGGCGTGTGCAGCTACGGGCAACTCCGCTGTATTGAGGCGAACACCGGCAAGCGCGTGTGGGAGTCGATGAAGGCGACCCGCGGCCAGCGGACACCGGCCAAAGTCGCGGCCGAGGAGGAGCCGGCTTCGACCGAGCGTTGGAGCCTCGCGTTCATCATCCCGAACGGCGACCGCTACTTCCTCTTCAACGAGCAAGGGGATCTGATCATCGCGAAGTTATCGCCGAAGGGGTACGAGGAGATCGACCGGGCCAACATCCTGACCCCGACGAACACGATGGCCGGGAACGGGCGGCTGGTGGTGTGGATGCACCCGGCGTTCGCCAACCAGTGCGTCTACGTGCGGAACGACAAGGAACTGATCTGCTACAGCCTGGCGAAGTAGCATCCGCCCGACGAAAAGTCGTTGCAACCGTCCGGCGCGGGTGCGAAGATGGTCACGCGCTCCGGGCGGCTACCGCCGCCGGCGCGAATCCCGAGTTCGGCGGGGCGTGCGGTGAGCGACGAAAGCAGTTCTGGTGTACCCAGGTGGATTCTGATCGGCACCGCCGCGTGCGGCCTGCTGGCCGCCGCGCTGCTCCTCGTCGTCCGCGTCTACGAAGTCCAGAAGGCGCGGGCGGAGGCACGGGCCGCGGAGGCCCGCGCCGCGGAGAAACGCGCCGCCGAGGAGCCGTCAGCCCCGCCCCCCGGGTCGGCCGCGCCCCCGGTAGCGACGCCCGGGCCGCCCAAACCGCCTGTCGAACCGGCCCGCTCCCACGCCGAAGTCGATCTGCTGGCTGCGATCGACGTGTCGGCCGCCACAACGAACGGCCCCTGGCGCCGGGACGGGCGGTTCCTGGTCAGCCCGCGCGGCGGAGACCGGCCGCAGAACAGTTGGGTGCTGATGAGCCGCCCGCCGGCGGAAAACTACCGCCTCGAACTCGAAGTGGAACGAATCGAAGAGGGACAGGGCCTGAACATCGGCCTGATGGTTCGAGGCACCCGCTGCGCGGCCGTCGTGGATGGGTTCGCGAGCATCGGCGGGGCGAGCGGGCTTGAAATGGTCGATGGCAAACCGGGCAAATCGAACGACACGACTCGCGTGGGGAAGCGATTACCGATCAATCAGCGTAAGGTGCTCGCGGCCGAGGTGCGGGCCGGGCGGGTCACGCTGTGGTGCGACGGGGACCGCGTGTTCGAGTGGTCGGGCGGGGTCGATCGGCTCTCCCCGAACCCGAACTGGCCGGTCCCGGAACCCGGCCGGTTGTTTCTGGGCAGTCAGGCCGGGTTCCGCTTCTCAAGGATTGTGGCCCTCCCGCTGGACTGACCGACGGCGAACCTTCTGGAGCTCACAATGAAGCGCATCTTCGTGCCCCTCATCGCGCTCGCCGCGAGCGCAACACTCGCGCGGCCGGACGACCCCACCTACGCCGAACACATCGCGAAGTGGCGCAAGGAGCGGGAGGAGAAGCTCCGCGCCGACAACGGCTGGCTCACCCTCGCCGGGCGCTTCATTCTCAAAGACGGCCAGAACACCTTCGGCACCGGGAAGGACAACGACGTCGTCTTCCCGCCGGAACTCAAGGGCACCGGCCCGGAGCGACTCGGCACGCTCGTCGTCGATACCAAGGGCAAGACGGTCACGCTGAAGCCGGCCGCGGGCGTCACGATGGTCAGCGGCGACAAGGAGTTCACCGGCGACCGCGTGTTCGACACCACCAAGCGCGATTGGGTCGGGCTGGGCCGCTTCCGCATGCACGTCATCGCCCGCGACGGGAAGTACATCCTGCGGCTCGCCGACAATCAGTCGGAGTTGCGCAAGAACTTCCCCGGCTGCGTGTGGTACGCCCCGGACGAGAGGTACCGCGTCGAGGCCAAATACATGGAATACCTGGAGGAGAAGGAACTCACCATCGTCAACGTCATCGGGGAGAAGTCGAAGCAGCCGAACCCGGGGTACGCGGAATTTACGCTCAACCGCGAGCCGCACACGCTCGACGCCATCCGCGAGGGTGACGGCTTGTTCTTCGTGTTCCGCGACGCCACCGCCGGCGACACCACCTACGTTCAGGCGCGCTTTATTGACGTCGAGAAGCGGCCGAAGGATCGCGAAACCTTCACCCTCGACTTCAACACCGCGTACAACCCGCCGTGCGCGTTCTCCGAGTTCACCACCTGCCCCACCCCGCCCGCGCAGAACGTGCTCAAGGTGCGGATCGAGGCGGGCGAGAAGTTCAGCCGGAAGAAATAGCGGGGGCGACTCGTGGACGCCGGCGACCGCGAGCGGCTGAAGGCGATGGGCTTTTCGGCCGAGGTGATCGAGCGGGCGGAAGCGGTGTTAGCCGCGTGGGGCGTCGAGCGGTTGCTCGCGGTGTGCGTCGACTGCGGCCGCCACTGCCTCGACCCGGACCTGCCGCGGCGCCGGGACCGCAAGAAACTGCCGGCCGACCTCTTCCACCGCCGCGCCATGCTCAGCCGCCGCGATTCATACTTCGGGGTGCTGTGCATGGAGTGCGACGACATCCGCTTCGGGTGAGCGCAAAACCGCGCCCGGCGCTCGCACCGGGCGTGCCGTGGCGGTAGAATCGCTGTACCGCACGCACCCCGGAAGCCCGCTATGCCCCCAGGCGACCCGACCCGGACCGATACCGACGTTCCGCTCGCCGAAAGTACGCCGGACGGGGCCACGGTCATCGCCGTCCCCAACACCGGCCAGCATTCCGGCCTGCCCGGCGCGGCCGCGGCCGCCGGCGAGATCGGCACGCTCGGCCCCTACCGGCTCATCAAGCAACTCGGCCGCGGCGGCATGGGGGCGGTGTACGCCGCCGTGGACACCCGGCTCGGCCGCCGCGTCGCCGTCAAAACGATGCTCCCGCAGCTCGCCGCCGACCCGGCGGCGAAGACGCGGTTCCTGCGCGAGGCCCGGACCGCCGGGCAGATCTCCCACGACAACGTGGTGACGGTGTACGACGCCGACGAGCGCGACGGCGTCCCGTACATCGCCATGCAGTTCCTGCAAGGGCACTCGCTGGAAGAGCACCTGGCGCGGCACGGCGAGCTGGACGTGCCGCAGGTGGTGCGGATCGCGACGGAGGCCGCCGCCGGGCTGGGCGCGGCGCACGCGCTCGGGCTGGTTCACCGCGACATCAAGCCGGCCAACCTGTGGCTCGAAGCCCCGCACGGCCGGGTCAAGGTGCTCGACTTCGGCCTCGCCAAGCCGGCCGACACCGACATCGGGCTGACCAAGAGCGGGATGGTGGTGGGCACGCCGGCGTACATGTCGCCGGAGCAAGCCCGGGGCGAGAAGGTGGACGCCCGGAGCGACCTGTTCAGCCTCGGCGCGGTGATGTACCGGCTGTGCACCGGCAAGCTGCCGTTCGACGGGCCGACCACGATGGCCGTGCTGACGGCGCTGGCGACCGAGAACCCGCCGCCGATCCGCGCCCGCAACCCGAACGTGCCCGAGTCGCTGGCCGCGCTGATCGGGCAGTTGCTGGCGAAGAACCCGCAGGCCCGGCCGCAGTCGGCCGACGAGCTGGTGCGACTGTTGCGCGACCCGTCGGCGGTATCGATGGTGGCGGCGGTGCCGGCGGCCATCCCCGTGGTCGCGGACGACGACAACCCGTTCGCCGGGCTGGACTCGACCTCGATCGAGCCGTCCACGCCCTCGCGCACCACGTCCGGCCGGGCCGCCGCGATTCAGGCCGGGGGCGGCCGCGGGTGGCTGTGGGCGGTCGCGGCCGCCGCGTTCGCCGGCGTCGTGGTCGTCGGCGTGGTGCTGGCGATGCGCCCCGGCGACCGCGGCCAGTCCAAGTCCGCACCGACCCCGGAGCCGGCCGCGAAGGCCGCGCCGAAGCCCGCCCCGCCGAAGTCGGGCGTCGCGACCGACCCCGACCGCAAGGCGGCGGAGTGGGTGGTGTCGGCCGGCGGCACGGTCCGCCTCAACGGCACCGGGATCGACGTCGCGGCCGCCGCGGCACTGCCGAAAGAGCCGTTCCGCGTGACGACGGTCAACCTCGACAGCCGCCCGGTGACCGCCGACGGCCTGGCCAACCTCGCCGGCCTGACCGCGCTCACCGAACTCCACCTGTCGAAGTCCGGTGCGACCGACGCCGGGCTGGCCCACCTCAAGGACCTGTACTCGCTCCACAAGCTCGAACTGGCCGACACAAAGGTGACCGACGACGGGCTGGCCCACCTGGCCCATCTGAGCGCGCTCGGCACCCTGGACCTGAGCGGCACCGCGACGACCGACGCCGGGCTGGCCCGGCTGAAGGGGTTGCCGGGGCTGTGGCAGTTGTACCTCGCCGGCACCCGGGTAACCGACGCCGGGTTGGCCCACCTCCCCGCCGTCAGGCGGCTGAGCCTGCTCGACCTACAGCACACGGCCGTCACCGACGCCGGGCTGGCGCACGTCGGGGCGTGTGCCGAAATGGGGCACCTGCACCTCGGCGGGAGCAAGGTGACCGGCCCCGGCCTCGCACACCTCCGCGGGCTGACCAACCTCTACGCGCTGCGGCTGCACGACCTGCCGGTGACCGACGAGGCGCTGCCCCACCTACGGCCGCTGACCGGGCTGCGCCACCTGATCCTGCCCGGCGCGAAGGTGACCGACGCCGGGCTGGCGACGCTGGCCGCCGACGTGCCGTGGATCGACTACCTCGAAGTACCGCGCACGGCGGTCACGGCCAGGGGCGTCACCGACTTCCACGCCGCCGTTCCGGGCTGTCGCGTCGTGTGGGACGGCGGCGCGGTCGAGGCCGAGGACGTGAACCGCAAGGCGGCCGAGTGGGTGATCTCGGTCGGCGGGTCGGTCCGCGTGAACGGTGGGGAGCGCGACATCAAAGCGCCCGCCGACCTTCCTAAGGAGCGGTTCGGCGTAACGACCATCGACCTGGGCAAGCGGCCGGTGACCGACGCCGACCTGTCGAACCTGAAGGGCCTGCACGAACTGCGGGAGTTGTGGCTGAGCGGCACGAAGGTGACCGACACCGGGCTGGCCGCCGTCGCCCGGCTGTCCGGCCTGACCGACCTGTGGCTGGAGGGCCTCGATGTCAGCGGCCACGGTCTGGCCCGGCTCCGCTCGCTCCCGCGGCTGAAGCACCTGTCGCTGGCCTACACCCCGATCACCGACGACGCCCTGCCGCACGTCGCCGAACTCAAGAGACTGCAGGTACTCGGGGTGGGGTACACAAAGGTGACCGGGAGCGGGTTCGCCCACCTGGCGAAGCTGACCGACCTCCGCGATCTGTGGATCCAGAGCGCGCCGCTCACCGACGACAGCCTCGCCCACCTCGCCGGGTGCAAGAACCTCAAGGCGCTCTCCCTGTGGGGGATGTGGGGCACCCCGATCACCGACGCCGGCCTCGCGCACCTCAAGAAATGCCCGCAACTCGAGGCGCTCGACGTCCGCAGCACGAAGGTGACCGAGGCGGGGCTGGCCGACTTCCGCGCCGCGATGCCGGCGTGCAAGGTGACGGCCGACCTGCCGAAGAAGTGAGTGAACCCGGCGAGCCGCCCCCGTCAGTTGATCCGACAAATCCGAGTTCGTCGAGAAAGATCGCAAGAGACGCCCGCGTACCTATTCCGACAGCCAGGCGACGCGAACAAGTGAGTGTCAATGCTTCTGTCCATGCGGCTCGAACGAGCCGCAGTGCGACTTGAAGCCGACCCACATCTGGGGCTTTCGCCCCGCGTGCCGGCATTGTCTCTCCGGCCGGGCGGCGGTGCGGCCGCCGCGAGGCCCGAGAAGTCCCCTTCCGTCGTCGCCCGCGCGCCGCGTGATGCCGGATCCCATCAGCGCAGGCGACTAGTGACCCCCACTCGACCGGTTACGGCCACACGGCCGAGTTCGCCCACAATTGTTGTGGCCACTGTTCCATTGTCTTGACAAACGGGGAGAATATCGTGAGCATCTTGCATTTTTCCCGGCGTATCGGTAAGTTCCCGTCTTGGGCCGCCGACGGCAAAGGCACCGTCAAGAGCACCGGCCAGTTCGAAGTGGAGATCACGGACGGTAAGGTCGAGAAGGGCTACGACTACGAGATCCAGCAGGGCCAACAGCCGCTCGACGGCAAGTACCACTGCACAACGGGCGCGGTCAAAGGTGGTAAAGCCGAGTTCCAGAAACAGCAGGCGGAACTCCAGTTAGCCGACCCGAATTACCTCGGCGCGGAGGCCGCGCTCCGGGCGGCACTCGCGGCGTCCGAGAAGACGGTCACAATCCAGATCGCCCTGGACGACCTTAAGTTCTTGAAGGCGAGCAACTACCGGCTGTGCTTCGCGAAGAAGGTCTCCCAGGGCGATTACAACGTCGTGTGGCAGTCGTACACCCAGTACCTCGCCAACAACTCGTTCTCGTGGACCCCTCAATACCAGCTCTTTGGCAGCAACGTCTTTCAGGCCAATATCTTGGTGAAGGTCTCCACGAACCTCGTCCGGATCGGCCTGGGAGAGGAGAGCGTCTTAGACGAGGCGGGGGTCCTGAACCCGCCGACCACCGGCGGGCCGGCCACCTCCGTCAACCTGGTGAACGACTTCGGCTCCATCCACCCGGGCCTCAACCAGTTGTCGATCGGTCTCGACGGTAAACAGGTCAGCACGCCGATTTACGTCGCGCCCGTGCCGGTCGCCACGGGCACCGCTTCGCTGACGCCCGTCGAGAAGGTGCTTGTGTGGTTCGAGCAGAACATCGAGACCAGCACGATGTTCAGCGACGCCCGAACGAGGCAGATCGAAATCGACCTGACGTTCGAGAACAACGCCACGCGGCTCTACCAGGACGGAAAGTGGAGCACTCCGGGCGGGTGATTCCGCGCGGGTGAAAACCGCCGGGGGCGTGCGCCGCGGCCGCGCCGCACGCCCCCGGCGCCTTCGCGTCACACCAAGCCCGACGCGGCCACCTTGATGCCCTTCAGCGCCATCCGGAGTTGTTCGGGGTTCGGGCTGAACTCCAGGGCGGTCGCCTTGTCGATCCGCCCGCCCAGGCACAGGTCTTCCAGGTTCTTGTTGAAGTCCATCATCCCTTCGTTGTAGAACGCCCGGATCGCGTCCAACAGCTTCGCGTCCTGGCCCTTCAGGATGATGTCGCGGATCGTCGGGTTGACGATCATGATCTCGTTCGTCGGCACCCGCTGCACGCCCGGGATGCACGACGGCACTAGCTTCTGCGCCACCACCGCCCGCAGGTTGAACACCATCGACTGCCGGACCGCCCCGTGCTGGCTCGGCGGGAACAGCCCGAGGATGCGGTCGATCGTGCTGTACGCGTTCGACGCGTGGATCGTCCCGAACACGACGTGCCCGGTTTCGGCGGCGTGGACGGCCGCCTCGAACGTGTCGGCGTCCCGCATTTCACCCACGAGGATCACGTCCGGGTCTTCGCGGACGGCGTGCTTGAGAGCGGTGTGCCAGTCGCACACGTCCAGGTAAATTTCGCGCTGGTTGACGATCGACATCTTGTCCGTGAACACGAACTCGATCGGGTCTTCCAGCGTCAGGATGTGCAGCGCCTCGTTCATGTTCATGTAGTCGAGCATCGACGCGATCGTCGTCGACTTGCCCGACCCGGTCACGCCGGCGAGCAGCACCATCCCCTGCTCGAAGTGGCACAGCTTCTCGATGGTGGCCGGCAGGCCGAGTTTCTCGAACGTCGGGATGCTCTGGTTGACGAGCCGCGCGACCATCGCGAACCGGCCGCGCTGCTTGAGCAGGTTGACGCGGTACCGGGCCTCGTCGGCCCCGATGACGTGCGCGAAGTCGGCCCCGCCGGTCTCGTCGAGGATCTTCTTGTCCTTCTCGCGCAGGATCGGGTAGATGAGCTTTTCGAGCGTCTCCTGCGTCAGCACCGGCGTGTTCATCTTCTGGATGACGCCGCGGAGCCGCATCATCCCCGGCAGCCCGGCCTTCAGGTGCAGGTCCGACCCCTTGTGCAGCATGACGGTGCGGAACAACTGATTGATCTGCGGCTCGCCGGGCGGCAGCGCCGCGACCTTCAACCCCGGTTCGGGCGAGTTGATCGGGATCGGCACATACGGGGCCGGCGGCGGGGGCGGCGGAGGAGGCGGCATGGCACGAACTCCTGAACACAAACTAATGAGGGAAATGAGTTTACGAACGGATTACAGGCGCACAGGGATCCCCTTCGACGCCAGATACGCCTTCGTGTCGGGGATCGAATATTCGTTATAGTGAAAGATGCTGGCCGCGAGCGCCGCGTCGGCCCCGGCCTCGAACGCGAGCCGCAGGTGCTCCGGGTTGCCCGCCCCGCCGCTCGCGACGACCGGCACGGGCACCGCGCGGCTGACGGCCTCCAGCATCGGGATGTCGTACCCGTTCTTGGTGCCGTCGGCGTCCATCGACGTCAGCACGATCTCGCCGGCACCCAATTCGACCACCCGCCGCGCCCACGCGACCGCTTCCAGCCCGGTCGGGGTACGCCCGCCGTTAATATGCACCTCCCACCACTCGTCTTCGTGGTGGTGAGGAGTGGGGGACGAATCGCCTTGTCTCCTCACTCCTGACTCCTCACTCCTCACTTTTTTCACCCGCCGGGGGTCGATGTTGACGACCGTCGCGCAGTTGCCGAACTTCCGGCTCACCTGGCTGATGAGTTCGGGCGTCTTCACCGCCGCCGAGTTCAGGCTGACCTTCTCAGCGCCCGCTTGAATGAGTTGCGTGGCGTCGTCGATGGTGCGGATGCCGCCGCCGACGGTGAACGGCATGAAGATCTGCTCCGCGACGCGCCGGACCATGTCCAACATGATCGCCCGGCCCTCGTGACTGGCCGAGATGTCGAGGAAGACGAGTTCGTCGGCCCCCTGCTCGTCATAACGTTGGGCGACGGCGACCGGGTCGCCGGCGTCGCGCAGCCCGACGAAGTTCGTACCTTTCACGACCCGGCCGCGGTCCACGTCGAGGCAAGGGATGATCCGCTTGGTGAACATCGACGGCGCGGCACTCGGGAGTATGCGAATGAGAGGCGTCAGGTAATGATGCTACCTGCCGGCGTGCGGCGGGTCAATCGGCGCGCCCTCCAAACCCACCCCCAACCCCCTCCCTACAGGGAGGGGGCTTTGCGCCTCGACGCAACGCCTACGCCCAAGAAGTGTAAAGGGGCTGAAGCCCCCTCCCTGTAGGGAGGGGGTTGGGGGTAGGTTCGCCCTCCGAGGTTGCCATTGCCTCTCTCGACAGGGGGTCGCTAGTATCCCGCGCCGCGTGGTATCAGTCGAGGGTTCGGATGTTCAGCCAAGCCGCCGCACTCTGGAAGTTCCGCTACTTCCTCCTGTCGCTCGTGTGGCTGGACTTCCGCAAGCGGTACCAGCGGTCGTGGCTGGGCGTCGGGTGGGCGGTCTTGCACCCGCTCGCGCTCGCCGGGGCGTACATCGTAGTGTTCAGCGGCGTCGTCGGCCTCTCGACCGTCGATTACACCAAAACCCTGCTGCTCAGCCTCGCCGTGTGGGGCTACTTCCGCGAGTGCGCGGTGAGCGGGTGCCTGTCGATCATCGGGCATGAGAGCTACGTCCGCGCCTACGACCTGCCCCTCGGGCTGTACTCGCTGCGGCACGTGGCCGGGTACGCGATCCACAGCCTGTTCGCGCTGGCGGTAGCGCTGGTCGCGGTCGTCGGGCCGGACATGCACGTCGAAAAGCTCGCCCTGTTCTGGGCGGTCGTCCCGTCGCTGTTGCTCGTGTTCGTCGCCGGGTGGGCGTTCGCCACAATGGCGTCGTTCGCGCAGGTGTACTTCCACGACACCAAGCACCTGCTCGAAATCGGCTCGCAGATGCTGTTCTTTCTGACGCCGATCGTGTACCCGCCGAGCCTCTTGGCCGACCGCGGGCTGGGGTGGATGGCCCGGTTCAACCCACTCAACGTGTACCTGGAGTTGGTGCGCTATCCCCTGACCGCGGGCGAACTTCCGGCCGCCAAGCTGTACTTCTACGGCATCGCCTTCACTCTCCTCCTGGTGCTGGGCGCGAACGCCACGGTCGCGGCGTGCCGGAAAAAATTTATTTTCGCAATGTGAACGCTTGACAACTGAAAATTCGTCACCAATAATCAGGATAGGTTAAGGCCAGGTGGGTCGGCTTGACGCCGCTCGCGCGGGCGGGTTACGATCCCGTCCCACGCCACACGACACCAGGGACGGTGCCATGCTCAGTGTGCTGTTCTGCTCGCGCGCCAAGGGCAACCCGGACTGCGGGCTGGAGCGCCTGCTCGACTCGACCGCCGCGTGTACGACGCCGGACGAGCAAAAACAGATCGAGTTCCTGATCAAGTTCGACGCGGACGACGACGCCCGCCTGCCGGACAGCTTTTTCGACAAGTACCCGTTCGCGGTGAAGCCGTTCGTGTGGTCGCGCGGCGAGGGCCGGCACGGGTTGCACCACGCGCAGGAGTACATGTTCGCCAACCGCGACCCGCGATCGCGGTTCTGCCTGATGACGGCCGACGACTTCTTCTTCACGCGCAAAGGGTTCGTGTCGGAGATTCTGAGCGTCGAGGACGAGTTCTGCATCATGGGCCACCGCCGGCCGCCGATCGAGGAGTTCAAGGGCCGGTTCGAGGACGAAAAATCGGTCCGCGAGTGGGTGGTGTCGTTCGGGTGCTGGTCGCCGGTGATCAGCGCGCGGCTGATCGAGGTGTGCCAGAACTTCGGCTGGCAGGCGAACGTCGATAGCTGGCTGATGGGGTTGTCGGTGGCGCTGTACGACCTGTACGGCGTGGTGATCTGGAAGCAGCACCACCCGTTCTACGAGCGGGGCGGCGAGTACGAGCGGCCGGCCAGTTGCGGCACCGCCGGGACTTACAACAACATGGAACTGACGAACAACGTCGGCCCTCTCAACCCGTACTGGTTCGAGCTGGTGAAGCGGCAGGCGCGGAACGTGTATCTGAACATGACCTTCGGCACCGACCTGCACAACCGCGGGTGGAGTGAGAAGGTGGGCGTGGCGTGGCACAAGCTGCGCGCCCAGCCGCTCCGCCGGTTGCCGGCACGCGTCGCGCGGAAGCTGTTTCGTGTTTAGTCTTCGGTTTCTGGTGTTTTGTGTTTCGCCCCACTTCACGTCGCGCAGGTCCGAGACTCGCAACGGGCACCAAAAACCAAACGCCAGCAACTAAACACCAAAAACCAAACACCAGAGAGCCATGGATTACGGCCTTCGCGCGTCGGTCCCGGTGCCGGAGTGGCACAGCGGGTTTCGGCTGGTCCGCAAGCACGGGCGGTTCTACGCGATCCCGCCGACGGTCGAGCCGGAGCGGCTGATCCACAAGCCCGGCGCGCTCGACCGGCACCCGGCGGTGCTGTCGGCGGCGACCCTCGCCGACGTGCAAGCGCTCATCGACGGGCCGCAGGGGCAAGTGCTCCGCCAACCGCCGATGCCGCTGGGGCGCGTCGAGGGCTACGACCTGTTCGACCACCGCGGGCGCGTGTTCGCGGTGCCGGTCGCGGCCGGGGACGTCGATCTGGACGCGCCCGAGGATCGTGAGCGCGCCGGGGTCTTGATCGCCGCGAGCCGCGGCGAACTCGAAGCCCGCTTGAAGCGTCAGGCGGCGGCGAGGCCGGTCGAGTTCGCCGGGTGGCTGCCGGTGTTCGCGGTGTCGGGCAACTGCGGCGCGCACCCGCAGTTCGCGCACACCGCGGCACCGCCGGACGGGTACCGGTTCACCCGCTCCGCGCCACCGGCCGACTACCGCGGCGCGTCGAGTCGTGGTCCGAAGTTGCGGGCGCGCCTGTCGGCGCTCGGTGTGAAGCTGTTCAAGTCGGCGCGAACCGCGTTCTACGCCGCCCGCGTGCCGCTGACGTTTGTGCTGCCGCGCCGGGGCGTCACACTGCGGTCGCGGGCGATCGTGTTCGTCGCGTTCGTGCGGCTGTTGCTGTCGCTGCTGTGGCGCGGGTGCAAGCCTGGCGCGGTGCTCGCGTTCCTGCAAACGCGGCACCTGCAATCGCAGTTGTTGCTCGGTGAGCGGGAACTGGTGTTCCTGACGAGCATGCCGTACACGTTCGGCCAGAACCCGTGGGTGATCGAAATCGAAGACCCGACAACGCTGTTTTACCCGCTCGTGCAGAACGGCCGCACCTGCGGGGTTGATCTCTCGAAGTCGCCGTACCTGCCGATCGTGAGGGCGCTGCTCGAAGCGGATCATTGCAAGGCGATCGTCACGCACATCCGCTCGACCGCGGAGCTGGTGCCGGCACTGTTTCAGAGCGCCATCATTGCACAGAAAGTCGTGTACGCGCCGCTCGGTGTGAGACTCCCGCAGCGGTGGCAGCGGCACGAGCCGCGAGCGGACGACGCGCGCATCGAGTTGCTGTTCATCAACTCGTGGTGTCAGGTGCCGGAGAACTTCTTCGTCCGCGGCGGGCTGGACATTCTCGAAGCGTTCGCGGTCCTGCGCGAGAAGTATCCGCAACTCCGGCTGACGATGCGAACCGCGCTGCCGGCGCTGGACGACCGGTACTTGCGGATCATCGAGGGCGGGAACATCCGGCTGGTGAACCGCTTCCTCTCGAACGAGGAGATGGAGCAGTTCCACGCCGAGAGCGACATCTACCTGCTGCCGGCGGCGCGGGTCCACATCGTCTCGCTGTTGCAGGCGATGTCGTACGGGCTGGCGGTCGTCGGCTCCGACGGGTGGGGGATGGAGGAGTATCTCGAAGACGGCCGAAACGGGCTGGTGGTGCGCGGGCGATATGGGAAGGCGTCGTGGGCTGACGCGGACGCCGGGGTGCTGCGCGAGGACTACGAGGTGATGTACACGCCCGACCCGGAGGTGGTCGCGGGGATCGTGGACGCGGTGTCGCGGCTGGTCGAGGACTGGTCGCTGCGGCGGCAACTCGGCCACACGGCCCGGGCCGACGTCCGCGACAAGTACAACACCGAGACGTGGAACCGCGGGTTGCAAGCGGCGCTGGACAAGGCGAGCGGGATCGAGCGGCGGGTTGTGGAAGCGCGGGTGGAAGCGTCCGCGCCGGGCGAGCGGGCTGAGGTGTGAGCGTGAATGCGTGACCGAGTTGGTGTTGCCCCTCACCCGCCGCCGCAGAGCCGGCGGCGACCTCTCCCCAGCGGGGGGAGGTGCATCCGCACAACCGCGTATGCAAAGCGCGCTGTCGAGCGCGGCGTATCCCCGGATGGACCTCTCCCCGCTGGGGAGAGGTCGGCCGAGTCTGCGAGGCCGGGTGAGGGGAAGCCACCTTCGCGGCTCTCAATCCGCGTTGCCCCGCAAGCGCCGCCTCAGCCCTTCCGCCCCTTCCTCTGAATCGTGCGCGTCTCGGTCAGCACGAGGTCCATGAACACGTCGTGCGCGGCGACCGGGATCTCGTCGAAGATCTGGCAGTCGAAGGCCAGCGCGACGAGCGGCGCGTCGGGCCGGGCGCCGGCCAGCAGGCGGTCGTAGTACCCCTTCCCCTGCCCCATCCGGCCGCCGCGGACGTCGAACGCGGTGCCCGGCACCATCACCAGGTCGAGTTCGTCCGGCCGCACCTTCTTGTGATGCAACGTCCGCAACTCCGGCTTCGGCTCCAGAATCTTGTACGCCCCGGCGACCAGCTCGCTCATGTCTTCGAGCAGGAAGAGGGCGAGTTCGTTGGTTTCGACCACGCACCACGGGACGACCACCCGCTTGCCGTCCTTGAGGGCGTCGGGCAGCGTGTGCCGGGTCCGCACCTCGCTGCCGGCGTCCACGTACCACATGACCGTCTTGGCCGCCGCGTAGGCCGGCAGCGCCACGAACTTGCCGCAGATGTTGTAGCTGAGCAGGTCCTTGTCCTTCTGCTCGACCCGCTTCTTCCGGGCCATCTCGCGGATGAACATCTTCAGCGTGTTCGCGTCGGTCGCCTGCGTAACTTCCACGTCGTCGGCCATGATGACTCCCCCGGGTGTGGCGCGGAACGATTTTACCGCGCGAACCGGCTACTGACATCCAATCTGGACATCTGTGAGGATATAATACCCCTGTCGAGGCGAGACGCCTCAGATAGCGGAGAGGGAAGATGACCACAACCACAAAGCCGCGGGAGCAGTTCGCGATCGTGTCCGTGACGCTGCCCGGGCCGGACCGCAAGCGGACGCCGCACGCGTACCAGTTCCACGTCACGTACCGCAGCCCGGAGCCGGGCGAGCCGGGGTGCATCATGACGTGGCAGGTGACCGGCGGCCGCGAGCCGTACCAGGTGGCCGCCGAGCGGGCCGACGACGGCCACGTCAACTGGCACTGCACCTGCCCGGACGCCGTCTACCACGGCACCTACAAGCACTACTACTGTTGCAAGCACGTCCACGGCTTGCAGGCGCTGCTGAAGGCCGCGGGGTGAATGCCAAAAGGCAACAACCGCACGATGAAGACGAGGAAAGGCACGATCAGAAAGAAGGCAGGATTTTCAAGACGAATCTTTTGTCTGGATCGTGTCTTCCTTCGTCTTCATCGTGCGGTTGTTGCCTTTTGCCTTCCCGCCTAGCGGAACCGGTCCTGAAGCGGGACTACGGTCAGTTCCTGGCGCTTCAGCGCGCGGCACGCCTCGACGGCGGCTTGGGCGGCCGAAATGGTGGTGATCGCGGTGACGCGGTTGGCGACCGCTTCGGCCCGGATCTTGGCCTCGTCGGTCGAACTGCCGCGACCGGTCGGGGTGTTGATCACCAGCGCGATCTCGCCGTTCTTCAGCTTGTCGATCAGGTTCGGGCGGCCCTCGGCGATCTTCGGCACGTCGGTCACCTGGATCGCGTGCCCGCGGAGGAAGCTCGCCGTGCCGCGGGTCGCCAGCAGCGTGTACCCGAGGTCCGCGAAGCCGCGGGCGATCGACACGAGCGCGTCCTTGTCGCGGTTGGCCACCGACACGAACACGTTGCCCTTTTCCGGCAGCGCGGAGTTGGCCGCCATCTGCGCCTTGGCGAACGCCATCGGCATGCTGTCGTCGATGCCCATGACCTCGCCGGTGGACTTCATCTCCGGCCCGAGGATGATGTCCACCCCGGGGAACTTGTTGAACGGGAACACGCTCTCCTTGACCGAGTAGTGCTTGGGCACGACCTCATCTTTTGCGCCGAGTTCGTCGAGCGTCTTGCCGACCATGACGAGCGCCGCGAGCCGGGCGAGCGGGACGCCGGTCGCCTTCGACACGAACGGCACCGTCCGGCTGGCCCGCGGGTTGGCCTCCAGAATGTACACCTTCGGCGCCGTCGCGAGGTTCGCCACCGCGAACTGGATGTTCATCAACCCCTTGACCTTGAGGGCCGCCGCGAGTTTCCGCGTCTGAACCTTGATCTCGTCGATGACCGCTTGCGGCAGGCTGTGCGGCGGAATGACGCACGCGGAGTCGCCGCTGTGGATGCCGGCCTCCTCGATGTGCTGCATCACCCCGCCAATGACGGTCCGGGTGCCGTCCGCGAGGCAATCGACATCGACCTCGGTGGCATTCTCGAGGAACTGGTCGATCAGCACCGGGCGGTCGCGGGACAGGTCCGGCTCGACGCGGCGCATGTAGGCGCTGAGTTCGTCCTCGCTGTAGACGATCTTCATGTCACGACCGCCGAGGACGAAGCTCGGCCGCACCAGCACCGGGAAGCCGATGTTCCGCGCCACCCGCAGCGCCTGGGCCTCGTCAACGGCCGTCCCGTTGGCCGGCTGGAGCAGCCCCAACTCGGTGACGAGCTTGGCGAACCGCTCGCGGTTCTCGGCGATGTCGATGGAATCGACGCTGGTGCCGATGATCGGCACCCCGGCCGCTTCGAGCGGTTTGGCGAGGTTGAGCGGGGTCTGCCCGCCGAACTGGACGATCACGCCTTCCGGCTTCATCCGCTCGTGGATGTTGAGCACGTCCTCGGGCGTGAGCGGCTCGAAGAACAGGTGGTCGCTGGTGTCGTAATCCGTGCTGACGGTCTCCGGGTTGCTGTTCACCATGATAACTTCGTACCCGGCGTCGCGGAGGGCGAACGCGGCCTGGCAGCAGCAGTAGTCGAACTCGATCCCCTGGCCGATGCGGTTCGGCCCGCCGCCGAGGATCATGATCCTTGCCTTACCTGTCGACGGCCTCACTTCGTCTTCGACAGCGACCTTCTGTCGGCCGTCATTCGTCATTAGTCCTTGGTCATTAGCGGCTCCCGGTCCGCCGACGGGCGTAGAGGTGCTCACCAATGACGAAGGACTAATGACGAATGACGCCGAAGGCATCTCGTAGGTGCTGTAGTAGTACGGGGTGTACGCCTCGAACTCGGCGGCGCAGGTATCGACGCTCTTGAACACCGCGGTCAGCCCGAACCGCTTGCGGACCTGATACACCGCGCCGACAGTCGTGTTCCAGATGTGCGCGAGTTGGCGATCGACGAACCCGTGCTGCTTGGCCCGCATGAACAGTTCCGGCGTCGCGTTGTCGAGCGACCCGGCGGCACGGAGTTCGTGCTCGACGTTCACGAGGTCTTCGATCGCCCGGAGGAACCACGGGTCGATCTTGCTCCGCGCGTGAACCTCCTCGACCGTCATGCCGGCGAGCAGCGCGTAGCGGACGTACCAGATGCGGTCGGCGTTGGGGTTGGACAGCTTGTGCGTGATCTCCTCGCGGGCCGGGGGGTTGGCGGTGCCCCAGCGGTCGCGGCGGTCGCAACCGAGACCGAACCGGTTCACTTCCAGACCCCGGAGGGCTTTTTGGAGCGACTCTTTGAAGGTCCGGCCGATCGCCATCGTCTCACCGACGCTCTTCATCTGCGTGGTGAGCGTCGGGTTGGCCTCCGGGAACTTCTCGAACGCGAACCGCGGCACCTTCGTGACCACGTAGTCGATCGTCGGCTCGAAGCACGCGGGCGTTTCGCGAGTAATGTCGTTACGGAGTTCGTCCAGGGTGTAGCCGACGGCGAGTTTGGCCGCGATCTTCGCGATCGGGAACCCGGTCGCCTTGCTGGCGAGGGCACTGGAACGCGAGACACGCGGGTTCATCTCGATGGCGATCATCCGCCCGTCGGCCGGGTTGACCGCGAACTGGATGTTACTCCCGCCCGTTTCCACCCCGATCTCGCGGATGATGTCCTTCGCCTTGTCCCGCATCCGCTGATATTCTTTGTCGGACAGCGTTTGCGCCGGGGCGCACGTGATGCTGTCGCCGGTGTGGACGCCCATCGGGTCGAGGTTCTCGATCGAGCAGATGATGACGACGTTGTCGGCCTTGTCGCGCATCACCTCCAGCTCGTACTCCTTCCACCCGATGACGGACTCCTCGACCAGCACTTCCGTGGTCGGCGACAGGTCGAGGCCGCGGGTGATGAGCTCGATGTACTCCTCGCGGTTGTACGCGATCCCGCCGCCGGTGCCGCCCATGGTGAAGCTCGGCCGCAACACGCACGGCGTGCCGATCTCCGGCAGCACCTCCAGCGCCTCGGCGAGGGTGTGGACGGCCCGCGACTTCGGCACATCGACGCCGATCTTGATCATCGCGTCCTTGAACCGCTGCCGGTCCTCGGCCTTGTCGATCACGTCGGCGTTCGCGCCGATCATCTCGACGCCGTACTTCGTCAGGACGCCGTGCTTGTCCAGCGCCATCGCGGTGTTGAGCGCGGTCTGACCGCCGAGCGTGGGCAGCAGGGCGTCCGGCTTCTCTTTCGCGATGATTTTTTCGACCACCGGCCAGGTGATCGGCTCGACGTAGGTGCGGTCGGCGATGCCCGGGTCGGTCATGATGGTCGCCGGGTTGCTGTTCACCAGCACGACCGTGTAACCTTCTTCGCGGAGAGCCTTGCACGCCTGCGTACCGGAGTAGTCGAACTCGCACGCCTGCCCGATGACGATCGGCCCGGACCCGATCAGCAGAATCTTCTTGATGTCGGTACGCTTCGGCATTGTGTGGTGGGTCGTGAGGGAGGTTCGGCGCAAACTCCGAATAGCTTATGAACGCGGCGACGGCGGCCAAGAGCGCGGCGGGCCGCAACCCCGGTTGCACCGGCCGCCGGAGTGGGTAGGATGTGGGGAATGTCCGAAATGCCGCCCGCGAGGTGCGCGATGATTCGCAAGCTTATGCCGCTGGCCGTAGCGATCGTATTAGTGGCCGTGTGTAACAATCAGTCGCCGAGTACCGACCGCGGCGACCCACCGGCCGGCGGGGGCGCCCCGAACGTGACGTACACGATCAAGGTCCGCGACGAGGCGCAGGGCGACAAGACGCTGGTCGTCATTACTGAAAACAGCACCGCCACGATCACGACCAACGGCAAAACCGCGTCCGACAAGAACTCGGGCAAGGCCGAGTACACAGAAGAGATTCTCGACATGCCGGCCGGGGCGCGGAAGCCGAACAAGCTGACCCGGGCGTACAAGACCTTCGAGAAGACCGGGCCGAACGCGAAGCCCCCGGCCGTCGCCGGCAAGACGGTGACCATCGAGAAGGGCGCGAACGGCCAGTACACCGCGAAGGTGGACGGCCGCCCGCTACCGTCGGCGGAGGCCAACGTGGTGCTGGGCAGTCTGAACAGGCCCGACGGCATCACGACCGCCGACACCATGCCCAAAGGCCCGGTCAAGCTGAACGAGAGTTGGACCGTCGATGCGGAGACGGTTCGGAAGTTCGGTGCCAGCGCGGGTTATCCGTTCGACCCGGCCAAGAGTTCGATGACCGGCAAGCTCACGAAGGTGTACGCGAAGGACGGCCGACAGTGGGGCGTGATCGAGATGCACTTGCAGGCGGCCGGCGCCGACGACAAGGGCAAGGTGTCGATGACTGTGGACATGACGCTCGACATCCCAATCGACGGCTCGGCCCACATCGGCACAGTCACAGTCAAAGGCAAAATCGCGCTCAACGAAGCCGGACTCGGGTCCTTCGTCGTCGATCTCGACGAGGTCCAGACGCGCACTCAAGTGAAGTGACCACCGGGCCGGACACCCCGCACGCGAACGGAGTCGCAGCGATGATGAGATTAGCCCTGATCGTCGGCGTTGTCGCGGCCGGCGCGGCCGGCGCGGCCGACGCGGTGGCAGTCAAGTTTGTCCGGCCCCAACCCGGCGACCGCGTCCGCGTGACCGTCGAGAGCGACCAGACGGCGACGCAAACGACGCGCGTTTTCGGCCAGGAAAGCGATACCACCGTCAGGAAGGTGTTCCGCGCCACCTTCGTGGACGAGTTCGTCCTCCCGCTCGACGCGGCCGGCGCGCGGGAGAAGCTGATTCGGACGTACGAGAAGTACGAGGCGAGTTTGGACGGCAAGCCGCAGCCCGCGCCGCCGCTGAACACCGCCATCACGATCGAGAAGGCCGACGGCAAGTACCGCTACACCGCCCAGGGCAAGCCGCTCGCGGCCGAGGTCGTCAGCGTGCTGGAAGCGGAGTTCGGGCGGCGGCAGGGGATGCGCGGCGACAACGTCGCCCCGCAAAAGCCCGTGAAACCCGGCGATTCGTGGAACCTGGACCCGACCGCGGTGTTCAAAGGCTACGGCGGCGAGGGCCAGGTGCCGCTGTCGCTCGACAAGGGTCAGATGAGCGGCAAGTTGTTGAAGGCCGTTTCGCGCGACGGCCGGTTGTTCGGCACGGTGGAACTGACCGCCCAACTGCCGGTGAAGGACGTGGTCGGCGACACCGGGTACAAACTGAAGCCGGGCACCGCCCTCCAGTACACGGAAACGATCGAAGGCGCCTTGGACGGCACCGCCGCCGAACAGAAGCGGGTGTCGGCGGTGTCGTCGCGAATTCAGATGGACTCGGACCAGGCGACGGTGATTTACGCCGTCGCGACGCGGACCGCGGTCACCACCGCCCCGCTCCCGCTCAAGAAGTGAGCCGGCATTCGGCACCCACGGAGATGCACCATGCGCCTGCTCGCCCTTGCAACCGCGCTCGTCGCGCTTGTCGCCGCAGCAGGCACGCCGGCTGACATGCCGGTAAAGACCGTGTCGCTTCAGCCGTGGAAGCCGGCCCCAAAAGCGAAGATCAAAGTCGAATCCACGCGGACGACGATCACCGCAATTTCGGCCGGGGGGAAGGAAGACAAGACTACTGAGAAGGTGATCTTGAACTACATCGAAACATACGACGACCTGCCCGAGTTCTCAAAGAAGACGGATAAAGACAAGGACAACACCGAAATCAGACGGGTCTATTCGCTGGCGACAATTGACAACGGCGTCGCACCCAAAACCCTTTCCATGCAGAGCAAAGACAAGCCCGTCCTGATCACCAAAAAAGACAAACGCTCGGACACCAAATTCGAGTTCACTTTCGACGGCAAGGCACTAGCTGATGCCGAGTCCGTTGAGATTTTGGACAACGAATTCAACATCCGGGCGAGCAAGTACAACTTCAGGAGCATCCTCGCGAGCGGGAAGATCGACGTCGATAAAGAGGCGCAGCTCGACAGCAACCGGATCAAGGAGATTATTACCGATGAGAATATGGTCATTGGCGAGCCGGGCGGCACTCTCAAGGTCAGCGAGGCGACACAATCGGACAAATTAGTTTCGGGCAAGATCGTTATCGAACTGACAATACCCGTACACGCGCTCACGGACAAAACGAAGGACGCTCTCGACACCAAAGGCAAAGGCCATTTGAAAGTCAACTTCGAGGGCAAAGGCTGCCTCAACGGGTTGACTCCGGACGGTAACTCGACCACTACAGTCACACTCGACCTGAAGAAGGTCAAAATTAACGGCACTGACGTCGATATTTTCAAGCAAATCATTGAAACGCGCAGCGTGGGGCTGTCAAAGTAGGCGACCGGCGGCTCACAGCACCGGCCACGCCACGGTGCCGAAGTCGCCCGCCTCTTCCGCCTTCGTTAGAGTGGTTCCAGACGGCGACGAAAAGTCCCGGGTGCGGCCCGCGAGGTCCAAAATCCCGGGCGGTTTGCCATTGCACCCCGGCGCGCCGCACCGGACAATTCAGGGTAAAGCATCTCGCGGGGTCCAACCGCTTGGGGGTTCAGATGAGGCGATTCCTGTTCGCGGTCGCGGCGCTGTTGCTGGTGGCCTCGTCGCCCGCGTACGCCGGGTACATCATAATCCGGCTGTTGCTGGAGGGCGGCGGCCAGGCGCCGGCCGGGTCGGGGACCGTTCCCGGGATGCCCATGGGGCCGGGGCCGGGCGGCCCGCCGCCTGTCGGACGCCCCGGGTTCGGTAGCCCCATGGGGCCGGGGCCGGTCGAGCCGATGGGGCAACCGGCCGCCGCTCCGGTCGTCGGAGACCACACCAAATCGGTCGTCGTGGTCGTGCCGCACGAGCTGGCCATCCTCCAGGAGTCCCGACTCGACCTCAAGGGGCCGCAGGACGACTCCAACCCGAAGTTCAAGAAGCTCGCCGCCCCCTACTACGGCCGCACGCTCAAAACCTCGCTGTTCGTCGATAGCAGTACCATCCAGTTGTACGACGACCTCATCGGCAAGCCGCAGCCGAAGGTGACCCGCGTCACCGAGATGCGCGACCGCTACAACCTGTGGACCCGCAACAAGGACGGCCAGGCGCTGTACGACGCGCTCATCCTGTGTCTAGAGTCGGGCCTGATCCGCGAGGCCCCGACCAAGGATCTGGCCTCGCCGCCGGACGCGGTCAAGATCGCTCAGGAGCTGGTAGACGCGGCCGCGAACCCCGACCCGAAGCGGCCGCTCCCGGACGTCGCAACCCGGTTCGCCAAGGTGTGGGCGGAGGTGAGCAAGGGGATGCGGCAGGCCCCGGGGCAGCAGCCGGAGGCGCTCCGGTGGCAGTCGATCCTCACCGACTCGGCCGCCACCAACGTCCGCACCGACCGGTTCTACTCGATCGTCTACTGGGACAGCCCGGAGGCCGAGGTGAAGCGGCGCGGGGAGCAGCTGAACGACCACATGACGGCGTTCTACCTCCTTCACGCGGTCCGCGGGGTGGCGCTGCCGGTGCCGGCCAAGCCGTTCATGGTGGTGCTCGCCCGCGACGCCGTCCACTACACCACCCGGCTCCGCCCGTCACTCGACGGGCTGCCGTCGCAGGCCGACGCGCTGTACTCGTCGGAGCACGACATCGTGGTGCTGTCGCCGGAGATGATGGACGCCAACGGGCCGACGTTCCACCAGCAGCTCAAGCAGTACTTCCGCGGCGGGCTGTCGCGGGACCAGTTGCTCAACGGCCAGTTGCCCAAGATCGACGCGACCGGGGCGCACGGGCTGCGGCCGGAGGAGGTGGCGCGGTCCAACACGCTGGCCTTCATCGAGAAGCTGGCGATGAACGACACCGAAATCGCCGCCGTCAGCCGCGAGGGGACGCGGCAACTGCTGTACGCGACCGGCGGGCTGCCGCGGCACGTGACGCTGCCCAACTGGCTGACCCAGGGGGCGCTCAACTTCTACACCCGGCCGCGCGGCCCGGCCTACGTGAGCGTCGGCGAGGACGAGAAGCAGAAGGACTACATGACGGTGGCGCTGTCCACCGGCTACGGGGTGCCCAACTACGTGCATCAGCGGTACTTCCGCGACCTTGACACGCACAAGGAACTGAACGCCGACCGGGCCAAGTTGCTGGAGCACGTGCTGACGGACGCGTACTTCACGGGGTTAAAGGACGGGCTGGACCCGGACCCGGCCCCGCCGGCCAAGAAGAAGGCGAAGCCGGCGGGCGCGGCCGGCGCGAACCCGATGGGCGGTCCGGGGGGTGCGGGCCTGCCGTCCGGCGACCCGGACGCGCGCCCGGGCGGGTTCGGCCCGATGGGCCCGGCGCCCGCGGCGGCGGTGAGCGGCGCCGACGAAGACCCGATCGCGCTGCAGAAGCGGAAGAAGGCGCGGCTGGAGATCAAGTCGCAGGCGACCGCGTGGGCACTGTACTACTACCTGGCCCGGTCGCCGAAGCGGGCGGACGGGCTGGCGCAGTACCTCGCGGAACTGAACAAGCTGCCGCGCGACCTGCCCATCGACGGGAAGACGTCGTACGCGGCGTTCGTGCGGGCGTTCAAGCTGGGGTCTGAGGAGGGCGTGCCGAACCCGGCCCTCATGCAGGAGTTCGCGCGGGACTGGATGGAGTACATCAGCACGGTGCCGATGGTCGGGTTCGACATCCCGCTCGTGGCCCCGACGGCGGTCCCGGCCGGGATGGGAATGGGGATGGGGCCGGGCGGTATGCCGATGCCGCCGGGCGGCCGCGGCGGGCCGTGAGCGGGTGAGCGACGTTCGCCGGTCGTGTCTTGCCGAGAGACCGCTTGACGATCGGCCGGCGGCGTTTATGATACCCTCACAACCCGCTCGCGGGTGAGCCGAGGTGGCGGAATTGGCAGACGCACTAGATTCAGGTTCTAGCGCTCGCAAGGGCGTGGAGGTTCAAGTCCTCTCCTCGGCACCTGGAAAGTAAGGGTTTGAGAGTCGGTCAAGAAGGGGTTCGAGATTCGAGTTGTCTGTAGTTTTCTGTAGTATACAGGAGACGACAGATGGCACGGTCTCAAACCCCTTCTTACTGTTTCCACCGGGCGACCGGGCAGGCCTACGTCACCCTGAAGCGGGACGGCAGGAAGTGCGTCCGGTATCTCGGGAAGTGGGGCTCGCCCGAATCCCTCACCCAGTACGAGTCCGCCCTGCTGGAGTCCGGGCTCACTCTCCCGCTCGCCCGCCTCGCCGTTCAATCAGCGCTCTCCGACATCCTTCCCGACACCCAAGTCGGTTCCGCGTCGAATGAGTCGCAGGCACCGACCGTCCGGGTGCTCTACGACCGGTTCATGGCGTGGGCACCGACGCACTACCGACTGCCGACCGGGGCCACCAGCAAAGAGGTGGAGCAGTTCCGGTACACCTTCGCGGACGTGCTCACCCACTTGGGCCATCGGCCGACGGCGTCTCTCGCGAAGCGTGACCTCGAAATGGTTCGGGATGCGATGGTGGGCCGGGGGCTGAGTCGAAAGGTCGTCAACCAGCGGATCAGTCGCATCCAGCACGTCGTTCGGTGGGGCACGGAAGAGAACCGGACGCTCGTGCCCGATGCGGTGGCCGCTGTGCTCTGCCTACTTGCCCCGTTACAGGCCTACCGGACGGCCGCCCCCGAACGCGGCCCCGTCTTGGGCGTGCCGTCCGAACAGGTCGAGAAGGTTGCCGGTGCCGCCAACGCGGTGGTCGCGTCCATGATACGGCTGCAACTCCTGACCGGGTTCCGGCCGGGTGAAGTCAGGGGGCTGCGGCGGAAGATGGTCGTGCAGAAAGAAGGGCGTTGGGTCGCCGATTTCGGGACCGAGCACAAGATGGCCTACCGGCGCCAGAAGCGCGTCGTGCCCCTCGGCGACCGGGCGATGGCGCTCCTCCAACCCTGGCTGCTGGCGTGCCCCGACGGAGACGCGTTCGTGTTCCGGCCGACGCAACAGAAGGGGTCGAGGGGGCGGTTGCAGCAGTTCACCCGCTACGGCTACGAGCACTCGATCAAGTGGGCGTGCAAAAAGGCGGGTGTCGCACCGTTCGCCCCCAATCGGATCCGGCACACGGTCGGCGAAGAGGTCCGGAAGTCGCACGGGCTGGAGTACGTTCAGGCCCTCCTGGGTCACAAGAACCGGCAGTCGAGCGAGCGGTACGCGCCGGTCGTCGAAGACTTGGCGGTGAAGGTTGCGAGCATTCGGGGGTGACTTTACCCCACATACGTCGTGACATTTTGGTTGGGGGTGAGGCCCTTCTCGGCAACACCCTCGCTCCCACGGCCCACCGCCGTCGGAACTGTGAAACGGCTGATTTCCGAAATCGCGCCGGTACACCGCGGGGAACCCGGAAGCGCTAAGCCCGTCCTGCCGAGTAGCGGTCACTTCTTCGGCTCGATGGTGCCGCCGTCGTGTTCGATCGTGCATCCCGGCAGCGCCACGGCGAGTTCTGCGAGTCCCTTCGCCGTCACCTTTGTGCCCTTGACGAACAGTTCCTTCAAATTCTTGCAGTCTTTGAAGTGCGCTAGTCCCGTGTCCGTTACATCCGTGCCATCCAAGTTGAGGTACAGCAGTTTCTTCCAGTCCTTGAGGTGGGCCAGTCCCAGGTCCGTCACCTTGGTGTTGTCCAGGTGAATACCCAACACGCTCTTGCAGTCCTTGAGGTGGGCCAGTCCCAGGTCCGTCACCGCCGTGCCCTGAAAGTAAAGGCCCATCAGGTTTTTGCAGTCCTTGAGTTGCGCCAGCGAGGCGTCGGTGACGGCCTTGTTGCCTTCAAGTTTCACCCCCGTGAGCGAGAAGGGGCCCTTGGGTAATTCGGCCGCGGCCTTGATTTCGCGATCCTCGCCGTTGACCCCTACGCCCCCACCGACGGACAACACCCACTCAGCCGCCTTACGGTCCACGTCGGCGACCACCTTCGGCTCGATGACGCCACCGTCGTGTTCGATCCGGCAGCCCGGTAGCGCCGCGGCGAGGTCGGCCACGCCCTTCGCCGTCACTTTCGTCTGACGCACGCTGAGGAACACTAGGCTCTTGAGCCCCTTAAGGTGTTCCAAACCCGCGTCTGTCATCTTCGTACCATCCAAGCGGAGGTCGCGAAGGAATTTATGTTCCTTGAGGTGGGCCAGTCCCACGTCTGTCACCGGCGTGTTGGGCAGATAGAGGCCCGTCAGGCTCTTGAGTTCCTTGAGGTGTGCCATTCCCGCGTCCGATACCTTCGTGTTGACCAGTTGGAGAAACGTAAGGTCTTTAAGTTCCTTGAGGTGCTCCACCCCCGCGTCCGATATCGACGTGCCAGCCAGGAAGAGCGTCGTCAGGCTCTTGAGTTCCTTGAGGTACGCCAGTCCCGCGTCCGTCACCGCGCTGTTAGCGAGGGTGAGTTCTTTCAACGCGGCAAGTCCCTTGAGGTGTACGAGGCCTGCGCCCGTTACTTGCGTCCCCGTCAAGTTGAGGTGGTGCAAGCTATTGAGTTCCTTGAGATGTGCTAACCCCGCGTCCGTTACCTGCGTGCCGTACAGGAAGAGGGTCGTCAGGCTCTTGCAGTCCTTGAAGTTCGCTAACCCTGTGTCCGTCACTTTCGTGTTAGGCAAGTGGAGTTCTGTCAGGCTCTTGCAGTCCTTAAAGTGTGCCAGCCCCGCGTCCGTTACCGCCGTGCCACCCAAGTTGAGCCACGTCAGCCCCTTGCAGCTTTTGAAGTGTGCCAGCCCCGCGTCCGTTACCGCCGTGCCGTGCAGATTAGAGTGCGTCAGCGTGAACCATTCTTTGGGCAGCCCCGCCGCGTCAGTGATGTCGCGCCCCTCGCCGTTGACGCGCACGCTCCCGCCGACGGACAGCACCCACTCGGCCGCTTTGCGGTCGGGGTCGCTGCCCGGCGGCCCCCACCCGATCACCCCGGCCTCGCCGTCGATCTTCTGGAACTTCAGCGAGTGAACCGTCCACTGTGTGTTCTGGGCGTACAAACCCAACTGCCCCTGTGAGTTGTTCGGGTATCGAATATTCGTCACCAGCCCCGTCCATCGGATCGGCGGTTCGTTGTCAACCGTCGCTTGCAGTTCGACTTGTCGGTCTGTGATTTTGACCGCGATCGTGATCTTGAAGACGCGGCCGACCGGCGCCGGCTTCTGGGGCGTGCGGGTCGGGCTCTGCACTTCGAGCAGTGCCTTCCCGTCGATGCCGCTGAAGCCTCGGATTGTTCCGCTCGCGTTGTTGAAGTCGAATCCAACAGTACGTTCGTTTCCGAGGGGCAGGAGGAACGCGATGAGATCCGTTCCCGAGTCGAGGCGGACCTCAGCAACGAGGTTGTAACTGCCCGTCGCCCACACGGGCAGGGTCACCACGTTATCCCGACCCGGCACGACCAGCGAAGTCAGTTCCCCATTCCGTTTGACCCACGTGGCGCGATCGGGTGGCGTCCCGATCAATTTCTCATCGAGCGCGAGGACATCAACCCACTCATTGCCCACCGGCTTGAGCACCGGGATGCTGCCCGGCGGCGGCTTGCCGCTGTCCTTAGGCGGCGCGGGAACGGCCGGCGCGGCTTCCGGCGACTTCTGCTCGGCGGTCGGCTCGCCCTTCTTGCCCATCTGCGAAACCACCACCGCGACCGCGCCGGCCGCCAGCAGCACCGCCGCGCCGACCGCGAACAGCAACCCCTTCCCGCCCTTCTTCCGCTCCGGCTTCGGCGCGGCAGGAGCCGGTTCGGCCGCAGTCGCTTCCGCGTCGCTCGCCTCCCCCAAGTTCGCGAACACGCTCTCTGGGGCCACGGTCACGTGCATCGGGACGACGATCGGCGGCTGATGCGAGATCGCGTGAACCACCACCGGCTGCGAGGCCGACAGGTCCACGCCGCTCACCGCCGGCACCGACCCGCTCGACGCAACCGACGGCCCCGACGGCGCGAGCAGTTGGCTCAAGATGCCCTGGAGGCGCTTGGCGACCTCAGTTGCGGTCTGCGGGCGCTGTTCCGGCTTCTTCGCCAGCAGTTGGTGAATGAGTTCCGCGAGCGGTTCAGGCACGTTCGGGTTGAGTTCGCGCACCGGCGTCGGGTCTTCCATTCCCAGCGCCATCATCACCGCCATCATGTTCGGCCCGGCGAACGGGGTCTTGCCCGTACACAGCCTGTAAAGGACGGCTCCCAGGCTGAACAGGTCGGTGCGGTGATCCACCTTCGACCCGCGGGCCTGTTCCGGCGACATGTACGCCGGGGTGCCGACGACCGCCCCGCTCTTGGTCAGTTCGGTGTCTGTCCCGATCGGTTTCGCCAACCCGAAGTCGAGGATCTTAACGCGTCCGTTGGGCGCTTCGAGCCACAGGTTCGCCGGCTTGATGTCGCGGTGGACCAGCCCCAGCGCGTGCGCCGCCGCCAGCCCCAGCGCGGTCTCCCGGCCGATCCGGATGACGTGCGCGAGGGCCGGCGCGCCCTTCGTCTTGAGGTACGCGTCGAGCGGCACCCCCTGGAGGAACAGCATGGCGATGTACGGCACCCCGCCCCGCTCGTCCGCCTCGTACACCGTCACCACGTTGTCGTGGTGGAGCTTCGCGGCGGCCCGGGCCTCGCGCAGGAACCGCTCCTTGGCCTCCCGGTCCGCCGCGAACTCCGGGAGCATCACCTTCAGCGCGAGCTTGCGGTCCAGCCGGGTGTCGACGGCCAGGTACACCGCCCCCATGCCGCCCGCGCCGAGCTGCTTGACGACGCGGTACGGGCCGAGCGTGCCGACCTCACCCGCGGCCGCCGGCGGGCCGAACGTCGGTGACGCAGAACCAGAGCGCGAGGGAGCGGACGCGGTCTCGTCGTGGTCGCTCGCGGCACTCGCGTGGGCGTCGGCCGGGGTGGTAACGTGGGGGTCGGTCGGGTCGGGCATGTGAGCGGTTCCGGCGCGTCAGGAAGTGAGTATGATACCGCCCACGCCGGGACCATGCCACGCACGACTTCGGCGACAAACGCCAGCGCGTTCCCCGAGAGACGAGCCGGGCGACCGGAGCCGACACCCGATCGGGGTCGAGACATTTTGGTTGGGGGTGAGGTGATCGGCCGCCGACGCGGCCCCGCGGTGCTATACTCCCCTCACTCGCATTCTCCTGACACACACCCGTTCCCCCGACACGGTGCCGCACATGGCGACCCGTCCCGTTACGCATTCCGTGTGGCAGTCCCTCCGCGTCGTAAAACGCTCCACGACACCGCCGACGGGGAAGCAACTCCGGGTCACCCCGTCGCGGAAGACGAAGGACGGCACCTTCCTCACGGCCCTGGTCGAGGAGGGACTTCTGAACCGGGTTACCGGGTCGGCAGAGAAGCCGTTCGAGGCCACCTACGCCCTCACCGCTCTTGGAGAATATGCCGCCGAGTACGGTGAGTTCGACCACAACAAACGCCTCGAACCGCCCGTCCCTCCGCCGGTCACACCCGCTCGGCCGGTCGCACCGCCACCGGCGACCTCGAAGGTGAAGTGGACCAAGCGATCCCGGTGACGGGTGTAGGGTATGGGGCGTCAAACCTAACCTCACCCCCAACCAAAGGTCTCGACGGTCGTGGGGCGGTACAATGGATCGCCCTCACCCCGACGGTGTCCCGTGACCAAGACTCTCCTGTCGATCCTGTCCGCCCTGGTCGCCCTGACCGCGTCGGCACAGGACAAGAAGCCGGACCCCCTCGACGCGAAGAAACTCAGCGGCACGTGGGAGGCGGAGGAGCGGAACGGGGTCCGGGCGGCGGTGACGCTCATGGAGGGCGGCGAAGCCCTGTTCACGTTCACCGACCGGGGCGGGGCGAATCTGGCCGCCGGGACGTACCGACTCGACGGGGCCAAGTTGCACCTGAAGATGGTGATTGACGACGTCCAGCGGGAGTACTGGGAGCGGACGGTCGCCAGGCTGACCGACACCGAACTGGTGCTGAGGGACGCCAACGGGACCGAGCGGACGCTGACCCGAGCCAAGAACAAGGACAAGAAGTGACGGGGAGACGGAACCGCCCGTTGCGGGGAGGTGAGGGCGACGGCGACCTCGACCCACAACGGGCGGCGTCCCGAGGGCGACCCGGGACGAAGAGGGGTGACGCGGCCGGGCGAACGCCGACCGAGTGTGGTGATCCCTACCCCTCAAAGACGTGACCCGGGGCGGAGAGTTGCACCAAAACGGGCGGAAACTGCACGACGTCCGGGCACCCGACGGCGGTGTCCGGAAACCGGACGAGTTCGGGAATGGAGCCGGGAAAATCGGACATCCGGTTTGCTCTCTGTGCGGCACAGCCTATACTACCTACAGACCGGCCGACTCCACTGGTGTGAATGGGCGACGCACCAGGGGAGATCGGCCGGTCTTTTCGTTTCCGCACTTCCGACATCCACCCCGACCCGGTCCGGCGGTACATTCACCTCATCCGTGTCCCCGACCCGAGGTGTCCGATGCGTCTGCTGCTGTCCGCCGCCGTGTCCGTGTTCGCCCTGTCCCTGGCCGCCGCCGAGGACAAGAAAGACGAGAAGATCGACCCGGCCAAGCTGGTCGGCCGGTGGGAGCCGAAGGAGAAGAAGGGGCCGACCCTGGAGTTCAAGAAGGACGGCAAGGTGGCGTTCGCCATGTCCCAGGACGGGAAGGAACTGAAGGCCGACGGCACCTACAAGGTCGAGGGGAACAAGGTGTCCGTCGCCCTGTCGTTCGAGGGGGTGGAGCAGAAGATGGAGCGGACGATCACCAAGCTGACCGCCGACGAACTGGTGACCAAGGACGAGAAGGGGATGGAGCGGACGTTCGTGCGGATCAAGGCCGACGAGAAGAAGTGACGGCCGCCCGGGTGCGCGGACCGGCTGCGGTCGTCGGGGCGGAGTGTCGCCTCGGCGGTCGCGGCCGGTCTTTTCGTTTCCACCTCCCCCTCGATCGGCGGTACACTCAACGGCCCGTCCCTCTATCGAGGTGCCCCATGCACAAGACCCTGTTGGCCGCCTTGTCCGCCCTCCTCCTCGGTCTGACTGCCGCGGCAGAAGACAAGAAAGACGACAAGATCGATCCGGCGAAGTTGGTCGGGAAGTGGACCCCGAAGGAGAAGAGAGACAACCCGTTCGTGGTCGAGTTCACCAAGGACGGCAAGGCGAAGTTCACCGGGACGGTGGACGGCAAGGAGATGAAGTCCGAGGGGACGTACAAGGCCGACGGGAACAAGGTGAGGCTGACGATGAGCCTCGGGGAGAAGGTCGAGACGACGGTGCGGACCGTGACGAAGCTGACCGACGACGAACTGATCAGCCGCGACGAGAAGGGCGAAACGGACACTCTGGTCCGTGTCAAGGACAAGAAGTGACGGCCCGGCCGCTATAACACCCCTTCGCCCTCACCTCCCCGAGGTCAGACCGATGCGAACGCTCCTGGGTGCGGCCCTGGCCCTGGCCCTGAGCGGCCATTCCGCCGCCGACGACAAGATCGACCCCCAGTTGCTCCTCGGCAAATGGGAGCCGAAGGAGCCGAAGGACGGGCGAAGGGGCACCCTGGAGTTCCTGAAGGACGGGAAGCTGGTCGTCACAAGGAGCGACGGGGACAAGGAGTCGAGGGCCGAGGGGTCATACAAGGTGGACGGGGCCAAGCTGACGGTAACGGTCACGGCCGACGGGAAGGAGCAGACCGACTCCCGTCTCATCACCAAGCTGACCGACGCCGAGTTCGTCACCACCGGCACCAACGACACCAAGGAGTTCACGATGGTCCGGGTCAAGGAGAAGGACAAGAAGTAGGGTCGGGGTTGAGACTTCTGGTTGGGGGTGAGGTACTGATCGGTGCCCACCCCCACCGCCCCCTCCACCTCCGCTCCCTCCACCGCCGCCACTGCACCACCTTCAGGGTCCGTCCCGTCTCCGCCGCCACCTCCGCCGCCGTCCACCACCGACCGCCGCCGACCGACTTCGTGGGGTGGTGAATTCCGGCCCTCACCCGACGGTCGGTCATCGCACTGACGCTCCTCACGACCCGATTCAGGACCGAGAGCAAACGCCGACCGGGAAAATGCAGAATTCCCCGGCACAACCCGTCGTTTTCCAAATTGCTTGAATTGCGTTGCGTCCCCTTCACAAGTAGCTGCCCATTCGCCAGTTGGAGTATATGACAAATTCACGACAATCTTCGCAACTCGCAACTTTGCCGACTTCGACGGAGTTGCGGCGTTTGCACATCCGATTTCCGTCGGGTATAGACCCTCACTGACATTGACTTCCCCCGAAAGTTGAGGTGGGGCCATGAGCGATTCGTCCCGTGAACGCGAAGCGAAGATCGAGGCGGTTAGACGGGCCGCCCTCCTCCTGGCCGCCGCCCAAGACCACTTCCGGCATCTGCTCTCGACACTCTCCCCCGAAGAGCGGTCCGAGTTCCAGAGCGGCAACGCGACACCCACCCCGTCGTCCGAGCGGATCGAGGAGAAGCGGCCCCGGCGACCCCGCGTCACCCGCCACACCCGGACCAAGCCGACGCTCAAGGAGACGGTCCGGACCGTCGTGACGCGGAACCCGGAGGGGCTGACACTCCCGCAACTCATCGACGCCGTGCTGCTGGAGTACACGTCGCCGCGGTCCTCGAACCAGCGGCATGTGGTCCGGACGGCGATCAACCAGATGGTGCGGACGAAGGGTGAGCCGGTGGTGTGGTGGGACGAGGAGAAGAAGCTGTTCGTCACCGCCCCGTTCTGAGGCGGATCGAGGTGAGCGGTTTCGATCGGAGAATGCGGCCACAAACCAGGAGTAACGATGTCGATCGCGGTTCGATGCTGCCACTGTGGGAAGCGAATCACCTTTCTGGACAGCAGTGCCGGGGAAGCCGTCCCTTGCCCCACCCCCGCTTGTCGGAGGCAGATACTCGTTCCGTCGCCGTTCGGCCGAACGCCCCGCGTCTCCCTCTACACTCCGCCGCTCCGCTTGGTGGAGCAACCGACGCCACCGGCCATGACCCCTGCCCCGACCCGTTCCCGGTGGAAGACCCGGAAGGTGCTCAACGCCCTCCGCTTAGTCTGCCTTGCGGCTGCGGTGGTTAAGAAGTGGGGCACCTTGGGGTGAGTGACGCTGGTCGTCGCCGCGCTCAAGTCAGAATCGCAAATCACCCGTACCCGGAGGCTCGACTCGTGGCACTCATCATTCCACCGGCCGTTCGTGTTCTGCCGATGGACTCAACGGATCAGGAGTTCGCCAACCGCTCCGCTGAGTGGATGCAGACGCGGTTCTTCTTGGGGCAGTCGCCAGACGAGGGGAGCAACTTGCTGTGGCCGTCCCACCCGGGCCGCTATCGCTTTCGGGAACTGGGCCTGGTTGCCGAGCCGAACTCGGTCATCCTGTTCCAATTCCAGTCCCACATCATCGCCAGTGCCGCACTCGTGTGGGTCGAGCACTACTCACAGCCCGACGGCCAGTGCAGCGGTGCGTTCTGGTTCGATCCCCCCTCGGTGAGGGTCTTCTACCCCGTCGATGTGGACGGGATGCGGCGCATCTGGGGGACCGACTTCGTCTTTAGTAACGTCAGGCAGACGCTCGACCGAAGTCGCTACTTGGGTTTCGTGAGCCAACTCCGCGGGGTTGCGGCCCCTGTCCTGTTGGGCGATGGCCGTTGACAGCCGAACTGCGATCGGCTTCGGCCGGTCGGCCGCATGGGTTGTGTCGATTCTCTGCCGCTCTGCTCAACCCGAGCGGCGGTTTTTCCATTCAGATTCCGAACCACCTGTCCGAGATATGGCTCCGTCAATCTGATAAACGAGCGATATTTCATTGAGAGGACTTCTTGTGTTCCACCACGAGATGATCACTGACCCGGATGAGGAGCGGCGTTTCGACTGTCTCTATGCCGAACTGTTCGATGTCGTTCACCAGTCGCTGCGAATGCTGACGAACGTCCAGAGGGAGTGGTGCAAGAAGTCGTTCGCCACCGGCGACGACGTTCACCTCACCTCCGTGTCCCTAGCCTTTGAGTTCGCAGAGGCCATCGACGGCGTCTCGCTCCTGATCCGAGCCGGTTCCGCCCGGAATTGCCCGTCGCTGTTGCGGACGGCGCTGGAACTCCACCTCGGCCTTAAGTACCTGCTGGAGACGAAGGACGGGTATCGCTGCCGCTCACTGAGTTACGAGTACTTCACGATCCAGCAGCGGCTGAATTGGAGGAGGAAGTGCGACCCCGATGATCCGCATGGGCAGCAACTTCGCAAGGAACTCGATGGGCACCCCCACGCGGGTGTATTCGATGCACCCGACGCCGAGGTGAAGAAGGCGGCCCAGTTCTACCGGGAGCGGCTGGACTCTCACCGCTACTCAGACGTCCGAGCCGAATTGGAGCGAATGAAGGCAGGAAAGAGAAAATGCGATGACTGGTTTGGCCTGTGGGACGGGCCGAGGTCGGTTCGCGACCTGGCGTACCGGCTTCGGGACGGGGTGATGTACGAAGTGCTGTACCGCCAGTGGTCGGGTCCGATTCACGGATCGACGGCAATCGAGCGGATGACCGCGACTCACTCGGGCCTGGCGGACTGCGACCCGCTGCGGTCCCCGAAGGGGATCATCGACGTCACGCGCCACGCCTTCAACCTTTGTAACGCGACGGCCTTCCACCTGACCGACAAACTCGTTCCCCACATCAGGCAGGATGTAGAGTCTCACTTCCAAGCCCTTGTTCACCCCAAACTGGACGTCTTGGAAAAAGCGTCGAAGGTATTTCGGGATTGATGCGGAAGGGACCACAAACGGACGCCGCTCCGCATCGAGTACAAGAAGTGAGAGTCGAGTTCACCGTCGAGACTTTTGGTTGGGGGTGAGGTAGATATTGATGGTCACCCCTTCGCTTCGTATCCGCCACCGAGAACCGACAGCGGCGATAGTCCGTGATGAATCGACACCTCGTCAGCCGATGTCGAACAGGCTCCGCTGCACCGTCCGCACCGGAGCCGCCTCGACCGGCCGCAGCAACTCCGCGTCATCCGCGGCCACCTTGTTGACCCGGTCCGATACCGCCCACATCTCCATCCGCTCCGCCGGGTACGCCTGAAGGAGCGGCATCAACTTCGCCGGTGCCGTCACTTTCGGGTCGAGCCAGTCCGCGAACCGCTCCGCCGGGATGATCCCGGGCATTCGGTCGTGAAGCGGGAGGACCAGTTCATTCGCTGGGACGGTCAACACGGCCACGGTCTCCACGACGCCGTCCGGCCCGTCCCACCGGTCCCACACCCCGGCGTAGGCGAACAGCCCACCCCCGGCCGGGCGGATGAAGTGGGGGCGCTTCTTTTTGCCGACCGTCTTCCACTCGAAGAACCCCGACGCCGGAACGAGGCACCGCCGCCGCCGAAAGGGGTCGCGAAACGTCGGCTTCTCGGCCGCCGTCTCGGCCCGAGCGTTGACGAACCCGGACGGCTTCGGGTCGGTGCTCCAGTGCGGCACCAAGCCCCACTTCAGTTGCGCCAACTCCCGAACCCCGTTCACGACACGGACGACGGGGATGAGGGCGGACGGGGCGACGTTGTACCGGGCCACGGGGGCGGTGTCGGCGGCCAACCCGAACAGGTCCGCGACTTCCTTCGGGGTCGTGTTGATCGTCATCCGGGCACACATGGCGGCGTCTCCGAGGTGTGGTTCCATTCTCCCACACTCCAGGGTCGGTGCCGATGTCGGTGGCACAGGCGGCACAATCCCCCGTCCCGACCATCACTCGAACCTGCTCCAACTCGATTTTGCCACATCCTCTTCCCCGGAAGCGACCGAAACGGCAATATGCCAGTTCCACCGACGCCCCGCCCACCGCCCAGGCCGCCCATGCCTACTGCCCACTGCCCCGACTGCGGTTCCCAATTCCCCTCGGTCAACGTACCGGACGGAGACACCGTCATCTGCGCCCAATGCCGGTCCGCCGTCGCCGTCGCCCCGCCGCCGTCCTTCGACGCCCTGACGACCCGGTGCGTCCGCTGCGACGGGACCGTGCTCAAGATATCACGGCAGTGCCGACACTGCGGTGCCCCCCTCCTCCGACCACGGTCGTGATGCCGACGGGCTACCACCCCAATTCAGGACATTATAGTCCACTATTCCCGGCCCTGGCACCCGGACACAGACCCCGACCCACCGCCGCCACCAAGCCCATTACCAGTACAGCAATAAGACAATCCAGCACCCTCACCCTCAACCTGCCTCCACACCCACACCCGAACGGGGTACCCACACGGTCACGGAGGTGGGGCCGGGTTCCCGGTCGAGACTTTTGGTTGGGGATGAGGGTCAGTTTGATGTCCGTCCGGGTCCACCGTCCGGAAGCGGATGCCCCACCCCCACGGTCGAACCACACCCGGCCGGTCCCGGTCCATCCGCCCCCGCGTCCGGCGGTGAAGGCAGTGCAGGGTGTGCAGGGGTCGTCCCCGATCATTCTCTTTTCCTCTTCAGAGAGTAGGAGAAAGAAGGAGGTACGGGGGGCCTTCACACCCTGCACACCCTGCACTTTCCAGGTCCGGGAGCGACGCCATGATCCTCACCCCCAACCAAAAGTCTCGACGGGGACGAGGAACTCACCTCCGCCCCGGACCATGCCCCCCCGGACCCGGCCCCGTAGAAGCTCCGGCCGAACCGGGTGTGGGTCGTGGGGGTTGAAGACGAGGACCGCGGACGAGATACCCGACACCCAGCACCGGCTCCTACACCACCCTGACACACCAACCGCATTCATTGAGACAAAAAGGCGAATGACGGGCAATGACTGGGGATTTGAGACGCCCTTGTCGTGGTGCCGCGACCCGTCCCGGAGGGGGCGGGGGGGGGATGGTCAGTCAATCCACCGTTCAAACGATGTGCCGGATGGAGTCGGTGAAGGCCGATTTCGGGTTCCCGACCGGCTACCGATCGGTCATCCTGGGGGCACCCCGAGGAGCCTCTGCCGTGTCAACATCGCCCGGCCCGAGCCGCCGCCGCTGGATCGAGGTCGAGGACGTCGGAGAGGCGTCGGCCGTCCGGTTCAAGGAGGCACGGTTGGTAGAAGAGGAGCCGATCCAAACCATCGGGGAGCACCTCTTCTGTCTAGTCGATGAACTGGGGCGGCGGAGACTGCTGGTGTCGTTCGAGGGGGTCGAGTTCGCGGCCACGGCACTGCTGGGGAAGTTGATCACCCTACATCGGAAACTCCAGGCCGTCGGGGGGCAACTGACCATCTGCGGCCTCAACAAAGACCTGTCGGAAATATTCCGCATCACCAAACTCGACCGCTTCTTGACCGTCGCCAACCACCCGGGGCTGACGACCACCGCGGCGGTGGCGGCGGAACTGTTCGGTCCCCCGGCCCCGGTGCCCTTCGCCCCCGACTGGAAGACCGACACGGTGCTGCTGTTGGCGAAGCGGATTCGGGACGGGGCGGAGTACACCACGATGCCCATTCTGGCCGACGCCCTCCAGGACGCCGGGTGTGAGTCGGCGGCGATTCTGGACCACCTGCGGGGGCCGGGGCCACACGTCCGGGAGTGTTGGGTGCTCGACCTAATCCTGGGGCCGGTGGCGGAGTGACGGGGCGGAGGGATCGGGGCGGCAATAATACCTTCACCCCCAACCAAAAGTCTCGGCGGGGCACCCATGACTGAGGAGGAGGACTTTCGGCGGCAACTCGACCTCCGCCCCGACGACCACCACACCCGGCTGGTCTACGCCGACTGGCTGGACGACCGGGGCGACCCGCGGGGGCCGGGGTATCGGGCGCTGGGTGTACTGGCGAAGGTGCCCCGGCTCACCGTCGGCGGCGAATGGGCCTACGCGAACTGGGACGTCCCCGACCGCCACGACGCTCTACCGCCCGACTGGTTCAAGGGGTTGCGGAGGGGGCTGTACAACAGCGACGGCCGTGTGCGGTCCTACGTCCGCCGGTACAACGCCGAGGACGACGCGGCGTTGGCCTTCGCCCGGCTCCCGGCGGAGCGGCAGCGGGAATTGCTCTCCAGGGCGACGAGTTGACCGGTGACCGGGGCGGAGCGGAAGGCGGCCACCGCCTGGAACCGGATGATCCGGGCCGCCGCCGCCTTCTCTCTTACCCGGCGTGAGCCGTCCGGGTATCATCGTGCGGTCCCCGGAGGCCGCCCCATGTCCGATGCCCCGACCCGCAGCGCCTCGCCCGACGGCACCCCGACGGCTGACCCGCCGCCCACCTGAGCGCCGTCGAGGAGCGCGCTCGTCGTGCGGAGTTGGACGCCGCGCGGGCGGAAGACAAGCGTGCGATAGCCGAGGCGAAAGCGGTGGAGGAAGCGCACGCGCGCCGTGAGGCCGTGGCTCGCATCGTCGGGCGGCGCAAGTACCGACGAATCTTGTGCGCGCTGGCGAGTGCGACGGCGGGACTGCTCGCACTGGCCGCGATCGGGTACGACTTGAACTCGCGGCGGCAGGCGGCTTTAGCTGCCCGCGCCCAACTTGCCGATGAGAAGCGGGCGGCGGAGTGGGCGGGCACTGAAGCCGACCGTCAGCGCGACGCGGCAGAACAAGAGCGAACGGTCGCGATCGCGGTACGCAGGCGTCTAGAAGTCGTCGAGTACGGTCGCGTGGTTCAACTCGCCCACCACGAACGGCGTGCCGGCAACTTCGCTGAAGCCCGCGCGCTGCTCGACCGCACCAAGCCGGAGCTGCGCGGCTGGGAGTGGTACTACGTCAACCACTTCGACGGCGGGTCGCCCCTCGCTCTCAAAGGGCACCCGCGCGGAGTAAATTGTGCGGCGTTCAGCCCGGATGGGTCGCGGGTCGTTACCGGCGGGGACGATCGGGCGGCGCGTGTGTGGGACGCCAGCACCGGCGCAGAGGTAACCGCCCTGGTGGGCGGCGGCTGGACGTGTTCCGCGGCATTCAGTCCGGACGGAACCCGGGTCGTCACCGGCGGCGACGACGGGACGGCGCGGGTATGGGATGCCAGCACGGGTGCCGAATTGCTCATCCTTGAGGGGCACGCGCGCGACGGCTTGACTCCGTACTTGCATGCCGTGGCGTTCAGCCCGGACGGGGCGCGGGTCGTGACGGGGGGCGACGATGGAACGGCGCGGGTGTGGGACGCCAACACTGGCGCGGAGGTGTTGACCCTTCGGTGCATGAGCGGCGTGTATTCCGTGTCGTTCAGCCCGGATGGGTCGCGAATTCTTTCCGCCGAGGAAAATGTAGTGGTAAAGGTCTGGGACAACCGTGTGCTCCGCCAACTCGCCCCGCCGCCGCGCCCGAAGTAGCGGTGCGCTCCACACGGCCGGGCCACGCCTTCGCCGTCTGCGGATCGTATTGCACCCGTTCCACGCCGCGACGATCCGAACCTCGAAGGAGTGTGCCGCCTCTGCTGCGTGGCAGCAATAACCACCTCACCCCCAACCAAAAGTCTCGACGTGTGCCCTAATCCGGTCGAGCCACCGGGGGCAGGAGCGGGTGCGATCGTGGGTCCGAGAGCAGGTCGTCCGTGTGCCGAGTCCGGTCGAGACTTTTGGTTGGGGTGAGAGTGCTTCGCTGCCACGAACTCGCCCCCGACGCCCGGATCGTGCAGGGGTGCAGGGTGCCCAGCCGCATCGCCTCCCTCTTTACCTCCCAGAAGAGAGAAAACGGACGAATACGAGGCCGCCACGCCCTCCACCCTTCATCCGCCCCCAATCTCGCCACCGCCGAGTAAACAGCCCGGATATCGTTAGCGCTCTCAACATGCGAACCGCGCGGGCGTGGCGGCGGGTGGTGTCGTGCGTGTCCGGCGAGGGCACCGGCCGACTGCGAAGCTGTGAGTAGTGCGGGGACGCGTCGGGGCGTGGGTGAAGCGACCCGATTTGGTACTTCGCGCTCAACGTTCGTGCGGGTATAGTCATGGGGCTACATTCCGAGGTCACTTATGGCGCCCGGCGAAGACCCGAACCGCACCGTGCCGCGGAACGCCTCGGACTCACCCCCGGCGGCCGACGACACCAAACCGCGTGTCGCCGACGACAGCTCGGCCGGGCCGAACCGGACAGCCGACCGCGGTCCGACGCCCGCGGCCGACGGCACCGTTGCCCGCACACCGTCGGACATCGCACGCCTCGAAGAGAGCGCCCAGACGCTCGCGGCCGAAGCCATTCCCGGCTACGTGTTCCTCCGCGAGTTGGGGCGCGGCGGGATGGGCGTGGTCCACCAGGCGCGGCACCTCAAACTGAACCGCGTCGTCGCCCTCAAGCTCATGTTGGCCGACCTCGCCACCGAAAAAGACCGCATCCGCTTTCTGGCGGAGGCCGAGTCGGTCGCGGCCGTCAAGCACGAGAACGTCGTGCAGGTTTACGACTACGGCGAGAGTGAAGGCCGCCCGTTCATGGCCCTCGAGTTCTGCCCCGGCGGGACGCTGAGCCGGTTACTTCCGCAGGGCAGCGACGCGGCCAAGGATCCGCGCGGCATGGCCTCCCTGGTAGCGAAGGTGGCGCGGGGGGTGGCGGCGGCGCACGCGCTGGGCATCGTCCACCGCGACCTCAAGCCGGGGAACGTGTTCCTCGACGATGTGGGTATGCCGAAGGTGGCCGACTTCGGGCTGGCGAAGCGCGGCGAGGGCGCCGACGTCACCCAAGCCGGACAGGGGATGGGTACGCCGTCGTACATGGCCCCGGAACAGGCCAAGGATGCCAAGTTCGTCGGCCCACAGGCCGACGTGTGGGCACTCGGTGTCATCCTGTACGAGGCGCTGACCGGCACACGACCGTTCACCGGCACGGTACATGAAATACTGGCTCAAGCGGAGAAAACTGACCCGCTGCCGCCTCGTAAAGTCGTGCCGGCGGTCCCGCGTGACCTCGAACTGATCTGCCTGCACTGCCTGGCGAAAGCCCCGCACGAGCGGTACCCGACGGCCGCGGAGTTGGCCGCCGACCTCGACCGCTACGCGCGGAACGAGCCGATCAGCGTCCGCCCAGCCGGACCGCTCGAGCGCGGGTACAAATGGGTGAGGCGGAACAAGGTGGTGAGCGGGGCCGCGGTCGCGGTGTTCCTGGCACTATCGATCGGCACTGGGGTGTCGCTCGCGTTCGGGCTGGACGCACGGCAGCAGGCCGAGGAGGCCGAGGCAGCGGCCGGCCGGGAGCGCGACGCAGCACGGCGGGCTGAGGCGGCCGCCGACCGGGAGCGGACGGCGAAAGAATTGGCCGAGCAGCGGCGGCAGGAGGCGGTCAGCAAGCAGCGACTCGCCAACCGGCGGCTGGCGACGACGTTCCTCGGCCCGTTCGTGACCACGAGTAGGTACTACCAACTGACGCCGCACGAGCGCGACGCCTTGTGGGGGCTGGCTGAGTCGCGGGCGGACGACGTGGCGTGGATTTTTCTCGAAGAGGCGGTCCGGGACCGGTACGGCTCCGGCCAGCTCGCGAACCGTGCCGAACTGGCGCTCCACGCGGCCATCGGACTGGACGCCCGCCGCCGAGACGAGTTCGACCGGTTGCTCCTGACGCGGACGAGGACGGCCGGCGGCGAACACGCGGTCCGGCTGGCGCAGGCGTTCGCGCGGTGGGACCGCCCGTCGCCGACCCTCGCGGCCGAGGTGGCCCGCATACTGGCCGCGGCGCTGGCACGCGACACCGATCTGAACAGGGGCGAGACGATCTTCGACATGGGGCTGGACAGCCGCCAGACGCTCGCCTGGGATCTGGCGACGGTGTCGCTGAACCTCGAGCCGAACGCCGCGGTCGCCGTCCTGAGTGTTGCAATACTCCGCGAGCGCAACCTGCTCGCGATCCAGGCACTCGCGAAGGGGTTAACGGAGGTGGTGGCGCACGCGGACGGTGCGACGGCCGAGGCGACAGCACACGCGCTAGCGGAGGTCGTACACCGGATGGCGGAGCAAAAGAACTTCGACAACCCGAGCGTGTATCTAGTGCAGGCGGCGTGCGCGGCGGCAGAGCGCACGGGGCCGGAACGGGCCGCCCGGTTCTTGACCGCTGCCCTCGCGCGGGGCGCAAGACCCGAGGCCCGCAGGGCGTTTGCAATGAGCCTGTCCAGAGTCGCCACCAAACTCGATCCGTCGGCCGCCGTCGAGACTATCGCCTGCACATTGGAGCATGAGCCGGACGCGAGTGCGAGGATGCACTTGGCCTGGGGCTTGTCATGGGCGGCAACTCGGAGCCCGCGTGCCGCTGCCGCCCGCGTGCCTGCCGCTCTGGACGCGGAATCGACCCCGCTCGCCCGCCTCGCCCTCGCCCGAGCGCTGGCCGCAGCGGCCGGCGGGCTCACGCCGAGCGAGGCGGAGGGGGTTTGCTCACCCCGTGCCCGCGCGTTGGCGGACGCGGTGGTCAAGGAGACGTTTCCCGAGTCACGCCGGACGCTTGCCGAGGCGCTCGCCGCGCTCGCCGAATACCTGCCCGCGACGGCGGCAGCCGAAATCTGTACCCCGGCCGCGCAGGCCATTATCGCGGCGCTCGACAAAGAACATAACGCCTCGAACCGGGCTGTTCTATCCGCGGGAATGAGGGCGCTGGTCGCTTACCGAAATGGTGCCGACCTGACCCGCCTTTCTCGAGCGATTCCGATCGCGCTCACCAAGGAACCGTCGCCTCTCGCCAGGCAGGTTCTGGCCGAGGCACTGGCGGTACTCGTCACGCGACTCGAGCCCGAGGAGGCGACGGCTCTATGCGCCGCCGCCGCCGACGCCCTGAGTACGGGACTTGAGCGGGAAACGACCGCCGCAGGCCGCCAGGGACTCGCTACGGGCCTTGCCGCAGTCGCCCCGCGGCTCGGTCCGGACGCCGCACGGCGGTCCGCTGCCGCCGTGGACCTTCTGGCGACCGCGTTGGCAAAGGAGGCGACCACCGGGGCGGCCTACGAACTGGCAGGCGGCATCACCGCGGTTGCCGCCCACTTGGATCCGGACGCGGCCGCGCGGGTAGCCGATCTGCTGTTCGGGCTGTCGCGCAAGAGGCCCGACCATCCCGCGCGGTCGGCAGCGGTGAGCGCACTCGCCGCCGTGGCGGCGCGGATGCGACCGGCCGATGCGGCCAAGATTGCGGTCCTCGCGAGCGCCGAGACGGACCCCGCCACCCGCTGGTGGCTGGCCTCCCTCATGCCGGTCGCTGCGGCCGGCCTCGACCCGACGTCCGCCGCCGATTTGCTCACCCGCGCGATGAGCAATGAGGTGAGCCTCAACGAGCGGGTGCGGTGGGCTGAAGAACTCACGCGCGCCAGGTGGATGACGGCGATCGCCTTGGGCGCCGCACCGCAGGACATCGCGTGGGCGAGGGGTGCCCCGCCCCTGGCGGCCGGCGCCTTCGCAGCACCACACAACGTACTCCCGTCGCTGCCGCTGCTGCACTCGCCCACTCGCCCGCGGCCGCTCCCACCCCAGGCACTCGTCGAGTTGCTCAAGCACCCGTTCTGCGTGGGCGAGACCCGTCGTGCCGTGCTCGATGCCCTCCAGTTCACCTACAACCGCCCCTTCAAGGACCAGTGGGAGTTCGTGGAGTACGCCCAGAAGCACCAGCCGCACCTCGACCTGCTCACCCCGCCCAAGCGGCCCGAGGCGAAACCTTAGTGGTGTCCAAGTCCGGTCGTCTCGATGCTGTGGGGCCGAAACCCGGTCCGAATGACCCGTCGAGACTTTTGGTTGGGGGTGAGGTGTGACGAGGCTTCGCCTCTCCGTCCGGTCGCTCGCTCATCTGACTCACGGTGTGTCGCGATAGTCCTTGCGTTCCTCTTGCTTCTCGGCGAAACTCTGTGGTCGTGTGGTCAATCCGAACTGTCGAGGCGTGGCACGTGCGCGAGCGGCAACTCATTTTTTCGCATGCAGCCGCCTTCGGCGTTGATTATAGGTGAATGAGATAGGAATCTGACGCACCGGGAGACAGCATTTGGATGCGTTTGGCTTCGCCCCAACAGATTGCCCATATTGCGAGTTCTTCCGAATTGTCGGAAATGGCGATACTTCGCCCAACGAACTCACGAATCGGGTGATCGGCGGCATCACAGCAGCGGTACGCAACAGGCTCGGCCCGCGTCTTGAACTTCCTCCGAGTCATCTGGGGTTCAGCGGGCCGTCGTGGGCCGATCATTTCCGCTCGGATGGTATCCCAGAAATCGTGGTAGAGTACTTTCGATATTTGCTAGAAGACCAATTAGCGTATCTTCACGTTCGCGCCCTCGCCAAATGGAACATAGCGCCATTAATCGAAGTCCGCTTCGCCAACCAGTTTCTGTTCCGTCGCCAGCGTGATAACGATCCGATTGAGTACGCGATGTATGCGAATGTCCGAGCAGCAGTCGATGAGATGGTCAAGATGGGCCATCTTCAATCTGACCAAATACCCCGCTTGAACAACACACCCGTTCGATTTCCCGATTACGTTGGGCCGGTTGCTGACCATTCAACCGTTGAAGGAGCGGTGCGCGAAGACAGGAATTGGTCTGATCTTTATCCTCTTCTCTCGCGTGTGAAGAAGCGAGTCCAACGTCAATTACGAGAGCGATTCGCTACTTTCCCCCAGCACGGAGTTCGTGCTTTTACGGCGCAGGTGGTCAGCGGCTGTTTGCGCGCACCTGTGCGGATTGCCGCCACCCGAGAGCAACCGCTCACGCAGTACGACCCTGAACGGGGGATACTTGAGCTCTTCCGTTTCCGCGCGACGCCCTCTGGCGACACGAGATCAGAGTACTTAGCCCTATTCCGGCGACTCCGCCAGCGAGTGAGAGGGAATGACCTCTGTCTGATGACCCTTCTCGACGCGCTCGTCCGGCTGATGGAAAGCGAAGAGGTGTTGCCCGAAACCCAGGCTGAACTGGCCCGACGGCTGGGGTTCCCGGCGAACAGGCTTTCTGAGTGGGGTAAACGGCTTCACAACCTCATGCTAAAATTTGAGAATTGATAGCCCTCAACGGTTGGTGTGGTGGTACGGGACAACAATACATGAATACTCAACCATCAGCACTTGAGTCACTTCTCGCCTCTACACGGTCACTCGTAACCACTGCTCGGTGGGCGGCCGTTGGCGTTGGAGGAGCAAGTCCCGACCAGCAGATAGCCAGCGGAGCGATTCCGGCGCTGGGGGATGTCTTCCAATTTCCACAGCCATCCTCCAGCGATTATCGATGGGTCGTAACGGTCTCGACACCGACAATGAGTTTCGTCGTGCCGGTAGACACTTCCGAACTTTCCGGACATCTGGATCTAATTATGCCCTGCCCTCACGGGGGGGCGGATCTCGTCGCTCGATGCAAGTTTGGTTGCTGGCTGGGTCATTCTTGCTTTCAATCCGGTCGGAAATTCGCCAACGTTACCTTCGCGATCCCAGCCCTTCGTGAATTGATGATGCACGCAAACTTGGGCGTGGCTCCCCCCGAGGGAGGGGAAGAGAACGAGGTTGAGGCCGACCCGATCTATCAAGAGCACCAAAATGAAGTGGGCAGAATGACCGAATGGTTGGTGACTGATTTCGTCGAGAGGTACTTTGATGCAAGCCTATCACGTATCAACGGTTTGGAGAACGCCCTTTCTGTAGCACGGCGGTTCGACCGCGAGCGCGGCGACCAAGCGAAGGAATTGGCCGAAAAGGTCGCAACCCTCACACAGTTCCTCGCAGTAGGGGACAAGGAAATGGCTAACCTCCGCACATCGCTTTCACTGAAAGCGTCGCAGTTGGCTGAATCTGAAGCTCTCAGCCGTCATCTTGAATCACGTGTTGAGGAGCTTGAGAAGCAACGATCGGCGCAGCAGGAAGAACTGGATTCACTGAGCAGAACGGTGAGGGATTTGATCGCACGCATTCCTATGCCTCGGCCCGAGAATCCAATCTAGACGCACAGTCGATCTGAATAATGTACGTATTTTATTAGCAAGTCGCGTTACCCGGAGCTCGTCTACCATCCGGCATCGGAGCCAGATTTTTTCAGTTTCTTCCGGAGACTTTTGAAATCGCGCTCCTTAGTGGGTGATGTCTGCACTCACACGAGAGGCAGGTCAACCCTGGAGTTGCGATGGCGATTTCCCTCCTCTGCCCGAGTCCCCGCTGCCGGCGGCGGGTCACCTTCCTGGACACCAGCGCCGGCCAGTCCGCCCCGTGCCCCCACCGGTGCGGAGCGCGGATCGCCGTACCGACACCCTCCCCCACCCCCGCGTGGCACTCCCCCTACTCGGCCCCGATCGCCCCGCCCGTCCCGGCAAAGGCTTCATCATCGTCACCCGGTTCCTGGGTGCGAAAGGTCCGTCCGCTGCTTCAGACCGTCTGTGTCGTGCTGCCCCTGCTGAAGAGGTGGGGTGCCCTCGACTGACCGGGCGACGAGGTCGGAAGCGGGTGTGGGTCGAGACTTTTGGTTGGGGGTGAGGTATTCAGGGCCGAGCCGTCCGAGTGCAGGGTGTGCAGGGTGTGAAGGCTCCACTCCCAAGTCCTTTCTCTCTCCTCTTGAAGAAGGAAAAGGAGAAGGGGCGCACGGACCCTGCACACCCTGCACGGCCTTCACTCCTGCACCGCCCACCCCCGCATCCGCACCCCGACGGCCGGTCCTTGCGCCGGTCGATCTGCCCACGAGGCGATTGTCGGGTGAGGGATCGGCCAACCCGGGCAGATGCGTCCCGCGTCCACGCCCTCTCCCGGATGATTCTGATGCACGAGCGAACGACGTGTGGGGTGTACCGGCCGGATGCGGGAGGGGATTTCTCTGTCCGGGGGCGTTTGTCGTCGGTGGGGGGGCGGGTCGGTGCCGGGGGCGACAGCCACCCATCTCACCCCCAACCAAAAGTCTCGACGTGATCCCGGGCCGAGTTCTGGCTCTCCGCCGGGTTGATTCTCTAACCTCTTGAGGTGCTTCTATGGGCCTTCTGACTGCCGTCGATTACGCACGCGAGATGTTCCGTCGGCACTTCCCGTCACCGGGACCGCGGCATAACCGGACGGATGCGTTCTGCTTCGAGGATCAGGGCGACCAAATCGCCTTCGGGCAGGGCCTCGGGATCAATACCTTCCGCTGGTTCCTACGCTTTGATGCGGCCATTTTGCACCGGTGTGTCACCTTCCCGGATTGGGTCATCCCCGTTCGGGATGCTCTCTGCGCAGTTGCTGAAGCGGTCGAGGCCAATCCCGCTGCCGAGCAGTTGTGGGCGCAGTTCCTCGCCATTCAGTGGCTCGACGAGCGCTGTGTCTGGTCGGATCACGGAGTGCCTCACGGAACCTACCGCAGGCTTTCGAGTGAGGAGTACGCGAGGGCGGACGCCACTTACCCGCACTTCACGGTCGAGGTCACCCGCTGCCCGTTCGACCCGGGGTGGCTTCAGGAACTAAGTGCACTCGCCGACGTACCCACAGCGAGTGCCCCGCCTGTCCAGCCCTTGCTCGAGTTCGGTGACGGTTGGGTCCGACTGGGCGACGAGGTTCGTCGGGTCAGCCGGAACCAACACGCCATCCTGCGCGTGCTCTACGATCAGTGGATCGAGACAAAGGAAACGGTGATGAAGCGGTCCGTGGTTTGTACTCGGGCAGAGGAGAAATACGGCTGCAACATGTCGGAGAGCACCGCCACCCGGGCCATTGGAGACCTGCCGCCCCCACTCCAATCCCTCATCGTCGCGAAATCTGGAGTCGGTTACGAGTTCTTCCCACCGGTTGATGCGAAGTAGCCGCGAAGTGATCAGAACGCGCGCTTAACTGCCCCGAAGTACCCCAACTTCGCGTCGTCGCTACTCGCCATAATTCTGTCGGAGGCGCGGTGGCCGGAGGCGAGTGCGGTACTCGCCCCACCACGCCCTCCACGAGCCGCGGTGATCGGCCTCAGCCCCCGAGCGGTCGCGGGCGGGTCGGCCGTCTCGTCGTCGCAGAGCCGAGGTAACAGCCGGGACGTGCGACCGGCACCGGCCGCCCGCGTCGGGCGAGCCGGAGTGACCCCGCACGGACACAGAGGAACGCGAGTCGATGGGAACGAAAAAGAGCGACGTGTTGAGGGAGATCACGGACGCGATGGCCGCCGCCCGGTACCGGGTGGTCCGCGCCACGACCGGACAGGTGTGCTTCGCCCGGCCGGGGCCGTCGGGCACCAGCATGACCGCCGTCGAGTTCAACCACGAGGAGGCGCAGCTCCACGTCTTCCGGCTCCTGGTCGAGCAGGACCGGGGCGCGGACATGGCCGACATCGGGGCGGCCCTGACCCTGCTCCGGGCGCGGGCGATCGACGCCCCGGCGGTCGAGGTGTACAACCGGGTGGCGGAGACGACCGACGGGGTCATCTACGTGGACCTCGGGGACGAGCGGCGGCGGGTGATCGAGGTCCGCCCCGGGGTGTGGCGGGAGAGCCCCGACTGCCCCGTGTACTTCAACCGGCCGGCGTCCATGCTGGCCCTCCCCGACCCCGCCCGCGGCGGCTCGATCGACCGCCTGTGGGACGTCCTGCGCATCGACGATAGCGACGTGCGGTGGCTGTGCCTGGGGTTCGTGCTCAGTTGTTTGAAGGAGCGGGCGACCCACTTCCTGGCGGTCGTCCAGGGGCCGACGGGGGCCGGGAAGACCACGCTCACGGACTACCTGTCCCGGCTGCTCGACCCCCGCGACCCGCAGACGCCCCGCATCCGGCGGTCGGCCGACGACGTGGTGGCCGCCTGCGCCCACCGGTACGTGATGGCGTTCGACAACATGACCGCGCTCACCCCGGGGCAGAGCGGCGACCTGTGCGCCATCGCCACCGGGTCGGGGCAGGAGGGGCGGCGGCTCTACTCGAACTTCGGGTCGTGCGGGGCGAGCGTCCAGCGGCCGATGGTCCTCAACGGCATCGACGGGTTACTCAAGCGGGCGGAAGTCCGCAGCCGGGCGGTGCCCATCCGCCTGCCGTCGCGCCGGGGGCGGCCGCACGTGCCCGATGAGGCGATCGAGGACGATTTCAATCGGGAGTGGGGCGGAATCCTCGGGGCGGTGCTGGACCTGGCCGCAGCGGGTCTGGCGGACACCGGCGCGGTGTGCGGGGCCGACCGGGGGCGGATGGTGTCGTCGGTCGCCTGGGTCGAGCGGTGCCTGCGCGGGGCGGGGCTGGGGGCCGGGCGGTTCCTCGACGCGTACACCCGCGCCCGGGCGGAAGCGGACGACGACGCGGCCGGCGCGTGGCCGCTGCTTCCGTACATCCTGGAACTCAGCGAGGGGGACGGGCTGGAGGGGCTGGCACAGGACGTGTGGGGGGCGCTCTGCGCGTGCATGGGTAAGCAGGGCCTGCCGGCCGAGTGGCCCCGCTCCCTGGAGGCGTTCGGCAGCCAGTTGCAGGACAACGAGGAGACAATGCGCCGGGCCGGGGTCGAGTTCACGCGACGGAAGACAAACCGCGGGATGCTCTACACGTTCCGTCAGGTCGCGCCGGCACCACAGGCGAGCAGCCCAACCTCCCCGGAAGCGCCCGCACCGGCGGTCGAGGGGGTGGAGGTACCCCCGCTCAAACCGTGATGCGCCCACCGACGGCCGAGCGCCGGAAGTGGGCCGGGGTTCGCGACCATCAACGATACCCGCCCAAACCTTCACCGAGAGCACAACTTGAACGAACTCGATAATCTGCGGCGCGCCATCCTGTTGGACCCGCGGGATCTCCAGGCCCGACTCGTCTACGCCGACGCTCTACGAGAACGCGGTGGGGATGGGGATGACGCACACGCGGACTTCATCCGGCTGTCCATCCGGTTGGAGGAGATGGACCGGGACGCCCCCGGGCGGGGTGACCTCGTGGGCCAGATTCGGGAGCTGTTCCTGGCGAACGCGCCGACGGGGGTGTGGCCGGAGTACAGGTGGGTCTACGACCGGGCGAGTGAAGTCAGCCTGTGGAACTCGCGGCCCGAACATCCCGTGCAGGTGGACGGCGTCCTGCCCTCCGAGCCCGGCTGCCGGGTGCGCGTCCGACGCGGGTTCCCGTACTGGCTGGACTGCACCGTCTCGGAATTCGCGAGTGACGCGCCCTGCTGGTTCCGAGCGTTTCCCATCACCGTCGTCATGCTGATGGATCGGGTCGCTCGATACGTCACGACGTCCAACTACTACTTCGGCCCGGGCGATCACTGGGAGATCACCGCGCACGAAGCGGGGCTCTGGCGGCGCGGCCTCCGCGAGGACGACGACCGGTCGCTCCCCGCCGACATCTACGACCTGCTGACGGACGGCGACGAGTCCGACCGGGCCCGCACTTACTGGACGGGGATGGTGGAGGCGCAGGAGGACTTGCAACGGGCCTGCCTCCGGTACGGGAAGCGTACGGCCGGGTTGCCGGATCACCCGCTGTATTGCCACCCGTATGCCTGACGGGTGGGGGGAGCCTCGCCGGCGTTCTGACGCGACGAAGTCGCGAAGGGCCTCACCCCCAACCAAAAGTCTCGGCGGTTTTCCCGCCCGATCACCCGATCGGGCCTTCTCAACGGAGGGAGCGGATGGGTCAACGGACGGAAATCTGGCTGGACATCGACGGCACGGGCGGGGCCATGCAGGTCAGCGATCTGGGGCGGGTGCGGAGTCGGCGGGCGAGGAACGGGGTGCCGCTACCGGAGAGGGAGTGGCGGATCTGCGAGCAGAGCTGTCACGACGACGGGTACATGAAGGTCGGGGTGGGCGGCAAGGTGGTGCTCGTCCACGACCTCGTGCTCACCGCCTTCCGGGGGCCGGCCCCGGCCGGGCACGTCGCCCGGCACCTCGACGGGAACCCGTCGGATAACCGGATCGAGAAGCTGAAGTGGGGAACTCGATCGGAGAACAATCAGGACACCGCCCGGCACTTCCGAATGCACAACCAGTGCCTGACGGAAGACGAAGCTTGGGGCGCGAAGTTGCTACTCCGTTTGGGTAACTCCGTTCCTGTCGTCCGGCAGTTCTACCCCAGTGCGAGCGGACGGCTGATCTCGGCCATCCGGTGCGAGCGCGTCTGGAGGCATCTGATCGTTCCTGACATCCCGGCCGAGTAATCGCGCCTGATGTTGCCGGTCCGACTCCTTCGGGCTTCTTTGTTCCGGGAAGGCCAACAGAACGTGTCGGTTGCTCGAGTTCTCCCTTGACCGACTACAGACGTCTGTAGTATTTTACTGACACTACAGACAGCGAAGCCCCTGAAGGACAGGCCTATCCTCTTGACCTTGCACTAGATTCAGGTTCTAGCGCTCGCAAGGGCGTGGAGGTTCAAGTCCTCTCCTCGGCACAGGAAAACTCAAGCCGCCCCGGGATGTCCCGGGGCGGTTTCGCTTTGTCAGGGTCAGCCCGGCTTACTGCCGGAACCGCTCTTCGGCCCACGGGTCGCCGTGTACCGGAAATAACAGTGCGTCGGTCACGCTGTTCCAACTCCTGTGGCGAGAAACCCTTGAAGCCGTGCGGGCGAGGCGAAAACGGTTAGGGCAGGCACAAGTCTGCTGACGGCTTCTGCTTGGCAATGTAGCCCGCAAGCCCTTCCCGAGCAACGGTTTGGATGGGCTTGTTGGAGCCGGCTAGTAACTTCTACAGAGAGGTGTCAGGGCCATTCCTAATCCCGCTGGTGCGTGGCTACGAACGCAGCAGGAGGGTCGTAAAGGAGTGGAAAATAGAGAAACTCGACGTGGTCCTTCCCTGCCGCGAGAGGCTCCACCCACCCTGTCCGGGCACCTTCGACGGTGTCTATTACCGCCGCCGGCAGCAAAGTTAAGAATTGTCCCCCTGCGGGCATCTGCTAATAGGGCTTGGGACTCCTTCCCTATTGCCGTGCTGCTTCTTTGCCGCCGGCCGGCCCGGTCCTATTACTCGGCCGGGCGGGGCGAGCCGCCGGGAAGCACCACACGGCCGCTCCACTAATAACTGGGGACTCATACGCTGGCCCTGGGCGAGCCGGAACCGGGTTGCCCCCGCTCACGCTACGGGCGTAGGATGCCTTTACCGCCTACACGCTCGGGACGACCCGACGTTCTTCCATCACGGTGGGGACGACCCCGCCACTAACGCCACGGTGCGTTATGGCGTGGGCCTATCTGTTCACCGCCGCTCTCTTTGAAATCGGCTGGGCCATCGGGCTGAAGTACACGCAGGGCTTCACGAAGCTCTGGCCGAGCGTGCTGACCGTCGCCGCGATGGCGGTCAGCCTTACCTTCCTTGCGATGGCGGTGCGGACGATCCCGGTGGGGACCGGCTACGCCATCTGGACGGGGATCGGGGCGGTCGGCACGGCCACCCTCGGGGTCATCCTGTTCGCGGAGCCGCTGACGGCGTGGCGGGTGGTCTGCCTGCTGCTGATCGTGGGCGGGGTCGTCGGCCTCAAGTTCGCCGCTTCGTAGCTGCTGGCGAAGTTTAACCAGAGCGAGCAGGCCGGGCTTGAAGCCGCCGGCTGGCACGGGAGCTTGTCCCGCAGGGCCTGAGCTTCGGCACCACGGTCGCCACGGGACGCACTGTCGGCTTGGCGAGCCATCTCAGCCCGTTGAGGTGCCCGGCCGTGAATCGCCACCTTAGCCACACCGGCGTCCGCATTGGCTTGAGGTCAGTCCGCCCCGCCGGCCGCAGGTGACGCGGGCCGTGCGTCGGCCAGCAGCCGCAGGAGGGCGTCCGGCTCGACCGGCTTGACGAGGTGCCGGTCCATCCCGGCTTCGTGCGACCGCCGGCGGTCGTCGTCGGCCCCAAACCCGGTCATCGCGGCCAGCAACGCCGTCCGGTAGTCCGTGGTCTGCCGTAGTCGGCGGGCCACGTCATGCCCGGTCATCCCCGGCATCCCGATGTCGAGCAGCACCACGTCCGCCCGGAACCGGCCGGCCGTGTCCAGGGCGGTCGGGCCGTCGTGGGCCGTCCGCACGTCGTGCCCCCACGCCCGCAGGACCATCGCCAGGCTGTCGGCCGCGTCCACGTTGTCGTCCACCACCAGCACCCGCAGCCGGGGCGTCCCGCCCGGCAAAGCTCCGTCCAGCCCGACCGGGGCCTCGCCCGCCGGGGCGGCGACCGGCAGGCGGACGACGAACTCGCTGCCCCGGCCGAGGCCCTCGCTGTGGGCCTCGGCGGTGCCCCCGTGCAACTCGACCAGCCGCTTGACCAGCGTCAGCCCGACGCCCAGCCCGCCCTGCGGGTGCTTGTGCGACCGCTCGGCCTGGAAGAACGGGTTGAACACCCTCGGCAGCACCTCGGAGGCGATCCCGATCCCGGTGTCCGCCACCCGGACGACGATCTCGCTCCCCCGGCGTGCGGCCGTCAGCCGGATGCGGCCGGCCGTCTCGGTGTACCGGGCGGCGTTGGACAGCAGGTTGGCGAACACCTGGGCCAGCCGGACGGCGTCGGCGTCCAGCACCACCGGCACGGCCGGCAGGTCCACGGCCAGGTCGTGCCCGCCGGCGTCCACGGCCGGGCGGGCGATCTCCACGGCACGGGCGACCACCCCGGCCAACTCCACCGGGCCGGTTCGTAGCTCGATCTTCCCCCGCATGATCCGGGACACGTCCATCAGGTCGTCCACCAGCCGGACGAGGTGCTGCACCTGCCGCTCCATCATCGACCGGGCCTTGCCGGCCGTCGTGGCGGTCACGCCGGGCATCTGCAAGAGTTGGAGGGCGTTGCGGATCGGGGCCAGGGGGTTCCGCAGTTCGTGGGCGAGCATCGCCAGGAACTCGTCCTTGCGGCGGTCCTGCTCCCGCAGGGCGTCCTCCATCGCCTTGATCTCGGACACGTCGGTGTTCGTGCCGAACCACTGGAGGATTCGCCCGTCCGCCCCCCGGAGCGGCTCGACCCGCGTCAGGAACGGCCGGTACACGCCGTCCCGGCCCCGGAGCGGGAACACCATGTCGAACGGCTCGCCGGAGGCGATGGACGCCGCCCACCGCCCCACCACCTGCGGCAGGACGGCCGGGTCGTGGACCCGCTGCCACCCCCACCCCTCCATCTCGCCGGGGGTGGTGCCGGTGTACTCGTACCACCGGCGGTTGTACCACTCGATGTGCCCGTCCGGGCGGGCCGTCCACGCCAACTGCGGGATCGTCTCGGCCAGGAGCCGGAACCGCTCCTCGCTCTCCTTCAGGGCCTGCTCGGCGTCCCGCTCGGCCGACACGTCGCGGAACACCAGCACCACCCCGGACAGCCTCCCGGCGTCGTCCCGGATCGGGGCCGCACTGTCCGCGATGGGCCGCTCCGTCCCGCCCCGCCCGATCAGGACGGTGTGGTTCGCCAGCCCGACCACCACCCCGTCCCGCAGGACGCGGGCCACCGGGTTCTCGACCGGCTCGCGGGTCGTCTCGTTGAAGATCGGGAACACCTCAACGAGCGGCCGGCCGGTCGCCTCGGCCGTGCCCCACCCGGTCAGCCGCTCGGCCACCCGGTTGAGGAACGTGACCCGGCCGGCGGTGTCGGTGGTGACCAGGGCGTCCCCGACGCTCGTCAGGGTGACCTGCAACAGTTCCCGCTCCCGCCGCAGTTCCTCCTCCACCCCCCGGCGGCGGCAGACCTCCCGGTTCAACTCCTCGATCTTCTGGTTCAGGGTGGCGAACCGGGAGACGGAGGACGCGGCCGGGGTGAGCCGGAGCAGGACGCGGGCCTCGGCCGGGTCGGGGTCGGGGCGGACGACCGCCCCGTCGCACCGGCACCGGAGCGGCTCGCCCCCGTCCGGCCGGACGGTGAGCGAGCCGAGGACCGGGCTGCGGGTGCGGGAGCAGGCCCGCAGGTACGCGGCCACCGTGTGGGGCGGGTCGGAGACGAGGTCGGCCAGCCGACCGCCGGTCAGGCCGGCACGCTCCCGGCCGAGCCGGCCCTCGACGGCCCGGTTGGCCGCGTGGATCACGCCGTCGCCGGACACCAGCAGGGTCGGCTCGGGCAGCACGTCCGCGACGAGGAGGAACTGATCGGGGGACACACGCCGGCCCTCTAGCCCCGGAAGTACTCGCGGCCGGCGGCGTCGGCCCCGGCGGACGGCCGCAGGTAGACGACGACCCGGCACTCCGGGTGCCCCAGGGCGATGGCCCGCTCGATCACCACCTTCCCGTACCCGAGGTTCTGGGCCGCGACGGTGCCGAACACGTTACTCGTCATCATGCACAGGGCCGGCCGGTCCTTCACCTTGTCCGCGAACGGGCACGCCCGGTTCCCGAGGACGATCCGGTCGTCGTCCTCCTCGATGACGTAGAAGTCGCCCTGGATACGCCGCTTGAGGTCCACCAGCACGTCCCGGACCTGCTCGCGGGACAGGTTCTCGACCATCAAGGCGTCACGGTACGTCTGGTTGATCTGGTCGCCCATCCGCTGGCCGACCACGCTGACGAACCCGGACGCCTCGTCCAGCCCGACCACGTCCTGAAGGGTGCCGGCGAGTTCGCGGAGCAGCGTCCGGGTGAACACGTCCCGCTCCAGCGGGATCGGCAACTCGCGGACGGGGACGACGGGCAGGGGACGGGGGTCGGGGGGCACACGTCGCTCCGGCGGTTGGCGGTGGAGGTCGGGGCGGGAACACCTGCCTCGGGGTGGCCGTCAGTCGGCCGAACCCGAGCCGTGTCGCCTGCCGGTCGCGGTGCGGGGACGGCGGTATGCCCCCCGGTGGACCGGAGGCTGACAGTTTGGGACTGGCACGGGTCGGCGGACAATCAAGGTGATTGAGCAAATCTCGTTCCTAAACCCTATTCGACTCGGGGTTTGGGATAAACGGGTGCGAAATCCCGCTCTGAACGTAGTGGAGGTGCTTACCGTCGGCCGACTTGTGGGGATGCCGCCCAGGCAACGCATGTGGCGACCGCGAAGCCCGTTTCGCGTATCGACGGGTAGTATGCTTCGCATGGCGGGCGACTCGCCGGGGTCGCCACCCCCCGCGAGTGTCGCCGTTACGGGTTCAGCTTCGGGACGATGAGCGGCGTCGGGCGGGCGGTCGTCCGGGCGAGGTTCCGATTCCACTTCAGGTTGTCGGCGGCGGGATCGCGGTCGGCCCGGCTTCCCGCCGGGCGACGAAGTCACGATCCGTCGTCGCGGCTCATCGACCCACCAGCCCCTCCGGCTCGTCAATCCTGATACCCCGACCCGCGATCCGACCGTGCCGTCCGACACGGCACTCATCCGCCCTGGTAGAATGGCCCCACAATGTCAAGCCCACCCGCAAATCGACCCGACGCCCCGAACGCGGGATCAGGCAAGGGGCCTGAGACGCCCGATCCAGCACCGCCGAGCGTCGAGGGGTTACAGACCCAGCGGGACTGGTTGCTCGTCACCCTCGCCTGCATCGGGGACGGCGTCATCACCACGGACGGCGACGGCCGGGTGGCGTACATGAACCCGGTCGCCGCCTTGTTGACCGGCTGGAAGACGCAAGACGCCGTGGGCCAGCCGCTCGACGCCGTGTTCCGCCTGGTCAACGAGGAGAGCCGCGAGCCGGTCGAGAGTCCGAGCGTCCGGGCGTTGCGGGAGGGCCGCACGGCCGGGCTGGCCGGGCACAGCCTGCTCGTCGCCCGCGACGGCACCGAACGCTCCCTGGACGACAGTGCCGCCCCGATCAGGAACGACAAGGGGGAGGTCGCCGGGGCCGTGCTGGTGTTCCGGGACATCACCGACCGCCGCAAGACCGAGCGGGCGTTGGCGACGGCCCTGGCCTACGCCGACGACATCATCGGCACCCTTCGGGAGCCGTTCCTCGTCCTCGACGCCGGCCTGCGGGTGAAGACCGCGAACCGCTCGTTCTACGACTCGTTCCGCGTGTCCGAGGGGGAGACGGAGGGGCGGCGGGTGTACGACCTGGGGAACGGCCAGTGGGACATCCCCGGCCTGCGGACGCTGCTGGACCGGGTGCTGACCCGCAGCGAGTCGGTCCACGACTACGAGGTCGAACACACGTTCCCGTCACTCGGCCGGAAGACCATGCTGCTGAACGCCCGGCCGTTCCCGCCCGGCTCCCGCCACCCGGAGTTGATCCTCCTGGCCGTGGAGGACGTGTCGGCCGTCCGCGAGCGGGCCGACGCCCTGGCCGAGGCCAGCCGCCACAAGGACGAGTTCCTGGCGACCCTGGCCCACGAACTGCGGAACCCGCTGGCCCCGATCCGCCACGCCGTCCAGTACCTCGGCACGGACGGCGTGCAGGGGCCGGGGGTGAAGACGGCAAGGGACGTGATCGCCCGGCAGGTGGCGGTCATGGTCCGCCTCGTAGACGACCTGCTCGACGTGGCCCGGATCAGCCGCGACAAGCTGGAGATCGTCAAGCAGCGGGTCGCCCTGGCGGCGGTCGTGGCGGCGGCGGTGGAGAGCAGCCGCCCGCTGATCGAGCAGTGCGGCCACGAACTGACCGTCACCCTCCCCGAGGAGCCGCTCGATCTGGACGCCGACCCCGTCCGGCTCGCCCAGGTGTTCGTCAACCTCCTGAACAACGCCGCCAAGTACACGAACCGGGGCGGGCACGTCCGGCTGACCGCCGGGCGGGAGGGGAGTGACGCGGTCGTCACGGTTCGGGACGACGGGATCGGCATCCCGGCCGACATGCTGGCCGGCGTGTTTGAGATGTTCACCCAGGTGGACCGCACGCTGGAGCGGTCGCAGGGCGGGCTGGGGATCGGACTGACGCTGGTCCGGCGGCTGGTCGATCTGCACGACGGGAGCATCGAGGTTCGCAGCGACGGCCCCGGCCGGGGGAGCGAGTTCACCGTCCGCCTGCCCCTCGTCCAGGCCGCACGGGACGTGCTGCCGGCGGGCGACGGCCCGAGGGCGAAGGCCCTGAGCGGGTGCCGGGTGCTGGTGGTGGACGACAACCGAGACTCGGCCGAAACCCTGGGGATGTTGCTGACGATCAAGGGGAACGAGGTCCGCACCGCCCACGACGGGGTGGAGGCGGTGGAGGTGGCCGGGGCGTACCGGCCCGAGTTGGTGTTGCTGGACATCGGCCTCCCGAAGTTAAACGGGTACGATGTCGCCCGGCGTATCCGCCAGCAGCCGTGGGGGCGGGCCGTGACCCTGGTCGCGTTGACCGGGTGGGGCCAGGACGAGGACCGGCGGCGGTCGATGGAGGCCGGGTTCGACCACCACGTCGTCAAGCCGGTGGACTTCGACGCCCTGGAGAGGCTGCTGGCCGGGTCGCCCCCCGCGACGGCGTGACCGTTTGCCACGGCCGGCGTCGAACGGGCGTCACGGCTTGAGCTTCGGGACGACCGGGGGCACGGGTCGGACGGTCGGCCTGGAGAGTGTCCGCAGCCGGTTGAGACGGGCGGAACTGATCGGGAACGGGTTGATTTTGCCCAGCCCCCCGGCCGGCGGCTTGACGGACATCAGCCCGGCCTCCCTCAGCCGGACGAACTCGCGGAAGGTGATCATCACGCGGTATGTATCGCCGCCGGCACCGGGTTCGTCACCCCTTCTTGAGCCGGCAGGCGAAGCATTTGTACGCCTGCTGGCCGCACGGGTTCACGCCGGGTTCGGACGCCGACCGCTCAGGCCGAGCGGAGGGCGAGGTACGCGACGGCGGCGAGGACCGCCCCGGTCGGCAGCGTCGTGGCCCACGCGAGCAGAATGGCGAGGACCGTCCGGGTGCGGGCCGTCCGATTCACCACCCCGATCCCGAACAGCGACCCGACCGAGACGTGAGTCGTGGACACCGGCAGGCCGAGCCGGCTGGCACACGCGACCATGACGGCGGTGACGAGGTTGGCGGTGAACCCCTGGCCGGGGTTCATCCGGGTGATCTTCCGGCTCATCGTGTCGGCCACCCGGCGGGCGTTCAGCACCCCGCCGACCGCCATCACCACCGCGACCGCCGCCAGCCCGAGGGTCGGGTCCACCGCCTCCCCGGCTAGGAGCAGGGCGACGATCTTCGGCGTGTCGTTCAGCCCGCGTGCGAACCCCACCGCCCCGCCGCTGAGGAAGTGCAGCCCGTCCACCACCCGCCCCGCCTCCACGCCCAGGAACCGGCCCCGGTAGCGTTCGACGCACTCGGCCGTGGTCCCGACCTCGACGGTGACCCCGGTGCGGGCCAGGGCGAGCGTCCCGTCCGGCAGCGATACCACCGGCTCGTAGGTCGCCCCGACGCACACGCACACGTCGGTCGTGACCCCGGAGCGGCGGCGGGTCAGCCGGAACAGCGGGTAGATCAGCACCGTGAGCAGGATGGCGGCGACCGGGCTGAGGAGGAGCGGGAGGACGAACGCCCCGCCGAGGGCCTCGACCCGGACCTCGCCGGGGGCGGCGACCAGCCCGGCCCCGACCAGCCCGCCGGTCAGGGCGTGGGTGGTCGAGACGGGCATCCCGGTGCGGGTGGCGACCATCACCGTCAGGGCGGCACCGAGGCTGACGGCGAGCAGGAACGCCGGCCGGGCGGTGACGGCGTCCGGGACGAGGCCCTTGCCCCGGAACGTCTGCACCAGCCCGTGGGCGAGGACGAGGGCCAGGAGCGACCCGGCGAGCGTCGTGATGGTGGCCCAGGCGAGGGCGGTGCGGTAGCCGCAGGTGCGGCTCCCGTACAGGGTCGCCACCCCCTTGAAGTTGTCGTTCGCCCCGTTGCTGTACGCCAGGAACAGGACCGACACGACCAGCAAGAACAAGACGACGGTCACGCCGAAACTCCACTCTCGATGCCGCGATTCACGGACACCCCCTACGGCTACAACAACCGCCGGCGAGTGGCATCCCGCCGGGGTGGAGGGGAGCGTGGCCGATCAGGCGGGGCAGGAGATCAAGCCGGCAGACGGCCAGCGGCCGACTGCGACCATGACCGCGACCGCCTGGCTGACGCGGGCCGAGGAGTACCGGGCGGCTTCACTCGCCGCACCGGACGGCCACCCGAAGGTGTTCCTCGCCCTGCACGCGACCGAGTTGTTGCTGAAGGGCTTGATCCTCCGGCAGGCCGGCGACCTCGGGGCACTGTCGCACACGCACGACCTGGGCGACCTGCTGCGGGCGGTCGGGGTGGACGCGGCCGGCTATCCGCACCTCATCAACGCCGACCCGAAGATGACGTACTTCCGTTACCCGAAGGAGCTACACCGGGAACTCGATTCCGCCACCGTCTTACGGGAGGCCGACGCTCTGTGGGAACACTTGAATGGAGGGCACCTGTGACTAACCCGACGAACGACACCTTCCTTGTCCCAGTGCCGCCGCCCGGTCGGGACGCCGCCCGCCGCGAGCCGAAGCGGTACACGAAAGGCTTCCGGGCGATGGTGGGCAAGCGGTTCGGGTACAAGGCCGCACGCCGGGCGGGCAAGGTCTGGCTCGCCGGCTGGGCGGATGAAACGAGCGACAACCTCCGCAAAGGGGGCCGCTCCGAATGAACCTCCGGTCACACGTCGAGGGGCTGGCCGCGAACGACTCGTTGTACCACGCGGCCGTTCTCACCAGAGGGCGTGAGTGCCAGGGCCGAACGCCGTCGCGGCAGTTGCGAGACTCGGCACGGTGGGTGGCACGGGTACGGCCCCGCTGGCACCGCTGTTACAAGAACGCCGCCGAGTTCGCCCTGGCCCACCCGGACGCCGTGTACGTCGAAGGGTACTGGCGGTTCGCTTCCGGCAACGACCCCGTCCATCACGCCTGGAACGTCTATCGGGGGCACGTCCTCGACCTCACGGCTGAAGACGTGGAGCGGCGGGGACGCCGGGTGAACGTGCCGCTTCTGCCGGCCGATCAGCAGGACTACTACGGGGTCGTGATTCCGACCGAACTCGTCCGGCAACAGGTCGAAGCAACCCGCCGGTGGGGGCCGGTGTCCTTCTTGTACCTGACCGGGGCGGACGGCGGTGGTATCGTCCGTCCCGTGGCCCCCACTCTGCCCCAAAACGAGGCCCCATGATTCCGAAGAACGACATCAACGACGCACCGGAAGCCGTCCGTCTCCACTACCTGCCGGCTGAGGCTAACGGCCTGCCTTTACACGCCAGCACCGTGGACTAAGGCTGATCGCGGCGAGACGAATACCCGCTCCTGTTCTGCAAAGGCACCGAACGATGCTACCGACCCGCGTGTACTACATCCGAATCTCCGACGACCGCCAGGACACCCTTCGGCAGGTCAACGGCCTGAAGGAGATGGCCCTGAAAAACGGGGACGCCGTCCCGGAATCGCTCTGGCAGACCGTGCTGAACAAGCAGCCACTGCCGATCACTTCCCCCGTACTTTGGGACTATGGAAGCCGCGACATGGTCGAGAAGCGGCCGAACTTCATGGCCCTGACGCAGCGGGTCGAGAAGCAAGACCGCCGCGACCCCACCCGGCTTCAGGAACTTTGCATCTACGAACTGGATCGGTTCGGCGTCGAAGGGCCAGACCACTGGTTCCACAACCGTTACATTTTCGATAAGGCCGGCTGTCGGATCATGTCCGCTCAGAAGGGCGACCTGACCGCCAAAGAAGACCTGAAGACGATCATCGAGACGCTGTTTGACGCCATCCACAGCCGTGCCGAGCAGAAGAAGATCGCCGGTCGAGTGGCCGACCAGATGGCCCAACTCGCCAAGGACGGGAAGCTCCTCGGCGGGGTGCCGCGATATGGGTACGACCTGGGGTGTTTCGACGGCGAGAAGCTGATCTGGCGGCTGCACTACCGCGACATCAGCGACCGGCTCCAGATCGTGGCGACCGATGACAACCTCCAGGCGTTGCTGACCGGGACTGCCCAGACCGTCCACTACACGGGCAAGGACAACTACCCGAAGAAGGCGAAGAAGCAGGAGTACAAGCTGATCCCCTCGATTGACACCAAACGGGTCGAGGGCATCCAGTTCCTCTTCAAGACCTACCGCGACCAGGGGCGGGCCATGAGCGGCTGCGAACTTGCCCGCCAGATGTCGCTCATGGGGTACGCCAGCTACCAGAGCCGGTCCTTCGACCCGGAAAACCTGTTCATGATGCTGGAGGACGACACCTACGTTGGCGTTCGGCCACACGGCAAGCGGAGCGTGGCCCGCCACAAGCGTTACAACAAAAACGTTACCGACCAAGACGGGCGGAACCTTGAGGACGTTTCGGAAGACGCCAAAGGTCAGACGGTGTGGCGTGAGAAGGCCGACTGGATCGTCCCACCAAGCCGCACCCACGAACCCCTGGTCGATGCGGAAACCTTCCAGGCCGTTCAAAACATCCTCGCGGGACGCCCCAAGCGGGGGAAGAAGCCCTACGGCCCGCGTGGCGAGGACGGCTGGCTCAAGCCGGTGACGTACTGTGCCGGGTGCGGGCGGCAGATGATCATCACCCGGTCGCGGGGGCAGTTGGCGTACCATTGCGTGACCTACAACTACAAGTACCAGCGGCCGAATGACCCCCGATACCAGTGCGAAGCGGGCTTCAACTCGATCCGGCACGCCACGCTCGCCCAGGCGGTCGAACAGTACCTCGACGGTCTGGAAAGAGAGTTAATGGCCGGGGTCGAGACTGACGCGATCAAGCGACTGGAGGCCGAGGTCGCCCAGTACGAGGCTCTCGCCGCACAGCACGCCACGTCCGGTTACAAGACCCACCTCAGCGGCGTGCGGGACGCCCTGGAACTGGACGAGCGACCGGGGGAACTGGCCGACTTGATTCGGCGGCTGCTGGCCGCAACGGACGCCGACGAGCAACTCGACGGTCTGGCTCAGGTCGAGCAGGTTCTCCCCTCGCATGTGCGGCACGCCCTCGACCAAGCGAAGGAGGAACTCCGGCGTTACACCAAGGCCATCGGGCGTGCCGAAGCGTCGAGCCGGCAGGTGTCGATCTGGCAGGATGAGTGCCGGCTGCTGGAGCAGCGGATGGACAAGCTGGAGGGACTGCTCGTTCCGTACCGCCAGCAGTCCGAACTCGTCCAGAAGCGGTATCAGGAGAAGCTCGACCAACTGACCTCGGCCCGCCGGGCACTGGCGTCGGCCGGCAATCGGGCCAAGGGTGCCGCCCTGGCCCGGTTGTACTTCCGCATCCTCGTTCACCCGAAGAGCCGACCCAGCCCGCGTGCCCTCATTCTGCCGTTTTGGGACGACCCGGTCGGCGGTCAGTACTCGACGCCCAAGGAGGCGAAGGACGAACTGATCGGCTTCGCGTCCAGCCCGGTGTCGCCTCTCGATCTCACCACAGGTACGGACAGCCGCTTCATCACCCCGAAGGAAGCCGTGGAACGGCTTGCGGCACCGGGCGATGACGACAATCAGCGTTCGGACGGGTCGCGGAACCGTTGCCCGTCGCCGCTTTCATTTAGCGACCACGGGTCGCCGCGCATGTGGTAGCCGCCGTTCTCCCAGCTCTCCCAAAAGCCGGGACGGTCGTCTTCCATAAACTCCACCCCGCGCACCCACTTCGCGCTCTTCCACGCGTACAGTTGGGGCACCACCAGCCGCAGCGGGTAGCCGTGGTCGGGCGTAAGCTCCTGCCCGTTGTGGTGGGTCGCGAACAGGCAGTCGGCGGCGAAGAAGTCGTCGATCGGCAAGTTAGTGCTAAACCCGTACTCCGAATGAATCATCACGAAACGCGCCCGCGGCGACACGGTGACGTGGTTAAGGAGTTCGCGGGTGGCGACCCCTTCCCACAGGTTGTCGAGCTTGCTCCAGCGGGTGACGCAGTGCATGTCGGCGAACACCCGCACCCGCGGCAGGGCGCAGAACTGCTCCCAAGTGAACTGCACGACAGCCCCGACGAGCGGTCGCGGGAAGACGGTGAAGTCCCACGCGCCCGGGTCGAACGGGGGCACTTCCCCGGCGTGCAGCACCGGCCACTTGTGGGTCCGCGCCTGACGCGGCGGGAGGCGCTCGGCGCGCCGCGTGTCGGGGCTGATGATCGGCTCGTCCATGATGGATGCTCTTGGCTGTTAGCCGTTGGCCGTTAGCCGAGCGGCCTCGTGTCTGGCTAACAGCCAACGGCTAATAGCCAACAGCTCACCTCAGTACCGCAGCCCGTTCTTGCGGGCGCGGGTCGCCGGTTCGGCGTCGCGCAGCACCCCGCCGGCCACCACCCGACCGACCAGCAGCACGTGGTCGCCGACGTCAACGCGGCTCGCCACGACGCACCGCAGGAAGGCGTGCGCGGCCAGCAGCACCGGGGGCGAGTCGCCGTCGCGCCGCACCTCCAGCCCCTCGAACGCCGGCGCGCCGGGAGCGAACCCCTTGCCGAAGTGGACGATCAGCTTCTTGCTGTCGTCGGGGATGACGTTGAGCACGAACGTCGCCCCGTCGGGCAGCAATTCGAGGATGTCGCCGGCCTTGTTCACCGCCACCGTCACCTGCGGCGGCGAAAACGAGCACTGCTGGACCCAACTCATCAGCCGGCCGGCCTCGCGGCCGTCGCGACGGGCGGTCAGGACGAACTCGCCGCTGGCGACGCGGCCCAGCGCCGCGGCCAGCGATTCGGTCGGGTCGGTCGCGTCTGTCATGCGGTTTATCCTACCCGAAGGGGCGGCGCGAGTCACCACCGACGTTCCACCAACGGCCGCCGGCGGCTATCATAGCCATCGCTGGATTCGTGGCCTGTCGCAGCAACGCGCTGCTGCACGGTCGCTCCACGGTGCGAACCCCGGTCATGAGCGAACCCGCGGACACCCCCCAGCCGCGCCCGCCGTTCCGGCCGGACGACCCCGTCGATCGCGCCGAGAACTGGCTCCTGGTCCGCGAACTCGGCCGCGGCGGGTTCGGCGAGGTGTGGCTCGTCCGCCACGAGTGGAAGGACGAGCGGCGGGCGGTCAAGTTCTGCACCCACCCGGACGTCCGCCACCGGCTCATCGGGCACGAGAAGACGGTCCTGCTCCGCGTCATGCGCAGCGCCGGCGACCACCCCAACATCGTCCCCCTGCTCGAGTACTCGCTCAAGGCCGAAGTGCCGTGGCTCATGTACGAGTACGTCGAGGGCGGAACCCTCGCCGACGCCATCGACGCGGCCCGCGGTCGAAGCCCGTGCGAGCGGCTCGGCTGGGCGGCGCGCACCCTGCACGCGATCGCCGGCGCGCTGGCCCGGCTCCACCGGCTGGACCCGCCGATCGTCCATCGCGACCTCAAGCCGCACAACATCTTGATGCAGGTCGAAGGTCCGAAAGTCGAAGGTCGTAAAGCCGAAAACCCGCCTTTGGACTTTACGACTTTACGACTTGACGACTTGCGACCCAGAGTGACCGACTTCGGCCTCGGCGGGGCGGCGGTCCCGGCGCCGGTTTCCGACGAAACCGCGGTGTACGCCGACCTGTCCGTTCGGCTGCCGACCCTGCTGAAATCGGCCGGCAGCCTGCGGTACGCCAGCCCCGAGCAGATGCGCGGCGCGTCCCCCGACCCGCGGGACGACGTGTACGCGCTCGGCGTCATCGCCTACCAGATGGTGATGGGCGATCTGAAGGCCGCGCCCGGGTCCGACGCGGCCGACGAGCTTCGCGCCGCCGGGGTGCCGGACGTGCTCGCACAACTGGTGGTGCGGAGCGTCGCATCCCGACCCGACCGCCGGCCGCGCGACGCCGCCGAGTGGCACTCTCAACTCGGTCCGCTGCTCGAAGCGCCGCCCTCTGCCCTCGCGGGGTCGGCAGAAGAGGCGGCCGAGGCGTACCGGCGTGGGGAGGAGTGCTACACCGGCCGTGGCGCCCTCCAGGACTACGCGAAGGCCCGCGAGTGGTACGAGAAGGCCGCGGCTCTGGGCCACGCCGAGGCCGAGTTCCGGCTGGGCTGGCTGCACGACCACGGCCGCGGGGTGCCCCGCGACGCGGCCGCCGCCCGCGGCTGGTACGAGCGCGCCGCGGCCCGCGGCAGCGCCGGCGCGCAGTTCAACCTCGCGGTGCTCTACAAGAAGGGCCGCGGCGTCCCCCGCGACGCGGCCGCCGCCCGCGCCTGGCTGGAACGCGCCGCGACCAACGGCCACGCCCCGGCCCAGGCCCAACTCGGGGCGATGTACCACACCGGCGACGGCGTCGCCCCGGACGCCGTCAAGGCCCGCGAGTGGTACGAGAAAGCGGCCGTTCAAGGGGACGCGGCGGCGCAGAGCAGCCTGGGCAGCATGTACGACGACGGCGAGGGCGGCCCGCGCGACGCGGCGAAGGCCCGGGAGTGGTATGAGAAGGCGGCCGCGCAAGGCGACGCGAACGCCCAGTACAACCTGGGCGTGCTCTACGACCGCGGCGACGGGGTCGATCAGGACTTCGCAAGGGCGCACGAGTGGTGGGTGAAGGCGGCCGCCCGCGGGCACGCCGGGGCGCAGTTCAACCTGGGCGCGCTGTACCACAACGGCGAGGGCGTGCCGCAGGACTACGCGATGGCCCGCGAGTGGTACGAGAAGGCGGCCGCGCAGGGCGACGCCGACGCGCAGTTCCACCTGGGGGCGTTGTGCGAGGGCGGGCACGGGGTGGCGAAGAGCGCCGCCCGCGCTCGGGAGTGGTACCGCCGGGCGGCCGAACTCGGGCACGACGACGCCCGGCAGGCGCTGGAGCGCCTGGACGCCGAATAGTACGCTGTTCCCACGCCCGCCGGGACCGGGTACACTGTCGGAATCTGACCGCGACGGCCGCCCATGAACGACCTCGACAAGCCGCCCGAACCCACCCTGCCACAGTCGCCCGAAGACGTCGGGCGGGTGCTCAACCCGCGCGCCCAGTTCCAGGCCGGCCAGCCGGTCCCCAACCGCGAGATGTGGGTGCTGGAGCGGGAACTCGGCATCGGCGGGTTCGGCGCGGTGTGGCTGGCCAAGCACGAGTGGAAGGCCGAGCGGGTCGCGGTCAAGTTCTGCACCCACCCGGCCGCCCGACACCAACTGCTCACCCACGAGAAGAAAGTCGTCGCCCGGGTGATGCGGCACGGCGGCGACCACCCGAACGTCGTCGCGCTGCTCGACTGCAACCTGAGCGGCGAGACGCCGTGGCTGATCTACGAGTACGTGCCCGGCGGGACGCTCGCCGAGGCGGTCGTCGGGTGGCGGGAGGTGCCGCTCGCCCGGCGGCTGGCCCGGACGGTGCGTGTGATGCACGCACTGGCCGGCGCGCTGAGCACCTTCCACCGGCTCGACCCGCCCATCGTCCACCGCGACATGAAGCCGCACAACGTGCTCATGGCCGACGGCAAGGTGCCCAAGATCACCGACTTCGGGCTGGGCGGGGCGGTGTTCCAGGGTACGGTCGACGGCTCGGACGCATCCGGGCACTCGGTCATGCTGCCGGAGATGCTGCGCGCGATGGGCACCGTCCGGTACGCCCCGCCGGAACAAATGCTCGGCAGCCCGCCCAGCCCGCGGGACGACGTGTACGCGCTGGGCGTCATTGCCTTCCAACTGGCCACCACCGACCTGAAGGCCGTGCCCGGCACCGACGCGCAAGACGAATTGCGCAAGCTCCGCGCCCCGGCCGACCTGATCGCGCTGGTGGTCAAGAGCGTGGCGATGGACCCGGCCCGGCGGCCGAAGGACGCGACCGAGTGGGAGCGGAAGCTGGCCCGGCTCTTGCCCAAACCGGGTGACCCGCTCGGCGTGCCGCTGCCGCCGACGGCCAAGCCCGTCCCGCTCGACCTCGGCGGCGGGGTCGCGCCGGTCGCGCCGCCGGCCGCCCCGCCGGACGCTCCCACCCCATCGGCCAGCCGCGCGCCGACCGAGGCCGAACTCCGCGTCCTGGCTGAGACCGACTTCCAGACGGCCGAGAACTTCTACCACGGCCGGGGGACGCCCCAGGATTACGCGCGGGCGATGGAGTGGTACGAGAAGGCGGCCGCGCAGAACCACCCCGGCGCCTTCTACGCGCTGGGCGTTATGCACTTCCACGGGTACGGCGTCCCGGCCGACCACGCCCGCGGCCGCGAGTGGTACGAAAAGGCCGCGGCACTCGGACACGCCGTCGCACAGTATAACCTCGGCGTCATCTCCGAACTCGGCCGCGGCGGGGCGCAGGACTTCGGTCAGGCCCGGGAGTGGTACGAGAAAGCGGCCGCCCAGGGGCACCCGGCCGCGCAGAACAACCTGGGCGTGGCCCACGAGACCGGCCGTGGCGTGCCCCGCGACCTCGCCAAGGCCCGCGAGTGGTATCAGCGGGCCGCCGCACAGGGGTATGCGCCCGCGTGCTACAACTTGGCCGCCCTCTTCGACACCGGTCGCGGCGGCATTCAGGACTTCGGTAAGGCCCGTGAGTGGTACGAGAAGGCGGCCGCCCAGGGGCATCCCAAAGCGCAGCACAACCTGGGCGTCATGTACGAACTCGGTCGCGGCGTGCGACAGAACGATGCCGAAGCCCGCCGGTGGTACGAGCAGGCGGCCGCCCAGGGGCACGCCGATGCCGAAGCCAGCCTCGGCGTGCTGTACGAACTCGGCCGCAGCGTCCAGCGCGACTACGAGGAGGCGCGGCAGTGGTACGAGAAGGCCGCGGCCAAAGGCCACGCCAAGGCGCGGGCGTACCTGGCCGAACTGTACGAGCGGGGGCTCGGCGGGCCGCGCAAGATGAAGAGCGCGCTGGAGTTGTACGCACAGGCGGCCGCGCAGGGCGTTGAGGCCGCCCGGTTGGCGTTGCTGCGCCTCAAAGGCAAGTCGTAGCCGTTCCGCGGTCCGAAAGCCCCGGCCGACGGCAACTTCCTTGTTCCTCCCCGCGCTCATAAGGTATGTTGCAGTACACCCCTCCCTCACAGTAGCCCATGACCGACCCCGAGGAAACGCCGGCCGAAGCCACGTCCAAGCGCGGCTCCGACGACCCGACCGTGCCCGCCCGCGCGCGGCTCGAGCCGGACGACCCCGTCGATCGCGCCGAGAACTGGCTGCTCGTCAACCGCATCGGCCAGGGCGGGTTCGGCGAAGTGTGGCTCGTCCGGCACGAGTGGAAGAAGGAGCGCCGCGCCGTCAAGTTCTGCACCCACCCGGACGTCCGCCACCGGCTCATCGGGCACGAGAAGACCGTCCTCCTCCGCGTCATGCGGAACGCCGGCGACCATCCGAACATCGTCCCCCTGCTCGAGTACTCGCTCAAGGCCGAGATCCCCTGGCTCATGTACGAGTACGTCGAGGGCGGCACCCTCGCCGACGCCATCATCGGGTGGAAGACGGCCGACGCCGGCGAGCGGGTCGCGCGCACCGTCCGCACCCTGCACGCGATGTGCGGGGCGCTCGGCCACTGCCACCGCCTGCTGCCGCCGATCGTCCACCGCGACCTCAAGCCGCACAACGTACTGATGAGCGGCGACACGCCGCGGATCACCGACTTCGGCATCGGCGGCGTCGGCCCGATCGCTCCCGACCAGGACTCCAGCGGCACGCACTCCGAGAACTCGGTGCGGCTGCCGACGCTGCTGAAGACCGCCCGCAGCCGCATCTACTCGGCCCCGGAGCGGGCGTTCGGCAGCCCGCCGCACCCGCGGGACGACGTGTACGCGCTGGGCGTGATGGCGTACCAACTGTGCCTGGGCGACCCGACCGCGGTGCCCGGGACCGACGCCGCCGACACGCTCCGCGAACTCGGCGCGCCGGACGCACTGGTTACGCTCGTGGTCAAGAGCGTGGCGATGGACCCGAACCGCCGGCCGAAGGACGCGTCGGAGTGGGAGTCGAAACTCGCCGCTCTGCTCGCACCGGCCGTGACCGCGCCGGTCGTCCCGCCGCCGACCGCGACTCCGAAGGCCGCCCCGCCGGCGGTCGTCGAGGCTCCGCAACCGCCGAAACCGAAGCCGCAGCCGAAACCTCAGCCGCCGCAGCCGTCGGCCGAGGAGGTAGCGGAAGCCGAGTACCGCAGCGGGCTGGGGTTCGACCGCCTTCGTGGGAGCGACGGCGACGCGGCCCTCGCGCGGGCGCACTTCGAGAAGGCGGCCGTACTCGGGCACGCCGGGGCGCAGTACGCGCTGGGCATGATGTCGCGGCTCGGCCGCCCGGCCCCGCAGGACTACGCCGCCGCCCGCATGTGGTTCGAGAAGGCCGCCGCACAGGGGCACGCCGACGCCCAGTACGCGCTCGGCATGATGTGCGACCTCGGGCAAGGTCTCGGTCAAGACCTCGCCCTCGCGCGGCGGTGGTTCGAGAAGGCCGCCGCCCAGGACCACATCGACGCACAGGTGTGTCTGGGGGCGCTGTACGAGTCCGGCCGCGGGGTGCCGGCGAACCCGGCCGTCGCCCGCGAGTGGTACGAGAAGGCCGCCGCCCGCGGCAGCGAGAGCGCCCGCAAGGGCCTCGCCCGGCTGGACAAGCGGCGGAAGTGACCGCGGCACTGGCCATAGGAAGAGTGTTCACCACAGAGGGCACAGGAGGGCACAGGAGCAAGGCAGAGAGAAAATTGTCTTGAAGACTCTGCCTCTCGCCTCTCTCCTGTGCCCTCGCGCCCTCTGCGGTGAACACTCTTCGCCCCGCGGCTGCTAAACTAACTCGGTCACGCGCCGAGGAGGTCGCATGCCTGACCCCAACCCGTCCGACGCCGCGTTCGAGACCGTCGCGCGCAGCCTCGGCACGCAGTCGCACCTCGCCGGCGACGCCCCGGCCGCCATCGGCCGCTTCCAGATCGTCCGCCCGCTCGGCCGCGGCGCGTTCGGGTGCGTGTACCTGGCGTCCGACCCGGTACTCGGGCGCGAGGTGGCGATCAAGGTGCCGCTCCTGGCCGCCCCGGACCCGCACTTCCGCGAGCACTTCCTGCACGAGGCCCGGGCCACCGCGACCGTCAGCCACGCCAACGTGTGCCCGGTGTTCGAGGTCGAGGCCGACGGCAACCGGCCGTACATCGTCATGCGGTACGTCGCCGGCGGCACCCTGGCCGACCTCATCCGCCGCGCGCCCGCGCCGATGCCCGCCCCGGCGACCGTCCGCATCGCCAAGAAGCTCGCGCTGGGGCTGGCCGCGGCCCACGCCCGCGGGGTCATCCACCGCGACCTCAAATCGGCCAACGTGCTGTACGACGAGGCCAACGACGACGTCCTCATCACCGACTTCGGCATGGCCAAGCTGTGCGAGCGGGCCGGCGGCGAGTCGGTCGCCGGGATCAAGGGGACGCCCGCGTACATGTCGCCCGAGCAGGTCGGCGACGGCGAGACGCCCGGCACCGTCGGCCCGCTGTCGGACGTGTACAGCCTGGGCGTCATCTTCTACGAGCTGCTCACCGGCCAACTGCCGTTCCGCGGCCCGCCGCTGTCGCTGATGCTGGCCCACGCCCAGAAGAAGCCGGAGCGCCCATCGGCCCGCGTCCCCGGCCTCGACCCGCGGCTCGACGCCCTTTGCCTGCACGCGCTGGAGAAAGACCCGGCGGCCCGCTACCCGTCGGCGAAGGCGTTCGCCGACGCGCTCGGCGCGTACCTCCGCACGATCGGCGGCGAGGAGGCCGCGACCCCCAGCGAAAGTGTGCAAGCCGAGGGCGACTTCCGCCGCGGCGAGGACTACTGCCACCGCCCGGACGAGCCGCCCGACTACGCCGCGGCGCGGGCGTGCTACGAGCGGGCCGCGGCCCACGGACACGCCGGGGCGCAGCACGCGCTCGGCCACTTGTACGAGGAGGCGCTCGGCGTGCCCCGCGACTACGCGAAGGCGGTCGAGTTCTACACGAAGGCCGCGGCGCAGGGGCACGCCGAGGCGCAGCACGCGCTCGGCCACCTCTACCAGCACGCGCCGGGCGTGCCCCACGACCCGGCGGTCGCGGCCATGTGGTACGCGCGGGCCGCGGCACAGGGGCACCGGGCGGCGACCAACGCGCTCGGCTACCTGTACGCGGTCGGGCTGGGCGTGCCGCGCGACGCGGCCCGCTCGCAGGCGCTGTACGATCTGGCCGCCCCGCACGCCCCGGGCCGCCACGCCGACCCCGGCTGCATCTACATGGAAGGGGCCGACGACGACCAAGAGTGCGTGAACATTCGACTGCTGTACGAGCGGGCGGCCGGCGGCGACGAGGCCGCCCGCCAGGCGCTGACCCTGTGGCTGGGCGGCTAGCGCCGGCCCGCACGTCAACACCCTTCGGCGAACCGGCGCATCGTCTGCCACACCGCTTCCACGTCGGCGCGCCCGGTCGTGAGGCCGCCGACCGACACGCGGGCGATCCACCGCCCGCCCAGCACCGCGGGCGTGAGGTACGCGAGGCCGCTCGCGTTCACCTGCTCGACCCACAGTTTCGTGTGCGCGTCGAGCAGGTCGCCGTCGAAGTGCGGCGGGGCGTGGACGACGCACACCGTCTGTAGCGCGACCGGGGCGACCACCTTCCAGCCGGGTGTCGCGGAGGCTTGTTCGGCCAGCCACTTCGCGTTGGCGAGGTCGCGCCGCAGCCGCGCCTGCAGCCCGCTCACGCCTTCGGAGCGGATCAGCGCCCACAACTTCAGCGCCCGGAACCGCCGGCCGAGCGGGACGCCCCAGTCACGATAGTTCGGGGCTAGTCCGTCGGCACTGGTGCGAAGGTAGCTCGGCGACGTGGACATCACGCGCACGAGGTGCTGCGGGTCGCGGACGTAGTAGAGCGAACAGTCGAACACCGCCCCGAGCCACTTGTGCGGGTTGAGCACCAGCGAGTCGGCCGCCTCGACGCCCTCCCATAGGTGCCGGCACTCCGGCAGGATCATCGCGCTGCCGGCCATCGCCGCGTCCACATGCAGCCACAGCCCGTGTTTCGATGCGACCGCGGAAATGGCCGCGACCGGGTCCATCGCGGTCGAAGCGGTCGTGCCGGTCGTGGCGACCACCGCGCACGGCACCCGCCCCGCGGCGCGGTCGGCGTTCACGGCCTCTTCCAGCGCCTCGGGCCGCATCGCGTAGGCGCCATCGACGGCGACGGCGCGAACGTTGTCGCGCCCGAACCCGGCGAGCAGCGCGGCCTTCTCGACCGAGCTGTGGCTCTGCGACGACACATACACGACGAGCGGCTTCGGCTCCGCTTGCAGCCCGCCGCGGGCGAGTGAGAAGTCGGTCGCCCGCTCGCGCGCGCACAGCAGCGCGACCAGCGTCGCGGTGCTCGCGGTGTCGTGGATGGTGCCCTTCCACGCGTCGGACAGCCCGACCATCTGCCGCATCCAGTCGCACGCGACCTCTTCCACCTCCGTGAGCGCCGGGCACGCCTGCCAGTTCAGCCCGAGCACGCCCATACCGCTGCTGAGGAAGTCGCCCAGCACGCTCGCCAGTTCCGCGTTGGCCGGGAAGTAGCCGCAGAACCGCGGGTGCTGCCAGTGGGTGATGCCCGGCCGCAGTTTCGCTTGGAAGTCGGCGAAGATCGCGTCGAACGATTCGCCTTCGGTCGGCGGTTCGGCCGGCAGGCTGTTGCGGACGTCGCCCGGTTGGGTGGTCGCCCGCACCGGGTAGTTGGCGACGCCGGCGCGGTAGTCGGCCAGCCAGTCGATGAGCTTGTGGCCGTGCTCGCGGAACTCGTCGGGTGTCATTTCGGCCTCGCGTCGGTGTGCGGTCACCCTATTCGCGGGCGGCGCAAACGAACACGCCGCGAGCGGACCTCGCGGCGTGTTCGTGCCCTCGGAGGCGTCTACTTCTCGACCCGGCTTGCGGACGGCTCACGGCACCGCCGACCCCGGGTGGAATTCCGGGAACGTTGAACCACGACTCGCGGGGTTGATCCAGCCAACGTTCCCGGAATTCCACCCTGGGTCGATAGCGGTGCTGGAACAGCCGTCCCCGGGACGCATCGCACGGCATGCACTCGGACGACGCAACATCGTCCTGCTGCAGAGCAGCGAGCTAAACCACCTCCAAAGGGATGAGCAAAGGTTACCCGGCGTCTGTGCGAAGGCAAGGTCGGTAGCGAAAGCCGCTTGCGGCCTCGCGGCCCGCCGGGCACAATCGGCTCATGGCCCTCCCCTCCTACGCACACGGCGCGTGCTCAATTTCGCTGCTGGGCGAAACGATCGGCGCGAACCTCCGCCGCACCGTCGAGCGGTTCGGCGAGCGCGAAGCACTCGTCGTGCGCCACCAGAACGTCCGCCTCACCTACCGCGACCTCTGGAAGCTCACCACGGCCGCCGCGAAGGGGTTGCTCGCCCGCGGCGTGCGCACCGGCGACCGCGTCGGCATCTGGTCGCCCAACCGGTACGAGTGGGTTGTGCTCCAGTACGCGACGGCCCGCATCGGCGCGATCCTGGTGAACGTCAACCCCGCGTACAAGGCCGGCGAACTCGAGTACGCGCTCAACCAAAGCGGCGTCAGTGTCCTGTGCCTCTCGAAACAGTTCCGTCAGACGGACTACCTCGCCATCCTGATCGAAGTGAAGCCGAAGTGCCCGCAGTTGCGCGACACGCTCGTCATCGACTCCGACTTCGACGCGCTGCTCGCGGGCGGCGCGAGCGTGAGCGATTCTGACCTCGACACAATCGAAAGCAGGCTCCAGTTCGACGACCCGGTCAACATCCAGTACACGTCGGGCACGACCGGGTTCCCGAAGGGCGCGACGCTGTCGCACCACAACATTCTGAACAACGCCTACTTCACCGCCGGGCGGATGCACTACACAGAAGCCGACCGCGTGTGCGTCCCGGTGCCGTTCTACCACTGCTTCGGCATGGTCATCGGCAACCTCGCCTGCACCTCGCGCGGGGCGTGCATCGTCGTCCCGGCCGAGACGTTCGACCCGCTGTCGGTGCTTCAAGCGGTGCAGGAGGAGCGCTGCACGTCGCTGTACGGCGTGCCGACCATGTTCATCGCCGAACTCGACCACCCGCGGTTCGGCGAGTTCGACCTCCGCTCGCTGCGCACCGGTGCCGTGGCCGGCGCGCCCTGCCCGGTCGAGGTGATGAAGCGCATCCAGACGCAAATGCACATGCGCGAGGTCACCAACGTGTGCGGGATGACCGAGACCTCGCCCACCGCGACCCAGAGCGAGCCGGACGACCCGCTCTCGAAACGCACCGAGACCGTCGGCCGCGCCGCCCCGCACGTCGAGATCAAGATTATCGACCCCGCGACCGGAACCATCGTCCCGCGTGGCACGCCCGGCGAGCAATGCACCCGCGGATACAACGTGATGCTCGGCTACTGGAACGACCCCGAAGCCACCGCGAAGGCCATCGACGGCGCCGGGTGGATGCACACCGGCGATCTCGCGGTCATGGACGACGACGGCTACGTCACCATCGTCGGCCGCATCAAGGACGTCATCATTCGCGGCGGCGAGAACATCTCGCCGCGCGAGGTCGAGGAGTTCCTACACACCGTCGAGGGCGTCGCGGAGGCGCAGGTGATCGGCGTCCCGTGCCCCAAGTACGGCGAGGCTGTGATGGCCTGGGTCCGGTTGAAGGCCGGGGCGCAACTCACCGCCGAGCAACTGCGGGCCGCGTGCGAAGGCCGCATCGCCACGTTCAAGATTCCGAAGCACTGGAAGTTCGTGGACGCCTTCCCGATGACGGTCACCGGCAAGGTGCAGAAGTTCCGCATGCGCGAGATCGCGGCCGCCGAACTCGCGCCTCCTGTTTAACGGGTTGGTTATGCGCTCTCGCCCTCTGGGGCGACCGCTAAACAGGAATCTCAAAGCAAGACCGAACCACAAGGACAATTTCATGCGCGCCGCGCTGTTCGGGTTGATGGTCGTGGCGATGCTGGTTCGCGGGTCGGTGCTCGCCGCCGACCCGCCGCGACAGCGGGCCGAGTTCACCCGGCTCATCGCCCACTGGGCCGAGTACGCCGACGACGACTACCTCACCTTCGTCGAAGACGCGAAGCCGGACGTGTGTCAGGTCGGCTTCTACGGCGGCCACTTCTACAGCCTCGCGCACACCGCCGAGTACAAGGGCTACCCCGCCCACTTCCCGGTGCAGGGGCTGAACGAGTGCGGCGCGTGGTTCGAGAAGCGGAACGCCGAAATCCACAAACGCGGCGCGAAGGTCGTCGGGCACTTCAACGTCACGTTCCTCGTCGGCGAACCCGAGGGCAAGGACGGCCCGCAGGGGTTCTTCAAGTTCTACCGCGAGCTGTGGGACGAGAAGGCCCTCGGCCCGAAGCCCGTCAAAGACCCGCTCGAACTGATTGCGAAGAACGCAGACGGCACGCCGATGGCGTCGAAGCAATACAGCATCGGGCAGATGCGCGAGTTCACCGCGTGCCTCGCCAACCCGCACTGGCGGGCGGTGCTGAAGGCGTGGGCGAAGCGGGCCGTCGAACGCGGCGTCGATGGCCTCATCGCGAACTACTTCTACCGCCACAACTGCCTGTGCGAGCACTGCCAAAAAGGCTTCCGCGAGTACTTGGCGAAGCGATTCACCGCGGCCGAACTCAAGGAGAAGTTCGCGATCGACGACCTCGCCACCTACAAGTTCACCGAGATCGTCGGGTGGCACGACCCGAAGGAATCGACGCCGTTCCGCCGCGAGCAACTCCGCTGGTCGCAGGTCATGTGCAAGGACGCGTTCGACGAGGTTTTCGTCAAGTACGCCAAGTCGCTGAAGCCGGGTTTCCTGGTCGCGCAGTGGAACCACCTGGGCGACTTCGGGCAGGTCAGCGGCGACGAGCGGTGCATGCTGCCCTCCGACCTCTGGGGCCGCGACGAAGACTACCTCTGGTACAGCACCGGCGGGGCGGCGATGTACACCGACCTCGCCAGCGGGTTCCTCGGCGAAGGTACGTTGCAGGCGCGGTACATCCGCGGCGCGTTCGACGACAAGCCGTTCACGCTCGGCAAGTATGAATCGACGCGCATCCGCGTCGCGATCGCCGAACTCGCGGCGAACGGGGGCGTGCCGATGGGCTTCTACACGCGGTTCAAAGACCCGGACGCCCGCAAGGAGATCGTCCGCTACTACCAGTTCCTCGCCAAGTACGACGACCTGTACCGCGGCAACAAGTCGCACGCCGAACACCTACTCTTGTTCCCGCGAAAGGCGGTTCACGCCGGCGACCTGCGCCCGCTCGACATGTTCAAACAGTTCGGCAAAAAGCTCCTCGACGGCCACACCCTGTTCGAAGTGCTGCCGGACGACCAGGCGACCGAGGCGAAGCGCCAGGGCTACCGCTACACGTTCACCCCGGACGACGACAGCGTCGGCTCGGCCGCCGGGGGACTCAAGGCCAGCAGTACGTTTTCGGCACCGAAGATGGTGCGCGTCTCCGCGAGCGTGCCCGCGAAGGGCGGCGAGGTCACGCTACACTTCGTCAACTACAACCGAACCGAGCCGAAGGAGCCGAAAAGCCCCGGCGGCGGCATCAAGGACGAAAAGCCGGTCGCGGTCGAAGGCGTGAAGGCCGATTTCGTCCTCCCGAAAGACGCGAAGGTGAAGAAGGTACTCGCCGCGACGCCCGAAGACCCCGACGGCGCCGAACTCAAGTACGAACTCAACGACGGGCGCGTGAAGTTCGAGGTGCCCAAGTTCCTCGTGTACTCGATCGCGCGCGTCGTGCTGGAGAAGTAACGCACTCCTCGTTTAGCGTTCGCCCCAGCGGGGCGACGCGACTTCACTTGTGTTGCGTCGCCCCGCTGGGGCGAACGCTAAACGGTGCGGCCTGCTACACTGACTTCACAGCACATCGAAGGAGCATCGCATGCAAGCAATCAGCGTCGCCGACGCCCGCAAGGCCGAGGCCGTCGGCAAGCACGTTCGCCTCCAGGGCTGGGTCCGCACCCGCCGCGACAGCAAGGGCGGGTTCAGCTTCATCGAACTCAACGACGGCTCCTGCCAGGGCAACGTGCAGGTCGTCGCGCCCGGCGAACTCGCAAATTACGAACAGGTCGTCAAGCACCTGCACACCGGCGCGAGCGTCCGCATCGACGGCGAAGTCAAAGCGTCGCCCGCGAAGGGACAAGCCACCGAGGTGCTCGCGTCGAGCGTCGAACTGCTCGGCGACGCGGACGTCAACACCTACCCCTTGCAGAAGAAGGGGCACAGCTTCGAGTTCCTGCGCGGCATCGCGCACCTCCGCCCGCGCACCAACACGTTCGGCGCGGTCGCCCGCTTGCGACATCAAGTATCGATGTCGATTCATCAATTCTTTCACGAACAGGGTTTCTACTACGTCCACACGCCGATCATCACCGCGAGTGACTGCGAGGGTGCCGGCGCGCTGTTCCGCGTCAGCACCCTCGACCCGGACGCCCTTCCCAAAGCCGAGGGCAAGGTCGATTACACGAAGGACTTCTTCGGCAAGCCCGCGTACCTCACGGTGAGCGGCCAATTGCAAGGCGAGGCGTTCGCCTGCGGGCTGGGCAAAATCTATACGTTCGGGCCGACGTTCCGCGCCGAGAACTCGAACACGCCGCGTCACCTCGCGGAGTTTTGGATGATCGAGCCGGAGATGGCCTTCTACGAACTCACCGACAACATGGATTTGGCCGAAGCGTTTCTCAAGCGCATCATCAGCGACGCCCTCAAGTTCTGTATGGAGGATCTCCAGTTCTTTGCCGAACGTATGGAGAATAACAAGGGGCTGTTCGACAAGCTCAACAATGTCTTAAGCAATCCCTTTACGCGCGTCTCCTATACGGAGGGCGTCGAAATCCTCCTTGCGAGTGGCAAGAAGTGGGAGTTCCCGGTGGCCTGGGGTGGCGACCTCCAGAGCGAGCACGAGCGTTACCTGGCCGAGCAGCACTTCAAGTGCCCGGTCATCCTGTACGACTACCCGCGCACCCTCAAGCCGTTCTACATGAAGGTGAACGACGACGGCAAAACCGTCCGCGCGATGGACGTCCTGGTGCCCGGTGTGGGCGAGATCATCGGCGGCAGCCAGCGCGAGGAGCGGCTCGACGTCCTCGAAGCGCGCATGCGCGAGCAGGGTCTGCACCCCGAAGGCTACTCGTGGTACTGCGACCTCCGCCGCTACGGCACCGTGCCGCACAGCGGGTTCGGGTTGGGCCTCGAGCGCACCATCCTGTTCCTGAGCGGGATGGCGAACATCCGCGACGTCATCCCGTTCCCGCGCACGCCGGGCAACGCCGAGTTCTGACGGCCACAACCGCCCTACTACCAATGTGGGTGATAAGTGAACTTCCGTCAAGTAAAATTTGGAAAATTGTTCATAGTGGTCGCAAGTGGATATCTCGGGGCGGTTTGCGCGCGTAAAATGCCCCCATGCAGCCGAACCCGACGCGCGACGAACTCCTGCAACTGCTGTCCGACGCCCTGACCGACGACGCGTTCCGCCGGGCGACGTTCGCCGGGGCCACCCGCGGCGCGTCCACCGAGTGGGTGCGCGTCGTCGTCCGCCCGATCGACCTCCGCGGCGAGCGGCACTATCAGTTCGCCTATCAAGGGGCCAAGAAAGCGGTCACCAAGAACTTCGTGAGTGAAGAACTCGAGCAACCGCTCGACGAATTGGTGAGTTGCGGCTTCGCCGGCGTCCACATCACGACGAATCGCGAAGAAATTGACATTCGCACCAGCCGCAAGGGCCGGGTTCACATCGGCCGGCATCAACTGAAGCAACCCGCGCCGGCGGTCGAGCCGCACAACCGCACCAAGGACGTGCCGCTGCCCGAAGGCCGCCCGGACCGTCTGTTGGAGGTCATGGGAATCGCGACCCCCGACGGCCGTGTACGGCCGACGATGCGTGCCAAGTTCATACAGATCAACGAGTTCCTCAAACAGTTCCGGCACGCGCTCGACGACACCGATTTGATGAAGTCGGGCCGCGAAATCTCGATACTCGATTGCGGGTGCGGCTCCAGTTACCTGACGCTCGCGGCGCATCACTATTTGAACGACGTGTTAGAACTCCCGGCACGAGTGATCGGGGTGGACATCAACGAAGACGTCATCCGCTCCAGCATGGAGCGGGCCGACGAGTTGGGCGCCGCCGGACTGACCTTCGAGTGCCGCAAGATCGGCACCGCGGACGTGCCCGCCGACGTCGTGTTCGCCCTCCACGCCTGCGACACCGCGACCGACGACGCCATCGCGCAAGCGGTGCGCAGCGACGCGCGACTGCTGCTCAGTGTGCCGTGCTGTCATCACGACCTGAACAAAGTCATCCGCGCCGACGGCCCGACCGAAGTGCTCCGCCCGCTCCTGCGCCACGGCATCCTGCTCCAGCGCACCGCGGACCTCGTCACCGACTCGTTCCGGGCGCTGGCGCTGCGGATCATGGGCTACCGGACCGATGTGGTCGAGTTCGTGGCGACCGAACACACGCCCCGCAATCTGATGATCCGCGCCGCCCGCGGCCTGCCCGTGGGCGACCCGGCGCACGTCGCGGAGTATCAGGAACTCAAGCGCTTCTGGCGGGTCACCCCGTACATCGAAAAGGTACTGGGCGACGCGTTCCAACAACTGGTGCGGGCATGAGCGCCGATCACAACTACGTCCTGGGCCAGAGCGAGCGGGCCGCGTCGCGGCTCGAACTGCAAGACCGGCACTTCGCCGCTCCGTCCGAAGCGCTGCTCGACGCCCTTGCCATCCGCCCGGGCGAGCGGGTCGTGGAACTCGGGTGCGGGCCGGGCGGGTTTACAAAGCGCGTCCTGCGGCGGCTCGGCGCGGGCGGGTCGGTGGTCGCGGTCGATGCGTCCGCCGAACTGCTCGAGCAGGCGACGGCGGCCGTTGCCGGCCTCGACGGCGGACGGGCCACCTTCGTCCGCGCCGACGTGTCGCAGCCGGGCGCGTGGCTCGACGGTGCCGACGTGGTTCTCGGGCGGGCGGTGCTGCACCACGTCCCGATGGCCGAGTTTCTGCTCGGAAAGCTCAAGGCGATGCTGAAGCCGGGCACGCGGGTCGGCTTTCTGGAGCCGGACTTCCGCCGCCCGCTCGCCCGGCTCGCCCGCGAGCACGCCGCACGCCCCGAACTCGCGCCGCTACTCACCTTCGCGAAGATGATCAACGACCTGTACTCGGCGTGGCGGATTTCGGCCGCGGTCGGCGCGTCGCTGGCCCCGACACTCGCCGACGCCGGTTACAGTGACGTGCGGCACGAGTGGCACCCGTTCGCCAGCGACGAGAGTGTGCTGGCGAACATGGGGATGATCTACGACGAGGTCCGGGTGACGCTCGTTTCGCTCGGGCTGTTCACGTCGGCCGCCATCGACGAGCAGCAGCGGTTGCTCGCGGCGCTGAAGCCGGGCGACCTGCCGCCGGTGTGGGGGTTGCATCAGGCGACTGCGGTGGTGTGACCCCGTGCCTGCCTTCTGTAGCCGGCCTCTGTGAGGCCGGAGCGACGCGACGCGCGAAGCACCGGCCTTCATCTGGGAGGCCGGGGACAGTAATCACGGCGCCTTCGTCAGCTTCCAACCGGCTTCGCTCACCTCAAGCCCCCGGTGGCCGGCGAGTTCGTCGTACACCTTCTCCATTTCTTCGATCGAGTCGAAGTAGCCGACGACGAACGCCGCCCCGAACCGCTCGCCGGGCTTCACCGGGCGGCCGCCGACCTCCTCGATCATGCACACGTATCCGCGCTGGTGACACCACGCCTCGTACACCGCCGCCGGGTCGAGCGTCATCCCGGCCAGCCACGGGCCGTCCTTGCCGGTCTTCGGGTCGCGGGTGTGGTACGCCCGGATCACGCGCTTCGGGATCGTCTTGTCGTCGCGGGTGTAGAGGAACTTGTCGTCCGGGGCGAAGTCCTTGGCGAACTCGCTCGACGCGATCTTGCCGTGATAGCTGAGATAGACCTCGCTGAACGTGTCGCCGTTCTTGTGCTTGATGTGCCCCGGTAGATCGATGCGGAGGAACATTGCGTCACTGGCGTTCTTCGCGGTGATGGCGTCGGCCGAAATGAAGTAACGCTTGCCGGCGGGAAAGACGATCGTCTGCGACCACTTCGAGCCGGTCTGCTTGCCCGGGGCGGCGAGCGTGTAGGTGTGCTCCTGCTGAATCGCGACGAAATCTTTGCCTTTGATGACGCGCGGCTTCAGTTCCTTCGCTTGGGTGCAGATCTGCGGCCCCTCGATGCTCCGCTTGGGCCGCTTGCCGTGATACAGGTTGTTGAATGTGTATGGCAGGTCGCCGGGCAGCTTGTCGCGGTACGCCTCGTCGCTGCCCGGTTCCATGATCCAGTCGACGATGTCCAGCCCGAACCCGAGGTCGCGTGCCCCAGTCTTCTTGTCGAGGAGCGACCCGGCCTCGACGCCGCTCACGTACCCCTTCTTCTTGATAGACGCTTCGAGCATGTCGCCGACGATGCGGATACGATCCGCGTCTTCGGTGACGGCGAACGGCGCGTCGGGCGCGGCGGGCACGTCGCTGACGAGGGCGGCGAGCGCCGCGAGGGCACACGGGAGAGTGCGGGACATGGGAATCGGCTCCGGGGCTTGCGGCGGGGCGGGCGGCGAGCTACCATCATCGCGTTCCTGCGCCCGCTGTCTAGCTCGTGGGACTTCCCACAGGCCGATGTTGCGTCGGCCGAGCGCCTTCTATGCCGTCCGCCGCGGGGACGGCTGTTCCAGCACCGCTGTCCGGCCCAGGATATATGCCGGGCAACCGGTCTGGTCCAACCTCGCGGGTCGCGGTTCCGGTTGCCCGGCATATACCCTGGGCCGGGCGGTGCCGTGAGCCGTCCGTGCCACAGGGGGAGAAGTAGACAACCGCAGGAACACCGCGGGCCGCGCTGGAAAGCGCGGCCCGTGTCGTTTCACGGCCCCTTCTTCGGCGGCCGCCAACTCGTGGCGATGAACCACGCCAGACGGGCCGCGACCCGCGCCGCGTGGCCGTCGCGATCCAGGTTCGGCGCGAACCCGACCAGATCGACCGCCGCCACCTTGCCCGAACTCATCGTGCGGACTATCAGCGGCTCCACCATCTCCAGCGGCACCCCGCGAGCGGCAGGCGCGCTCACCGCCGGCATCAGGTAGCCCGGGAGCACGTCCAGATCGACACTCAGGTGCGCCGACCCGCACGGCTGGATGAACGCGGCGACGTGCTGGTGGACCGGCTCCAGCCCCCACGGCACGAGGTCGAAGTCGTGCATCGCGGTCACCCCGAACGCCGCCGCCCGCTCGTACTGCGCCTGGGTGTTCGACTGTTTCGCCAGCCCGAGCGCGAAGTACTTGTATAGCCGGTTCCGCTCGCGACAATACTCTTCGATCTGCGCGAACGTCGTCCCGCTGTTCGGCCTGGGGTGGGCGCTGAGGTCGAGGTGGGCGTCGATGTTGACCACGCCGACCGCGCCCCGCGGGCGGGCGGCCGCGATCCCCTGAAACGTGCCCCACGACGTCTCGCACCCGCCGCCGATGACCAGCGGCCGGTGCCCGTCGTTGATGAGCTGCTCGACGACCCTCGACAGCCGCAGTTGGGCCGTCTCCATGTCGTCGTTCTCGCACCGCACGTCGCCCCAGTCGTACACAGGCGACTGGACGTACCAGGCCATGTCGGCCAGCGCGGTGCGGACGGCGTGCGGGCCGTCGCGGGCGCCCGCCCGGCCGCCGTCGCGGACCACTCCCGCGTCGCACGCGAACCCGACCAGCACGACCCCCGGCTCGGCCGCCTGCGACAGCGGCTTGATCATCTGGTGCCACCGCTTGGCGGTGGCGCCGTCGGCCTCGTCGTCCCGCCCGTTCCACGCCCGCATGTCGAATTCGGTCATCGGTCGTCGTCCCTCGCGCCGTTTCAGAGAGCTTATTGAAACGAGGGTGCGCGGGTGACGCAATTCAAAAGGAATGCCGCGAACGAGATTGAGGCCCGGGGAAGTGAATAATCGTTCGTCCCGGCCGCGGCACATGACGGCGTCGCACCGGCGGGCCGCGCCGCCGGCGCCGGCTCACTTCAGCAGCTCACGCGCCCGGACTTTGAGCCGCTCCAGCCCGGACTCGAACCGCTCCTTGCCGTCGGGCATCTCGTCGTCGGCCAGCCCCTCGTACATCGCGCGAATCACGCCGCCCTTGTCCACCACGAACAGCCGGGTGCTGTGCGCGAACTCGTCGCCCGGCTTGACGCCCGGCCCGACGTTCTGCTCGATCGCCTGCTTGAACTGCTCGCGGCAGAGGGCGTGGATCGTCTTCTTGTCGCCGGTCAGGAACAGCCAGTTGTTCTTATCCGCCTGACGGGCGTCGGCGTACTCGTTGAGCGTCTTGAGGTCGTCGCGGTCGGGATCGACGGTGAACGTGACCAGCTTCAGGCCGCCGCCCTTGAGTTCGGCCGCGAGGTCGTCTTGCAGCCGGCGCATGGCCTGGGTGACGGCCGGGCACGGCCCGTTGCACCGCGTGAAGATGAACGACGACACCCACACCTTGCCGCGGAGGTCCTTGTCGGTGACCTTCGCCCCGCTGCGCTCGGTGAGGGCGAACTCGCCCACCGGGAAGTCGAGGTCGAGCTGTTTCTGCTCGGTCGGGCGCGACTTGATCGCCGCGCCGCACCCGACCAGCCCGACGAGCACCGCGAACAGGAGAATGCGACGGGTCATGGTCACTTCAGGAGGAAGGCGTCGAGCATGAGCAGGCCGAACACGCCCGGCAGGTAGAACAGCGACGCGTGCAGCACCTTCCGCGCCTTGCGGTCGGTGCGGTCGGCCGCGAACTCGGCCGCGCGCCGCAGGAACTGAAATCCGAACACGGCGGAGCCGACCGCGAACAGCCACCCGCCCAGCCCGGCGGGCGCGGCTAGGAAGCCGAGCGGGATCAGCGCCGCGGCCGTCGCCACCATCACGACCGCCGTCCGGCGGCCGGTCGGGTCGCACCCGGGCAGCATCTTCAGCCCGCCGTCGGCGTAGTCGCGGCGGTACATCCACGCGATCGCCAGGAAGTGCGGGATCTGCCACAGGAACAGGACGCCGAACACGACCGCCGCCCCTTCCCAGTCGGCCCACCCGCGGGCCGCGTACCACCCGATCACCGGCGGCAGCGCCCCGGGCACCGCGCCGACCGCGGTGTTCCACGCGGTCAGCGTCTTCAGCGGCGTGTAGACGAACGCGTACAGCACGAACGTCAGCGCCGCGGCGACCGTCGCCGCGGGCGACACCGTGGCCGCCAGGAACGCCAGCCCCGCGCCCGCGAGGGTCGCGCCAAACATCGCCGCCTCTTCCGGCGTCACCCGCCCGGCGGGCAGCGGCCGCTTCATGGTGCGGCGCATCCGCGCGTCGATGCGGCGCTCGATCAGTTGGTTGAGCGCGCTGCCGCCGGCCGCGACCAAACCCGACCCGAGCAGCGTGCAGAACAGCGTGCGGAATTCCCACCCCGCCCCCGCGCCGAGCAGGTAGCCGGCCGCGACGGTAAACAGCGCCATCACCGCGATCCGCGGCTTCGTCAGTTCGAGGTAGTCGCCGACGCGGGTCGGGGCGTGTGCCCGCGGCGCGCGAGCGGCAAGGGCCGGCGCGCCGGCCGCGAGCGGGGTGAGCGAGTCGGCCTCGGCGGTCAAACTGGCCTTCATCATTTCGCGGCCCCGACGGGTTCGTGCGACGCAACGGCCGGCGCGGATTCGGTCCGGTCCAGTGTATCAGCCGGCGCCCCCGCCGACCGCAACCGAATGAGCAACATCAGCGACACCCCCCACACCCCGCTGCCGATCAGCGCGTGCAGCGTGCGGATCGCCCCGCCCTCCGGCGTCACCGGCACCAGTTCGGGCAGCATGTACGCGCCGAACTTCGCCATCCACGCCTCGATCCCGAGGTAAAGCTGAAGGGTTAGCAGCACAGACAGCGACCACGCGACCCATCCAGCACGGGCGCGGGCGTCCGGCGATGCGAACACCGCCCGCAGCAGCCACACCGCGACCGCCGTCGCCAGGAACGCGGTCAGGAAGTGCAACCGCTGCGTCAGCGGCAGCGGGTAGTGTCGGACCAGCGCCCCGAACACGACCTGAATGAAGACCAGGTGGGCGAACAGGTTGGCCGCCCGCCGCAAGCGGCGTGCTTCGAGCGGGTCGCCGGTCACCGCCGCCGGGCGAGCGGTGTAAGTCGCGATCATCACCAGCAGGCCGAACACCACCTGCGCGAACATGCCGTGAAACGCCGCGAGGTCGGCCCCCACCAGTTCGTTGAGCTTTACCCGGAAGCCGCCGAGCAGCCCCTGAATCATCACCGCACACAGCGCGAGCGCCCCGGCCAGCCGGATTCCCGTCCCCCGCGCGCGAAGCCCGAACCCGCTCGCCACGCTGCCGAGCATCACGGCCGCTCCGGTCAGCACGGAGCGCAGCGGGGCCGCTGGGAGCGTCACCTCGCGCGTCGGGGTGTCCTTCTGGGCCATCATGCCTTTGTGGAAGTCGCCGTAGCCCGCGATGAGCACGACCATCCCCGCGATCGCGACAAACCGGGCGGCCCGCCGCGGCTCGGTCCACAACAGGCCCGCACAGAGGATGATGGACAGCCCGCCGATCGTCCACCCGGCGATGCGGTGCGTGTGCTCGATGAAGAACGCGAACTCTTCCTTAAACCGGGCCTTCTCGGTGTCGGTCGCGGTGCGGAACACGTACCACGGCTCGGTCGGCCAGACGCGGTCGGCCATGCCCGCGCCGAAGCTGGTGACGAGCTGGCCGATGGCGAGCAGCACGACACAGGCGCAGGCGGCGAGCACCGCCCAGACGTGGAGCCAGCGCGGGACGGGACGCGGGAGCGGGTCGGTCATCGGTGCGGAACTCGGTGCGACGCGGCGAGAGTGTCAGTCTACGATGTGACCGCAAATGGTGAAGCCGGCATCACACGCGACGGATCGGCCGTTCCGCCGCGTGCCCGGAGCCTGTGGTCACGGGTTCGGATACACCTGACCCCGCACGTCCGGCGGCAGCCGAACGGGGTACGGCGCGGCCGTCACGAACCGCACCAAATCCCACACCTGACGCTCGGTATACTGCGGCGGGCCGTGTGCCGGCATCCCGACGGCCGCGATCCCGAACCGCACGCGGGCGTAGACGTCCTCCGGCCGCGCCCCGCCCTTGAAACTCGCCTGCGTGAAGTCGAGCGGTTTGGCGACGGTGCCCCACAAGTCGTACCGCAGCACCGGCTTGCGGCCGTAATCCGCGTGGCAACTCACGCACGCGTTTTCGACCTTCGCGGTGAATAGCGAATGGCCGCGGCGCACCGCTTCCTGGTGTGCGGGCGAGTCCGGTTCGCCGTCGTCGGGCGGCGCGGGCAGCGGCGGGGCGGCGTCCGCCTTCTGCCACTCGTCCAGCAGCCCCTTCAGCCGCGCCGCCGGGTCGATGCTCTTCCCTTCGGCCGCACCGCGGAGCGTATCGAACTCGACTTGCCCGCGCACTGACAGGTACATCACGTACCCCGCGAGCAGGTCGCGCTCTCCCTCTTGTAGCAATCCGAACGGCGGCATCGCGGTTCCGGGCAGGCCGTTGTGCAGCGTGCGGAGCAGGTCGGCGCGACGCGGCTTGAGTCCCTCGCCGCTCGTCACGAACTTGAACGCCCCCTGCCGGTAGTCGCGCGGGAACGGCACCACGAACAGCCCGGATTTCGCCCCGCGGCCGTCCCCGGTCAGGTTGTGGCAGTCAAGGCAGTGCCGCTTGTACAGGCGCGTGCCTTCCGCGAGGTTGTCTTTGGTCAGTTTGAGCGGCGCAGACACGTCGTTCGGCTCGGCCGGCGTGCCGAATGCGTCTTTCAGGAAGGCGTCTAGTGCCGGACGGGAGGCGGCACCGGCGGGGTCGAAGGTGCGGCCGCCGAGCGCGTCGAGGGCGGCGATTTCTTCGTCACGCTTGCCCGCGGTGTTCGGCCCGGGCGGCGGCTTGTCGGGCAGTTTCAGAACGAGCCGATCGGCACGCGGCGGGAAGATCAAACCGGCGGGAAATGGCGTTTGCGAACCGCACCCGCCGCACCCGCCGAACGCGAGCGGCGCCAAGAGCGCCGCCGCGACCGCCCAAACTCTCCCGGCGAGCACGCGAGTCCGCCTCATCTCAGCCCACGACGTATTGACGGGTCATGTAGTCGGACAGGAACAGCACGAACAGAATCCCCATCCAGAACAGCGACGACAGCGCGGTGAGAATGACCACCCGGTCGCCCTGTTTCAGGTGCATGAAGTGGTAGGCCACCAGCCCGGCTTGCACGCTGCCGATCGCCAGTTGGAGCGGGAGGGTGAACTTGGTCGGCCCGATCGCCTTCGAGGCGAAAATGTTGACGAGGGCCAGCCCGACCACCACGAGGAACACCACCACCAGCGCGCCGGGGTTGTCGAGTTCCTTGCGGATGCCGTGCGGGTCGGCGTGGGGCACACCGGCGGGCGTCGGGGTCGGGTCGGACATGAGTGTAATTCCAACGAAAGTTATTGTTCACGCGAGCGGCCCCCGGAGGGGCCGTCGCTAGCCGTTGATTGCGTTCGGAATCAGTGGCCGCCGAGGGCGGTGTGCATGCCGATGCCGGCGAGGTACAGGAGCGGCATCAGGAACAGCCAGATCGCGTCCACCAAGTGCCAGTACAGGCTGACGACCTCGACGGTGGAGTAGTTCTCCGGCGGGATGGTGCCGCGCCACGCCTCCCAGACCACCCACAGGATGCACCCGATACCCACCAGGATGTGAATCCCGTGGATGCCGGTCATGATGTAGTAGAAGCACAGGAACAGTTGCACCTTGCCCGGGTCGGCCGCCGGCAGCGGTGAGCCGGCCTTGTTCCGCAGGGCGACGTCGGACGCCCACTTCTGGTGCTTCGGGTGCTCGCCCTGCGTGTTCTCCTTGAAGTACGCCTCGGCCTTCGCGTAGTCCATCTCGCGGACCTGCTCGACCGCGTAGTCGTACTCGCCGCGGAACAGCACCCCGGGCACGTACCGCTCCTCGACGTCGGCCGCGTACTCGAACCCCTTGACCACCATGAACGCCGACGCCAGCGCCGCGGTGGCCAGCAGGTTGCGGTACAGCCCGCCGCGGTCGCCCAGCTTGGCCGACCGGATCGCCAGCGTCGCCGTCAGGCTGCTGGTGATCAGGAACACGGTGTTGATGGTCGCGAACTTCCAGTTCAGGTGCGAGCTGGCGAGTTCGAACTCGTACGGGTACCACAGGCGGTACATGGTGTACGCGCCGAACAGCCCGCCGAAGAACAGGATCTCCGTGACCAGGAACATCCAGATGCCCAGCCGCTCGCTGGCGTGCTGCTGCCCCAGGTCCTCGAAGTGGTGCTTCAGCGCCGGTGTGTCGTGTGCTTTAGCCGACAACTTCGGTCTCCTTCTTCATGGGGCCTTCGGGGCCGGTCGGGCCGACCTTGCCGTGCGGGCCTTCCGCGCCGCCGGGGCCGGGGGGTTCGGGCAGCCCGCGGCCCATCTGATCGACGCCGATCGCGTACTCGTAGGGGCCGCACACCACCACCGGCATCTTCGACTCGTCGAAGTTGAACACCGGCGGCGGGCTGGGGCTGGCCCACTCCAAGCCGGTCGCGCTCCACGGGTTGGCCGGGGCCTTCTCGCCGAAGAACAGCGACAGCGTCAGGTACACGGCCGGGATCAGATACCCGATGCCGAGCACGCTCGCCCCGGCGGTGGACAGCACGTGCAGCCACTGGAACTCTTGCGGGTAGTTCGGATACCGCCGCGGCATCCCGTGGTAGCCCATCACGAACTGCGGGATGAACGTGAAGAAAAACCCGACGATGATGATCGCCGCCGCGACGCGGCTCCACCAGTCGGAGTACATCCGCCCGGTCATCTTCGGCCACCAGTAGTGCAGCCCGGCGAAGTACGCCATTACCATCCCGCCCACCATCACGAAGTGGAAGTGGGCGACCACGAAGTACGTGTCGTGGAGGTGGATGTCCGTCCCCAGGGTCGCCAGGTACAGCCCGGTCAGACCGCCGATGAGGAACAGGAACATGAACCCCAGACAGAACAGCATCGGGGCCTGGAACGTGATCGACCCGCGATAGAGCGTGGCCGTCCAGTTGAACACCTTGATGGCCGACGGCACCGCCACCAGCATCGACAGCAGGCTGAACAGCAGCCCGGCGTAGAAGCTGATGCCGGCCACGAACATGTGGTGCGCCCACAGCAAGAAGCCGACGACAGCGATGCCGACGCTCGACCACGCCACCGCGTGGTAGCCGAAGATGTTCTTCCGGCTGAAGCACGTCAGCACTTCACTGAGGACGCCCATCCCCGGCAGGATCATGATGTACACGGCCGGGTGGCTGTAGAACCAGAACATGTGCTGGAACAGCACCGGGTCGCCGCCCAGCGACGGGTCGAAGATGCCCACCTGGGCGAACCGCTCGACCATGATCAGCACGAGCGTGATCGCGACCACCGGGGTGGCCAGGAGCTGGATCAGGCTGGTGGCGTAGAGCGACCACACGAACAGCGGGAGGCGGCCCCAGGTCATACCGGGGGCGCGCATCTTGTGAATCGTCACCATGATGTTCAGCCCGGTCATGATCGAGCTGAACCCGCTGATGAACGCCCCCATCACGCCCGGGATGACGTACGACTGGCTGGCCCGCGTGCTGTACGGCGGGTACAGCGTCCACCCGGTGTCGATGCCGCCGGCCAGCACCGACCACACCGCGAACGCGGCCCCGATCATGAACACGTACCAACTGGCGATGTTCAGCTTCGGGAACGCTAGGTCCTTCGTCCCGATCATCATCGGGATGAAGAAGTTCCCGAACACCGCCGGGATCGACGGGATCAGGAAGAAGAACAGCATCATCACGCCGTGCGCGGTGAACGCCCGGTTGTACGCGTCCTCGTCGAGGATCGCGCCGGTGTTGGTCAGCAGGTTGAGGCGGACCAACCCGGCCCCGATCCCGCCGACGACGAAGAACAGCGAGATCGACACCAAGTACAGGATGCCGATCCGCTTGTGATCGACGGTGAGCAGCCACGACCAGATGGAGTGGCCGTTGTTCAGGTAGTTGACCGCCGGGGCGTCTGGCTCGGGCGGAACCGGGGCGGCGGCCGGCGCGCCGTGCGGGATCGCGATGCTCATGGTGTCAGTTCCCCTTCTTCGGCGGCGGAGGCGACTGGGTGCGCTCGGTCGGCGCGCCGTTGGGTGCCGGGAACCACCCGTTCTGGCGGGGCGTGGTTCCCTTCTTCAAGCTGCGGATGTACGCCACCAGCGCGTTCAACTCCTCGGCGGTCACCTGCGACTCGTCGTACGCCGGCATGATGGCCTCCCACCCGTCCACGACCTTCAGCCGCGGGCGGCGGATGGACTCGATGATGTACTGGTCATCCACGATCTCGGCCCCGCCGCCGCGGAGGTCGGCGCGGCTGCCGTACAGGCCCTCCAGCACCGGCGCCTTGCCGCTCGGGTCGGCGCTGTGGCAGCGGATGCACTGGAGCTTGAGGAACAGCTTGCGGCCCTCGAACGCCAGCGACCCGTCCACCGGGTTGTCGGTGCCCTGGTCGCTGGTGTGGCCCATCAGCCACTCGTCGAACTCGGCCTGCGGCACCACCTTCACCTTGCCGACCATCAGCGAGTGCCACGTCCCGCAGTACTGGTCGCAGTAGATGTGGTACTCGCCGAGGCGCGTCGGGTGATACCACGCCTGCGTGTAGCGGCCCGGCACGGCGTCCATCTTCGAGCGGAACGCCGGGATGCCGAAATCGTGGATCACGTCTTCGGACGTGATCGTGACCTTCACCGGGCGACCGACCGGCAGCACCAGGCGGCCGATCGACTGCCGCTCGTCCTCGGTCATGTTCCGCGGGTTGCCGCCGATGATGACCCGCTGGCCGTTCGGGTACTGCGCCTTCCACATCCACTGCTTGCCGATGACGAACACTTCCATCGCGTCTTCGGGCGGGTGCGCGGCTTTGTTGAAGATGTACGCGCCCCACGCGTAGTAGCTGAGGAAGACGAACAGCGGCGCGATCGTCCAGGCCAGTTCGAGCCGGACCGACCCGAGGATGCGCGGCGTGCTGCCGCTGGTCGCCCCGCGGCGGTAGCGGACGCAGAAATACAGCAGCGCGGCGTAAATCGCCAGCCCCACCGCACCGCTGGTGATGGTGATGTACCAGAACAGGTACTCGAAGTGCCACGCCCCCTCGGAAGCCATTTCGGGGATGATCGGCAGTAGGCTTGCGAACGTCATGCGGCCCCCCCACTCGGCAGTGCGTCGTTCGGCCCCGCGGGCGGCTCGGCCGCGCCGGTCCGGCTGCGAATGTATGCGATGACCATGATCCCGATGATCGATACCGCGCTGATCGTGAACGCGATCGTCGCGAACGGCCGGTCGCCGGCTCGGAGGAGCGAACTCCCCAACCCCAGCCCGCTGATCGCCGCACAGACCAGCACGAACAGTGCGACGCGGCCCAGCACGTCCCGCAAGATACCCTCGCGCTTGACCATCCACAGCGCCCCGAAGGCGACCGCGGCCAGCGTGAGGACGCCGCCCGCCTGGACGATCCGCAGCACATTAAGGGAGTACCCCTGGTGCAGGGCGTCATAGCGGTAGCACAGCATCAGCAACCGCTCGCCCATCGACAGCGACCCGCCCTTACCGTCGGCCGCCTCGATCAGCGACAGCCGCAGGGTTGTCTTCGGCGTGGTCAGTTTGCCGTTCACCTCGACCTTTTCGCCGTCGATTTCGTACTCGCCGTCGTAGCCGATGCCGTAGAAGTACCGCGTCACCTTCCCCTGCGGCGACAGAATCACCAGCGCGCTGGGGTGGTTGTACTCCTTCATCATCTTGTCGAACTCGAACCGGTAGCCGACCGCGTCGAGCACCTTCGCGATGTTCGGCTCGGTCCCGGTCAGGAACCGCCAGCCGGTCTCGGCCCCCGGGCGGCCGTACTCGGTCAGGTACGCCTTCTTCTTGGGCCGCGCGTGCTCGCCGTGCTCCTTCGGGTCCATGCTGAGCGTCACCACCTGGAACTGCTGCCCGGCGGTGTAGTTCGGTGGCATCTTTCGGAGGCTTTCCAGCAGTCCATTGAGCACCTTCGTGCAAAGCATTGGACAGCGGTAGTAAACCGGGACGAGGATCGTCGGCTTGCCGCCCATCGCATCGCCGAGCGTTATCGGCTTGTCGTTCTCGTCGTTCAGCACCGTGTCCAGCGGCACCTGCGCGCCGATCTGCTCGGTGATGCCGGCCTCGGGCCGGAACCCCTTCGGCTGCGGCCGTTGGTGCTGTGGGACCAGCCCGCCGCCGCCCGGCGGCTGCGCCGCGGCGCGCGGCGGCCACGCGACCATCGCGGCCAGGGCCGCGGTCAACAACAACAGGGCGTACCGCGGGACGCGGTTCACTTCTTGTTCTCCTTCGGCGGTTCGGTCGCCTTGGGCGGCTCCGGTGCCTTCGGCACATCGACCTTCGGGGCGTCCTTCTTGGGCTCGTCCTTCTTCGGCGCCGGGGCCGGCGGCGCGGGCGGCACCGGCACCTCGACCACCGACTCTTCCGCGCCGCGGCCGGCGTTGTACGCCGTCGGGTAGTGCTGCGACGGGATCGGCCGGCTCGCCGCGGCCTGCACCGGGAAGAGCGCCTTCAGCGCCTTGTCGTCCAGCTCCAACACCTTGTTGAGCGGCACCTTGTTGTCCTTGCCGCCGCTCTCGAACAGCGCCGGGTAGCGGTCCTTCGTGGCCCGCAGGTCTTCCGGGTGGATCTCCGGCGAGTTGCCGCTGGGCAACTCCGGCCGGGTGATCGCCCGCGACATGTCCAGCTTGGTATCCTTACCGGGTACGGTCGAGTCGCGCAACTTGAGCGGCTCGAGGCGCGGCTGGTCGCCGTCCCTGCTGCGGCTGATCCCGGCCATTCGCTCGTTCAGCGGGCGGGCGTTCCGCTCCTTCGCACCCGGGTGCGCCCGCGAGTCGCCCTCCGGGTAGGCGATGAACCGGAAGATCACCGTCACCGTGCCGAACGCCAGCACGAAGAACAGGACGACCAGTAGCGGCACGCTCAGGACGCTCTTGGCGTCGAACGTGTCGAGTTCGTATCCGCGGGCGATCGTCTCGGCCGGCGGCGGGCCGATGCGGTCGTGGTCGTCGGCCGGCTGCGCGCCCGGCCCCTTCGGCGCCAGTTGGTTCACCGGGTCCTTCGGGTGGTCAGTGGGCTGCATGGTGGTGGCCCTCCGGCAGCAGGAACGCTTGGTTGTCCGGGAACAGAGGCCGCTGGCGCAGTTGGTAGACGAAGAACAGCCCCCACACGCCGCCGACGCCGAAGATCGCGCCCAGGTCCATCAGGGCCGTCATGAAGTTCGAGCTCGGCGCGCTGGGGGCGATCCACCACGTCACATCAACCGCACAGATCACGAGCAGGTAAACCGCCACCACCCGCAGCCGCACCGGGTGCAGTTTGATGTTGCGGAACAGGAGCAGCAGGAACGGCAGGGCGAAGTGGAACGCGATCAGCGCCGCCGACACGTACCACCACGGCGACCGGTAATCGTGCCCCTCGTGGAAGTAGTTCGACCGCTTCAGGTAGAACGGGATCTCTTCAGGCAGGTTCCCGATCCAGATCAGCATGAACTGACTGAACGACGTATACGACCAGAACATCGTGAACGCCAACATCAGCGTGCCCATGTCGAGCTGAAACTTCGGCCGCATGTGCCCGGCGAACGGCGGGCGGGCGGCCAGCAACAGGAACAGCGCCACACAGAACGCGAACGTCGTGAGGAACTGGTTGACCGCGTAGATGACCGGGAACATGGTGCTCGACCAGCCCGGCTCCAGCGACATCACCCACTGCGTCGCGGCGGCGGTGGTGGTGATCGCGAACACGATGATCCCCGGGCCGCTCAGGTTCTGGAGCTTGATCAACCCGCGATCGACCACGCTCGGGTCGGTGGCGTCGGACGTCTCCTTGCCCCACTTGTTGAGCAGGAAGATCATCACGCCCCAGATGAGGAACAGCACGCCGCCGACGACCACGAAGCCCTTGGCGGTGGTGAACCCGGCGCGGGCCTTCTGGAGCGACTCCACCTCCTCGTGGTGGTCGGCGTCGATCTGCTTCTGGAGCGCCTTGTTCGCCATCCCCTTGCCGGCCTCGACGGCCTGCTCGCGCTTGTCGCCCGGGGCTTCGAGGGTCGGCTTGGTGTCGTGCTTCTCGTGGTGCTCGGCGTGCGACCACCAGTACGGCGACAGCGGGACCTCGTGCGTCGCGTGGTCGGTGTACATGACCGCCGCGGCGAGCACCGGGAAGAACACGAAGGCGAACAGCGGCAGCGTGCGGGTCGCGGCCTCGAACGGCCGCGTCAGCAGGAGGCCCCACGACGTCTTGGCGACGTAGCGGAGCATCAGCAGGCACATCGCGCCGAGCGGCAGGCTGATCCAGTAGATGTAGCCGGTCAGGAAGCCGAGCACCGCGCGCGACTGCGCCGCGTGCTTGGCCTTCTCGCCCTCGGCCGCGCCCAGGTTCGAGATGGCGCCGACGACGAACAGCGCCCACCCGGCGATGGCGGCGATGACGGCGACGCGGGTGAACGCGCCCCAATTCGGCTGGTCGGACAGCGCCGGCGGGGTCGGCGGCGCGGCGGGCGGCACGGCCGGCGGGGTCGCGGCGGTGTTGGCAGCGGGGTCGGTGCTCACTTGGTCCCTCCCGCTGCTGACAGCAAGTTCTTGACCTCCGGCGGAAGCTTGGCCGGGTCGGTGCGCTGACTCATCTGAAGCACGCGGATGTAAGCGACGATACGCCAGCGGTCGGGGGCCGAGATCTGGGCGGAGTAGCTCGGCATGCCGCCGTAACCCTTCGTGATCACTTCGAAGTAGTAGCCGACCGGGGCCTGGTCCATCGGCACCGTGTGGCCCCAGATCGAGAAGCCGCGGGAGATGCCCAACCCCTGCGGGTTCGACACCGTAACTTCCTTGTCGGTCACCTTTTGCGTGTGGAACGAGGTCGGGTGCAGGTAGCCCCGCTCCCAGATCTTGCCCTGGCCGTTGCCCAGCGCCCCGTGGCACACCGCGCAGTAGACCGTGTAGCGCTCCTGGCCGCGCTTCAGGTCGTCGCCGGTGATCTCGAACGGGTACTCGGTCACGTACACCTTCGGCTGCGCGGCGTCGGCCGGGTTGTACCGCGGCGCCCCGACGGCCCGCTTCACCTTCTCGGCGTCGTCGAGCGGCGCGACCGCCGCGTCCAGCTTGAGCGGGGTCGCGTACTCGTACGCCCGGCCCCACTCCTCGGCGGTCAGACCGGTGGCGAGCGGGTCGGTTTCGAGCCGCTGCGCCCGGTGGATCGTGCCGCGCTCCAGCGGGCGGCTGGCGCGGCCGTCCGGGAAGAAGTCGGTCTGCTCGAGCGGCCGGTAGTACGGCTGGTCGGCCATCCGCTGCCGGCACCCCGACGAGGCGAGGGCCAGCGCGGTCAGCGCGACGAGCGAGTAGCGAGCGGTGGTGGTCATTCCATCACCTCCTCGACGGACAGCGGGTGCAGGCCGTTGACGAACGCCCGGGTCTCCGCGAGGGAAAACTTCGGGTCACTGGCTTCGATGCACATGAAGAATCGGTCCCGGGTGGCCCGCTCGAACGCCTTCGAGTTGAACAGCGGGTGGTTGTACCGCGGCAGCCCGCAGATGGCCAACAGCCCGAAGAACCCGGACAGCGCGGTCGTCAGCACCATCATCTCGAACGTCACCGGGACGAACGACGGCCACGAGAAGTATGGCCGCCCGCCGATGTTGAGCGAGTACCCCCAGGTGTTCGCCCAGTACTGCATGATGAAGCCCGAGCAGGCGCCGGTGAGGCCGCCGATGAACATCACCGGCCCCATCTCGCTCTTCGGGAACTTCAGGGCGTCGGCCGCCTCGCCCACCGGGTACGGCGAGTAGCCGTCGAGGTGGGTGTAGCCGGCGGCGACGGCCTTCTCGATCGCGTGCGACATCTCGTCGCCGGTCGCGAACTCGGCGAGGACGCCGAACGTGACCGGGACGGTCGGGTCGGGCGTGTGGCCGTGGCCGGCGTGGGCCGGCGCGGCCCCGGTGGTCGGATCGACGGTCGTACTCACGGCGCGTTCTCCATGATCGAGTGACCGCCGCCGCCGCCCTGCTTCTTGGGCAGCAGCTCGCGCATCTCGGTGATCGAGATCATCGGCAGGTAGCGGAGGAACAGGAAGAACAGGAACAGGAACAGCCCCATCGAGCCGATCATCGTCCCGTAGTCCCAGATGGTCGGGGCGTAGTTACCCTGCGCGGCGGTGATGTACGGCTCGCGGGCCAGGGTGATCACGATGACGTACCGCTCGAACCACATCCCGATCAGCACCGACAGGCAGATGAGTTCCATCCAGAACTCGCTCTTGCGGATGCTCTTGAACCACAGGAAGGTGAGCGGGAACGCGCAGTTGGTGATGATCAGCGCCCAGTACGACCAGCCGTATTTGCCGAAGATGCGGTCGAGCGTCGCCTGCCACTCGTAGAGCGAGTGGCCGTACCACGCCATCCACACCTCGCTGAAGTACCCGTAGGTGACCAGGAACCCGGTCGCCAGCATCACCTTCCCCATGATGTCCATGTGGTGGTCGGTGAAGAAGTCTTCGAGCTTGTACCAGTGCCGGACCGGGATCGCGATCGCCACCACCATCGCGAAGCCCGAGTAGATGGCCCCGGCGACGAAGAACGGCGGGAAGATGGTCGCGTGCCACAGCGGCACAATGCTCACGGCGAAGTCGAAGCTCACGACCGTGTGTACCGACAGCACCAGCGGCGTGCTGATACCGCCCAGGATCAAATACACCTTTTCGTACCGCCGCCAGTGGATCGCCGAGCCGCGCCAGCCGAGCGCGAGCAGGCCGTAGGCGACCTGCTGCCACCGCTTCTTGGCCTGGTCGCGGAGGGCGGCGAGGTCCGGCACCAGCCCGAGGTACCAGAACACCAGCGACACGGTGAAGTACGTGGTGACTGCGAACACGTCCCAGGTGAGCGGCGAGCGGAACTGCGGCCACACCCCGGCGACGTTCGGGAACGGGTACAGCCAGTAGAAGAACCACGGGCGGCCCATGTGGATGAGCGGGAACAACCCCGCGCACATGACCGCGAAGATCGTCATCGCTTCGGAGAAGCGGTTGATGCTCGTCCGCCACTTCTGGTGCAGCAGCAGCAGAATCGCGCTGATGAGCGTGCCGGCGTGGCCGATGCCGATCCACCACACGAAGTTGACGATCGCGAAGCCCCACGCGACCGGGACGTTCAGGCCCCAGACGCCGACGCCCCAGTAGAAGAGCCAGCACACCGACACGGCGAGGATCTGCAGCAGCGCGAACCCGGCCAGGAAGCCCAGCCACCACCCGCGCGGGTGATTGGTGTTGAGCACCACGTTGCCGATCGCGTCGCCGACCGACACCAGGTCGTGCTTGTTCTGCACGAGCGGGTGCATTTCCGGTTCGAGCGGCAAGTCGGTGTTGCGCTTCGGAGGTAGTTCCGCGGTCGCCACGTCGGTTCCTCTGTGTTTCTGTAGCTGGCCTATCAGCCGAAGGCCGGCGCTACACGGGTGGCATCGCACCGGCCTCACAAAGGCCGGCTACAGAAATTCACTTGATCGCCGGGTTCGGGTTCCGCACCACCGCGGTGTACGTCAGCCGCGGGCGGGTGTTGATCTCGGCCAGCAGGCCGTAGTTGGTCGGCTCGTTCTTCCACCGCGACACCGCCGCGTCCGGGTCGTTGATGTCGCCGAAGACGATCGCCCCCGACGGGCACGCCGCCTGGCAGGCGGTCAGCACCTCGCCGTCCTTGATCAGCGACCAATTGTCGGTCTTGCCGGTCTTGGGGTTCTTCCCCTCGATCGGGTCCGGGGTCGGCCGAATGCCGCGACCGTGCTCCCGCTCGGCCACGATCTCGGCCCCGCGGATCCGCTGCACGCAGAACGTACACTTCTCCATCACCCCGCGGCTGCGGACCGACACGTCCGGGTTGCGGCCCAGCTTCAGCGTGTCCGTCTCCCAGTCCTGGAAGGTGAGGAAGTTGAACCGCCGCACCTTGTACGGGCAGTTGTTCGAGCAGTACCGGGTGCCGACACAGCGGTTGTAGGCCATGTCGTTGAGGCCGTCGGCCGAGTGGACGGTCGCGCCGACCGGGCAGACGATCTCGCACGGGGCGTTCTCGCACTGCACGCACATCCGCGGCTGGAAGTACGCGGTCACCGCGCTCGGGTCGCCGCCCTCCAGCCCGGTGTAGTACCGGTCGATGTTGATCCAGTACATCTCCCGGCCCTTCGTCACCTGCTCCTTGCCGACGACGGGGGTGTTGTTCTCGCTCTGGCAGGCGACCACGCACGCCGAGCACCCGTTGCACACGCTCAGGTCGATCGCCATCGCCCACCGCCGCCACTGCGACGTCGGCAGGCCGGGCGCGAGCGCCTTGGTCGGCTCCGGGTTGTACATGTTCAGCGGCACGAGCCGGTGGTCGTGGTCGTGCTCGCCGTGGTCGTGGTCGTGCTTCTTCCGCTTCGGGTGCGGGGTGTTCTCGACGATCAAGTCGGTCTCGCCGTACGCCATCGGCGGAATCTTGGCGAACATCGGGTTCTTGGCGTACTCGGCCAGGCTGGCGAAGCGGACCGCCTTGCGGTCGAGCATCTTCTCCGAGAACAGGTCTTTCTGGGCCATCGCCCAGTGCCCCTGGGTGCAGGCCAGGAAGTACTTGCCGGCGGCCGGTTGCACCGTCGCGGCGGTCGCCCAGGTGCTCGCCGTCGCGCGGAGCGGGTAGGCGTCGAACCCGTGGACCGGCTTGCCGTCGGTGTTCTTCTCGGAGCCTTTGTGTTGATCGGAGACGCCGGCGACGCGGCCGGCCCGCTCGCGGCCGTGGCCCAGGTGAACCGTGATGGCGTTGTCAGCGTGCCCGGGCAGCGGCCACACCGGCACCTTAACCGTCCGCGTCTCTTCTTTGCCGTCGGCCAACTTCACCTTCACCGACAGCGAGACGATCCGCACCTCGGCCCGACCGTGCGGGCCGGCGGTCCAGGGGAAATCGACCTTCGCGCCGAGCTTTTCCGCCGTCTTCGGGCTGACGAACGCGGCGTTGTCCCACGAGATCTTGGTGATCGGCTTGGGCAACTCTTGCAGCCAGCCGTTGTTGGCGAACCGGCCGTCGTAGAGGGCCGGGCACGGGCGGAAGTTCAGCTCCCACTCGTTCTGACCGACCGCCACGCCGGTGGCGGCGGACAGGTCCGACGACCAGTCGGCGGCCAGCCCCACCTTCTCCTCGACGGCCGCGGTGCCGGGCACCACGCCGCGCTGCACCGCCGCGTCCCAGAACGGCTTGAACGGCTTCGCCGGGGCGTACCCGGGGAACGCCTTCTTGATCTCGTCGCCGCTCCACGTCGCCACGACGATGTCGAGCGGGTCGCGGGGCGAGCCGGGCGCGGTCGCCTCCGCCGGGCGGAGCAGCGTCGCCAACACTTCGATGGCCGACTTGCCGTTGTGCAGCGGGGCGATCAGCGGCTGCTGGATGGTGACGGTGCCGTCATACCCGCGGATGTCGCCCCACGCTTCGAGGTAGTGAGCCTCGTTGATGTGCCACTCGCACAGCACACCGGTCTCGTCCTGGTGCGTCCCGAGGTGCAAACTGAACTTGCTCTTGTCTTTGCCGAACGCCTCTAACGCCGCGCTGAACCCGGTGTCGGGCGCGGCGGTGTGAACGGGGTTGCTGCCGCACCCGAGGACGAGCAGCACATCGACCGACTTGGCGGCCAGTTCGCCCGCCAGTTCCTTCAAGTCGGTCGAAGTCTTGTCCTTGCCGTCGCCCGTCTTGCCGTCCACCCGCGCCTCGATCGGCGCGACGTACTTGACCGTCTTGCCGACGTTGTCGAGCTTGGCGTTGATCGCCGCGACCAGGGTGTGAACCCACGCCGGCAGGTGCTCGCCGGCGACGATGATGCTCTTGCCCTTCTTCGCCTGGAGGTCGGCGGCCAGCGCCTCCAGCCACTTCGCTTGCGACTCCGACCACGACCCGGCGGCAACCGCCTTCTCGACACCCAACTTGGCGGCCAGCGTGTTCACGAACGCGCCGATTTGGGCCGTGGTGAACGCCAGCCGGTGATCGGCCACCGAGCCGGTGGTGGTCGGCATGCACTCGATCGCGTACAGCCGGTTGACCAGGGCGTCTTCGAGCTTGGCCTTCGGGTCGAACTTCACCCCCTCGGCGAACGGCTTGCCCGGGGTGCGGCCGGCGTCGAGGGCGGCGCGGTCCTTGCCGTCGTGGCGGATCTTGCGGCGGTCGGCGAAGTCGCGGGCGTAGCGGGCGGCGCCCGGGCCGCAGCTCAGCACGTCCGAGTCCAGCGACAGGACGACGTCGGCCTTCAGGAAGTCGTAGACGACGCTGACCGGCTTGCCGAGCGCCTTCGTCAGCCCGGCTTTGGCGTTCCCGCCGACCGCGTCGTACTGCACCCAGCGGGCGTTCGGGAACGCGCCCAGAAACGCCGCCATCTGCGCCGCAAGCGTCGGCGAGGTCACGGTTTCCGTCAGAACGCGGATCTTCAGGTTGGCGTTCGGGTTGTTATTCCCGGTGAACAGCTTCGCGCGAATCGCCGCGACCGCCGCCTCGTAGCTCGACGGAAGCCCGCGGTGGGTGACGGTGCGGGACCGGTCCGGGTCGTACAGGTCGAGAGTCGAGGCCTGGGCGTGCAGGCCGGTACCACCGAGGCTGCCGGGGTGGTCCGGGTTGCCCTCGATCTTGGTCGGGCGGCCTTCGCTGCTGCGGGCCAGCACCCCGTGCCCGTAGCCGCTGAGCGGGTAGGCGGTGGCATAGAAGTTCGGAACGCCGGGGGTGACTTCGTCCGGGGCATCGACGTAAGGAATGATCTTGCGCTGGGAGGCGGGGCGGATGCACCCGGCGGCCCCGGCCAGCGCGAGCGACGCGCCCATGAGTTCGATGAACCGGCGGCGGCTCGGCTCGTCGGTGAACTCGCCGGCGCCCTCGGGGAACTCGTCGCGCGCGCCGTCGGTGTAGGCCGGCGACCCGGCGAACTCGTCCAGCCCGCGCCAGAGCTTGCCCTTGTCTTGCTCGTTCATGGCTCCACCCAGTTGTCAGTTGTCAGTTGCCAGTTTTCAGTGAGAAACCGCGTCGCGGGGTCGGCCGTCATTCGTCTTTTCGACTGACGGCTGACCACTGATAACTGATGACTATCTGTGGCACATCGAGCAGTTGGTGAGGGTGACCGCGTCGCGGACGTGGTACTTCTCCTTCAACTCCAGCCCGAGCTCTTTCTGCGTGTACGGCTTGCCGGTGGCGGCGTTGACGCCGGCCATGCTGGCGTCCCACTGCATGTTGTAAACCTCGGCCTGCGGGCGGAGGTGGTGCTCCGGGGCGCGGTGGCAGGCGATGCACCACTCCATCAGCAGCGTGCTCGCCTGGAACGTCAGGTTCATCTGGTCGAGCCGGCCGTGGCACGACGCGCACCCGACGCCCTTGGCCAGGTGGATCGAGTGGTTGAAGTAGGCGTAGTGCGGCAGGTTGTGGACCCGGTTCCAGACGATCGACGTGTTCGTCTTGTAGCTCTCGCGGACTTCGCCGAGCATGTCCGCGCCCTGCCAAATCTGCTGGTGGCAGTTGATGCAGGTTTTCGTGGGCGGGATGTTGGCGAACCCGGACACCTCGACCGACGTGTGACAGTAGGCACAGTGAATGCCGAGCTGGCCGACGTGGTGGGCGTGGCTGAACGCGATCGGCTGCGGGACGATCTCGCTCATGCCGGTGGCGTAGCTGGACCGGTAGAACGCGGCCCCGGTGACGCCCGCGGTGCCGCCCAGGAGCGGCAGCCCGAGGACGATCATCTTGGCGATCGGGTTCAGCGCCTTCGGGAAGATCTGAGCCATTGTCCCGCCCCTTTCCTGCGAGCCTGACCGGGTCCGCCTCACGCGACGATCAGAACAGATACGGGAGCACGTCCCACTGCACGTACCGCAAGCCCTGGTTCAACGTCACCGAAATCCCCAGGCTGGCCGCGCACAGCAGCGTGCCGACCATCGCGTAGTTCTCGCCCCGCAGCCCGCCCTTCACGCCGCGGGCCAGCGAGATCAGGCCGAGCGTCAGCCCGACGGTGGCGAGCAGCGAGGTGAACGGCGTCCAGAAGAAGATGACGGCGCTGAAGAAGCCCAGCCCGATCGACGCCGCGGCCATGCCGCGCGCGACGTACGAGTCGTTGGGGTCACGCCGGCCCGCGGTCGCGGGGGGCGTGGTCGTCGGCGCGGGGTGTTCCACGGCGATCCTCCGTGCGAATGCCAGACCGAGTGGGCACTCGTTTGTGCGGGCCGGTGAGGCCGCGAGTCGCCCGGCGGGGAGAGGGGGAAATGAGTCCGCCTATCCGCCGGCAGTTTTGTGATTACGAGCGGCGGCGGAAAGTGTCCACCAACTTTGCCGCTCTCTTCACAAAGTCGAGATGGTAGTGACGCGGCGGTCGAACACAACAAAAAAAGCGCGATTTTTTCGCGGGGTCATCCGACAGGCCGCGGCGCCGCTCCGGCACGCCGGGTGCATGACTCCCGACCGGCAGTCCAAAGCCCGTGTGACAAGGGGACGTCATGAAGCGCGCGTACGACCCGCCGGCCGGTCAAAAGACCGAACAGGCGATCCAGGAAACGAAGCAGGGGCAGCCGCGGAGTTCGGGCCAGAAAGTGAGCAGCGAAGAGCGGGCGATCGTGGTCGGACTGCTACAGACGCGCAAAGCCGGCGGGAAAGGACCGCACAAAGAATAGGCCTTAAAAGTCAGGGCCGCGGACGACAGAAGGCGAGGCCGTTCGTGCCCCCGACCTTGTCGTCTGCGGCCCCGACTCACGCCGCTTGCGCGACCGGGCGGCGGGTCTCTTTGGCTTCGAGCAACCGCAGGAGCGTGTCGTACCGGCGGTGCGTGTGATACGCGTCGACGACGCGGCGGGCGTGCAGCACGCCGGGCACGAACAGGAGCAGTGTCAGGGCACAACTTTTGGGGAACGACGACGGGGCCGCGAACAGCACGGCCAGGGGCGGACACAAGACGGCAAGAACGGCGAGCATACGAAACACTCCGATACCCGAATCCGTTCGTTGATGAAGAATTCCATGCGGAACGAATCGGCCTTTCTCACTTCTAGCAGACACACAGTTAAAGCCCGCTTAGCCCCCGCTGAGTAACGTCTGAGAAAAGCGCGTTTGTCAGGGAAAATTCCGGCAGCGGACTTCGCGCAAGCGGGCGAACGACTTCCGCGGGCAGCGGTTATACCGCCCGCGCCGGCGGGTCCAACAGCGATCCCGCGGCGAACGCCGCGGCGCTCTGGAACGCCGCGTGCATGCGTGTCACGCTCGGGGTATGCCAAGCGGAGGACGCGCGATGACGAAGCGGCAAGTCGGGCGATGGGCACTGATCGCGGCCGGCACGGCCATCGGACTAGTCGTGCTCGTCCGCGTCGGGCTGGGCGTGTACCTCAACACCGCCGGCGGCAAGGCGTTTGTCGCCCGGCAGATCTCGGCGCGCATCGGCATGCCGGTCGAGGTCACGCAGGTCCGCATCGGCCTCGTCACCTCGACCATCGGGCTGAAGGCGTTCGACCCGGCGGTCACCGACCCCAAGCGGGCCGAGGTGTTCGCGGTCGAGGCCGCCGACGCCGACATCACGCTATTCGCTCTCGCCCGGGGGCATATTGCGCCCAAAACCGTCGAATTGAAAAATGTCAACCTGCAACTGCACGTCGGCGCCGACGGCCAGGTGATTACCACCCTGCCGAAAGTGCCCGAGGGCGGCGGGAGCGGGTCGCTGCCGACGGTCGAACTGACCGACGCGCGGGTGACGATCCGCCAGGACGGCCGCCCGGAGTTCGCGCTGACCGGGATTCGCGCGAAGGTGGAACCGGCCGGCGGCCGCGTCAAGCTGAGCGGCACCGTCGATGACCCGCTGTGGGCGAAGTGGACGGTTAGCGGCGAAATTGACCCGAATGCCAAGGCCGGCAGCGTCGAACTCGCGACCCCGGACGGCCCGCTGACGATGGACCGCCTCACCTCGGTGCCGTTCATTCCGGCCAGCGTGTGGAAGCACATCGCCGGCAACGGCCGCGGCGCGATCGCGCTGAAGTTGTGGGTCGGCAGCGACCGCGAGCCGCACTACTCGCTGGACATCCGCCCGGATAACGGGGAACTGACCATTCACGACGCCGACGTCACCCTGAAGCAGCTCAACGGCCTGATCCGCGTTTCCGGGGCGAAGGTCGAGATGCAGGGGACGAAGGCGGCGCTGGCCGGCGGCACGTTCGCGGCCGACGGCGTCATCGACTTCGGCCCGGAGCCGACGACCGTGGACGTGAAGGCGACTGCCGAGGGGTTGGACGTGACGCGGCTGCCGGCGGCTTGGGGGCTGTCGGGTAAGGAAATCGAGGGCGCGTTGAAGGGCACCGCCGACCTGAAGATGAAGATCCACAGCGACGGGCGGATCGAGACGGCCGGCGGCGGTAGCGGGGAGGTCATCGGGGCGAAGTTCCGCGGCCTACCGATCACGTTCAAGGTCGAGTTGCGCAGCGACGGCAAGCAGTACCGGTTCGACAAGCCGATGCACGCGGGGGCCGCACAACCCACCCCCCTAACCCCCCTCCCTCCAGGGAGGGGGGAACAAGAGCCTTCGCGCACCGCCATCGCGAGCGATACGAAAGAGGCATTCTCCCCCTCCCTGGAGGGAGGGGGTCGGGGGGTGGGTTCTTCCCGCCGCGCCGTCAAGTGCGCCCAGCCGCCGAAGCAGCCCGACCCCAAGCAACCCAACCCCAAAACCTCCTCCGCACCCACCACGCTCGACGCCAGCATCGCCCTGCGCGACATCGAAATCGGCGAACTGCTGCAAAAGTTGGACGTGAAGATCGGGTACAAGATCACCGGCAAGGTGACGGCCGAACTCACGGTCGCGGTGCCGCTCGACAGCGCCGCGAGCCGCGCCGCGTACTCGTTCACCGGCAAGGTGTCGTCGCCGGCCCTCACCCTCGAAGGGCTGACCATCCGCGACCTCTCCGCCACCGCCACCTACGGCAACGGCAAACTCACCCTCAGCGAGTTGAAGGGCACCGTTCCGCAGCCGGGCGCGCCGCCCGCCGCCCCGGGCACCTTCCGCGGCACCGCGACCGCCGCCGTCGATCCGCCCGGCGACGTCACCGCCAACCTCAGCCTCGACCGCGTTCCGCTCGGCGAGGTGCTCAAGGCCATCCCCGACTTCAAGCTCGACGTGCGGGGCGTGGTGAACGGCAAAGCCAGCCTCAAGGGACCGTACGAGAAGCTCTCGGACACGTCCGCGTGGAGCGGGTCGGCCGAACTCACGTCGCAGGAACTCGTCGTCTCGGGCCGCAGCGCGAAGAACGCGAAACTGACGCTCGGCGTCGATAAAGGCACCGCGACCCTCCGCGACCTCTCCGCGACCGTCGAGGGCATCCCGGTGAACGCGAGCGCCACCCTGGAACTGAGCGGCAAGTACCCGTTCACCGCGTCCCTCAAAACGAGTGGAACGGACGTCGCGGACTTGCGAAAACTCGTTCCCGAACTTGAACTGCCGGCCCCGGTCGAGGGCGTGCTGGAAACCGACACCAAAGCCACCGGCACCATCTCGCCGTTCACCTACGCCGCGTCCGGCACGGTGCGCGCGTCGAAGCTGACGCTCGCCAAGACCCCGGCGAACAGCCTCGAACTCAAGTGGGAGGTGACGCAGGAGCGGTTCCTGGTGAAATCGCTCAAGGCGGACGTGTTCGGCGGCTCGCTGACCGGCACCGCGGACGTCCCCTTCAGTGCGAACAAGGGAGGCGCGTTCGACCTCAAATTCAAGGAGTTCGACGTCGCCGCGGCCACGCCGCTCATCCCCGACTTCCCGGTGCGCATCAGCGGCCGTGTGTCCGGCGACGTGAAGGGCACCATCGACCCGGCGAAGGAGGGGCAGTCGCGGGTCGGCAACCTCGACGTCGATCTGACCGCGCCGAAACTGACCGTGCAGGGCATCCCGGCCGAGCGCCTCGTCGGGAAAGCAGCGATCAAGGGCGGCGCGCTCGAGTATTCGCTCGAAGGAAAAACGCTCGGCGGCTCGTTCGAGTTGAAGGGCCGCTACCCGGGGGCGAAGAAGGACGCCGCGCCAGCCCCGGTGTCGGAGAAGATGAACGCCGGGTGGGGGGAAGCGGACATCCCGCTCGCCGCGCTCGCCTTCCCGCGACTCCAGCCGAAGGACCGCGGCTCCTTCCGGCTCGTCGGAGCCGACCTGTCACGCGCCGCGGAAGCGTTCGGCTTCGAGACGCTCCGCCCGCTCCGCGGCCGGCTGGACATCACGTTCGACTTCGACAACGACCTCGAGAACGGGTCCGGGCGGATCACCCTCACCGGGCTGAGTTGGGGCAACACCCGCGTCGCCCGCGACCTCACCGCCGTCGTCCTGCTCCGCAACGGCATTCTGGAAGTCGCCGACCTGAGCGGGGCCGCGGCCGGCGGCACGATCCGCGGCCGGGCGCGGGTTTACCTGAACAACACCGAGCGCAACTACTTCTCGATCTCGCTGAACGGGGCCGAGGCCAAGCGGCTGTTCGCGATCATTCCGCAGATCGGCGGAAACGTCGAAGGGCCGGTGTCGATCGTCGTCCGCGGGCGCGTCGGGCGCGAGATGCGCGGCCAGGGTACGCTCACGATGGAACGCGGGACGGTCGCGGGCGTCGCGGTCGCCGGGCTGCGCGTCCCGTTCGACTGGGCGACTGCGCCCGGCGGGTACGGCCGGTTCGCCATCCGCGACGCCACCCTGCACGCCGGCAGCGGCACCGCAACCGCCAATCTGACGGCCGAGTTCGGTGTCGAAACCCGCGTCGATGGGCAGGTGAAGATGGTGAACGTGCCGCTGCGTACCATTGCCCCGAGCATCGGCGATTTCGCCCTTCTGGGCAACGGCCGCATCACCGGGCGGTTCGACCTCACCGGCCGCAACGTGAAGTCGGCCGACGACCTGAGCGGCACGCTGGTGGCGATGCTCGGCAACACGTCGCCGCGCGAAGTGCCGATCATCCAGCAGGCGGTGCCGTTCCTCAACACCGCCGGGCTGGTGCGGCCGTTCGACACCGGCGACATCCGCGGTACGCTCAGCCGGGGGGTGTTCCGCGTGCAGCGACTCGCGCTGTTCAGCACGAACGCGCAACTGTTTGCTGAGGGCAACATTACGACGTCCGGGCGGGTGGACATGACCGTAGTCGCCCACACCGGCACGATCGGTCCGGAGGCACGCGCGTTCCGGTTGCTCGGGCTGCGCCTGCCGACCATTGGGCCGGTCCCGGTGGGACTGATCCGCGACCTCAGCGACCTGCTCTCGAACCGCACCATCCGGCTGTCGATTACGGGCACCGTGAGCGACCCGCAGGTGAAGGTAAACCTCGGCGCGCTCATCACGGACGAAATCGCGCGGTTCTTCCTCACCCGCTACATCCCGGTGGACGCGGCCGCCGCGCTCGGGCTAGGCTCGGGGTTCGGCGCGATCGGGGCCGAAAGGAAGTAGAATGACCGTCGCTTGCGGCGTCGCGGGTCAAATGCGCCCGCGACGCCGCAAGCGACGGCCCGCATGTCAGGATTACCCCTGTCCCGCGAATCGCGTCAAGCCTCCCATTCGCACAGGTCGATGTAGCCGACACGCCCGGCAAGTCGGGCAAAGGAGTCGGCACTATGGGCAAGTTACGGAAGCTGTTCGGGCCGGTGGCGTGCTTCGCCTCGATGCTCGGGGCCATCGGATGTTCGAGCCTGGGCGATTCGATCGGCCTCAGCACGCCTACCAACCCACTCCTGAAAGACGCGAAGGTGATTCGCGACGCGGCCCCGGTGCCCGCGCCGACCGGACGCGAACTCGCCAAGGAGTTGCTCCCGACGCACGTCGTCGAGCCGGGCGACACGCTGCTCGTGCAACCGGTCGAACTCGACGCGCCGGTCCGGTTGCCGCCGGATCAGCCGGTGCAACCGGACGGCACCATCGACCTCGGTGTGTACGGCCGCCCGGTCGTGGCCGGCAAGACGCTCGCTCAAATCGAAGTGCAAATTAAAGAGGTGATCGCGGCCCGCGACAAGGGGAAGGACTTCCCGGTGACGATTCGACTGATCGGCCGGCCGGGGAAGCTGTACTACGTCCAGGGCGAGGTGAACGCCCCGGGCGCGTTCCCGCTGACCGGCCGCGAGACGGTGCTGGACGGGATCGTCGCCGCCGGCGGGGTGACGCGGCGGGCGTCGCTGGGCAACATCATCCTGTCGCGGCCGACCCTGCCGGACAGTTGCCGCATCGTGTACCCGGTGTGCTACCAGCAGATCGTGCAGTTGGGCGACACCACTACCAACTACCAACTGTACCCGGGCGACCGCATCTTCGTGCCGAGCCAGGGTTTCCTCGAAGGGATTCTGCCGAAGAAGTGCCAGTCGCCGGCGGCGGCGTGCTCGCGGCCACAGGTTCCGTGTTACGGCGGCGCGTGCGCCCCGGGCGGCGGACCGGGCGTCGTGACGGTTCCGACGGTGCCGTAAGAACCCACCCCCAGCCCCTCCCTACAGGGAGGGGAGACAACACCTCTCGTGCCGTCGGTGTTCAAGAGTTGTCCATTCTTCCTCCCCTCCCTGCAGGAAGGGGCCGGGGGTGGGTTCCTACGGCATCACAGTTGCTTCCACGCTCCCCGCCTTCGCCCTCAGGGAGCTTGAAGTGAACCGTGCGTTGCTCCTCGCCGGCCTCGGCGCGGCCGGCTACCTCGCCTACCGCGCATTCAAGCCGAAATACGACTTCCGCGGCAAGCACGTCCTCATCACCGGCGGCGCGCGCGGGCTCGGGCTGGTGCTGGCCCGACAGTTCGCCGCCCGCGGCGCGCGGATCTCCATTTGCAGCCGCGAGGCCGACCAACTGGCGGCCGCCGAAGACGAGTTCCGCGCCCGCGGCGTGCCGGTCGTTGCGGTCGAGTGCGACGTCACCGATCAGGCGCGGGTGAACGAGTTCGTCAGCGTCGCGAAGCACCGGCACGGCCCAGTCGATGTGCTGGTGAACAACGCCGGCGTCATTCAGGTCGGCCCGCTCGACGAGATGCGCGAGGCTGACTTCGAGCAGTCGCTCAAAACGCACTTCTGGGCCGCCCTCTACACCACGCTCGCGGTGCTGCCGGAAATGAAGGCCCGGCACACGGGGCGCATCGTGAACGTGTCGTCGTTCGGCGGGAAGGTCGCGGTCCCGCACCTGCTGCCGTATTCGGTCGGCAAATTCGCGCTGGTCGGGTTCTCGAACGGCCTCCGGAGCGAGTTGAAGCAGCACGGCATTGTTGTGACGACCGTGTGCCCCGGGCTGATGCGCACCGGGAGTCACATCAACGCCGACTTCAAGGGCCAGCATGAGGCCGAATACGCGTGGTTCGCCGCCGGAAACGCGCTCCCGGGGCTGTCGATGAGCGCCGAGTCGGCCGCCTCGAAGATTCTGGCCGCGTGCGCCGCCGGCGACGCCGAAGTGGTGCTCGGGCGGCCCGCGAAGCTGGCGACCGCGGCGCAGGCGATTGCGCCGAACCTGATGGCCGACGTGCTGGAACTGACGAACGACCACATCCTGCCGGGGCCGGGCGGGGTCGGCACCGCGACCGTGAAAGGCCGTCACAGCCGCGGGCTGCTCCCGGACTTCGTGACCGCGCACACCGACCGCGCCGCGGCGCGCAACAACGAGGTGAGCGGGACCGCCGTCCCGCCCCCGCTGCCCTCCTCTTCCTGAGCACGAACGACACCATGAACGAAACCCTTCACGGCTCCGCCCCGGACACGTCCGCGGTCGCGCTGCTGCTCGTGGACGTGATCAACCCGTTCGACTTCCCCGAGGCCGACGACCTGCTGCGGTTTGCGCGGCCGATGGCCGACCGGTTGGCGGCACTGAAGGCGCGGGCGCGAGGGGCCGGCGTGCCGGTGGTGTACGCCAACGACAACTTCGGCCGCTGGCGGTCGGACCTGTCGGCGGTGGTCGAGCGATGCCGCGAATCCGGGTGCAAGGGCCGCGAGGTCGTGGAGGCGTTGCTGCCCGACGACGACGACTATTTCGTCCTGAAGCCGAAGCACTCCGCGTTCTTCTCCACGACGCTCGACACCCTGCTCCACTACCTCGGCGTGCGGTCGCTGATCGTGGGCGGCGTCGCGGCGAACATCTGCGTGCTGTTCACCGCCAACGACGCGTACATGCGGGACTTGAAGCTGATCATTCCGGCCGACGCGGTGGCGTCGAACACCGAGACCGAGAACGCCGGCGCGGTGGAGCAGATGCGGAGGGTGCTGAAGGCCGACGTGCGGCCGTGCGAGCACTGGACCGAGGCCGAGTTACGGCGCCTGAAGGGCGAGGGGTAAGAAGAACCCACCCCGTCTGACCGGCGGGTGCGGCCCCGGTTCGTCTTTGCCCTCTCCCCTTGCGGGAGAGGGTGGCCGAGTCTGCGAGACCGGGTGAGGGGTAACGTACCGAATTCGTTAAGCTTCGCGGTTTTACGATCGCTCAGCGTACCCCTCACCCGGCGGCCCAAAGCGGCCGCCACCCTCTCCCGCAAGGGGAGAGGGCAAGAGCCTTACCCCTCTCCGTGCAGCAACCGCAACGCCCGCGCACGCACGAGCGCGCTGCGGTCCCACACCCGCTCCTCAACCTCCTCCAGCAACCCGCCCAGGGCGTCACGCCACGCGTCGAGCAACTCCAGCGCGGCCCAGCGATACCAACTGACGGGGTGTTCGAGCAGACCCACCACGCACGCCGGCGGGCCGTGAGGCGCGCGGAAGTAGGCGTGGACGCACGCCCGCTTCATCCCGCGGGACGCGGTCGCGGTCAGGTGCGCGATCGCGCGCTCGACCGTCTCCTTCGCGTCGCCCAGCCCGCACCCGGACACGCCCCGTTGATGTTTGATCATCCAGATCTTCTGCGACCCGAACCCGGCCGAGCCGCGGGCGCACATCAGCGCCAGGAACAGCAACCCGCCCTCCGAGTCGCTGCCGACGCACTGGTACACGCCGTCCCAATACACCGCGTCGCGGACGTGCTGGGCGATCGCCTTCTCCTCCGGCAATTCGGGCGGGTTGAGCAGCGCGTACACGCGCTCCGCCACCGCTTCCGGGGACGCTTCGAACAGGCCCGACAGGTCGTCGGCCGTCGGGCGGTCGGGAAACGCGCGGGCCGCGACGCCGCGCAGCACCGCCCAGCCCCACGACGCATCGGCCACGGCCGCGACCGCCCCCCGCGGGTCGTCGGCGACGATCGGCATTCGCCCCAGCCGCCACAGCGCGACCACCGCCCGCGCCGCATACGCCGGGTTGCGCTCATGGAACAGAGCCTTCAGTTCGGCCGCGACCACATCTGCAACCGGGTGGCCGTGCAGGTGACGGAACAGGGGAATTGCCGTCAGCGCCGCCTTCTCGTCGTCGCTCACCAGCAGCGCGACCAGCGCCGGCCACACGTCGGCCGTCCGGTCGTGGTAGCCGCGGAGCAGTTCGGCCGCCCGCAGGCGAACCGCGGCGCGCGGCGACGAGAGCCGGTCGGCCAGCGCCAGCGCGTCGGCCCGGCGCACCTCGGCCGGCGCACAATCCCACGCGGGTTGATCGAGCAGCGCGGCGACCGTGCGCCGGTCGAAGCCGGTGTCATCGACCAGCCGCGGCCACGCGTCGCGGGCGAGGTCGGCGTACACCTCCGCGAGCGCCGCGAAGGCGTCCGGCGAGTACACGACCGCCCGGCGGACGCGGTCGAGGGCGCGGGCGACGGCAGCGGCCGGCAGCGGCCACCCGGGCGTGATCGCACGGACCGCCGACGTCAGCAGCCGCGCCGTGTCCGGTTGCTTCTCGATCAGCCCGAGCACGTCCGGCAGTGCCGACCCGGCCAGCGGCCCGAGCTTCTGAAGGAGTTCGCCGGCGGCTTCGAGCAGTTCGGCCGACACCGCGGTGCGGTCGGAGTCGCGCTCCAGAATGACCGCGTGCGCGTGGTGGTGGGCGAGCGACCACACCGCCGGCCGCTTCACCGCCTCGCGAAATACACGCACCCGGACCGCGGTGGCGAGGGCGTGATTCCCGCCGTCGCTCAGGACCGGCAGGAGAGCCGACCATCCGCGGCCGAACGCCCCCAGTCGCGAGACGGCGTCCTCAAACGCCGGGAAGTCGCGGGCGCTGAGCCACACCACGAACCGCCCGACCAGCGGGGCGAGGTCCGGGCGGCGGCCGAGGTGCTCGCCCAGCACCTCGACCAGCAGCGCCAACAGGTCGCGGCCTTCCAACTGTTCGCTGTACGGCTCGATGGACGCGATCCAGCCGCTGTTGACCCGCCACGACACGCGCCACAACGCCGCACCGACCGCGTAACTCTTCGCCGCCGGCAGCCGGGCGCGGAGCCACGCCTCCACATCCTCAAGGTCGTGCCTAACACCCGGCGCGGCCTCCGCGACGCCGATCAGTAGCGGCGTTTCGGCCGTCTCGCCGGCCGCGGCGAGCATGGCCAGCAGCGGACCGACGCCGTCGGGACCGGCGCGGAGTGCAGACGTCGCGAAAGTGCGGAGTAGGTCGGGCGCAAGCCCGCGGAACACGTCTGGCGTGTGGGAGGCGAGTTCGCCGAACCGCGGCGCGGCGTGAGCCGGCGACAGGGCGCGTAACACCGGGATGGCGTCCAGCGCCGCCCCGGGGTCGGCCTGCCGGAACACCCACCCGATCGTCGCCGCCGCCGCGGGTTCGTCGGCGTACACGGCGAGCATCGCCTCGGCCGCGATGATGCGGTTCCGGGCGAACGGGCTATTGAGTTCCTGCCGGATCGCCGCTTCGACCGCCGCCGCGTCGGCCGAGTGGGCGCGGAGGTGCGCGTACACCGCCTCCCGGGCGTCGGTCCCGCCGCCGGACCACTGGGTGAGCAGGCTCGCGAAGGTTGGCGTGTCGGACATGCGCGTTGATCGTATCGCGCCGAAAACGGCCGGCGATAGTCGAAAGACAGCGCGGGCGGCGAAAAGGTTCGATCGGCCTCAATCGGGCCGTTGCCGGGGATTTTCCGGCGTTTCGGTGCGTCACATCACAGGCCGGCGCGTGGCGCGCCGGCCGCGTCACTGGAGGGGGAGTCACGAATGCAGATCGTGCCGCAACCGTGCGCCCGCTGCGGGGAGTTGATCCCGGCGGAGCGGATCGAGGCGCTTCCCGAGACGATGGTGTGCGTGACGTGCAGCCGGGAGATGGGCGGCGAGTTCCGCGTCGACGTGACGCCGGAGCGGACCAGCAAGGAGGGCAGCCTGAAGCGCAACTACGGCGGGTACACCACCCGCAAGGTGCGCAAGCCGATCCGGCCGAAGGGTGAGGAGGCGTAAGCGGTTACGAAGCCGCGAGCGGCTTCACGCCTCGTCCTCATCGGGGGGCGGTACTGGCACGGCGGCGAAGCCCGCCAGTACCGCCTCGTGCAGCCGGCCGGCCAGCGCGGCGTCGCGCCGCAGCCGCCGAACCACGTCCTCCCGCGCCCGGCCGATCACCTCACCGCCGAACCGCACCGCGCCCGTGCTCCGCGTCAGCACGTCGGCGTCCAGCCCGAGGTTGAAGAGGTCGTTCTCGATCCCGATTCCGCGGTCGAAGTAGATTTCGAGGTCCGTGGTGCGGTGCGGCGGCGCGAGGCGGTTCTTGACCACCTTCGCCCGCACTTCCGACCCGATGGTTTCGTCCCGCTCTTTGATGTGCGCGAGCCGGCGGAGTTCGACGCGGACCGAGGCGAAGTCCTTCAGCGGGTGCGTCTCCCACGGCGTCATTTCGGGGGTGCCGTACATCACCCCGACCTTCTCCCGCGTCTGATTGAGCACCAGCAGCACCGATTTCGACTTCGCGAGCGGGGCCAGCAGCGTTTTGAGCCAGTGCTCGGTCGCCCGCTGGTGCGCTTCGTCCTTCACCTGCGGGAAGTCGTCTGGAGCGGAGCGCCCCTTCAACATCAGTGCCGCGAGGCTGTCGATGACGATCACATCGACGCCGCGGTCCACGAACTGCTCGACGGACTTGGCAATTTCTTCGAGGACGTTGCCGCGGTGCCAGACGAGGCCGTGCGGATCGACGCCCAGCCGGCGGACGGCGTCGCGGTCGGTGGCGTGGTCGGCGTCGATCAGCGCCCCGGTGCCGGTCCGCTGCGCCTGCGCGATCGCGTGCAGCGCGAGTGTGGTCTTCCCGCCGCCTTCGGGGCCGTAAATCTCGACGATCCGGCCGCGCGGCCAGCCGCCGGTGCCGAGCGCGCGGTCGAGCGCGAGCGACCCGGTGGGAATGACGTTCGCGGGGGCCGAAGGTGCGGTGCTCATGGCCGGGTACGCGCGCAATGGGGGTTGATGCGATGAGCATACCCCGGCCACGCCGCGGCGGCGATGTGCGTTGCGACGGACAAAAAACAGAAGGGCGAGCCGCGATCATTCGCGGCTCGCCCTTCGGACTGCGAACTCACGCGGTCACGACACGTTCACCGTGATGGTGGTGTCGGTGGAGGTGCCGTCGAGGTCGGTGGCGCGGACGGTGATCGTCGTGGTCCCGCCGGCCACCGGGGTGAGGCTCAGCGACGAGCCGTTGAGCGCCGCCGTCGCCGCCGCCGGGTTGCTGTTGCTGACGATCGAGAACGTCAGCTTCTGGGCGTTGGTCAGCTCGGCCACCGTCGTGGCGGTGGCCAGGTCCGCCGGGGTGATGTTGGCCGGGAAGTTGGTGGTGTTCGCGTTCGGCCCGACCGGGAACGGCGGCGCGCCCGGCACCCCGCTCCCGTTGAACGTGCGCAGCCGGTCCAGCGTCGCCAGCGTCGCCAGCCCGCCGTTCATCACCTGCCCGAACACCGTGAACCCGCCGTTCTGGGTGTCCAGGTTGGACGAGTTGTCGGCCAGGTTGAAGAAGAACTCGTTGGTCGCGCTGTTCGGGTTGCCGCCGGTCTTGGCGAACGCGATCGTGCCCAGCGTGTTCGACGTCCCCGGCTCGTTGTTGATCGCCGGCAGTTTCGACAGCGTGGTGAACGACTTGGTCGTGTTGTTGAACTTGAACCCGCCGCCCTGGAGTACGAAGTCGGTCGCCAGCCGGTGGAAGATCGACCCGTTGAAGTTGGTGTTGGCGTCGGCGCTGTTGATGTAGGCCAGGAAGTTGGCGACCGTCGACGGGGCGTCGTCGGCGAACAGGTTGACGTCGAGCGACGCCGTCTGAGCCGTCCCGGTGGTCGGGTCCGGGAACGAGACCGTGAACCGCACCACCCGCTCGGCGTCGGCGAACACGCCGGACGCCAGGTCGACCGTCTGCGCCCCGCCGGCCACCGTCAGGTTCCGCGTCAGCGCGGTCGCGGTCGGGGCGGCGTTGAGGGTGAACGTCTGGGTGAACGTGGTCGAGACGTTGCCGGCCGCGTCGGTCGCCTGGACGGTGAAGCTGTTCGGCCCGGCGGTCAGCGTCTGGGAGAACGAGAACGTGCCGGCGGCGGTCGCGGTCGTGGCCGCGAGCAGGGTGCCGCTGCCCGGGGCGGTGCCGGCGGTGGCCGCGAACAGCCGCACCGTGCTGCCGGCCTCCGCGGTGCCGTTCAGGATCACGGCGGCGCGGTCGGTCCGCAGGTCGCCCACCGTGCCGCTGTCCGACGCCGCTTGCAGGTTGAGCGTCGGCGTCGCGGTCGTGTTGTCGAACGTGCGGGAGACCGCGTCGGAGGCGGTGCTGGCGTTGCCGGCCGCGTCGGACGCCGCCCCGGCGTTCACCTGCGCGGTCACCGGCCCGTTGGACAGCGGGGTGACGCTGAACCGGTACGTCCGCGCGTCCACCGGGGTGAACGCCGTGACGCTGCCGTTGGTCACGCTCACGCCGCTCGCCGAGAACCCGGTCACGTCCTCGCTGAAGGTGGCGACGAAGTCGGCCGTGCCGGCGCGGAACGCGGCCGGGGTGGAGGAGGTGAGGGAGACAGTCGGCGCGGTGGTATCCACAGGCGGAACATCGGAGGTGAACGGCGGGAGCGTGGCCGGCCGCGTGCCGTTGGCGAACCCGATGTTGGTGGTCCGCTTGAACGCGAACGCCTGGCCGCCGACGAAGTCGCTCCCGCCGGTGTTCCGCAGCCCCAGCCCGGCGCGGCCGCGGACCGCGTTGATGGTCACCTGGTCGTCGCCGTCGCCGGCGTTGATGAGCACGTCCTTGCGGAACTCGCCGGTCTGGAGGACGATGGTGTCGTTGCCCGCCCCGCCGATCAGCCGGGTATCACCCCGGTGGCCGATCCGCTGCACCATGAGGATGTCGTTGCCGTCACCCATGTCGATGTTGAGGCCGCTGCGGCCGGTAGTGCGATCGATCATCAGCACGTCGTCGCCGCCGTTCATCACGGCGTGGTAGCCGCGCTTCACCCCGCCGAGGCGGAGGGTGGCAGCGCCGTTGATCGAGGTGGTGCCGTCGATCGAGGTGAGGACGACGGTGTTGTCACCGACGTTGGTGACAGAAACCATGTTCGCGGCGTCGTCGCCGGTCAGGTAGAGGACCCCGTCGAACACCTGTGCCGTGACCAGGCCGGCCGGGTTGCTGCGGTCTTCGAGTCCCTCGACGTTGAGTACCGCTCGGCTCGTGCGCATGGTATGATGCCTCGGCTGAGATTCGGGCTAGCGGGCCACAGGACGTGGCAACTTCGGTAATTTACGAACTTCAGGTAGATGTCAGGACTGCGGCCGATCTTTCACGGCCAACCCGCCCCTCGCACTGAACTATCGGACCCGGCGCGGCGCCGCGCGCGTGAAAAGAGGCCATCGAGGGCGTGCGGGGGACCGGCCGGGGCGGCTGGCGCGGCGGCGCGGGGCGCCCGAACCACCGGCACAACCCGACCGTCTGTTGAAATGCGCAGGCCGGCCGTCCCGGGGCGAAAAACCGCGGCCGGTCGGGCGTATTCTCTGATCGGGGCGAGGTTTCCGGCGTTCGCGGGTCAACACCATGCGGGTGATCGAGCAACTGGTTCACCACTTCTGGGCACGCGGCGCCCTGACACGCGAGGAGGCGCAATTCCTGGTCGCCCACGGGTTCGCCCGCGAGGCCGACCTGCCGGGTCTGGTCGGGCAGGAGCGGGAGATCGACCCGGAGACGTACGCCCCGCCGCCCGCCGATTTCGACGAGTATGAAGCGGAGGCGAAAGCTGCGTTAAATCAGGCCGACGACGCCAAAGCACGGCAGGCCGAGGAGTTGGAAGACGAGTTGGTCGGTCGCAACGCCGGCAGTCGCAAGGGCGGGGGCAAGAAGAAGAAGCCGACCGGGCACAACCTCGCCCCGGCCGACGCGCTGCTGGCGGGGCACTTCGCGGCCCGTGCGGCGTACCCGGCGCTGTGCGAGTGGGGGTGCAAGCTCCGCCCCTGTTCCGACTGGCACGACGCCGCCCGCGCGGTCGCCGCGGCCCGGCCGGAGGCGCTGGAGACGGCACTGGTTTCGCTGCTGGCGGCCCGGCCGCGGGCGCTGGGCGAGTTGTGGTTGTGGTTCGACCTCGAACCGCTGTACGCCTGGGCCGAGGACGCCGCGAACGCCGGCCCGGTGGCCGACGGACTGGCGAAGTTGCTCGCCGCAGACACCCCGTCGCGGGTCGGACGGTTGGGTCAGTTGGCGAAGTCCGCAGAGGTTCAGGCGCTGCTGGACTTGCTACCGGCCCGACGCGCCTTCCTCAACCTGCTGCCGGTGCTCTATCACGCGTACTTCCCGAAGCTCGGGTTGTGGCTGGTGCCGCCGGTCGGCGACGCGGCGCGGTGCTGGCCGTCGCTGCCGTGGTCGTTCGTGCTGGTATACAACGCCCGGCAGGGGACCGCGGAGAAGCCCCCGCCGGGCTATCCGCTCGACCCGGACGCGCTGCCGCTCCCGCTCCTGAAGCAGGCGCTGACAACCGCCATCGCCCAAGCCCCGGTCGCCGTGCGCGAGCTGCTGGTGACCGGCCTCAGCACGAACGCCGACCGCCCCGCGTTCGCCCGCAAGCTCCATTGTCCTTACACTTGGCGGGTGTGACTCCTCAGCGAGAACCCCATGAGTTCCGGCCCCATCACCGAGACTGTCACGCTCTCGCAGGCCCGCGACCTCATCCGCTGCCTGTCGCACGAGCAGAGCGTCCTGCTGCTGTCGCCGCCGGGGGTCGGCAAGTCGGACGTGGTGCGCCAAGCCGCCGCGGTTGAGGGGCTGGAGTGCAAGTCGCTACTCGGAACGCAGATCGCGCCGGAGGACGTATCCGGGGTGCCGCGAATCGTCGGCGAGCGCAGCGTGTTCTGCCCGCCGCGTGTGCTGTTGCCGGAGAACGCGTCCAAGTTCTGCCTGTTCCTCGACGAACTGCCGGCGTGCGCCCCGGACGTGCAGAAAGCGTTCTACTCGCTGCTGCTCGAACGCCGGATCGGCGAATACCTGCTGCCGGAAGGGACGTGGGTCGTCGCGGCCGGCAACCGGGCCGAAGACAAGGCTCTGGTACGCACCATCTCCAGCGCGCTGGTGAACCGCGTGCTCATCCTGAACGTCCGCATCGACGTGCCCGAGTGGCTGGCGTGGGCGACCGCGAACAAGGTCCGCGACGAGGTCGTCAAGTTCATCGAGTCGAGTCCCGAGTCGCTCTTGCGCCCGGTGCCGGACCGGCCGGTGCCGTTCAGTACCCCGCGGGCGTGGGCGTCGCTGGCCCGGGCGCTCGATCTGGTCGGTGCGCGGGGGCAACTGACCGCGCCGCTCGTTCGCGCGCTGGCGGTCGGGCGGGTGAGCGAGGACGACGCCCGCCGGTTCGCGGCCGCGTGGCTCGGCAACCCGGCCGAATCGACTTCGCTCGACGAAAAGCTCGACTGGACGCTCGACCGGCTGGAACTGTCGGTCCGCGCGACCAACTGCCTCGAAAGCGACGGCATCACGACCGTCCGGCAACTGGTGACGCGAACCGAAGACGAAGTCGCGGAGATCCGCAACGTCGGTCAGGGGGTGATGCGCGAGATCAAGGCCAAGCTCGCCCTCCACGGGCTGAGCCTGGGAATGACGCTCTGATAGTGCTGAGTGCTCAGTGCTGAGTACTGAGTCAAGCCAGACAGCCCGATGCTCAGCACTCAGCACTGAGCACTCAGCACTGAAGAAATGCACGCCGTCACGCTGTCGCAGGCGAAAGAGTTGATCCGCTGCCTGGCGGACGCGGAGAGCGTGTTGCTGCTGTCGCCGCCGGGCGTCGGCAAGTCGGAGGCGGTGCGGCAAGCGGCCGCCGACGCCGGGCTTCCGCTCCGCTCGCTCCTGGGCACGCAGATCGCGCCGGAGGACGTATCGGGGGTGCCGCGGATCGTCGGCGAGCGTGCGGTGTTCTGCCCGCCGCGCGTCCTGCTGCCGGACGACGATCGGCCGTTCTGCCTGTTCCTCGATGAACTGCCCGCGTCGCCGCCGGAGGTGCAAAAGGCGTTCTACTCGCTCCTGCTCGAGCGCCGGCTGGGCGAATACCGCTTGCCGAAGGGGACGTGGGTCGTCGCGGCCGGCAACCGGAGCGAGGACCGCGCGCTGGTGCGGACGATGTCGAGCGCGCTGGTCAACCGCGTGTTCGTCCTGCCGGTGAAGGTCGATCTGGACGAGTGGCTGGCGTGGGCGGCCGCGAACGGCGTGCGGCGGGACGTGCTGGCGTTCGTGCGGTACGTCCCGCAGGCGCTTCAGCGGCCGGTCCCGGCCGACCCGGTGCCGTTCTCGACCCCGCGGTCGTGGGCGGCGCTCTCCCGCGACCTCGACCTCGCCGAAGCCCGCGGCAAGCTGGCCGCCGACGAGCGGAAGGCGCTCGCGTTCGGCCGGCTCACCGCGCACGACGCGGCGCTGTTTTGCGCGCTGTGCGACGACGGCTTGGGCGACCTCCGCGCGGCCGAAGAGTACCTCGCCGACCCCACGCTATTGCCGAAGTCGGACACCGCGATGTGGTTCGTCGTGACGCGGTTGCGGCAGGCCGTCGAGCGGCGGCAGTTCCGGGTGCCCGAGGGCGAGCCGGCGGCCGCCGCGTACCGCGAGCGGGTGAGCACGTTCCTGGCCGCGGTCGGCGAGGAGTTTCGGTTCGCGCTGATGCTCGACCTGATCGAGCCGTGGGCCGAACTCGGCGCGACCGCCGCCATGCTGCACACGCTCAAGAGCGTCACCGGCCTGAACACCCCGAGCGAGTAGCCATGCCCGCCGAACCGCCGACCGCCGAGGAGCGAGCCTACGCCAACACCGCCCGCGCGCTGAAGCTGGTCGCGGCGACGCTCCCGCACCTCGCCGGGCTGGCGCACGCGGTGCGCGTGAAGGTGACCAAGAAGTACCCGGTCGCGGCGATCGGCGCGTCCGGCCTCATGCTCGTCAACCCGCGGGTGTTCTCAGAGACGCCGCTGCCCGACCTCGTGTTCGTCGTCGCGCACGAACTCATGCACCTCGCGCTGGACACGTTCGGCCGCGCCGGCCGCGCCGACCCCTACCTCACCAACGTCGGGCACGACTACGTCATCAACGACATCCTCTCGGCCGAACTGCGCCGCGACGTCCCGCTCGGCGGGTTGGTCCGGCACGGGGCGCGCGGCGAGTCGCTCGAAGCGATCGTCGCCGAACTGGCCCGCGACATGAACGACGACAACGCCGTCAGTTGCTGGACGATCGAGCGCCGCAAGCGAAAGAAACGGAAGAAGCTGCCGAAAACGGCGATGCAGGAGGAACTCGAAAAGGCCGGGTTGCTCCCGCCCAACACCGACGAGGCCGGGGACGAGGACGACGCCGACGAGGGCGGGGTTCCGTGCGGCGACGTGCTTAACGAGGACGAAGAAGCCGGGTTAGAGCCGGAACTCGGGCCGAAGGAGCGGACCGATCGCCGCGACCGCGTCCGCCGCGAGGCCGTCCGCTCGGTGACGCTCAAGGAATTGCGCGAGCAGATGGATCAGGCCACCGGGCAGGGTCAGGGAACCGACGGGGGCGCGACCCGGACGCTGATGGAGGCCGTCGCGACCGCCTACCAGCCGCCGTGGCAACTGGCGCTGCAACACTGGCTCGACGCGGTGTCGCCCGGGCCGCGGAGTTATGCCAAACCCAGCCGCCGCGGGGCCGACCGCACCGACCTCGTCCTCGCCGGGCGCAAGCGCGAGGGCTGGGCGCTGCACGTCGTCCTCGACACCAGCGGGTCGATGGTGGACGCACTCCCGCGTATCCTGGGGCTGCTCGCGTCGTTCTGCGAGGGCGCGGGCGTCACTCAGGTGCGGGTGATGCAGTGCGACGTGGGCGTGACCGCCGACGAGTGGCTCGACCCGGCGGAACTGGCGTCCTACCGCATTACGGGCTTCGGCGGCAGCAACATGAGCCCGGCGATGGACGAGTTAGCGGACGACCCGGAAGTGACCGCGGTGCTGGTGCTGACCGACGGCTACATCACCTACCCGAGAGACGAACCCCCTTACAGCGTGCTGTGGGGATTGGTGGACGGCTACAGCGGGTTCCGCCCGGCGTATGGGAGCGTGGTCCATGTGAAGACGTGACGTGGCGAGCCGCGACCGCGAGGGAGCGGGTGGGCGCGCCGGTAAGCACAACGGCGCGCCCACCCGCTCCCTCGCGGTCGCAGCTCGCCAAGCTACTACGGCATCGCCTTCGGGGCCATGCCGCCGATCACCTGCACCTTCGACGTGCTGCGGTAGATCCACTGCTCGGCCGGGCCGTTGGCGTCGTCGGGGCGGATGTCGATGATCTGCGGCCGGTTGTCGTCAGTCGGGCGGATGAAGTTGATCTGTAGCGTCTTCCGCTTGATCACCTTCTCGTTGGTGCCCTTCAGTTCCTCGGTCGCCAGCCCGTTCGACAGGCCGGAGATGTAGATGCTGAACCGGTTCGTCTTCGGGGCGTTGTCGGCCATGTCGGTCCAGATGGCGACGCCCGAGATGACGCGGGGGATCGCGTCCGGCTTGCTCGGCGGGATCGGCCGCTTGGAAATCTCGATCGTCGTCTGCATGTTCAGCACGCCGGTCGGGTCTTCCAGCTTGCGGATCTGATCGACAATGTGCGGCTGCGGTTCGTCCAGCAGCGCCGGCCGGCTGTAGTCCTTGGTGACGAGGTCGAACTCCGGCAGGAACGTGACCGGTTCCGGCGTGCGGCCTTCCGGGGCCAGGTTGTACACCTGATACCACAGATACCACACCACCTTCTTCTCCGGCTTGCCGTCCTTGCCGATGCCGTCGAGGGTGACGATGCGCGGCGACTTGTAGCGGAAGTAGAGTGTCCACACGCCCGGCTTGTCGAGCGGGAGGTCGAGCGGTTCGATCTTGCGCTCGCCCACCCCGCCCGACTGCGCCGGGGCGGTCGCCGGCACGCCGACGCCGACGAGCAGAGCCGCCGCACCCAGAAGAAGCGCCCGCCGGCCGAGTCGCCCGTATCCGGTCATGATGAGGTTCCCGTGTGAGGCGAAGTGTCTCACCCTTGACCATAGCCGGTCGCGCGCCGCCGATCAACCGAACCTGCGGCAGTTGGCCGGCGTCGCACACGATCGCTCGGCGCGATCGGCACGAACCCTAATGTCAATTCGATGTGGGATCTTTCGACGGCTACAGTTCTTCGCCAGCCGGCGTCACCGCAGTGACGCCGTGCCGCGTCGTTGCAACGAACACGCTTGCAAGGCCGAAAGGAGTAGTTTCAAGTTCCACGTTCCAGCAGTTCCGAGTTAAGCGCTCTTCTCGCCTCTGTCTTCAACTTGGAACCTGGAATGTGAAACCTGAAACTGCCTACTTGATGTCGTGCAGCCACGCGGCGGCGCCGGGTTCGCGGATCTTGCGGGCCAGCGGGGCGCGGTCCTCCAACATCGTCCGCAGCATCGTCTCTTCGTGCTTGTGCGGGTGACTGAACACCACCCACACCCGGCCGTGCAGTTGCTCGACCTCGGCCCGGTACGCGGCCGGGTCGTCGCGGTGCTCGACGCCGAAGGTGACGGCCTCGGCCGGCACCGGCAGCGGGTTGTCGCGGGTGTAGAACAGGTACGCCGGGACCGCGCTGTAATACACGAACACCTTGTCGCCGGGCCGAATCTCCTTCTGCAACTGCGCGAGCACCGGGGCGATCTGCTCGCGCCGCATCGGCCGCTTCAGTTCGTCGTAGGTGTGCCACGCCCCCGCGCCGACCAGCAGCACCAAGAGCGCGACCGCGGCGAACCGGTGGCGGTCGCGGAGGGCGTCGTACACCGCGCCGGCCCCGCGGGCGGTCAGCAGCACGGCAAACGGGATGAGGAACAGCAGCAACCGACCGCCGAACGGGTACTTCTGCACCGCGGACGCGGCCATCAGGAACGCGACCGGGCCGGCCAGCGCGACCGCCACCGCCCACCGCTCGCGGGCGAACTCGTACAGCCCGACCAGCGCCAGGAACGCCGCGAACCCGCCCAGCGGCACGTACGTCCCGCCCAGCCCGCCGGGCGTGGTGAAGAACGCGATCAGGTGATCGACCGCCCACGACGCCGCCCCCGGCGACAGCGGCATGAAGTGCTCGATCCAGTAGTCCGTCAGGTACTTGTTCCCGCCGAGTTGCTTCAGACACAAGACGTAACACGCGCCGAAGCTGACGAGCCAGCACGCGACCGCGGCGGACGCCGCCAGGAACCGCGCCCGGTCCTTCTCGACCAGCGCGTGAAGCAGCAGCGCCGAGCCGATCGCCCCGAGGACGAACGTGGCCGGGTGCGAGCACCACACCGCGACCGCCCCGGTCACGGCCAGCGCCGCCCACCGGGCCGCCCCGCCCTTCCCTTCCAGCAACCCGACGCTCACCGCGAGCAGGCCGATGGCGACCGCGGCGTCGCACCCGTACTGCTTGCACTCGGCCGCATAACTAATCAGGTACGGCGACAGTGCGAACAGCGCCACGGCCAGCAGCGCCGCGCCCGCCGGCAGCAACCGGCGGGCCATCACGGCGAAACACACGACTGCCGCGAGCGACGCGACGAACGGAACGAGCCGCAAGGCCCATTCACTTGCGCCAAACGCCGAAATCGAGCCTTTGACGGCGAGCAGGAAGCCGACCGGCGCCCCCTGGTTCCAGTCGAGCGGTTCCAGCAACTGCCGGGGCGACCGCTCGACCAAGTTCAGAGCGAGCATGGCCTCGTCGAGCCACAGGCAGCGGGTCTGGAGCATGGCCGCGAGCCGCAGCCCGCCGCCGAGCAGCACGAGCGCGACGAGCAACCCGACGGCGACGCGGCGCGAGGCGTCGGCGGGCGCGTCCACGACCGTCAGAGTCCGGACGGCCGGTTCGAGCCGGTTGGTTGTGGCGGGCGAAGAGAGTTGCGGGTTCGCCTGAGTGTCGGTCACGGTGGTCCCTCACCATTATCGGGCCGCACAGGGTAGCACCGCCGGCGCGACGCATTCAACCCCAACCGCCGTGCGTGTCGGTGCGAATCCCGACTGCGCTTCGGTTGTTCACCGGTGGTTTCGGAGCTACCATCAAGAAACGCCCTCTGCCTTATTACACTCCGAATCCGCTGTGAACATCCGCACCTTCCAGCCCGGCGACGAGGTCACGCAGGCGTCGCTGTACAACGTCGCCGCGCACCCGCTGCCGGGGTTCAAGCCGGCGACCGCCGAGGAGGTGCGGAAGCGAACCCGGGGGCGCGGGTTCGACCCGGCGGCCCGGTTCTACGCGATCGAAGGCCCGCAGACGGTCGGGTACTGCACGCTCGAGCCGGAGCAGGGCCGGATCAGCTTCCCGTGGTGCAAGAAGGGGTTCGAGGCCGCCGCCGAACCGCTCTTCGAAGCGGCGCTACAGGCCGCCCGCAACCGCGGGCTGCCCCGCCTGTTCGCCGCGTACCGGCGCGACTGGGGGCCGGTGCTACAGTTCTTCGCCGACCGCGGCTTCGCGCCCGCGCGCGAGGTGGTCAACTTCTGGGCCGACCCGGTCGATCTACCGACCCTGGTGAACCGCAGCCGGCTGCCGATCAACCGGCTTCGCCGCGAGGACGTACCCGCGGTGGCCGAGATGGGCGGCGGGCTGATCCGCCTGCCGCCGGACCGGCTCGAAAGCTACCTCTTCTCGAACCCGTACTTCCCGGTCGAGGCGTTCCTGGTGCTGCGCGGGCCGGACGGCGCGCCGCGGGCGGTGGCGGTCGGGCTGGAGAGCGCCACCTACGCGAACGTCAAGAAGATCGACCCGCTGGCCCCGTGCTTCCGGCTGGGGGCGTTCGGGACCGAGGGGCTGAACACCAAGCGCGTCAACGGCCTGTTCAGCTTCGTCGTGGCGAACCCGCAGGAGGCGCTGACGGCCGGGCTGGCGCTGCTGGCCGAGGCGTCGCTCGAAATGACGGAGGGGACGGTCGCGGCGGTCGCGGCGCAGTGCCCGACCGACGCCCCGCACCTGCTGAACTTCTACACCCGCTACTTCAAGGAGCAGGGGCGCTTCCCGGTGCTCGAGCGGGCGCTGTGACCGCGCCGCGGCTCAGCCCACCACGCGAACCGGGCGCAGACCACACTCAACTGCGCAAACTGGCGGAAGGCCTCGCCCGCGGCCTCGTCCGGGTGAACCAACCGTACTCATTCGAGCGCTCCTTCTCTCGCACGCCGACGCGGCGTAAGTTATCGTCGCCCACACGAGTACCATCGCGTCTCTCGACTACCCGTTCTACGAACGACTCGTCCGCCAGCGACACCCGGCCGCGAAGTGGTGGCGGGTCGGCGACCGCCTATACTACCTCGGCCTGATCTCCGGCTTCCTGGGCGTCCTGTTCGCCCCGCTCTATCTCATATCGGGCTTCGGGGAGGGCACCTGGCGGCCGTTCGGCGGAGCCGTCGCGGTGGTCGCGTTCGGGTCAATCACGTTCTGGATCGGTACCCGCCTCAAACTCTACTCGTACACGCTCGCCGCGCGTGACGGCATCTACCCGGAGTAGCGCTCACGCCCCGCACTTAAGCAGTTCGGCGACCGCGGCGTCGGCCACGCACTTGCCCCGGCGGGTCAGGCGAACGGTCTCGCCGTCGTCGGTCGTCACGCCGGTTTCGGCCAGTAGCTTCAGCGCCGGGGCAGCGAGCGCGTCGAGGTCGAACCCGGTGCGGGCGCGGAAGTCGGCCCGGCCGATGCCGTCGGCCCGGCGGAGTTGCGTCGCCATCGTCTCGAAGGCCCGCGGCCGCGGTTCCAAAACCTCGCGCTGGAACGTCGTCGGCTCGCCGGCCAGCGCCTTGCGAATGTAGAGTTTGGTGTCGCGGACGTTCAGCTCGCGCGACCCGTTCACGTAGCGGGCCGCCCCGACGCCGAACCCATAGTACGCGTCGTTCGCCCAGTACCGCTCGTTGTGCCGGCAGCGCATCCCGGGCCGCGCGAAGTTGGACACCTCGTAGTGCTCGAACCCGGCCGCCGCGAGCCGGTCCATCGCCAGTTCGTACATCGCCAGTTCGTCGTCCTCGGGCACCGCGGCCACCTGCCCGCGGCTCAACCGCTTCCAAAGCGGCGTGCCCTTCTCGTAAGTGAGGCCGTAGGTCGAGATGTGGTCCGGCCCGAACGCCAGTGCCGCGTCGAGGTCGGCCGCCCACCCATCGACCGTCGCCCCGGGCGCGCCGAAGATGAGGTCTAACGACAGGTGCGGGACGTGCTTCCGCGCCGCCTCGACGGCGCGGGCGACGTGTGCCGGGTCGTGGCGGCGGTCGAGGGCCGCGAGCGCGTTGGGCTGAAACGACTGCACGCCTAAGCTGACCCGGGTCACGCCGAACGCCGCCAGCACGGCCGCCTTGTCGGCGGTGAGCGTGTCCGGGTTCGCTTCGATCGTAAACTCGCCGCCGGCGGGCAGCGGCAACCACCACGCCACCGCCTCCAGAAACCGCCGGAGCTGTTCGGCCGACAGGTGCGTCGGTGTGCCGCCGCCGACGAACAGACTCTCGACCGGCCGCGGCGTACCGAGCGTCGCCAGTTCGGCCGACACCGCCTCGATGTAGAGGTCGATGAGGTGGTCGTTGCCGGCGGTCACCGCGAAGTCGCAGTACCCGCAGTGGTGCGCGCAGAACGGGACGTGGATGTAGGCCGTTCGCGGAAGCAAGTGAGGAGCGAAGAGTGAGGAGTGAGGAGTCATGAGCGGGAATTATACGACAGCCATCCGCTGACTTTCGCTCCTCACTCTTTACTCCTCACTCCTCACTGTTCCTACGGGAAGAGGAACGCGGCCCCGGTGATGGCGAGCGTCTCGAACGCGGTGCCGGTGACCGACAGGTTCGGCGGGTACAGGTAGTACGGGCTGGGAGTACCCGGCAGGCACTTGCCGGCGCTGGTGTCCCAGAAGCCCCGTGCCACCGCCGTCCCGATCGACTGCGGCCAGAACAGCGCGTCGCGGTAGAAGTACGTCGCCCCCACCACCACCGAGAGCGGGCCGAGGTCCCAGCCGGCGCGCTCCGAGTTCTTCTCCTCGAAGTACAGCCGGCGGTGGACCACGTACCCCGGCTCGACGATCACCTTGCTCGGCGCGTACGACGCCGTCTTCGACTGGTACGTGACGCCCGGCGGGCTGACCACCGGCAGCGACGGGAACACCAGGTACCGCTCGTTCTCTTCCGGCTTGTAGTCCCGGTTCGGGTCCTTGTTCGGATTTTGCCGGATCCACTGCTCGCGCAGGTCCTGACGCAGCCGCTCCATGATCGCCTTTTCCAGCTCCAGGTCGTTGTAGACCATGAAGATGTTTTCTTTCGGCGGGAGCTTGATGAACTCCGGCGGCACCGGCACGGTCTTGATCGGCTGCCGGTTGACGACGACCGGCGGGTCGATCGGCGGCTGGTACGCGACCGGCGCGGCCGCCGGGGCGGACACCGCCGATGGAACCGGCGGCGCGTCCGGCTGCGGCGGCAGGTAGCGCGACGCCGGCGGGGGCAGCAGGCCCGGGGCCGGCACGTCGGCGCCAGCCGGCACGACCGAAGCCGGCACGACAGGACGGGCTTGCGCCACCTCGTCGCTGCCGTCGGACGCACCGGCCGCGGTCAGCGCGTCGGCCGGCTTCTGGAAGTACATCACCCGCCCGCCGCCCTGCGCCGACGGCGGCGCGGCCGTCGGCGTCTTGGCCTGCGGCGGCGGGGTGCGCGGCCGGTAGCCGGGCGGAAGCGGCAGCATCCCGCCCTGCGGGTTGGTGTACCCCGGCGGCGGCTGGGCCACCGCCGGCGTGCCGACCAGCGCCGCCAGCGCGACGAACTTAGCCGCCAGCGTCGCCGGCGTAATCCGCCGTGCTGTAGTTCGGCGCTTCCTGCGTGATAGCAATGTCATGCGGGTGGCTCTCCTGCACACTGGCCGCGGTCACCTGAATGAACCGCGCCCGGGTCCGCAACTCGTCCAGCGTCTTGCAACCGCAGTACCCCATGCCGGCCCGGACGCCGCCGACAAGCTGATACACGTACGGGGCCAGGTGGCCCTTGAACGGCACGCGCCCCTCGACGCCCTCGGGCACCAGCTTGCCGTTGCTCGGCACCGCGGTGGTGCCGCCCTGCTGGTAGCGGTCGGCGCTGCCGGCCATCATCGCCCCGAGCGACCCCATCCCGCGGTACTGCTTGAACGACCGCCCGCGGTACAGGATCAACTGGCCCGGGCTTTCGGCCAGCCCGGCGAACAGCCCGCCGATCATGACCGCGTACGCCCCTGCGGCGAGCGCCTTGGTGATGTCGCCGCTGTACCGGATGCCGCCGTCGGCGATCAGCGGCACCCCGGTCCCGGCCAGCCCCTTCGCCGCGTTGGCGATGGCCGACATCTGCGGCACCCCCACACCGGACACGATCCGCGTCGTGCAGATCGATCCGGGACCAATTCCGACCTTCACCGCGTCGGCCCCGGCGTCGGCCAACGCCTTCGCGCCTTCCGCGGTCGCCACGTTCCCCGCGATCACGTCGATCTTGTGCCGCTTCTTCAGCTCCCGCACCGTCTCGACCACGTTGCGGCTGTGCCCGTGCGCCGAATCGACCACCAGCACATCGACCCCGGCCGCGATCAGCGACGCGGCCCGGTCGAAGTCGCGGACGCCGATCGCGGCGCCCACCTTCAGCCGCCCCCGCGCGTCTTTCGCCGCGTGCGGGAACTTCTGCGCCTTGTCGATGTCCTTGATCGTGATCAACCCCTTCAGTCTGAATTGATCGTCCACCAGGAGCAGTTTCTCCACCTTATTTTTGGTCAGCAGCTTTTCGGCCGTTTCGAGTGTGGTGTTCTCGGGCGCGGTGACGAGGTTCCGCTTGGTCATCACCTCGTCCAGCTTCTGGTCATCATTTTCCAGAAACTTTAAGTCCCGCCGCGTCAGGATACCCTTGAGCACGCCGTCCACGGTGATCGGCACGCCGCTGATGTGGTGCTCCTCCATCAGGATGCGGGCGTGGGCGACGGTGTCGTCCGGCGGGAGGGTGAGCGGGTCGGTGATGATCCCGTTCTCGCTCCGCTTCACCTTGTCCACCTCTCGCGTCTGCGCGGCGACCGAGAGGTTCTTGTGAATGATCCCGATCCCGCCCTCTTGCGCCAGCGCGATGGCCAGTTCGCTCTCGGTGACGGTGTCCATCGGGCTGGAGATGATCGGGATGTTGATCCTGACGTTGCGCGACAGGTGGGTGCGCACGTCGGTGTCCTTCGGCACCACGTCGCTGTAGCCGGGTTCCAGCAGCACGTCGTCGAACGTAATGCCCTGATACGCGATGCGGTCCTGCATGGCGGCTCCGAATGCGGGGTGTGGGATTCGGGATTATAGGAAGTGACGGCAAACCGCGTCGATGGGAGCTTGGCGCGGCGAAGAACCCACCCCCGGCCCCTCCCTACAGGGAGGGGAGAAAAACTTACTTCAGTCCGCCCACGTGAGCGGGGTGTGAAGGCTTCTCTCCCCTCCCTGCAGGGAGGGGCCGGGGGTGGGTTCTTCGCCGCGCCTACTTCACGGTGTGAAGTCCCGCGATCACCACCTCCAAGAACTCCCGCGCCCGCTTCGCCAGCGCATCGACCCCCTCCGGTGCGTCCGGGCGCGGCACCAGCGGGGCGAAGATGTTCTCGCACGCCAGCGGCATGGTAAGGCCGGTGAACGCGACCGGGTGCAAGAGCTTGTAGTGGTCGATTTCGCCGAACCCCGGCCCGCAGTCCTCGTCCTTCGGCCAGTTGCGGTGGTCCTTGATGCAGAAGCTCCGCACCTCGCCCGCACACAACTTGATGTCGGGAATCGGATCCTTGTCGAGGTAGTCGAGTACGTTCCCGGCGTCGTAATTCACCTTCACGTTGGGGTGCTCGACGGCCTTGGTGATTTCGGCGCACGCGGCCCCGGTCCCGGTTTCGCCGCCGTGCTGCTTAACCACCAGCATGACGTTGTGGTCCTTGGCGATCGGCCCCAACTGCTTGAACCGCTCGACCCACAGCTTGTGGTTGCCGCCCTTCGTGTGCCCGAACGTCAGCACCTGCGGGATGCCGGCCGCGGACGCCAGCTTGATCCGCTGCGCGTGGACTTCCAGCCCGTCCTTCGCCTCCGGGTAAAGCCCGCTGAACATCATCACCGGGTCGAGGCCGAGGTCGCGGCACCGCTTCGCCAGTTCCTTGGCGACAGCGGGGGTGGCGTCGCGGGCGATCACCGGCACGTTCTTGCCGTCCTCGTTGTGCGTCGTGCCCCACGCGACGTACCGATACCCCGCGGCCTTGATCCCCTCCAGCGCGCGATTCAGGCTGAACCGCGCGTACGGCAGCGTCATGCACGCGATCTGAAACTTCGTCGGTGCCTTCTCTTCGGCCGCCTGAAGCGGGGAGAATGTCAGTGGAGATAGCGCGGCCCCGAGAAACGCGCGGCGGTTCATGGCGTGGCCCTCCCCCTCGGTCGCAGACGCGCCGCGACCTCTATTCACCACTGTGGGCGATAACTGAACCGAAGTCAAGTAAAAATTTTTACACTTTTTGGGCCAGCGTGATTGTCGGCTTGGGGACCGCCGACGCGGACAGCCGCAGGCTGTCCCGGTGCTGCCGCTGCCGGTAGTACTTCAGCCCGGGTACGAAGAACGACAGCGCCGACACCGCCCCGAACAGGAGCACGTTCGCGTCCGGGACCAGCGGCATGACGACCGCGGCGGCGAAGTTGAGCGCCGCCCAGATGTAGAACCGCCCGGACAGCAGCCCGGCCTTGAACACCATTACCATCCCGGCCGCCACCGCCACCGCCGGCGACAGCGTCAGCGCCGGCAGGTCGGCCAGCCACTCGATCCAGAACATGCCGATGCTGGCGCACACCCCGGCCGCCCACGCGTGCGCGATCTGCCGCTCCACGAACAGCACCGGCCCGGCCGCCTTCCGCAAGTGCCAGAACACCCACCCCCACGTCATCAGCCCGACCGACCACACGCTCATGAACCACAGGTGGTGGTCCAGCCCGCTCCACTTCATGACCTGGGTCAGCAGGCACAGCAATAGGATCATGGCGCTGTGCCACATCCACAGCTTGCCCCAGTTCTCGAGCACGTCGGCGTGGTGCGTCTCGCGGAACACGCGGGCCATGAAGAACCGCAGCCCGCTCGGCGCCGCCGCGACCGGCTGCCCGGCCGCGTAGGCCTCCAAGTCGGCCGCGAGCGCCGCGGCGGTCTGGTAGCGCAGTTCCGCCGGCTTTTGCAAGCACTTGAGGCAGATGAGTTCCAGCTCGCGATCGACGGTCGGGTTGAGGTCGCGCGGCGGCACCGGCTCCTGCTCCAGCACCAGCAGGAGCGTATCGACCGGGTGCGAGGCTTGAAACGGCGGCCGCCCGGTGAGCAACTCGTACAGGATCGCGCCGAGCGAGTACACGTCGGCGGTGGCGGCCAGTTCCTTCCGCCCGGCGGCCTGCTCCGGGGCCATGTAGCTGGGCGTGCCGACAACCGCCCCGGTGCGCGTCAGGCTCACGGTCCCGTCGATCTTCTTGGCGAGGCCGAAGTCCGTAACCTTCGGTCGCAAGTCGTAAAGTCGTAAAGTCGTGAAGTCCGAAGACCCGGACAGCCCGTCTTCGACTTTACGACCTTCGACGTTCTGACTTTCGACCTGACTCAGCAGGATGTTCGACGGCTTCAGGTCGCGGTGGATGATGCCGAACGAGTGGGCGTGTTCGACGGCACGGGCGATGACCGCGACGAGGTGGGCCGCGTCCTGCGGCGGGAGCGGGCCATCGGCGCGGACCTTTTCGGCCAGCGTCGGCCCGCCGACGTACTCCATACACAGGTACGCCTGCCCGCCCGAAGTGCCGACATCGTAGACAGTTACGATGTTCGGGTGCTTGAGTTTGGCGGCCGACTCGGCCTCGGTACGGAAGCGGGCGCGGTCGGCGTCGGTGGCGAGGTGCGCCTCGCGCACTAACTTGAGCGCGACGACGCGGTCCAGGCTCCGCTGGCGGGCCTTGTACACGACCCCCATCCCGCCGCGGCCGACCTCTTCGAGCAGTTCGAAGTCGCCGAACTGCCGCGGGAGCGTGGCGGCGTCGGGCGGTTGCTCGGGCGGCTTGTCGGCGACGATGGTGGTCGGGGCTTGCGCCGGGACGCGCGCCAGGTGCGCGAATTGCGCGACCGCCCACAGCTCGCGCAGCTCGTCCGCGAGGTCCGGGTGGGCGCGGGCGACCGCGTCGATGTCGGCGGCCCGCCCGGACTGCTGCTCCGCGGCCAGGCGGTCGATGAGAACGGCCAGTTGCTCGTCGCGATCGTTCATAGGTTGTGTATTCACCACAGAGACCACAGAGACCACAGAGGAAGTCAGGAGACTGAGTTCAAAACACTTCTTTCCTGTCTTCCTCTGTGGTCTCTGTGGTCTCTGTGGTGAATGCTCTTACTCTTCGGTTGCGATCCGGGCGGCGTACTCGGCCAGCGCGTCGCCGGCGTCGGCCGCGAACTCCTCGGCTCCGTCGATGTCGAACCGGATGAACCCGTACGGCTCGCGGGGGTCGATCCGCACCGCCAGGTCGAGCCACCGGCCGCCGAGTTGGTACGTCAGCCAGCCGGCCTCAAGCGGCTCGTAGCGGGCGCCCGGCACCCCGGCGATCACCGTCAGTTCGGGGCGCTCCGGTTGCACCAGCCGCGCCGCCCCGCGGACCGCGTCCTTGAGCAGCGGGTACACGTCGTCCGGCGGCGGGGTCAGCTCCCAGTCGCGGCCCTCGACGCGGTAGTACAGCAGCCCGCCGTCGCCGCCGAACCGCACCTCCAACTGCGTCGCCTCGTCGCGCAGGGCGTTCAGGATGACGACGTGGAGGAACCGGAGGATGTCCGGCTCGGCCATCAACTGATCGACGGAGTCGTAAACGAGCACGGAGGAGCCTTTGCGTCAGGTGGACGGCGGGTCCGGCGGGGCGGCGAGGAACGCGGCCGGCAACGCGGCCCGCAACGTCGCTTCGAGGTCGTCGAAGTCGCCCCTGCTCATCATATTCCGCCGCAATTCGAGCGGTTGCGCCGCGCCGTCGTGGGCGACGAGCAGCACCGGGTTGAGCGGCGGCCCGCCCCGCTTCACCCACTTCACCGTCGCGAGCGGAACGGCCGCCGGGTGCGGCGGCTCGGTCGAAGTCGGCTCGCCGTACTCGTCCTGCGGCGGCTCTCCGCGCGCCTCGGCCGGCAGCAGCAGCGCGTCGGCGGTCACGCGCAACAGCGGCGGCCGGACGGTGTCGCGCACGCCCGCGACGAACGACCACACGGACATGGCGAGTGTCGGGACGCCGAACAGGCCCATCACCATCATCGCGATGCCGGTCGGCAGGTCGCCGGTCTGCACCCGCTCGTACCCGGCCGGCAGCAGCGCGACCGCGATCGAGCCGAGCAGGCCGAAGAAGATGATCGCGCAGCCCACGACGTGCCACCCGGCCCAGTACGGGTAGGCGCGGTCGGTCGCCGGCTTGCTCTCGGTCGTCATTCGTCGTTCGGTCCCTGTGTCGGCGGCGCGGCGGCGAACGCCTCCGGCACCGCGGCGCGGAGGATCGCGTCCAGTTCGTCGAAGTCGGCCGGCCGCATCATGTTCTGGAGCAGTTCGAGCGTCGCCGGGCCGAGGTCGTGGACGATCAGCAGCTTGTCCCAGCCGGCGCTGCCGGTCGTCTCGCGCCGCGCCCAACGAATGCGGGCGAACGGGATCTCTTCCGGGTGCGCCCGCGGCGCGTCCGGGGCCGGCTCGCCCGTCTCCGCCGCGACCGCCGCCACCAACGTCGTGGCCACCACCGGGCCACGGACGTCGGCCGGCAGGAGCAGCGCGGTCGGCGTGACCCGGAGCAGCGGCGGGCCGATCAGGTCGCGCCCGGCCTTGACCAGCGCGGCCAGCGCCAGCAGCAGGAACGGCGTGGTACACAGCCCGCCGATGATCACCACCCACCCGACCGTGGGGTCGCCGTTCTGCACCTGGTCGCAGCCGAACGGCAGGAACATCAGCCCGGCGGCCCCGACCGCGGCCAGCACCAGCGCCGCGCAACTCATCGCCTTCCACCCGACGCGGTACGGGTACGCCTGCTCCAGCCGGTCGTAGTCCTCGAACGCCATCAGCCCTTGTCCTCGCCCCCGCCGTCGGGCACCAGCACGCCCCGCAGCCGCCGCAGCGCCCGCAGGTATCGCATCGACGCCGCGGCCTCGGTCAGTTGCAGCGCCCGGGCCACCTCCTGGTTGGAAAGGGCCTCGTGGTGCCGCATCAGGATGATCTCGCGGTCGTCCTCCGACAGTTGATCGACCGCGGTGGCCAGTTTCCGCTGCAGTTCCGCCTGAATCGCCTCGGAGGTGGGGGTGCGCTCGGTGTCGATGAGTTGGGCGACGAGCGACACGCTCGACTCGTCGGCCCACGCCGGGCGGGCGATCGGCTGCTCCCGATCGACGCTCCGCCGCTGCGCCAGCCGGTGCCGGCGGTGGGTGTCGATGATCCGGTCTTGCGCCAGGTGCCGGAGCCACAGGTGGAACGGCATGTCCGGCTTCTTCAGGTACTCGGTCAGCCGCTGGTTGGCCTCGACGAGTACGTCCTGCACGATGTCGGACGCGTCCACGCGGCGGGCGACGGCCGGGTCGAGCCGAAGGCCGATGACTTTGCGGAGCGGCTCGCGGAACTCGCCCAGCAGTTTGTCCACGGCCCCGTCGTTGCCGTTGCGGGCGTCGTCGAGCAGCCGGTCGGTGTCTTCACGGTTGGGCCACATGGTGACATTTTAGGCACAATCCCGACGAAAAGTCCGCGCGAAAAACCTTCACATTCTCGCGGTTGATGCCCCCGGCGCCGGACCATACAGCAACCCTATGAGTACCGCCGCTTGGACCGCGCCGCCGGGCACCGCCGGGCTGATCTTCGACTGCGACGGCACCCTCGCCGACACCATGCCGGCCCACTACAAGGCGTGGCTGTCGCTGCTCGGGCGTTACAACATCCCGTTCCCCGAGCCGCGGTTCTACGCGATGGGCGGGATGCCGACCGCCAGCATCATCCGCGTGCTCGCCGGCGAAGCGGGCGTGACAGTGGACGACATCCCGGCGATGGTACTCGAAAAGGAGGGCCACTTCCTCACCCACCTCGACGCGGTCGTCGCGGTCGAGCCGGTGTTGGCGATCGCGGCGGCGTACCGCGGCCGGCTGCCGATGGCGGTGGCGAGCGGCGGCTACCGCAATACCATCACCCGCACCCTCGACCGGCTCGCGATCCGCGACTGGTTCGACGCGATGGTGACCGCCGAGGATACCGAGCGGCACAAGCCCGACCCGGACGTGTTTCTGGAAGCGGCCCGGCGGCTGAACGCCGCCCCGGCGCTGTGCGTCGTGTTCGAGGACACCGACATCGGGCTGGAGGCGGCCCGCCGCGCCGGGATGAGCGGCGTCGATGTGCGGCCGTGGGTGAAGAGCTAGTGACAGTTCGAAGCTGACAGTTTGCAGCTCACAGTCGGCACGTTTCGACACCCGGCTCACGGGAGCTGACCGTCTGACTGTGAGCTGCTAACTGTCAGCTTCGGGCTCTCACCAGTTGCGTCGGCGGCCGGTTTCGGCGTAAGATCGTGGGGCGCTCGCCGCACTCACGTCCGACAACCGGAGCTTCGCCATGCGGACGCTCGCTCTCCCCGCCCTCCTCTCCGCCCCGCTCCTGCTCGCCGCGGCCCCCGCACCGAAGCAGGGACCGCCCCGGTTGCTCGTCGTGGCGTCCAACAAGAGCGGCAACTGGGACATCTACGTCGTCCAGCCGGCGACCGGCGAGGCGAAGAACCTCACCGACGACAAGGCGGTCGATTACGCCCCGGCGTGGTCGCCCGACGGCCTCCGCATCGCGTTCGTCTCCGACCGCGACGGCGCCCCGGGCATCTGGACGATGAAGCCCGACGGCACCGACCTCAAGCCGCTCGCCAAAAAGCAGAAGGCCACCGACCTGAAGTGGTCGCCGGACGGCTCGCGGATCGTGTTCACCGCCCCGGCCAACAACGTCGATCACATTCACACGGTCGACGCGACGACCGGCAAGGTCACCCAGTTGACCGACGGCGCGGTGCCGCACCGCCAGCCGGCGTGGTCGCCGGACGGCACGCGGCTGTCGGTATCGATGTACGAGGGCCGCTACTCGACCCACACCATGACCGCCGACGGCCGCGACAAGGAGAAACTGAGCGACGCCAACGGCGGGTTGGACGCGCACTGGTCGTCGGACGGCAAGAAGGTGGTGTACGTGGCCTACACCGCCGGCCCGAACGGGTGGAAGATTTACACCGTCGGCGCCGACGGCAAGGGGCACAAGCAACTGACCAAGAGCGCCAACACCTACGGCAACGTGTACCCGCGGTGGTCGCCGGACGGCAAGCTGTTCTCGTTCGGCGAACTGGACGCGGACGGCGTGCTCCAGGTGGGGGTGATGAGCACCGAAGGCGGCGACATCAAGGTGATCACGAAGGGGCCGGCGCAGCACGTGTATACGCGGTGGGCGCCGGACGGCCGGTCGCTGAGCTACACCCGCAACGAGGCCGGCAAGCCGGCGTCGCTGGTGGTCAGCGCGCCGGACGGCGAGGACGCGAAGGTGGTGATGACCCACGTCGGCGGCATCGCCGAGTGGAAGCCGAAGTGACGGGCGCAGTTGGAGATGGAATGCGTTTAGCCCCGTCGCCGGCGGCGACGCCTCTACCACTTCGTTCGAGGTGGAGGCGTCGCCGCCGGCGACGGGGCTAAACACCCTCGATCACGAACGAGTTCAACGCCCGGCCAACTCGGCGTAGAAGCGCTCGAACCGCCGGCGCATCGCGTCGCGGCTGAACTCGGCGTCGACGCGGCGGCGGGCGGCCGCCCCGAACCCGGCGGCGCGCAGGGGGTTCGCCAGCAAGGCGCCCAGCGCCTCCACCAGCGCCGACTCGTCGCCCGGCGGCACCAGAAGCCCGCACCGGCCGCCGTCGAGCAACCGGGCGTTCGCGCCCACGTCGGTGGCGACCACCGCACGTCCGGCGGCCATGTATTCCAGAAGCGCGTTCGACATTCCCTCGGAGTGCGACGGTAGCACCGCCACGTCCATTCGCCGCAGGAAGCCGGGCACGTCCGAAACCGAGCCGTGCAGCACAAACCGTTCGCCCAGGCCGAGTTGCGTGTGCAAGCGCTCCAGTTCGGCCCGCTGCTCGCCGTCCCCGGCGACTTCGAACACCAGTTGCGGGAACTTCGCCAGCGCCAGCTTCGCGGCCCGCATGAAGCCGTCGATGTTCTTCACCGGGCGCAGGTTCGCCACGCACCCGACGCGGACGGTCTTCTTCGACGTGTCCGGAAGGATGAACCGCCGGAACCGGGCCGTATCGACGCCGTTCTCCAGCACCGCGACGCGGTCGGCGTGCAGCCCGTCGCGGGCGATCAGTGCCTCGCGCCCGGCGTCGGTGTTGGTCAGCGTGGTATCGACGAACGGCCGCAGCATCCGGCCCATGACGCGGTGCCGCGGCGTCATCCAGTACCCGAGGTTGTTCCGCACCCGCAGCACCTTCGGGATGCCGCACAGCTTCGCCAAAGGCGCGCCGAAGTACGCGGCGTCCATGAAGTAGGTCTGGAGCACGTCCGGCCGGTGTTCCCGCCAGAACGCGCGCAGGTCGCGGGCCGCGGTCACGGCGCGGCCGCTGAGCAGCCGCCGCACGCCCAGCCGGATGACCGGGCAGTCGGCCGGTTCCAGCGCACGCGACAGGTCGTCGTCGCCGTCGAGCAGCACCAGCGACGGCGCCACTTTCGTGCGGTCGAGGGTGCGGATGAGGGCGAGCAGTTGGGTTTCGGTGCCGGCCCGGCTGAGCCGGTCGATCATGAAGCAGACGCGGACCGGGTCGGCGGCCGGTGCGGCGGGAGCGAGGTGCATCGGTCGGTATGCGAGCGCTGCGGACATCCTGTCCTCGTGGTGCGGGGTCTGTGGTGCGGGCGCAAGGTTGTGCGGCGTGGTCGGTGCTCGCTCCGCGAGCGGGCCGCACCGCTTGGTAATAGTAACGACGAACCGGCCGACAACCGGACAGCGGAATCGGCCCCGATTTCCCGTCGGGGTCGGATCACACGACGGCCGGCGCGGGGGCCGGCTTCAGGGTGCCGAGTAGCCGCAGGTACGCGGCCGCCTGGGCCGCGAAGGTGAAGTGCTCGCGCATCCGCTCCCGCCCGGCCGCGCCGAACGCGGCGCGCAGGCCCGGGTCGCGGAGCAGCGCGGCGACCTTGTTCGCGAGTGCGGCCGGATCGCCGGGCGGCACCAGGAAGCCGCTGACGCGGTCGGCGACCGCTTCCGGCGTCCCGCCGACGGCGGTGGCGACCACCGGCACGCCCGCGGCGCTCGCCTCGAGCGCCACGTTCGGCAGCCCCTCGGTGTACGACGGCAGGACGACCACGTCGGCCGCGCCGATGAGCTGATCGAGGTCGGAGCGGAACCCGGGCAGGACGACGCGCCCGGTCAGCCCGTGTTTGGCGATGCGGCGCTCGAGGTCGGGCCGCAGGGTGCCTTCGCCGAACAGCGCGAGGCCGGCGTGCGGGTCGTCGCGGCAGATGTCCGCCGCGGCCTCGACCAGCACGCCGAAGCCCTTCTCCGGGCTGAACCGGCCGGCCCCGACGACCACCCTTTTCACGCCCGCACTGTCAGGGAAGAACCCGAGCAGCCGCTGCCGGGCCAGCGGGTCGCGGCTCTCGAACGCGTTCAATCGCGCGCTGTTGCGGATGACGCTCAGCCGGCTCGGCGGCACGCGGCACCAGCGGCGGACCTTTTCGGCCTGCCCGTCGGACACGCAGACGACGTGATCCATGAGCGGCAGGTGGCGGCGGTCGAGCCACTCGTAGAGCTTGACCTTGCGCGTCTCGCCGGTCCACCCGCGGCTGACCGCGATGGCCGGGATGCCCGCCCGCCGCGCCGCGAGCCGGCCGAGCAGGTGCGCCTTGTACCCGTGGCAGATGAGGACGTCGCACGCGGTGCCGCGGAGGAGTTCGGCCACCTCGCGGACGGTCGCCGGGACGTGCGGGAAGTCGTTCTTGAGCGGCGCGGTCGGGAAGCCATGTTTCCGCACCTCGTCGAGGAACGCGGACCCGCGGCCGCCCTCGGGGAACGTGGCGAACGTGGTGCGGACGCCGTCCGGCAGTGCGAGGGCGAGACCGAGCATCTGCCGCTCGGGGCCGCCGAAGAACGTGCTGGCGGTGAGGTGAACGAGGTTCATTTCCCGTGCGCGTCCGTGCGTCTGCGGGGGCGAGGTCGGTGTAAGGGAGGAAGTGTAGAGGGCGCGAAGGGCGGTTGTCTACCCGACTTTTTCGCCCTCGCACCGGCGTCAGTCTGACGTACGCCCCGCCGAGGCGCCGGATCAGCCGTCGAGGGTCGCTGCCCCGCTCCTCGCCGGGTCGTAGGGAGCCAGCCACTGAATGATCTCGATCCGGTTGCCGTCCGGGTCGGACACGAAGAACCGGTCGCAGTGCGGGATCGGCCCGGTTTCCTGCATCGCGATGTTGTGTGAGCGGAAGTGGGCGCGGGCGGCTTGAATGTCGGTGACGCGAAGCGCGAAGTGCCGCGGGCTGCGCGTGTCCGGTTGCGGCTTCTGAAGGAGGTGGAGCGTGTGCCCGCCGCCCAGGTCGTACCACAGCGCGACGAAGTCGAAGGTTTTGGGCTTGGGAATCTCGGTCAGCCCCAACACGCCGGCGTAGAACGCGCGGGCCGCGGCGCAATCGGTGATCAAAACAGAAACGTGGTCGATGTGGGTGACGGTCAGGCCGGGCATCGGACACCTGTTGTCGGTTGTCACACTCACCGCGGCGCCGGGCGTCTACCGCTCACCGCACTCGGCCCGCTCCGCCCCCGGGTTCGAGGGGCACCCGTCCGCCCCGTCGCCGTCGGCCGCCCGCAGTCGGACCGCGACCGCCCGCACGTCCGGGTCCGGGAGCAGGTTCACGGCCAGCACCTCGACCCGCCGGGCGGTCCCGTCGCGCAGGGCGAACCGGGCGGCCGTCGCCAGCCGCCGGCCCGGGCTGGCGAGCACCCGCTCGAACCACGCGCCGAGCGGGGTGCGGTCGTCCGGGTGGAGCGACCCCCACAGGTCGGTGCCGGTCAGTTCGTCGGCGGCGAACCCGAGCAGCCGGGCGGCGGCCGGGTTGGCGTACCGCACCGTCCCGTCGGGGCCGACCAGCACCTCGCCGTCGTGGCTCCGCTCGACCAGCCCGCGGAACAGCAGCCGGACGCCCCGCAGCCGGTCGGCCGCCCGCCGCGCGGCGTCGATGTCGGTGCAGGTGCCGAACCACCGCACCACCGCCCCGTCGGCGTCGCGGGCCGGCTCGGCGCGGGCCAGGAACCAGCGGTACTCGCCGTCCCGGCGGCGGAGCCGGAACTCGACCTCGTGCGGGGTGCCGTCGCGGAGCGACCGGTTCCACGCGCCGAGGGTCGCGGGCAGGTCGGCCGGGTGTACCACCCACCCCCAGTCCCACCCGAGCAGGTCGTCGATCGGCAGCCCGGAGTAGTCCGCACACCGGCGGTTCAGGTACTCGAGCGTGCCGTCCGGGGCCGCGACCCAAATCAGCTGCGGGAGCGCGTCGAGCGCGTGCGCGTACGGCGGGGGAGTGCTCACGGGGCGCCTGTCGGTTGAGGTCTTTCCATCATAGCACCGGCCGGGTCGCCGCAGCGTGTCCGGCCACGGATTCGGCCCCGGGCCGACCACCTTTGAACGCGGGCCGCGGCGTCCGGTATCGTACCCCGGCGCTAAAACTCGCGGCTGATGATGTCGAGCGTCACGACGCTCCCGAACCGCTCCTTCAGGAGTTGCTCGGCGGACTCGTCCTTCGGCCAGACGCGGGCGGTGAGTCGTTGCAGGCCGGCGAGGTGCGGCGAGTTCGCCAGCGCCTTCGCCCCGGTCATTGTAACCGCTTCGGCCAGTTGGAGTTCGCGCAGGTTCGCCATCGACGCGGACGCGGCAACCGCTTCGGCCAGTTCGTCGCCGGGTGGCTTGCGATAATCGCCGCGGTGCGGGGTGGTTTCGCACACCGTCAGGCTGACGAGGTTCGGCAGCGTCCCGGCGTCGAGCACGGCCCGCAGGCGGTCGCCCAGAATGTCGTCGGCGCTCTGTCGCACCAACCCGAGGCGGAGGTCGGCGAGGTGCGGCATCCCGGGCGCCTTGGTGAGACCGCCGAGCGCGCGGCGGGAGACGTGGTCGAGCGCAAGCACCCGCAACTCGCTCCCGGCCAAGCGGCTGATGACGTCCGCGTCCAGTTCCGCCCAACTGAGGTACAACGCGCGGAGGTTGACGAGCGCCTCGGGTACGATGAGGGCGTTCGCGACGTCCAGGCGCGTGCCCGTCTGCCCCAGCGCGAAGCTTTCGACCTTCGACTTCGCGAGCGCCGCCGCGAGCGTCCGCCCGCCGGCCGCGTCGAGTTCCCACCAGCCGAGTTCGAGCGTGTGAATGTCGGTTTCCGGCAGCACCTCGGCCAGCACCCCGCGCCGGGCCGGGTCGAGGTTCGGCTCGGTATCGGATACCGTCAGTTCGTGCAGTCGGCGAATGAACGGCGCTCGGAGCCATTCGGCGTCATGAATCCACACGCGGGCAAGCTTGCGCAGACTCGGCCACGCCGCCGACGCAATCACCCGCTCCGATTCGGCGTCGAGGCGCGTCCCGCCGATCAGCAGCGACCGCACGCCGGCCACGTTGGGGTGGTTGAAAATCGCGTCGGCGGCCTTCGCGTCGAACTCGCAGGCGAGGACGCCGAAGTGGTCGAGCGGGGACAGGACGTTCAACCCGGCGAGGATGTCGGCGACGCGGTCCGGGTCGCGGGCGTAGGCGAATTCGGCGCCCCGCAGGCGGGCGAGCGCGCGCTGCTTCAGCCACGCGGCCCCGGCCGCCTCCCCCACATTGAACCGGACGTTCGACACCGGGTTGCGGTCGAACAGCGGCCGGTTCTGGACGTACTGCTTCGGTAGTAGCCTGGCGCGGGCCAGGAAGCCGCGCTCGAACGGCTGGACTCGCGGGCCGCAGAACCGCTCCCGCCGCTCCACGAACTCGTCCGGCAAGCCCTCCCGCCACTCCGGGTGCGCGTCTTCGAGCCGCCGGCACCGCACGTCGAGCGCGGTGAACCCGTCGTCGTGCGGCCGCATCTGCGCGAGCCGCACCTGCCCGCGGACGAACTCCGCCCGGTCGGCGTCGCCGCTCTCGTCGAGCCAGTCGGCGTACACGAGGCGGGCGGTGTCGTCGTCGGGGTTCGCGACGATGTTGCGGAGCAGCGCCGGGCCGTCGGTCATGCGCGCCTCCCGCCGGAATTGCGTAATGGTCGAACCGGGTCGAGCGAATAGCACTCTACCAGAGGGATTCCGAACGCGGGAACGCTTATGAGCATTTTCCGGCTGAAAACGACCGAGGCCCGCGTCGGCGTCGTCGGGCTGTACAGCAGCGGCAAGACGGTGCTGCTCACGTCGCTGGTCAACCACCTGCAAGACCACGACCCGGACCGCTTCCCGTTCGGCAAGCCCGGCACCCACCTGCGCAAGTTCGCCGTCAAGCAACCCGACCACGGGTGGAGCGCGTTCAACTACCCCGGCCACCGCGACGCGCTCGTCAACTACGGCCGGTGGCCGTCCAAAACCACCGACCGCAGCCAGTTCGTGTGCCAGTTCGAGCGGTCCGACTGGACGTTCAGCGACTGCCTGCTGAAGCTGTACGACCTGCCCGGCGAGCGGATCGCCGACGCCGGCATGCTGGGCCGCGACTTCACCGCGTGGTCCGAGCGGATGCTCAGCCTGTTCGTCAACGACACCACCTACCGCACCTGCTCGGCCCCGTTCCTCGACGCGATCAAGAAGCCGGGCGCGACCGAAGCCGAGTTACTCTCGACCTACCGGCTCGCGCTGGCGAACCTGATCCTCAGCTATAAGCCGCTCATCACGCCCTCGACGTTCCTGCTCGACACGAAGGGGCAAGCCGCACGGCCCGCCGCGCCGGAAGCGCTCGCGGCGGCGCGGTATTGCGGCACCGACGCCGAGAATCAGTTCTGCCCGCTGCCGGCGACCCTCCGCACGCCCGGAAGCGAACTCTTCGAGTCGTTCGCCTGGCGGTACGGGCGGTACGTCGATGAGATCGTCGTCCCGACGGTCGCCGCGTTCCGCTCCTGCACGTCGCTGATCGTTCTGGTCGATGTGACGATGCTGCTGGCCGGCGGCGTCGGGATGTACGACGACAACAAGCAGATCGTGCGCGACCTGTTCGAGGTGCTGTCGCCGGGCGAGAGCAAGGTGTTCGGCCCGCTCGCCCGCGGGCTGAGCAAGGTGTTTCTGCCGCACCAGTGGCGGCCGGGGTGGATCACCCGCGTCGCGTTCTGCGCGCCGAAGCTCGACCTCGTCCACCCGCTCGACCGCGATCGCGTGCAGATGCTCATGCGGCGGATGGTGGAGCGGTTCGCGACCGACCGCGACGGCCTCCGCTACGAGTTCTTCAACGTGTCGTCGGTAGTCTCGACCAAGGCGCTGCCGGCCGAACTCGGCGGCGGCCCGCGGACGCTGGTCGGGGTGCCGCTGCGCGCGGCCGACGGGCGGAAGGTGCCGCCGGGGGCCGAGCAGCGGTTCACCGCGTCGGAACTGCCCGACGACTGGCCGCTCGAGTGGCCCGCCGGCCGCTACGCGTTCCCCGAGGTGTACCCGCGCATGCCGGCCCGCAAGGACTACCCGCCGGATCAGGTTAATCTCGACAAACTCGCCACGTTCGTGATCGAATAACGCCTGGAGATGTTTTCTCCTTGTTGAGCGTTCGCCCCGGCGGGCGACGCGATCTCATCCCCGTCGCACTCGCCCCGCTGGGGCGAACGCTAAACGAGAGGGGAAAAAATCTCAGGCTCCCTGGACACAAAGCGAGAATCTGAACAAGATTTCCCATTTTGCCCGCAAGATTTCTTTTGTACCGGCGTATAGAATAAATAGCGGCGGTGCGTTCGGCGCGCAAGTCGCGTCTTGTTAGACGTTTGCTTGCTAGCTTCATGAGCCTGCACCGCTGCCGTCCGAGGTAACCCGATCATGTCCGAACGCGTGCTGAACCTGCTGCCCGTCGGCGTGCTCGGGTCGCTCGTCGCCGTGCTGACCGCGGGGTTCTCGCCCGCTCAGGAGCCGGAACCGGTCCCGCTGCCGCTGCCCGTTCCGAACGCCAACCCGAACCCGAACCTCGCGCCGGCCGCCGGCGTCGAGCCTGACGTCTTGGCGAAGGGGCCGGTTCACGAGGGCTTCGCCGCGACCGCCGAGGCGCCGACCGCGTCGGCCGTGGTGCCGAAGGCGCCGCCCGAACCCATTGAGGAGTTGCCGCCGGACCAGAAGCCGGCCGGCGACAACGTGCAGTGGATCCCCGGCTACTGGCACTGGGACGAGGAGGTCAGCAAGTACATCTGGATCAGCGGGTTCTGGCGTCAGCCGCCGCCGGGCCGCGTGTGGGTCGCCGGCTCGTGGCGCGAAACGGCCGGCGGCTGGCAGTGGGTGAGCGGGTTCTGGCAGGGCGTGCAGCCCGCGGCCCCGGCGCAGCCGGACCAGCCCGCGCAGCCGCAGATCGAGTATTTACCGCAGCAACCGCCCGAGAGCATCGAGAGCGGGCCGGTGGTGCCGGCGCCGGGCGAGAACTACTTCTACGCGCCCGGCAGTTGGGTGTGGCGCGGCCGGTACGTGTGGCGGCCGGGCGTGTGGGTCGAGCACCGGGCGAACTGGCTGTGGGTGCCGCCCCGCTACTACTGGACGCCCGCCGGCTTTGTGTTCTGCGACGGCTACTGGGACTACCCGCTCGCGGCCCGCGGCGTGCTGTTCGCGCCGGTGGCGTTCGTGCGGCCTGTTCCGCCGGCGTTCGTGTACACGCCGACGTATGTGGTGAGCGAGCCGTGCATGGTCGGCGCGCTGTTCGTGCGCCGCGGGTGCAGCGGGTACTTCTTCGGCGACTACTTCGACCCCGGCTACCGCTCGCTCGGGTACTCGGCGTGGTGCGGGACGGTCACCCGCGGCGGGTTCAGCCTCGGGTTCGGCGTAGGCCGCACGTGGGGCTACGACCCGCTGTGGAGCTACTACTCGACCGCGCACCGCAACACCCCGACGTGGCACCGCGGCTTCGGCGACCTGTACGACGGGCGGTACAGCGGCGCGGTCGCGCGCCCGCCGGCGACGCTGGTGCAGCAGAACACGGTCATCAACAACATCACCCGCGTGAACGTCAGCAACGTCACGAACAACATCACGGTGGTGAACGGCGCGCCGACGGTGGCGAACCGCGACGTGTCGCACGTGGCGATGGTGGCCCCGCTGCGGGTCGCCCCGGACCTCCAGCGGACGCGGTTCGAGCCGGTTGCGGCCGACGCCCGGCGCAGCGAGGCGGTCGCGGCGCGGCAGTTGCGCGACGTGGGGGTGCAGCGGACGCGCCTGGAGACCGCGGTCGCACAGCCGCAGCCGCAACCAGCAGTTCGCCCGCAGCCGAATCAGCCCGCGCCGGTCGTCGTCCAGCCGCAGCCGCGGAGCATCTCGCTGCCGGTTCCGCCGCAAGCGGTGGCCCGGGCGCAGGTGAGCGACGACAAGAAGGCCCCGCCGCCGAACCCGGTGGCCGTCCGGCCCGCGCCGAGTGCGGTCGCGCCGAAGGTCGAGCCGCGCCCGCAGCCGCAGCCCGCTCCTGTGATCGCGCCGAAAGTCGAGCCGAAGCCGCAACCGCTCCCGGCGCCGGTCGTCGCGCCGAAGGTCGAGCCGCGACCGAACCCGAACTCGAATCCGAACCCCGTGGTCGCGCCGAAAGTGGAGCCGCGTCCGCAACCGGCACCGGTCGTGGCCCCGAAGGTCGAGCCGCGCCCGCAACCGCTTCCGCAGCCGGCACAGCCCGCGCCAGCGGTCGCACCAAAGGTCGAACCGAAGCCGCAACCGCTTCCGCCGCCGCCCGCGCCGGTCGTCGCGCCCAAAGTCGAGCCGCGGCCGAACCCGGTAGTCGTGCCGAAGATCGAGCCGAAGCCGCAACCGGCACCGGTCGTTCCCCGAGTGGAGCCGCGGCCGCAACCGCAGCCCCTGCCTCAACCACAAGTGCCGCCGCAGCCCGCGCCGAAGGTCGAACCGCGGCCGAACCCGGTTCCGGTCGTGCCGAAGGTCGAGCCGCGACCACAGCCGCAGCCCCAGCCGCCCCCTGCGCCCGTGCCGCCGCGTGTGAATCCGAATCCGGTTGTGCTGCCGAAGGTGGAGCCGCGACCGCAGCCCGCGCCGGCCCCGGTGGTCGCGCCGAAAGTGAATGTGCCGCCGCCCGCCCCGCCGGTCGTGGCGCCAAAGGTTCCACCGGTCGCGCCGGTCGCGCCGCCGGTTCCGCAGCCCGCGCCGGCGGCAGGGCCGAAGGTGCAGCAGCCCCAGCCGCAGCCGGCGAAGCCGGTGCCGGGCAACGGGCCGAAGAAGCGCTGAAAGCCGTTCCCGCGACGCCGCAAGCGGCTTGACGACCGCTGCGGCGTCGCGAGGCGAAGGTCACTTCTTGGCGGGGAGGCAGTAGCCGATGGACAGCACCGCGAACGCGGTGGCCAGCTCCGGCAGGTTTTCGAGGAACGCGCCGTTGCTGTTGGCCCAACTGCCGTTCGGCTTCTGCGTCTTCTTCAGTTGGTCGAACAGTTCCTTCCGCCAGTCGTGCTTCACGCCCTTGGCGTCCACGAACGGGTCTTCCCCGAGCGCGTCCATGGCCTTGGCGAAGGTGTGGTAGTAGTAGAACAGGCCGGCGTCCTTCTGCCCGGGGTTCTCGGTGACCGTGTAGTGCTTCTTGATCCAGTCGACCGCGGCCTTGACCCGCTTGTCGTCCTTGCCGACGCCGGCGTACAGGAAGCTCTTGAGGCCGGCGTAGGTCATGCCGCCCTCGCTCCGCAGCCCGCCGGTCGCCGGGTTGATCTTCTGGCTCTTCGGGTTGTCGCCGTCGTCCAAGTTGTAAACGAACCCGCCCTTGTCCTCGGGGCCGGCCTTCTTGGCGTACGGCAGGGCGTTGAACTCGCTTTCCAGGTTCTGGCTGCGGCTGATGTAGGTGATGGCCCGGGTGATGCTCGGGTCGTCCTTCTTGACCCCGGCGGCGAGCAGGGCCTCGACCATGAAGTGCGTGTTGGACATGTCCGGGCGGCTCTTCGGCCCGGGCGCGCCGTACCCGGCCCCGCCGAAGTGGGCGTCGTCCTCCTTCAGCCCGTCGGCGAACTGCAGGCCCTTGACGAACTTCGCCGCGGCCTCAATGGTGGCGTCGTATTTGCCGCCGGTGTTGGCCTCCTTGAACGTCATGATGGCCAGGCACGTCATGTAGTTGGACAGCCCCTGGCTCTCGATGCCGCCGTCCTTTTGCACCTTCGATTCGAGGTACTTCAGCGCCTTGGCGACGACGCCGTCGTCGGTGGGAATGCCGTTCTTGACGAGGCCGGCGGCGATGAGGGCGGTGAGGCCGGGGTCGCCGGCCCGCGGGTTGGGGGCGAAGTTGCCGGCGTCCTTCTGGGCCGTCTTGAAGAAGTCGAGCGCCTTGCCGACCACCGCCTTGACGTCGGCGGCCGCCGGGGCGGCGGAAGCGGATTGCGGGAAGACCGCGAATGCGGCGGGACTCACGGCGGCGAGCTTGAGCCAGTCGCGGCGGTCGAGGGTGGCCATGTGTGACCTCGGGGTTGAGAGCGGACGTGACTACCGCCAGCCTACGCGCGACCGGCGGCAGAGGGAATGGGCAATCGGTAGCCACCGCGAGCCGCACAATGACCAGCCCGCGTGGCCGTCGTCACTCGCCGATGACGTCCTCGAACCGGAACAGCGCGACGGTCTTCTTCACCGGGTTGTTCGGGTCAACGGTCATCGCGCCGACGTAGATGGTGCGCCGGCTGCCGGTCGCGGTCGGGGTCGTCACGACCGCCGGCGAGCACATGACCCCGCCGACCGGCGTGCCGTCCCAGCGGAACCCGGGCAGCGGCTTCTGCCACACGACCGCCCCGGTCTGCGGGTTGAGGCACACCAACAGCCCGACGGCCGACACCGCGTACACCGCGACCGGGTGCCCGCCGCTCGCCGCGACCGCCGGGCCGCTCGTCAGCGCGACACCGCCGCCGATGTTCGCCTTCCAGCGGAGCTTGCCGTCGCGCCGGTCGAGGGAGTAGAGGTGCCCGTCGCGGCAGCAGCAGTACACGCTGAACGCGTCGGCCGTGACGCCGGTGTGGCACGACTGCGGCAATGGAAAGCGCCACAGTTCCTTGCCGCTCGCCGCGTCGAGGCACACCACCGCCCCGCCGGCGTCCTTCTCCGGGGCGCGCTCCTCCTCGTCGTAGTGGAAGGTGTCGAACCCGATGTTGCCGGTGCCGACCGCGAAGAACACGCGGCTTCCGCTCGCCGCGGGCGCGCCGAACGCCCGCAGCTTGAGGTCGGTGCGCCACTTCTCGTTGCCGGTGGCCGCGTCGAGGGCGACTGCGACGTAACTGTAAAGCCCGCTGCCGACGAACACCGTGCCGCCCTGCACCGCCGGCGCGGCGTCGATGTGGATGCCCTTCGCCTTGCCGCCGGGGAACTGCCACAGTTTGGCCCCGGTGGACGCGTCGGCCGCGAACAGCCCGTCGTCGCCGGCCGGGAAGAATACGCGGCCGTCGGCGACTGCCGGCGCGCCTTCGGTGTGGCTCGCGGTCTGAAACGGCTCGCCCCAGGCGGATTCGCCGTTCGACAGGTTGACGCAAAAGAGCCGGCGGTCGGCGTCCTCGTGCAGCCCTTCGCCGCAGTACACCTTCCCGGCGGCGATTGTCGGCGTGCAGAACACCGGCTTGAGGTCGGGGGCGACGAACGTCCACTGCAGTTTGCCGGTGTGGCGGTCGGCACAGTACAGACGCCCGCGAGTGGACTGATCGGCCCCGAACACGACGCGGTCGCCGTCGATCGCGAGGTTGGACATCACCCGCCCCGGTATCGGCGTCTTGGCGTCGCCCTCGGTCAACTCCAGCACGACCGGTTCGCCGACGAGTCGCGGCACGAACGCGGATTCGGCGTCGCCGGCTTGGGTTTCGCCCGCGACCTGCGCCGTACCTCGCGCGCCCATCAGCAGGACCGTCGAGAAGCCGCAGAGGATGAGTACGGCCAGCCCGACGAACTCGCCGGACAGGCTCAGCCGCATCACCGGGGCGTCGCCGTCGAGCGCCTTCGTGACCGCGCGGTACGTCGCGTACACGGTCGCGACCGCCAGCGCGATGCCGATGAACGTGAACTCGCGGAGCGGCAGTTCTACCGTCGATTCCCAGTTCGCGAACGCCGCGGTCAGCACGGTGCAGACGCCCGCGAACAGCGTCAGCCCGAACAGCGACAGCAGTTCCGTTTTGCCGGGCGTGGTGGTGATGTCCGGTTCGCTCGCGGCCATGCGCCGGTATCTGCGCCCGGCCCAACTCAGCCCCGCGAGCGAGACGAGCGTGAGGTACGCGGTGAACGCTCGCGGGGACAGCAGCGGCGAGACCGCGAGCCAGTGCGGGCGGTAGGTGAGCACGACCCAGTAGGCGAGCGCGAGGGTGCTGTTGAGGCTGGCGACGACGAGGAACGCCCGCCACCGCTTCATGCCGACGGCCATGCGGGCGAACACCCCCGGGAACAGCGCCGCGATGATCGCCAGCGGCCCGACCAGCACGAACGACGGGATGACGGCGAACAGTGAGGAGTGCGTTGAAGCCGGTGAGGAGTGAGGAGCGGGGAGTGAGGAGTGAGCAGACACAAGGACCGCCACCCGCAGTGCAGCGCCTTTCTCCTCACTCCTCACTCCTAACTCCTCACCGCATTTCTTGGCCTTCTCAACGGCCGGCCCGTACCCGGGCTTCTCCTTCTCGTCGGGCTCGGGCGGCTTGGCCTTCTTGGACAGCGCGTCCTCCACGGTCTTGACCATCTCGGCCGTCGTGCCCTTGAAGGTGCGGCGGAGGAACGGCTCGCCGTTCTGAAACGCCCAGCGAACCGTCTTGCCGTCGGCGTCGAGGGTGCCGTATGCCGAGAACCACGAGCCTTCCACGAACACGCGAGCGTCGAACGCCTTGTCGCCGGCCTTGGCGACGAAGAACACCAGTTCCCGCGACGCGTCGAGGCGGTCGAAGATGGTCTTGGTGTCGCCGGCCTTCTTGGCGGTCGCGTTGCCGGTCATGTTCATCGGGATGCGGTCGAACGGCGGCTCGCCCTTGAGCTTCTTGCCGACGGTGAACGTCGCGGTCGGCCGGTCCTTGTTGTCCGGGTCGAGCTTGTCCACCTTCGCGACGAAGATGAACTGGTCGCTCTCCAGCACCTCGGCCAGCGGGGTGAGCTTGGTGATGACCGCGTGCGCGGCGGTCGCGGAGAGCAGGACGGCCAGCGCGGCGAGCCAGGCGGCTCGCGGCGTGCGGGAGATGCATCGCATGGCGGGGGTCCCATCGGCGGGGCAGCGATGGGTTCAATCATAGCGTCGCGGCGCGCCGAAGGGGAGCGAAACGGCTCAAGTTCGGCGGAACTGCTTGTCGAGTTCGGCCCGGCTGAACAGGAGCGACGTCGGGCGGCCGTGCGGGCAGTGGTGGCTGTCCTCGGCCATCGCCCGCAGGTGCAGGAGGTACGAAATCTCCTCTTGCGAGAGCTTGTCGCCGGCCTTCACCGCCGCCTTGCACGCCATCGTCGCCATCAGCAGGTGCAGCAGCGCCTCCTTCGTCGGCGGGCGCTCCTGGGTGAGCAGGTGGTCGATCACCCCGCGAAGCACCTTGTGCGGCGGCTTGCGGCCGAGCAGCGTCGGGTAGCTGGAAAGGAGGATCGTGTTCCCACCGAAGTCGGACACCTCCAGCCCGAGTTCCTTCAGCGCGTCGGCCGCTTCGAGGACGAGCGCCGCTTGCTCGGCCGGGAGGTCGATCGGCTCCGGGATGAGCAACCGCTGCACCTCCAGTTGCCCGTCGCGGACGCGGCGGCGGATCTGCTCGAACAGGATGCGCTCGTGCAGCGCGTGCTGGTCGATGACCAACATCCCCTCGGCGGTTTCGAGCACGAGGTAGGAGTCGTGGAACTGAATCGCGCTGTGCGGGGCGATGGCCGGCAGCGCCGCAGGCGACGGCAGCGGCGGCGGCGGTTCGGCGTCGCGCGGACCCACCCCCCCCGCCCCCCCCGCCCCCCCCGCCCTGAAGGGAGGGGGGGAGAATGCGCTCGGCGCTTCGCTCGCGGGTTCGGCGCGCGGAGGTTTTGTCTCCCCCCTCCCTGCAGGGAGGGGGGCCGGGGGGGTGGGTCCGCCTTCGCGCGCCGATTCCGCAATCGAATCAACACGCTCTGTCTCCCCCCCTCCCTTCCCCCCGCGTGCCGCCGAAACTGCGGACGCAGGTGAGGCGCCGCTCGCGGGACCAACCGAGGGGGGGCCGGGAGGGGTAGGTCCGACGCGAACGAACTCCGCGAACGTCTGTGCCGGCTTCTCCTCGGGTCGCGTGACCGTCGGCAAGGGCACCTCCTCGCGCGCGGTCGCCTCAACCGCCGCGCGGACCGGGGCCGGCTTTCGCCACAGCGGGTCGGCCGCTTCGCCCAGCTCCCACGGAGCCAGGGTTTGCTCGGCGACAGCCCGCCGCGGCGACGCGAACAGCCCGGGGGCCGCGTCCGGTGCCGCCGGTTCGTCGTCCGGCTTCGGCCCGGGGTCTTCGATCCCTTGCGGTACGGTCAACTGCGGGATCAGGTTCTCGCGCAGCAGGCGGTGCTTGACCGTCCCGCGGACCAGCGAGTAGACCAGCGAGTTCTCCTGAAACCGCACCTCCGCCTTCGTCGGGTGGACGTTCACGTCGATCTTGTCCGGCGGGACCGTCAGGTACAGGAACCCGATCGCGTACCGCCCGGTCATCAGCAGCCCGCGGAACGACTCCTGAAGGGCGTGCGCGACGCTGCGGTCACGAAACCAGCGGCCGTTCACGAACAGGTACTGAAGCTTCGCGTTACCGCGATCGCACTTCGGGTCGGCGATGTACCCGGTCACGCGCATCGGCCCGTCGCCGCTGTCGATCTCGTATAATGCGTCGCGGACCTCGCCCGTGAAGAACAGCGCGATGCGGTCGAGCAGTCCCGCGGAACCCGGGATGTCGTACACGAGCCGCCCGTTGTGCCGGAGGGTAATGTGGAGCGTCGGGTGGGCGAGTGCCAGTCGCGTAACGGTCTCGCAGACGTGCCCGAGTTCGGTGGCCACGCTCTTGAGGAACCGCTTGCGCACCGGCACGTTGTAGAACAGGTGCCGGACCTCGATCCGCGTCCCCACCGCACCGTTCCACGGCTTCGCCGCGCTCAGCGCGCCGCCGTCGCACTTGACCTCACAGCCGCTCGCCGCCCCGCGCGGCCGCGACTGGAGCGTCACCTGCCCGACGCCGGCGATCGACGCCAGCGCCTCGCCGCGAAACCCCATCGTGCCGATCGAGAACAAGTCGTCGGCCGTGACGAGTTTGCTGGTCGCGTGCTGCGAGAACGCGAGCGCGAGGTCGTCCGGGTCGATCCCGCAGCCGTCATCGACGACGCGAATGAGTTCCGTCCCGCCGGCATCGAGATCGACGTCGATGCGGGTGCTGCCGGCGTCGATCGAGTTCTCGAGCAACTCCTTGACGACGGACGCGGGGCGCTCGATCACCTCGCCGGCGGCGATCTTGCTGACGACGTCGGGCGGCAGTTGGCGGATGCGGGGCATGTTCGGCTCGCGGAAGACTGATGCGGTTCAGTATTGCGAGCGGGGGGCGGGAGCGGAACCCCAGTTGCGGCGGGTGAAGAACCCACCCCCGGCCCCTCCCTGTAGGGAGGGGAGACAGAGTCGTCCCTCTCCCCTTGCGGGAGAGGGTGGCCGAGTCTTCGAGGCCGGGTGAGGGCGCTGAGCCACGCGGTTCCGCAAAGCTCTTCCGCGCCTTGTGGCTCACCCCTTACCCGGCCTCGAAGACTCGGCCACCCTCTCCCGCAAGGGGAGAGGGACGACTCTGTCTCCCCTCCCATAGGCATCAAGTTAAGGAGGGAAGTGGTACACGAGAGCGGGAAGTCCTTCCACAATCTCCGGTTAGCGACGATCGTTGACTGTGAGAGGAGTTCCCCGTGAGCATTCTACGACGGGTTACATCGGCGTTGGGGCAGTTGTTCGGACCGCTGGCCCAGCGCGCCGCTCATGAGAGTGGCGTTATTGTCCGGCAACGCAAGTTCACACCGATGTCGCTGGCCCAGACCTTCGTCCTCGGCTTCCTTCAGAAGCCCAACGCCTCCGACGAAGAACTGGCTCAAATTGCGGTGCAAGCCGGAACCGTCGTCACGCCGCAGGCTATCGACCAGAGGCAAACGCTCAAACTGGCCGCGTTCCTGGAGGAATTATTCCGCCAGGCCGTTCGGGTCGTGGTCCAAGCCGAACGAGTGCTGGCCCCGATCCTTAAGCGCTTTGCCGCCGTGACCATCTTGGACTCGACGGTCATCGGGTTACCCGACAGCCAGAGTCAACGCTTTGCGGGTTGCGGAGGTCGATGCGGATCGGGCTTGGCGGCGATGAAGTTGCAGACCGAGTTGGATCTGCGAAGCGGTGCGATCGCGCATGTGGGAGTCGAGTCGGGCCGGAGTGCCGATAGCTCGACACCTCGGCAGCACGTCCGCCGCCAGAAGGGAACGTTGCGGGTTACGGATTTGGGTTACTTCTGCGTGTCGGTGTTCGCGGCGATGGTTGGTGCCCACGAACACTTTTGTCGCGGTTGCAGTTCGGGACCGGTGTGCAACTGCCGGATGGAACAGAAGTCGATGTCCCCGGTTGGCTCGCACAACAGACCGGACCGTGTGTCGATCGCCCTATTGTGTTAGGTCGAGAGCAACGCTTGGCGTGTCGGCTGGTCGCTTGGCGATTGCCGCAGGAGCAGGTGAACCGCCGCCGGAAGAAATTGCACGAGGAGTTCCGCCGGAAGTGGGGCCGATCTCCCTCGGCCGGGCGCTTGGCGTGGTGCGACTGGACGATTTTGGTGACCAGCGTGCCGGTGGAGATGCTTAGTGTGTCGGAGGCGGCCGTGCTGTATCGGGCGCGGTGGCAAGTGGAGCACTACCACCGGGGGCTGAAACAGTGTACCGGGGTAGAGCGGTGCCAGTCCCGCTCGGCCACGGCGCAGCGCAACCATATCGGGCTGGCCGTGCGCGCGTTCCTGCGGTTGGAAGCCCATTGCTTCGCTCGCGGCGTCAGTTGGGTCGAGGCCAAGACGGGCATCATCCGGGAGGCGGTTCGCGCGTACCTCGCACGACCACGATTCCGACTCCCGATGCCCGCAACTGCGTAACACCTATCTCGGTTGTTACCCGTAGGTCGTATGGACACGAGGTAGGTGGTTTGGGTAGTCGGCGGTCCGTGTTTCGAGCCACGGAGGGCCGCCGATGCTGCCTCGGCACGCGATCTCGGACGCCGATTGGGACCGGATCAAGCACCTGCTGCCAGGCCAGCCTGGGCAGCACGGTGGGGTCGCTGAGGACAATCGCCGGTTCATCGACGCGGTCCTGTGGATCGCCCGCACCGGCGCCGCCTGGGAGGATCTGCCCGAGCGCCTGGGCAAGGGCAACAGCCAGTGGCGCCGTTTCGATCGGTGGGCACAGAAGGGGCGCTGGGATCCGATCCTCGCCGCCCTGCGCGATCCCGACCTGGACGTCTTGATCCTCGACTCAACCGCCGTGCGCGCCCACCCGTGCGCCGCCGGCGCGAAAAAAAGTGGGACGGGTCTGGCGGCCAGAACGATCAGGCGCTTGGTCGCAGCCGGGGCGGGTTCGGAACCAAGATCCACGGGAGTTTCAACGGACTCGGGCACCCGGTCGAGTTGATGCTGACCGGGGCCAACGAGAGTGACATCGCGCAGCCCCAGAAGCTGTTGGCCGATCACGAGCCGGAGGCCGTGATCGCGGACAAGGGATACGACAAGGGGGCGTTCGTTGATGAGGTCGAGTCGCGCGGGGCCGAGGCCGTGATCCCGGCGCGGAGCAACCGCAAGGAGCCGCGGGCGATCGATGAGCACCTGTACCGGGAGCGGAACGTGTGCGAGCGGTTCTGGGGTCAGGTCAAGCAGTATCGGCGCGTCGCCACGCGCTACGAGAAGAAGGCGGCCAACTTCCTCGCCTTCGTGAAGGTGGCCGCCATCATGGTCATGCTGAAGTAACCCGGACATCACAGGTTCCCCACCTCGTGTCCATACGGCCTAGTACTACAGCGCCGGTTGTCGTAACCCTTTACGCCTGCGGGTCGTTCGGTACAAATCCGGTCGGGGAAGCACCGACCGGGAGCGGACATGGACCTTGAGGAACTGCGTCGGCTGAAGCCGGAGTTGGGTTCGTTCCTGGATCGGTACGCCCCGCTGTTCGGGCGACCCGAAGCTCAGGGCCACGGCCGACGGTTCGTCCAGGGCCTCCTGCTCGGGGGTGACCGGCGAAGCGTCGAGAACATCGCCGAGGCGATCGACGGGTGCGTCGTCCGCTCCCTCCAGTCGTTCGTCACCACCGCCCCGTGGGACGCCGACGCGGTCCTGGCCGAGTTGCCCCGGCAGGTGGCCGAGGAGTGGGGCGACCCCGAGGCGGTGGTGGTCGTGGATGAGACCGGGTTCCCCAAGAAGGGGGTGAAGTCGGTCGGGGTCAAGCGGCAGTACTCGGGCACCCTCGGGCGGGTCGAGAACTGCCAGATCGGGGTGTTCCTCGGGTATCACACGGCCAAGCGGCATACCCTGGTGGACCGCCGGTTGTTCGTGCCCGACGAGTGGGCGAAGGACCGCCCCCGGCGCGAGGCGGCCGGGGTGCCGGCGGGGGTGATCTTCCGCACCAAGCCGGAGCTGGCCCTGGCGATGGTGGCCGACGCGGCGGCCGGCGGGTTGCCGTTCCGGTGGGTGGCGGGCGACAGCGTGTACGGGGACAGCCCGGCGTTCTGCCAGGGTGTCCGGGCGCTGGGCAAGTGGTACGTGATGGACTCGTCGGCCGACGCCCGGGTGTGGACGACCGAACCGGAGGTCATCCCGCCGGGGCGCAAGCCGGCCCGGGGGCGGGCGACGACCACGCCGAAGGTCACGACCAAGCCGGTGCGGGTGGACGAGGTGGTCGCCGGGTTGCCGGTCTCGGCGTGGCGGCGGGTGACGGTCGCCGAGGGGAGCCAGGGGCCGTTGATCTACGAGTACGCCGAGGTGCGGGTGTGGTTCAGCGAGGAGGGACTGCCGTCCGGGGCGGAGCGGTTGCTGGTCCGCCGATCGCCGGACCAGGAGCCGGAGGTGAAGTACCACCGGACCAACGCCCCGGCCGAGGTGCCGCTGGCGGCGTTGGCCTCGGTCCGGTCGAAGCGGTGGGCGATCGAGCAAGATTTCCAGAGCGGCAAGGGTGAGTGCGGTCTGGACGAGTACGAGACGCGGGGTTGGGTGGGGTGGCACCACCACACGGCGCTGTCGGTGTTAGCGCTGTGGTTCCTGGCCCGTCAGCGGGATCGGTCCGGGGGGAAAAAGCCCCGGGCTGACGGTCCCCGAGGTGCGGGCGGTCCTCGTGTACCGGCTCGACCGGCGCGCGTGGGATGAGGCCGAGATCCTCCGCTGGTCGAACTGGCGGCGCGAACGGAACCGCCGAGCCGCCGAAAGCCATCGAAAACGTCGGGCCAAGATCGCCCGACGCAGAAGAAAAAGACAACCGGCGCTGTAGTACTAGTGTCCTGAGTCAGAAGTCCGTTCACAAACCCTCTTGAGCCGTTCGAGGATCGAGTCGGCGGTCGCGGTCCAGACGAACGGCTCGGGGTTCTGGTTGTGCTCGGCCAGGTAATCCGCGATGGCC
>JAESFG010000211.1_pt1 | contig 158484 bp, 100 predicted proteins | sample 9269371 | NCBI WGS metagenome assembly JAESFG01 (sample SAMN14506227, study PRJNA617093) | algae metagenome | isolation source: Aetokthonos hydrillicola CCALA 1050 (B3-Florida) and co-occurring... | place: USA: South Carolina | collected 2013-01-01 | reverse complement strand
TCGGCAGCAACCTCGCCGGCGCGATGCGCACGCTCGCCACCGAAGACCTCCCCCGCCGCGAGAACGACGCGTTCTCCCACGCGCTCACCCGCTTCTACCGCACCTGCTCGTACGGCATGACGAAGGCGGCGGACGAACCGAAACGCTAACCCGCGAGACCTGGGCGGTCGGCCCATCGCGCTGTCCCCAACCCGGCGAGCCCCACAACCCCGCCCACACGGCCGCCGCGCGATCGCGGTCGGTGGATCAGTCTCCGCTGAAAGGGCGTCCCGTCGGTCTGCGCGGACAGTAACTCCCGGCGTGGGAGCATTACGTCACTGTGCGCGGCCACCAGCCGGGTCCGCGTCGCCGGCAACGAGGTGCGTGCGGACGGCAACCCGGTCCGCGTTGCCAGCAACCTACTCCGCGTTGCCAGCAACGAGCGTTGTGTTGCCAGCAACCCGCTCCGCGTTGCCAGCAACGAGCGTTGTGTTGCCAGCAACCTACCCCGCGTTGCCAGCAACGCGGTCTGCGTTGCCAGCAACAAGGTTCGCGTTGCTGGCAACGTGGTGCGCGCGGTCGCCCGCTCCCCCCGCGTGCTACGCTTTCCCGGCCGAGTTTTATCGATCCGCCCCGCGGCAATCGTTCCGATGCGGATTTGATCGGACGCTCATCACGTATTCCCCAGTCGCTCCAGCCCCACGCCCGACAGGTACGACCACACGGGGTCGTAGAAGTCGGCCGAGCGGGTCGGGTCTCGCTCATCGCCTTCTGGAACGACGATCACCATGCCCTGCCTCGCCCGCGTGAGCAGCACACGGTACGCGTTCTTCAGATACATCTGACGTTCGGGCTTCCGTACGCGTTGCCAGCGGTCGCCGCGAAACTCGTTGTGATCCCATCCGGTCGGCGTGTAGCGGAAGTCGCCGTCCCACACGACGCACGCCCAGTCCAGTTCCAGTCCCTGCACGTGGAACTCGGTGGCCGCGTCTTCGAGGTAGTAGCTCGATCGCACGTCGTCCTTGCCGTGCAGGAACCAGTGCACCGGATCGAGCGGCGCACGGATGTCGATCGCGTGCGGCTTGAGCCGCTGCGCCTGCGATGATGCCACCACGCCGTATCGCTCGCTCCCGCGCGCCTGTTGGCGTAGCCATTCCTTCGCGGCGTTCAGGTCACGCGTGATGCGGATCGGGTACTTCTCGCGGACCGATCGCAGCGTCAGCCGCGCGGCGTCGGCGTCGAGGTCGAGCAACTGCTTTACCAGCAGCGACACGTGCTCCGCCCGGAAGCTGCGCATCGACACGCCCAGGTGCAGTTCGTCTCGGAACGTCACGTGGTCGAGCGACCGCGCCTGCTCCACCACTCGGCCGGCCGCGTATTCGCTGTCGGTCAGTTGCGACGACAGCTGCAGTCGCCAGTGCGGGAAGCGTCGTCGCACCGACTCGATCCACTCGCCGATGCCCGCCTCGCCCGTGTTGATCTCCTGTCCGCCGCCCACGAGGCACACGATCACCGCCCAATCGTCGTGTCGGTCCAGACAACTAATCAGAAACTCCGGCTCGCTCATCGCGAAGTGCGGGCGGCCCTTCTTCGCCTTCATGAACCTCGCTGTCTGGTCGAGGTTCCACGCCCGCTGAGCCTCGTCGAAGAGCGCGACGTGCTCCACCGGCGGCCGCTCGGGAAAGTCCAGCCCTTCGTCGCGGAAGTGGTGCACGTTCTGAATGAACGCCTTCACCTCGCTACGCGAGTCACCGAGCTTGGTTCGCGTGCCCGACTCGGCGTCGCGCCGCACCTTGTCCCGCGCCAGCGCCTCGCGCAGGATCGCCACGAGCGGCCCGTTGCCCGACAGGAACACGCTGTACATGTCGTCGTCGGGCTTGAAGTACTTCGTGGCGATGTTCAGGCCCACGAGTGTCTTGCCCGCGCCGGGCACACCCGTCACGAAACAAATGACCTTCTCTCGATTCGCCTTGGCGTGCGCGATCGCGTCCGAGATCGCCCGCGATGTCTCGCTGAGGTTGATCGCGCTCGCATCGCTCCGCGAGATCTCCTCCACGTTGTGACCCGCGTAGAGCGCGGTGGCCGCCTCGATGATCGTCGGCGTCGGGCAGTACCGCCCTTGCTGCCACGCGCTCGCGTCGATCGGCGGAGTGGCCACCATCGCGAGCACGTCCGACATCACGCTTCCCAGTTGCGCCGCCGTGCTGCGGATCGGTTCCAGCAGCCGGTCGTTGTGTGGCGTGAGGCGGAGCGTCGGCGATGCCCGCTTCGCTTCCGTTGCCACCAGGATCGGCGCCACGTTCAGCGCGTGCGTGGCCTCGTGGAAGTTCTTGAGGTCGAGCGCGTAGTCGCACACCTGATCGATCGCGTGCGATGTGAACTCGGTTTCGCCCACCTTGAATTCGATCACGAAGACCACGCCGCCGACGATCGCCACCACGTCGATCCGCTTCCCGAGTCGCGGCACGCTGTATTCGAAGTAGACGTGCCCGTCGGGGAACGGCGCGAGCGCGACGCGCAGGATGCGCATCTGCTCCAGCCACGCATCCCGCTGCGGCGCTTCGACGGCGAAGGCGCTGTGCTTCACGAGTTCCCCGAGCACGGCCGACTCGTCGGCGTGCAGGAACTCGGCGATCGTGGCATGGTATTGCGCCCGCGGCATGTCTTGGCTCTTCAGCCAGGCTACCGGTACGCTGTGGGCTGGCAAGGGTCAGGGTGGACGTCTCGCGAAGGGTCGCGGGCGTCATTCGGGCAGGCCGTGTGCGACGGGTGGTTTTATGCTTGATCGCTGTAAGGTGGAGAATTGCCCCGCGAATGTCTCGAAGGCGGGCTACTCGTTCTGTCTGGATCACTGGAAGGCCGAACGCGCCGGCCACGTGATCCGGTGCAAGAAGTGCGATCGCTGGCACGACAATGACGCCCCGCTCTGTCGGACTTGTCAGGGCGCCCCGGCCAAGCCGGCCGCCGCCAAGGCGGGCGCCCCCGTCGCCGATGCCGACGACGAAGCGCCCGGCGGCTTCTATTCCTCCACCCGCATCGGCAAGCACTTCGGCATCAGCAACATCAAGGTCAACCTCATCCTCGCCGAGCTCGGCTGGATCGAGAAGTACGTCAAAGGCTGGGTGCCCACCGATCGCGGCAACAGCCTCGGCGCACAGGTCCGCGAGGCGCGGAACGGCGTGCCGTTCGTCGTCTGGCCCGAGTCGATCCTGAAGAACGCCGCCCTCCTCGAAAGCGTCCGCGAACAGACGGCCGAAGACCTCCCGCCCGAACCGAAGCCCGCCAGCCCCAAGCCGTCATCACCCCTTGTCCAAAGCCCCGCCGCCGCATCGGACGACTTCCGCTCGAAGTTCCCCGCCAACTTCCGCACGCAGGACGGGCATCAGGTCCGCTCGCGTGCCGAGGTGCTCATCGACAATTGGCTCTACATGCAGGGCCTTGTCCACGCGTACGAACGCCGGCTGCCCATCGAGCAAGAGTGCTACTGCGACTTCTACCTGCCCGGCGGCAAGGGCGTGTACATCGAGTTCTGGGGCATGGAGTCCGACCCCAAGTACGCCGCCAGACAGGCCGCCAAACGCGCCATCTACGCGAAGCACAACCTACGGCTGATCGAACTGAACGACGCGGACATCGAAAGACTCGACGACGTGCTACCGCGGATGCTGTTGAAGTTTGGGATTGAGAGTGCTTAGCGCTGGCGGAAAGCCAGCACGCCACTGATTGGGAACACACGATGCACATTGAACCTCTTTTTCGATCAATTGAAGACGTTCTAAAGATCGGGTTCTTCTTTGTGCCGCGCTTCCAGCGGCCTTACTCGTGGGATGATCAGCATATTGAGGAGTTCTGGGAGGACACAATTGTTGAGCAGCAAGACGACGAATACTTCATCGGCTCTCTAGTCCTCTACAAGGAGGGTGGGAAGTTCGGTATTGTCGATGGCCAGCAGCGATTGACCACGATCACCATGCTCCTGTGCGCGATTCGGGACGCGTTTTCTGCGCAGGGCGAAGCAGACTTGGCAGCAGGCCTCAACCAGCTTGTAGTTCGCACCAACATAGACAATAAGCTACAGGCAGTCCTTGCTAGCGAGTCAACTATTCCCTATTTCCAGTCATCGATTCAACGATTGCCTGGAACCCACGAGGAGGCTCCAAAGTCGGTAGAAGAGCGCCGACTAGCGGGCGCATTCCAATATATACGCGAGAAGATAGGTGGAATAGTCGAAAGCGTAAGTGGGGATACTTCACTATCTGCGTCAAAGAAGAGAGAGGCGATACTAGCAAAGCTTCGAGAGGTCAGAAACAGAGTTCTCAAGCTGAAGGCTGTCGCACTGACTCTCGATAACGACATCGACGCGTACATGATTTTTGAAACCCTAAACACTAGGGGCAAGGATCTCGAACTTGGCGACCTTGTGCGAACCCATCTCACTCGCTCACTGCCGCAAGGGAACACCACAACAGATCAAGTGCGAAGTAGATTCGATGGGCTTAGGAAATCATTTGATCAGCTCGGCCGCTCGCTAGATGGTTTCATTCTGCACTTCTGGCTCTCGAAGTACGAGTACATTGCCAAGCGAAAGATCTACAAGAACCTTCGCAAGGCCGTCACTAAGAACAACGCAAAAGAGTTTCTCGAAAGCTTCTTGAGCGACGGTAATCTATACCTCGATGCTATCGCGCCCTCGCGTCGGAAATGGAAGAAAGAGGAGGGCGCGATCGCGGAGTCACTTCAAGCGCTGCAGCTGTTCCGAATCGAACAGCCCATGCCCTTCGTCTTGGCAATTGTTCGAGCCTTCGCACGGGGTCACATTGCTGTAAAGACCGCGAAGCGAGCTCTTTCAGCCGTCGAGAGTTTCCATTTTGCCTTTACGGCGATTACGTCGTCTCGATCATCCGGCGGCATCAGTCAGATGTACTCCCGCCACGCTTTGGCAATCTCAGGGGAGACGAGCCCTCAGAAGATATCAGATGAGATAGATCAGTTGATTGCCAAGTTGCGAGCCAAACGCCCTGCGGAGGAGGAGTTCGTTTCGCAGTTCAAAGAGCTGCGTGCCTCCGAGAAGCTCCCGAGGAACAAGCGCCTTGTCCAATATGTCCTCGCGAAGTTCGCGGCGCATGGCGGAGGCAAAATGCTGGATCCAGCAAAGATGACCATTGAGCACCTCGCTGCGCAGAGTGGCAAGGGCAACACGCTTTCTGAGGAAGTGCGCGCATGTGTCGGGAACCTGGCGTGGGTGACGGAGCCGGATCAGTTGAAGCTCGGAACCAAGAAGATTGACGCCAAGATCGCCTTGCCTAAATCCGAGGGTTACTGGATGGACGAGTCATTGCTGAAACATCGAGGGCCGTGGGGCGACGCAGAAATTGACGCACGCGCAGACAAGCTCGCGCGATTGGCATGGACGAAAGTGTGGTCATTCTAGTCGACATCGCGGCACGAGTTGGGAGCCATCGTAAACCGCCGCAGCCGGGCGGTAAGCAGATGATGGTGCTGTGGATGAGGCGAACAGTATGCGCCTGTCGTGACAACGAAGGACGCTAGCTCGCAATGCGTACGGGTCAGCGACGCGAAGTCACCCCATCTCCTCCAACACCGCCCCATCCCGCGCCGCTCGATAAGCCTCGATCAGCCGCTCGCGAATCGCCAGCGGCGTCGGCGTGGTGGATGCGTTGAACCGCACGACCGGGAACCGCGCCCGGGCGGCGACAGTGGTCTTCACGTCGATCTCGGTGCTCGTGCGGGAGCGGCGGGAGGCATCGTCGAGTTCGATGGCGATCAGCGGTTCGAGCGTCCCGCGGCGGCAGACGACGTAGTCGAAGTGCTTGTCGCCGAGCACGTCGCGCCAGAAGAAGAGGCGCTTCCGGTCGGGCTCGCCGTAGAGTTCGATCACGTCGAGCACGCGGACCTTCACGAAGACGTTCACCGACTTCGGCTTGAACGCGCTCATCAACACTTCCGCGAAGCCCCGCTCGGCCAGGGACCAGAGCGCAGGCACGACGCGCGCTTTCGGGCAGGTGGTGTGGTCGATCCCTTTTGATGACATCGGCGACAGAATACGAATGCGCCGAGTTCCCTGCCACGATGTGCGACGACGACCAGTGCTGCACCTGATCAGGGGCACGTCGCGGCGCGAAGCCCATGTTCTGCGCGGACCCGTTCAGGGGCGTTTGAACATTTTTCTTTCGCGCCGCTGACCGATACGTCTCGCCGTCCCTCGTCACCCTTGTTCACTCTTCTCGGCCGTGCGGCGAATACGCACCGTATTTCTGCGCGGGGCGCGCGCGAGGCTCGGGATTTTCCACAAGTCCTCAAGTCGGGTCGCCGAATCATTTCGCCAGACGCTCGCCTTCTGGACGCGGGATGCACTCGCGGGGCGAATCGGTCGGCCCAGGGATCAGGGCACGGCAACGAGAAGGAGGTCTCTCCCATGTCGAGAGATTTCATTCCGAGACGCGATGCCGACCTGCTCGTCTGGGCGCAATTGAATTCCGCCAAATTGACGGCAAGTCCCGCTACGTTCTTCGTCACGGCGCCGATCGCGAGCGCTTATGCGGCGCTGGTGGCGAGCTATGCGGCCGCGTTCACGGCGGCGCGGGCGGACACGGGCCGAACTGGGCACGCCAGCGGTGATAGGTGGCCTCGCTGACCTGCAGCTTCTGCAGGACTTGGTCGAGCGACTCGCCGGTGTTGAGCAAGGCGCATCACGTACCCGCCCGCCTCCTCGATCAAGTGATCAGCGCGCCGCGACCCGTGTGCCGGCGAGCGGAGGGAAACCCTCCGCCACGGTCGTCCATAACCACCACTTGCCAGGGTCGAAGCTGGCCGGCGAGCACCTTCACGTACTCGACGAACGTGTCCGTGGTCACCTATCCACGAAGATTGCGTGCAAGCCAACTGCTAACTCCCGAAAGCCGTCGACCGCCGCCGTCGGAGTGTGAGGTTCGCGAGCTGCGACAGTGCCGTCCGCCCGAAATGCCTGTCGATTGCGTTCTGGAGTTGATGGCTCACCGTCGATTGACTGGTGTGCGTGTACACCGCCGTCATGCCGAGGGAGGATTGCGCGAAGCCTCGCCCAGCAAATGAACGTTCCTCCCCCGGGCTGTGGCCCATGAGCAGATTGCGCACCAGTGGATCGACGTTGGACTCCTGCAACATGGTCGCGAATCCGTGGCGCAGCACCTTTGGTGCTGTTTGTCCCGAGATGCCCTCGACGGACCGGCACACCTTGATGAAGGCTCGGCGAACGTCGTCCTCATCTACTGCGGCAAGGTCCCGCCAGACGGTTCTCTGGATCGTGTGTCGCTCCTTGCGGTCAAGTGAACGACCGAGACGGTTCTCTTCGCCGAGCAGCCGATCCGCAGCCATGCGTTCAAGCTCGCCAATTCCCCTGTCCTGAAGCGGCGGCACGTAGCCCGAATTGCTGCATCGCCTCTGCTGAAACACCGCGCCGGTAGTACGACCGTCCAGCATCACACGGAGCGACTCGACGAGCGCCGGATGCAGAGGCACCGCCCGCTCGCCGCGTGTCTTCACCTGCCAGCCGAGTTGCGGCTTGTTCCGCACATGCAGCATCCGGGCATCGAGGTCGAGGTCGTGTGGCAGGAGCAGATGGCATAGCTCTCCGGGTCGAAGGCCCGTCAGCATAAGCGTGAGGAAGATCGGCCGTTGCCACGCATCGCAGCCCGCCAGGAACGCCAACTCCTGCTCACGCGTGAACACCTTGATCGGCTTGGCGTCCTCGATCGGCATCCGTTCGACCTCAATCGCACTGAACGGATTGGCGGCATAGGGCGGCATGTGGCGTCGCTTGATGGCGAAGTTGAACAGCGATCGGCATACCTCCAACACGTAACGCACGCCCTTGTCGCGAAGCCGGCGCTTCGGCGTGTGGGCATGGCCGTTCGGCGCAACCTGGATGCTGCGCAGGTACGCGGCGAACGCCGCAGCCTGAGAGGGGCCGAGCCCCGACGCGTACCGGACGCCACGCGCTTCGTCGCGCCAGAAGTTCAGCAGGTGCTGGCTCGCGGTCCTGTATCGGCCAATCGTCGAGAGCGACGAGCGCAGCACCGTCTCATGGTGATCGAGCCACCGCCGGCGCAGTTCGTCTACTGCAATCTGCTCGTAGCTCGTGGAAGCGGGCACACCGCTCTCGACCTGAGCGTTGACCTCAGCGGCCAGTTGCCGGGCAGCTTGGCGATCCGCCGACGCACGGACCTGGCGGCGCTGTCCGCTCTCGTAGTACCGCAGGTACCAGACTTGGCCGCGCGCGTAGACCGTCACCCGCCCGACGCGGAACGATCGCGTCGACTTCTGACTCGAAGGCTTGGCGGCCCTCGAACCGCTGCTGGAAGCGCCCTCTTGAAATGAATGACCATCGCCGACAACGCGGCGCAAAGAATCATGGAGTTCCACGGTGTCCCGATCCTCTCGGCAGAGAATCCCCGCGCTACAAAGCGCTACAAGGAGCGCTACAAATAGCGGGCACCGGGACAGTCCCAGCTAAAGCAAACGCCCGTCGCTGCTACACTTAGCAACGACGGGCGGCGTGGGTCAGCGGAGAGGGGGAGATTCGAACTCCCGTAACGGTTTCCCGTTAACCGGTTTTCGAAACCGGCGCATTCAACCACTCTGCCACCTCTCCGGTGGGGTCGAGCACCTTACCCGATTCGGCAGAAGACGTCAAAACCCTCGAAAAACCTTTGGTTTCAGACGCCCTTGGCTCGCCGGCGTTTGCCGAGGTTCGCTTGTTGTTCCGCCGGCCGAAACGCGTCGTAAGTCGCGTGTTTTCGCAGGGGTGGAGCACAAGCTGTGCGAGTAAACGTCGAGCTGATCAACATGGTAGTGATCTGCGCTCTGCCTCGGCAGACGATTTGACGCGACGGCCAGGGTTCTACGAACACACGGTTACGCGCCTGCAGCGCATCGGCCTGTCGTCGCTCTGAAAGCGATCGCGAATCGGTACGATGGCCCGATCGGATCGACTACAGCTGTCGGCGGAGGCATTCATGCGATACGGCGTTCCATTTTTGCTTGCCCTGTTCGTCTTCGCGGGCCTGCTGCGGGCCGATGAGTTGGAAGCCGCCTTTCGCGATCCGCCGGAGTCGGCCAAGCCGGCGGCGTGGTGGCATTGGATGGGGCCGAACTTCTCGAAGCAGGGCATCACCCGCGACCTCGAAGCGATGAAGGACTCGGGGCTGAGCGGCGCCACGATCTTCAACATCACGTCGGCCGTCATGGAATCGCAAGCGCCGACCGAGAACAATCCTTGGCCGGATCAGACCTACCGCAGCGACAAGTACTGGGATGCGCTCCGCCACGCCGCCAGCGAGGCGAAGCGGCTGGGCCTGAAGATCGGATTGCACAACACGGTGGGCTACTCGACAACCGGCGGCCCGTGGATCGCAGCCGAACAGGGAATGAAGCGGCTCGTGTGGACGTTGGCTGAAGTGGACGGCGGCAAGGCCGTGGCGGTTCATCTCGCGGCTCCAGAACAACCCGTCTACAAGGGCTGGGGTGGCGCTGCGCGCGACAAGGGGGACTACTATCGCGACATCGGCGTCATCGCGGTGCCCGTTGGCGAAGACGTCGTTCCAGCAGAAGCCGTCATCGATGTAACCAGTCACTTTCGCAATGACACGCTTGACTGGAACGCTCCTGCGGGCCGGTGGAAGGTTTATCGATTCGGCTTCGCGAAGACGGGTGCCTCACCCCACCCATTGCCGGACGACGTGATCGGCCGTTGTCTGGAAGCAGACAAGATCAACGCCGACGTGTCGCGTTATCACTGGAGACAGGTCATTGATCCGTTGAAGCAGCACCTTGGCGAACACCTCGGCAACAGCTTCGATCACCTGCTCATCGACAGTTACGAGGCGGGCTTCCAGAATTGGACCGATGGGTTCCGAGACGAGTTCAAACGCCGACGCGGTTATGACCTGCTGCCATGGCTGGCCACGCTCGGCCCGGCGGTGACGGGCGACAAGAAGGGCCAGCTCCAGCAGACGATCGGCAGCGCGGCACTGACTGAGCGATTCCAGTTCGATCTGCGTTCGCTCGTCTCCGACCTGTACTTCGAGAATGGCTTTGCGATCGCCCGCGAAGAGATTCACAAGTTCGGAATGCACCTTGAGTTTGAGCCGTATTCCGGCCCGTTCGACACTGTCGAATGTACCCCGCTGGCCGATCTGCCGATGGGCGAGTTCTGGACCAGCCAGGATGGGAAGATCAATGCGTCGGTTGTCGCGTCGGCGCGTGCCGCTGGTCACAAAGTGATCGGAGCCGAGTCGTTCACCGGCTCTCCCGTCCAAAGCAAGTGGTCAGAAACCCCGGCCAGCCTGAAGCGATCGTGCGATGGTGCATTCGCATCGGGCGTCAACAAGATGATCCTGCATCACTGGGTGCACCAGCCGTTCGACGACCGGTATCAGCCGGGCATGGGTATGGGATGGTGGGGAACTCACTTCGGCCGCAATCAAACTTGGTTTGAACCGGGCAAAGAGTTCCTCTTGTACATCCGCCGATCCCAGGCGCTGCTTCAGCGCGGTGAGACGCCGGTGGCCCATGTGTCGGTGGGCAAGGCCACGTCGGGCGGCGATGCGATTTCGTGGCGAGATTTCCGCGGGAACGTGACCGTGAAGGATGGCAGAATCGTCCTCGCCAGCGGGCGGACCTATGCCTTTCTGCATGTGCCGCACGAGGGCGCGATGCTGCCGGAGGACGTTCGGAAGATCGGCGCGCTTCTCGAAGCGGGCGCCGTGATCGTCTCGAAGAAGCCTGACCGCTCGCCAAGCCTGACCGACTATCCCAGGTGCGACGAAGCGGTGCGCACCGAGGCCGACAGAATCTGGGGACCGGCTACCGCATCCTCAAAGCGCGTAGGGAGCGGCGTGCTCTATCCTACGGACGATGTTGCATCGGTGTTGGCAGCCCTGCGCATCGAGCCGACGGTCCGCGTCGTGAATGAGCCGGCGCCGAAGGGCGTCCGCACAACGTGCCGCCGGGATGGCGAGGCGTTGATCGTCTTCGTCGCGAATCAGGATCCCGGTCAGGTCGGTTTCACCCTGTCGTGCGACGTGGCGGGGAAGCAGCCTGAATTGTGGGATGCGGAGCGGGGAACAATCGCGCTCGCACCGGTGTGGCGCGAGAAGAACGGGCGTACCGAAGTCGATCTTCGCCTCACCTCGCATCAGTCGATGTTTGTCGTGTTCCGCAAAGCGCCCACGAGTGCGGACCACGCCACAGTGATTCGTACGGATTCGGCGTCGTGGAACGCGGAATTGCGCACCGATGGCCGACTGAAGTTTGCATGCACTCAGCCGATCAGCGCGGCTGTGACATTTGCATCCGGTCGAACGGAGAACGTTTCGATTGCTGCGCCGCAGTTGGTTCCCGTCGCTGGCCCGTGGAAGGTCAAGCTGCAATCGCGAGTGGAGACGCCTCGCATGATCGAAGTGCCGACGTTGATTTCGCTGTCGGATCACCCTGACGCCGACACGAAGTATTTCTCGGGCACGGCGACTTACCGATCGACCTTCGAACTGCCGCCAGATATTTCGGGCAAGCGAATCTGTCTGGACATGGGAACCGTCGCTGACATGGCGCGCGTGGCGATCAACGGCAAGGACTTCGGCGTCGTCTGGCGCGAGCCGTTCGAGTTGGATGTCTCCTCCGCTGTCCAACCAGGCAAGAACACCGTTGAGATCGCAGTGACCAACACGTGGCACAACCGGCTGGTCGGCGACGAGCAGGAACCAGCCGACTTCGACTGGGGCGCAGACCGCGGCCCGGATCGCGGCAAGATGATGAAGGGTTACCCGGAGTGGTTCATGAAGGATGCCAAGCGTCCCAGCTCGGGCCGGAAGTGTTTCGTGATCTGGTACTACCACCGCAAGGACACCCCGCTCCTGCCGTCGGGATTGATCGGCCCGGTGAACGTGGTCATTCGTGACTGAGCTGCAAGGACGACGATTTCCCGCGAAATGTTGTTCTGACGCGGCTCAGCAGATTTCGTTGCCCCGTGGTCCCCCTTTCCGATTTACCAACTACCGGCGGTACTGCTCGTCGCTCACCTTCTCTAGCCACGTCACGGGCGAGCCGTTGAGCTTTTCCTGGATCGCGATGTGCGTCATGGCGGTCGTCGGCGACGCGCCGTGCCAGTGTTTCTCGCCGGGTTCGAACCAGACGACGTCGCCGGGACGGATTTCCTCAACTGGGCCGCCTTCGTGTTGGGCCCAGCCGACGCCGCTGGTGACGATGAGCGTCTGGCCGAACGGGTGGGTGTGCCACGCGGTGCGAGCGCCGGGCTCGAACGTGACGCTCGCGCCGGCCACACGGGCTGGCTCTGTGCGCTCGAAGAGTGAATCGATCCGCACTGTGCCGGTGAACCAGTCGGCCGGTCCTTTGCCTGAGGGCTTTGATCCGACGCGTTGGATGTCCATGGGCTGCTCCTGTGCAAGCGCGAGTTCGGGAACGAACGACGACGCGCCGACGACCGACGCGTCATGGTTCCATCCTAGCGCGACGATCAGTACCGACTGCCTTGAATCGGAATCGCCTGAAGGGCCGCGTGGATCTCGGCGAGATCGGTCGGCGTGAGTTCTACCTTGGCCGCGCCGAGGTTCTCATCCAGCCGGTCCAGCTTTCGGCTGCCAGGGATCGGCGCGATCCACGGCTTCTGGGCGAGCAGCCATGCCAACGCAAGCTGCGCGGGCGTGCACTGCTTCTGTTTGCCGATCCTGTCCATCACTTCAATCAGCGCCCGGTTGTTCTTGATCGCCTCGGGCGTGAACCGCGGGTTCCGCGCGCGGATGTCGTTCGCGGCGAACGTTGTGGTCTCGGTCACCGCCCCCGTCAGAAAGCCCCGGCCCAGCGGGCTGTACGGGACGAGGCCGATGCCCAGTTCCTCGCACGCCTTGAAGATGCCGTTGGCCTCGATGTCGCGGAACCAGAGCGAGTACTCGTTCTGGATCGCCGTCACCGGCTGCACCGCGTGTGCGCGGCGGATCACGTCGGCGGGCGACTCGGACAGGCCGAAGTGTTTCACCTTGCCCTGCGCGATCAGTTCCTTCACCGCGCCGGCGACGTCCTCGATCGGGACGGCCGGGTCGGGGCGGTGCTGGTAGAACAGGTCGATCGCGTCGACGCGCAACCGCTTCAACGATTCGTCTGCAACCTGCTTGATGCGAGCGGGTGAGCTATTCGGATTGCCGGGCCGTGGCTTGCCCTCGGCGTCGGGGTTGAAGCCGAACTTCGTCGCGATGACGACCTTGCCCTTGAATGGTTCGAGCGCCTCACCGACGAGTTCTTCGTTGGTGAACGGGCCGTACACCTCGGCCGTATCGAAGAACGTCACGCCACGATCGACGGCTGCGCGGATGAACGCAATCATCTCTTCGTGCGTGCCGATCGGCGCATCGCCGAAGCTCATCCGCATGCAGCCGAGGCCGATGGCCGAGACTTCCAAGCCGCTGTTTCCGAGTGTTCGTGTTTGCATGGTGTTCCTTTGGATGCTGGTGGTCGTAGCCGTGTCACTCGCCCTTCAGCGAGGCCATGTCGATGCAGAAGCGATATTTCACATCGCTGCGGACGAGCCGATCCCACGCCTCGTTCACCTTCTGAATCGGGATCACTTCGACGTCGGCGGTGATGTTGTGCTGGCCGCAGAAGTCGAGCATCTCCTGCGTCTGCGGGATGCCGCCGATGTTCGAGCCCGACACGCTGCGGTTGCCGAAGATCAGCGCGAATGACGATAGCGCCAGCGGCTTGGCCGGAGCGCCGACGAGCGTCAGGTTGCCGTTCAGGGCCAGCAGATGAATGAACGGGTTGATGTCGTGCTCGGCCGACACAGTGTCGAGAATGAAGTTGAAGCTCGCGACGTGCTTCTTCATCTCATCCGGGTTCTTCGACACAACGACCTCGTGCGCGCCGAGCCGCAGCGCGTCCTCGGTCTTGCCCGGCGAAGTTGTGAAGACCACGACGTGTGCACCGAACGCGCGGGCGAACTTCACGCCCATGTGACCCAGCCCGCCCAGGCCGACGATGCCCACCTTAATTCCCTTGGTGACGCCGAAGCGCCGCAGGGGAGAGTACGTCGTGATCCCGGCACACAGCAGCGGGGCCACCCCGGCCAGGTTCAGGTTCGTCGGCACGCGCAGGACCATGCGCTCGTCGACGACGATGCTGTCGGAGTAGCCGCCGAACGTCACCGGGGCCGTGCCGTGGCGGTCCTTCGACCCGAAGGTGAGCGTCTGGTTCGGGCAGAAGTTCTGCAGACCCTGCTGGCAGTTCGGACACGTGTGGTCTGCGTCGACCAGACAGCCGACGGCCGCGAGGTCGCCGACCTTGTACTGCGTCACACCCGAGCCGACCTTCGTCACGCGGCCGACGATCTCGTGCCCGGGGACCACTGGGTAGACCGCGGGCAACACGTCGTGCCAGTCGTCGCGGGCGTAGTGCAGGTCGGAGTGACAGATGCCGCAGTAGAGAATCTCGATCTGCACGTCGCGGTCGGTGGCATCACGCCGCGGGATCGCGGTGCGGGCTAAAGCTGCGGTCTTGCTGGCGACGGCATAGGCTTTCGTTTGGTACATGGGTTAACTCCGGCGAATCGTCCTGTCGGGCCTGCGGCCGCTCCTACGCTTGGAGTGACAGTCAAGACTACAGGACCGGCTCGAAACACGTATGCTCGATCCGTGCGAAGACTCTACGACTGTCTGCCCTTGTCCTGTTATGACGATCCTCGGAGATGTTTGGACGATTCTCCAAGATGCTAAAGATCGGCTCATCACGTTCGGGGCCGGTCGATAGGATGGGTTTTTGATGAAAACGAGAGACCAGCAGCCCTCACAGCGCATGCAGGCGGATCGTGCAGAACTCGCCGCGCGGATCGGCCGGGCCGTCACAAAGGACGCTCGGATCGAAGTGCAGCCGGGGCTTTACTTCAACCGCGTGTCGGTGGCGAACGAAGCCGTCTTCGGCGTGCTCGAACCCTCTTTCTGCGTGATCGCGCAGGGCAGTAAAGAGATCACGCTCGGCGACGAGCGGTTCCGTTACGACCCGGCCCACTACCTGATCACCACCATGAACGGCCTGCCCGCGACCGGGCGCGTCACCCGCGCCTCGCGCGATGAGCCTTACCTCGGCCTGCGACTGATCCTCGACCCCTCACTTGTGACGGCGGTAATGGTCGAGAATGGAGTCGCTCACCCGAGAGGGAACGGCAGCAGCGTGGCCGGTGTCGACGTCAGCCCGCTCGACGCCGATCTTCTAGACGCCGCGCTGCGGCTCGTGCGCCTGACCGAGCGTCCCGCCGAGTATCGGGCGCTCGCGCCGCTGGTCATTCGCGAGATCATCTATCGCCTGCTGCACGGTGCACAGGCCGATCGCCTGCGTCACGTCGCGACCTTCGGCGGACAGGCCCATCGCATGGTTCGCGCCGTGCAGACCCTTCGCGACAACTTCGACAAGCCGCTGCGCGTCGAGGACGTCGCCGCGACTCTGGGCATGAGCGTCTCGGGCTTCCACGCCCACTTCAAAGCCGTTACGGCCATGAGCCCGCTGCAGTTTCAGAAGCAGCTTCGGTTGCAGGAAGCCAGGCGTCTGATGCTCAGCGAGAACCTCGACGCGGGCGAGGCGGGCTATCGCGTCGGGTACGAAGACCAGTCCCACTTCAGCCGCGAGTACAAGCGTCAATTCGGCAAGCCGCCCATCCGCGACGTCGAACGGCTTCGCGCCGATGCGCAGCGCGAACCGGCCGCCGTTCAACGCGAACCGGCCGACGACCGCACGATCGCCAGAACGGCGTCCCGCGGGGGCTTGGCCAGCGTCGGCTAGGCATCGCTCGCTTAACACTTTCTCCCGGCAGCAGTCGCATAGACGTCCGACAATCTGATCTGTTCAGGACTTACGTGTAAGTGCTCACCCGATTGTGTCACCCTCTCAGCCGCAAAACCACTTCCGGCCGATGGACTCTTGTGCGATGCTACCGGCCCCCGGAAGTCGCCCGCCGATGGCCATGGAAGCGAAGGAGTTCACCAAGCTACTGCTCGAGCAGCTCGATGCGGTCGACCGCTTCGCGCAGAGCCTCACGCGCTCCCGCGCCGAGGCGGACGACCTCGTCCAGGAGACGATGCTGCGCGCCTTGAGGTCGCGCGACTCCTTCGAGCTCAAGTCCTTCGGCATTCGGCCGTGGCTTTATCGGATCCTCCACAATCTGCACCTCAACCGGTTGTCGCGGGAGCAGTTGCGGCCCAAACCGGTTGAGTCTGAGGTACTCGAAGCGAATATTCCGCCGCCCTTGCGGGTTCAAGATGACGTGGAGCTGGAACGCGCCATGCGCGCGCTTCCGGACGACTTGCGGTCTATCATGCTCTTGTGGGCAGTGGACGAGTTGGCCTACAAGGAGATCGCGGGCGTCCTCGACATCCCGATCGGGACGGTGATGAGCCGGCTCTACCGGGCCCGCGTGAAGCTTCGAGACCTGCTGGCCGATCATCCGATGGCCAGGCAGGCGACGGATGAAACGTGATTGACGATTCATGACTCGACGTACATGACCGATCGAACGAGCCAACTTCCACCCGACCCCGCAGACGACGCAGGACTGCGCGCAGCACTGAAGCGTGTCGCCGGGCCGCACGCGGCGCCGAACGCGCTGCGCGACCGGGTCGCAGCGGCGCTGGAACGTGAGGTGGCGTTGCTCGGTCGGCCCCAGGTCGAAGTGAAACCAGCGGCCAAGCCGATCGCTCCCGCGGCTGTCAGGTTCCGGTCGCTGGTGACGGCGCTCGTCGCGTGCGGCCTGCTGCTGGCGGCGTTCGCGATCCATCGGTTCAACAACCCCGTATCCGATCCGATCGAGGAGTCGCGATATTCGCTTCGCGCGATGGTGGCGCTGCACATGAACGCCGACCGCTCGCCCGGCAACGAGGTGATCGCGCTCGACGCCGCGACGCAGCCGAGCGGACAGGTGGAGAAGACGCTCGTGCAGAAGCTCGGCCGGGCAATGCCGGCGCTGGCGGCGGTCGGCCCCGACTTCCGCGTGAAGGACGTGTTGCTCTGCACGATAAACAGCGCCCGCGTGGCGCGCATAAGCCTGGTCAGCGTGGCGAACGCCGCGACCCGGCTCACACTCATCTCCGTGCCCGCCGATTCTTACGTGTCGTTCCCCGACGGCAGCAACTATGACGTCGTGGTCGACGGCAAGCCGATGTCCGGCTACGCCAGCAACGGCGGCGTCCACTGCATCATCGGTGATGCCGGCACCGATCCGAAACTGCTGGCGCGGCTGCGCGATCAGTTGAAGTCGACGCCGATGATTCCGGCTCAGTCGCGCGCCTGCCCGCGATCGAACGGCCAGCTCGCGTCCCGCTGAATTCTTCTCGGGGGCCGACCGAGAAAATCATTTACATGACAGAATATTCGAGGGGTGCGGGGTGGTTCTCTCCTCCGCAGGCGTCGCTTGCGCCATCGCGTTCTCATCACGCTTCCCACGTCTTCCGGAGAGGAGAGCTCATGCGGTCGTATGCACAACTCGTCGGCTCGTTTACGGTCCTCGCGCTCGCGAGTTCCGCGGTTGCCATCGGCCCGATCGCCGGCTCGATCCCGAAGGGCCCTGCCGCGATCGAACTCGCGCCAGTCGCGTCCGGCCTCGTCGCGCCGGGTACACTGCTCTCCTTCCCCGACGGCTCTGGCAGGCGAGTAATCGTCGATCAGCCGGGCACGATTCGCATCATGCAGGGGAACTCGCTCCTCGCGACGCCCATGCTCGACATCCGCTCGAGCAGCAGCACGCCGCGAGTCGTGCCACTCAGCGCCAGCTACGACGAGCGCGGCCTGCTCGGCTTCACCTTCGACCCCGGATTCGCCAACCCCGCCAGCCCGGGCTATCGCCGCGTGTTCACGTACGCCAGCGAAGTCACTGCCGGCACGAGCGATTACCCGCAGGTGGGCGGCACGCCGAACCATCAGAGCAGCGTCGCCTCGTGGCGCGTCAGCGCGAGCGACCCGAACGTGATCGACCCGACGAGCCGCGTCGAACTGCTTCGCTTCGACGAACCCCAGAGCAACCACAACGGCGGTGACCTCGCGTTCGGCCCCGACGGCATGCTCTACATCAGCACCGGCGACGGCGGCAACGCCAACGACGTCGGCACCGGCCACAACACCGTCACCGGCAACGCGCAGGACACCACCACGCCGCTCGGGAAGATCCTTCGCATCGACGTGAACGGCTCGAACAGCGCCAACGGCAAGTACGGCATCCCCGCGAGCAACCCGTTCTCGTCCGGCGCGGGCGGCTTGAAGGAAATCTACGCGCACGGCTTCCGCAACCCCTATCGCTTCAGCTTCGACGGATCGGACCTGTACGTCGCCGACGTGGGGCAGAACAACGTCGAGGAGATCGACCGAGTCGTCGCTGGCGGGAACTACGGTTGGCGTTTCAAGGAAGGCAGCTTCTACTTCGACCCGGCGAATCCGAACACGCTGAGCAGCACCCCGATCGCGGGCGTGACGCCTTCGCCACTGCCTTCCGTGATCGACCCGATCGCGCAGTACGACCACGACGACGGCGCTGCCAACGTCCGCATCAGTATCATCGGCGGCTTCGTCTATCGCGGCACCGCGCTCCCCGGACTGAACGGCAAGTACATTTTCGGCGACTTCTCCAGCGCCTTCAACACCGCGAACGGCGGCCTCTACTACGCCGACCTGACGACCGGCGAAATCCGCCAACTCATCCTCGGCTCAACCGACCGCGCACTCGGGCTGTACGTGAAAGGCATCGGCATCGACGAGTCGGGCGAACTCTACCTACTCGGCAGTTCGCTGCTCGGGCCGAGCGGGACGACGGGCGTCGTGCTGAAGCTCGTCGCTGTACCCGAGCCGACCAGCATCGCACTGTTTGGCGGCACCGCCCTGCTGCTGCGACGCCGTGTCCGCCGCGGGTGATCGCTGTCGGTGCTGCGATCAACTCGCGACCGGGCGGTCATCGCGTCCGAATCCAATCGGCCGTCCGCGTCGCGAGTTGGTCGAGCGCACGCACCGACATCAGCAGGTGCTCTTCCTTCGTGTCCTCGATCTTGTTGTGCGAGATGCCGCGTAGGCTCTGCACGAAGAGCATCACCGTCGGCACGCCGGTCCGACACACCTCGGCCGCATCGTGAAGCGGGCCGCTCGGCAGGCGGTGGGTGGTACCGCACACGTCGCGGATCGCTTCGTCGGCGAACTGGATCAGCGTCGGGTGAAACGGGAACGGCTGGATCTGCCAGATCGTCTTCCACTCGACGTCGATCTTCTCATCGAGCGCGATGCGTTCGCTCGCGAGCTTCGCATCGCGATACATCAGCGCGAGCTTTGCCGCGTCGAGGTGACGCTGATCGAGCGTCATCGTCGCCTGCCCGACGACGGCCGTCACGATGCCCGGCTCGGTCGTCACCTTGCCGACGGTGCACACGCCGCCGTGCCGGACGGCGATCTCGCGGATTGCTTGGTGCAGTCGCGATACGCCCGCAAGCGCATCGCGGCGATGCGACATTGGCGTCGATCCCGAGTGAGCCGCCTGCCCGGTGAATGTGATCTGATGCCGCTCGACGCCGAACGTGCCGAGCACCGCGCCCATCGGCACGCCCAAGCTTTCAAGCACGGGCCCCTGCTCGATGTGCAGTTCGAGGTAAGCGGCAGCGTTCGCGAGTTCATGTTTCGCTTCCAGCACGCGGTGCAGATCGATCCCACACTCGCGGGCGGCGTCGATCAGCTTGACGCCGTTGCGATCGGTGAGGTCGCGCACGTCGTCGGGCACGAGTGCGCCGGACGCCGCGCTCGACCCGAACAAGCTTCGGCCGAACCGAGCGCCTTCTTCGTCGCACCAGTCGACGAGTCGAATCGTCACCGGCGGCGTGCCCTGTGCCGCAAACCGCCGCAGCACCTCAACGCCCGCGAGCACGTTCAGACAACCGTCGAGCCAGCCGCCGTTCGGGACGGAATCGAAGTGGCCGCCGATGAGCAGCTCGCGCGGCGACTCGCCCTTCAACGTCGCCCACAAGTTGCCGGCCGGGTCGGTCTTCACGGCGACGCCGGGGACCTCCGCGAGCTTCGCGCGGAGGAACTCGCGAGCCTTCTTCCACGTGGCCGTGAAGGCGACGCGCTGCGCGCCGTGCTCATCGCCGGTGAGGTCGCGCAGCGCCTTCAGATCGGCGACGACGCGCGCGGGGTTGAGCGAAGACGATTCGGTGGTGGGCATGATGATTCGCCTTCAGGGTTGAGCGTCGAACCAGACCGGCGCGGTCCACGCGTAGTCGGTGCCGGCCGGGCTGGATTGGGTGATGCGCAGGTAGAAGTACCGCCCGGGCAAGTCCGTCGCAATCGAGCCGAGCAGCGGCTTGCGATCGGCGGGCGTGTTGCCGTGCGTCGTCCACGAGCCGATCGATTCCGCCAGTGCTTTGCCGACCCGGCCGGCGAACAGCTCCACCGTGTACTCGGCGTCGCGCTCGTCGGCGTCCACAATGCTGCACTCGATCGTGATCAGCTTCGCAGGTAGATCGCGCGAGACGCTGACGACATCTCCACACAGTCGGCCGTCGATGCGGGCGATGAATCGCAGGTCGCGATCCTCGCTCGCGTAGACGTGCCGAGCGCGCATCGCGTCGAGCAGGTCTTTCCGCGTGAGCGACTTCGCGACGATGCCCGTGCGCACGTCGGTGATCGTGCCCCACTGCTTCTTGTGGTTGTCCTGGTTGCCCGTCGGTGCGACGCGGAAGCCGGTCTTCAGGTAGAGGCGGTAGTGCTTCTCCATCATCTGCGGCGCGCGGCGCGGCCCGCCTTCGGGCGGCTCGCCGTTCAGCAGTTCGATGAGGTGCGTCGCGGGAACCATGTGGGCGAGCCAGCCGGCGTCGTCGCCGAAGTCGTCGCGGCCGTACTCGTTGGCATCGATCGTCTTGCCGGGTCGGCCCAGCGCGGGGTGATTGAGTTGCAGCACGGCGACGTTGCCATCGGAATCGCGGTGCTGGTCGAGCCATCGCAGTAGGCCGGCAAAGTCGCCGTTCGGCACGTCGTTCGGATCGATCACCTCGCCCACGTCGAACACGCTCACGTGGTTCCCCTTCGACATCGACGAGAACTCCTGCCCGGCCAGCGCGACAAACGATCCGTCCTGCGTGAATTCGTGCGACGCGGGGACGACCGCTTCCGCATCGGGACCCGCATACACCGCTCGGCGTCGCTCGATCGGCGCCTTCTCGCCGCCCATGAGGTGGTTGTGCTCGGTGAGCGCGAGGAAGTCGAGCTTCGCGACATCGCGGGCGTAGGCGTACGCCTCGCGCGGCGTCCCGGTTCCATCGCTGACGGCCGTGTGGCCGTGCAGGTTGCCGAGGTAGACGCGATACCCTTCGCGATCAGTTGGTTGACCCGCATCGACACGCTGCGTGGTCGGCTGCGTCGCGGGCGATCGTGCGTTGAACGACTGCATCGCGGGCCGGGCGCGCGATTGCTGATCGAACAGCGCGAACGACTCCCACATGCCCGGCTCGTACCACTCCGGGCTCCAGTAGTAGATGCCGGCGACACGCTCGTTCGCGCGCATCGCGCGGAGGAAGTCGCCGAGCCACGCAGCCTGTCCTGCTTCGCTGAGCGGATACCCGTCGATCGGCTTGTTCCAGTCGCCGAACTGGCCGCCGAAGTCGGTGCTGGTCGGGTGTGCGGTTTCGCAGATCAGGATCGGGCGATCGGGGATCGCCTTCGCGATCGACGCGAGTTGCGTTTCGAGGAACGCGATCGACCGCTTCGCCGCGTCGGGCTGCGACGTGGGGAAGTAGCTCAGGCCGAGATAGTCGACCGCCGCGCCGCCATCCATCATGAATTGCCAGAACGCCGTCGCGTAGGCGGGCTCGTCCCAGCGGGCCAAGTGCAGGATGAACTTCGCGTCGGGCTTCGCCTTGCGGACGCCCGACTGGGCCGCGCGGATCATCGGCAGCATCTGCGACCAGATCCGCGCCCGCATGTACTCCACGCTCACGCGTTTCGGCCATTCCTCTTCGAAGACGCCGCACAGGCCGAAATCGATCTCGTTGCCGATCTCGAACGTGTCGACGTTTACGCCGCGATCGATGAGGTGCTTCGTCACGCGCTCCGCGTACGCCTCGATCGCGCGGCATCGATCGTCGAGCGACAACGCCTTCCAGATCGCCGGCGCCGGCTGCTTCACCATGTCGGCCCAGTTTTCGCTGAGGAAGATGACGACGTATGGTTTCAGTCCGGCCCGCTGTGCTCGAAGCGCCGTGTCGGTCGCGTACGTGAGCCCGTTCATCCCCTCGTCGCTCGTCCACAGGCGAACGCGGATGCTGTCGCAACTCGCGTCGGCCAACAGCTTGAACGGATCAACCTCCGCGCCGTTCGCGTCGCGCCACGATCGGCCGCGCGATTGCATGTTGAGCGCGTAGTTCACGTCCACCCCCGTCGCGAACGGTCGTGTGGTCTGACCCGATGCGTTCATCGTCCACAGCGCGACGACGACCATGCACACGAACGTGCAGATGCTTCGCAAGCTCATCGCGCCGACGGTAGCGATGACCCGCGGGGGGTCGTCAAGGTACATCGTGGACGAACTTCGCATCACTTCCCCCTTCGCTCACTTCGTTCGCGGCTAAACCTTGGGATTTACTTCGAGCGCCAGACGGGGTCGTGTGCGCTCTCTTGTGTCGACGCGAACCAGCGCGTCATCACCGTTTTCCCCTGTGTGTAGAACATCACGCTTTCGGTGCCCTGGATGTGCAGGTCGCCGAAGAAGCTTTGGTTCCAGCCGGTGAACGGGAACCACGCCATCGGGGCGGGGACGCCGATGTTGATGCCGATCATGCCGGCGTTGAAGTGCTGTTTGAACTCCCGCGCGGCATACCCGCTCTGCGTGAAGATGCTCGCGCCGTTTCCGTACGGACAGTTGCGCCCGACCGCGAGCGCGCTCTCCAGATCGTTGCACCGCACGACCGACAACACGGGGCCGAAGATTTCGTCCTTCGCGACGCGCATCTCGGGCTTCACGTGATCGACGATGCTCGGCTTCAAGAAGAATCCCTCCTTCGGCGCATCCTTTCGTCCGTCGAGCGCCACCTTGGCGCCTTCGGTTTCGCCGATCGCGAGGTAGCTCGCGACGCGGTCGCGGTGCGGGCCGCTGATGAGCGGGCCCATGTCGACCGCGGTGCCAGCATCCGTCGGGCCGACCTTCATCTTGCCGGCCACATCCACCAGCTGGTTCACCAACTTGTCCGCGACGTTGCCCACTGGCAGCGCGACGCTTCCCGCCATGCAGCGTTCGCCCGCGCAGCCGAACGCGCTCGCCTGCAGCGCGGCGACGGCCTGATCCAGATCGGCATCGGGCATGATGATGAGGTGATTCTTCGCCCCGCCCGCGGCCTGCACGCGTTTGCCGTGCTTCGTGCCGGTCTCGTAGACGTACTTCGCGATACTGGTCGAGCCGACGAAGCTCACCGCGCGCACCTTCGGGTGCGTGAGCAGCACGTCGACCGCTTCCTTGTCGCCATGCACGATGTTGAACACGCCGGCCGGGCTGCCCGCTTCCGTCAGCAGTTCGCCGAGCAGGTTGCTGCTGAGCGGCACCTTCTCGCTGGGCTTCAGCACGAACGTGTTCCCGCACGCGATCGCGACGGGGAACATCCACATCGGCACCATCGCCGGGAAGTTGAACGGCGTGATGCCCGCACACACGCCCACCGGGTGACGCACCGTTTCCGCGTCGACGTTCCGCGCCAGGTTGGGCAGCGTCTGGCCCATCAACAGGCTCGGCGTGCCGCACGCGAACTCCACCACTTCGATGCCGCGCTGCACGCTCGCCCGCGCTTCGACGATCGTCTTGCCGTGCTCGCGCGTGACCTGTTGCGCGATCTTCTCGAAGTCGCGCAGCAGGAGCTCGCGGAACTTGAACAGCACCCGCGCCCGCTCCACAGCCGGCGTGGCGCTCCACTCGGGCAACGCCTTGGCGGCCGCCTCGATCGCGGCTTCCGTCTCGGCTGCGCTCGACAAGCCCACCTTCGCGATCACCTTCCCCGACGACGGATTGAACACGTCCGACGTCCGCCCCGACGCGCTCCCCACCCACTGCCCCGCCACCAGCGACTTCACCGAGACGATCGAACCGGGCGCAGCAGCGACAGCGGGTTGAGACATGATTGACCTTTCAGAGAGAAGACGGGCCACGAATCGCACGAATGGACACGAATCAGGACGCGTCGTTCGACGCAGTCGTCAATCGATTCGAAGACCGCTCAGGGAGCATACCCACGACGTTCCGTGCCGAACAGACGAACACCCCCGCAGCGGGAAAACGCGAAAGCCACGCTCCCGCAAAGCCCGGCATGCATATGCCGGGCTCTCAATGCTCGAACTGCCTACCGCACCTCAGTGCAAACGAACGCACTCCGGGCCCGGGGTATACACCCCGGGCTTTGCGGATGTCTTGGTGAGAAACGCCGCGAGGCAGTCGCATGATTCAGTGGACTCAACGCGACAAAACCACGCTTATCCGCGCTGCGCTTTCGTACACCCCCGGCCCAACCCCCGGCCGATCAACCCCTTCGGCCACTCTGTCGAATCGTTGGGGCGCGCACCCCACACACATGTTGCACGGCGTTGCATTTCCGCTCGCGCAAGCACGATCGCCGAGAGCGACCGCCGACCTCATTCCTCGCCGGGCCGGATGGCGTTGGGTTGTCAAATAGCGTGTGATGCGCGGCCGTGATCCAATCAGGGAGTACGCCGAGCCATCACGCATTGTGGGCGTGATGTCGGTGCGAAGGGAAGCGCATTTGCTCGACGAGCGACGGCCGAAGCGATGGCCCGGCCAGCAGTTCGGCCCATGCGACGAGCAATCGGATTTCTTCGACATTTGTAGGGTGCATCTCCGATGCACCGCCTTGCGAATTCGTCAGCGGCTTCGACACTTCAAAGACGGTGCATCGGAGATGCACCCTACGACACGCTCACGCCTTGGACGACCCACCGCCCATCCTCAACTACGCGCCACGCACGCCCACCTCGCGCACGTGGGGCATCTCGCGGCCGGTGTGGGCGCTCGTGGCGGCGTTCTGTGCGTTCGTCGAACCGGCCGGGTGGATGGCGACGGGCGGACGGATCAACGGAGGGCTCGATTGGCTCTTCATCTTGGTATTCGGCGTGGTCGGTTTAGTCGCTCTCATCAATGCGGTGCGGCCCGCGAGGTAGGTCGGTTCGCCGACGCCGGTTCAGATGGCGGTGCCGTGCACGTAAGGGACGCGATACGAATCGAAAGCGCATTCACCCCGGAGAGCAAATGCCTTCAGAACCATCGCTGCTGGACCAACTTGCCAACGACCTCGTTGAGAACCTGCACAACCGTCACCTCGTTGGATTGGCGCGAGGCATGACGGGCTGGTGGCCTGAAGAAGAATCGAACGCGCTGCGGAGAAAACTCCATGACGCCGGGCTTACCGAACAACAGCGTCGAGTCGTGTGGTCGATCTTGGCACAAGTTGTCGCGGATGCATTTCATGGCCTCGTGCATGAAGTCGATCAGGAACTGACCGCTGGCCGCGTGGTGATTGAGCTGCACGAAGGCGACAAGGCACAGCGGATCACAGAGTTACCCTGCATGGCCATGGCGTTCTCGTCTGACCAACTTCAGGCGCACGGCCTTAATCCTGCCGAGTTGTATGAGCAACATGCGCGAGAAGCTTCCGCGAAACGTGGCGAACGCTGACTCGAATTAAACATCCCCGGCCTTCTTCGCCCCTTCGCCCCATCGCGTTTCACTCCGCCCCCGCCGCACCGGAATCCGCTTTACGCGCGCCCCCCGCCGTCTACAATGTCCGCCACCGTCCGCCGTGCACCTCGCACGACACGCCTTCTGTTTCGCTCCTACCGAGAACTTCACTCCATGAGCACGCCCACGTCTCCCGGCATCGTCACGTCTACGTCGCCTTCCACCGCCGTCGCGAAGCACAAGCAGTATCTCTTCCCGGCCATCACGATGTACTACGCCGATCCGATCGAGATCGTGCGCGGCGACGGGCACTACGTGTGGGACCACACGGGCAACAAGTACCTCGATGCGTTCGGCGGCGTGCTCACCGTGTCGGTCGGGCATGCGAATCCGGTCGTCGTGAACGCCGTCGTGGAGCAGGTGAAGAAGTTCAGCCACTGCAGCACGCTGTACGCGAACGCGGAGCAATCGAACCTCGCTGAGAAGCTCGCGCACATCGCGCCGGGGAACCTGAAGAAGACGTTCTTCACCAGCAGCGGCACCGAAGCGAACGAGACCGCGATGAACGCCGCCCGCGCGGCGACGGGACGGATGGACATCATCACGCTGCGGCACAGCTACTCGGGGCGCAGCCTGCAGACGCTGGCCGGGTGTGGGCAGTCGAACTGGAAGAAGATTCCGCTGCCAGTCGCGGGGGTGAAGCACGCGCACGCGCCGTACTGCTATCGCTGTCCGTTCAAGGCGACCCCGGACACGTGCAACCTGGAGTGCGCGAACGACATCGAAGAGCTGATCCTGACCGAGACGGGCGGCGAGATCGCGGCGTTCATGGCCGAGACGGTGATCGGCAGCGGCGGGTTCATCGTGCCGCCGAAGGACTACTTCAAGCGCGCCACCGAGATCGCGAAGAAGTACGGCGGGCTGTTCATCTGCGACGAGGTGCAGGCCGCCTGGGGCCGGACGGGCGAGCACTGGTTCGGCATCCAGCACTGGGGCGTGAACCCGGACATCATGGTGAGCGCGAAAGGCATGGGCAACGGCGCCCCCGTCGCGATGACGATGGCCACGCCCGAGGTGGCAGACAAGTTCCCCGGCGTCACGTTCGCCACCTACGGCGGCAACCCGGTGAGCATGGCCGCCACGCGCGCGACGATCGAAGTCATTGAAAAGGACAACCTGCTGCAGAACTGCAAGACCACCGGCGCGTATCTGGGCGAGCGCTTCAAGCAGCTGCAGGCGAAGTACGACATCGTCGGCGACGCCAGAGGCATCGGCCTGATGCAGGCGATCGAGCTCGTGACGGACAAGAAGAGCAAAACGCCCAACGCGAAGGCCGTCGCGACGGTGTTCGAGGAGACGAAACGCCGCGGCGTCCTCATCGGCAAGGGCGGCGTCTACGGCAACGTCATCCGCACCGGCCTGATGCTGAACGCGGGGAAGACGCAGGTGGACGAAATGGTCGACGCGATCGACGCGGGGCTGGCTCTTGCCTCGAAATGAAGACCAAGACACGAATCGAAGACCAGAACACGAATCTGACGAATCAGGCTAATCTTCACGAATCATTACAGAAGGGAGCTGGCGTATGGCCGAGTTACTGTTGAAAGAAGAAGTATATCGCGTGGTGGGCGCTTCGATGGAAGTTTACAATCAACTTCGCGCTGGCTTCTCGGAGAGCGTGTATCAAGAAGCGATGGAGTGGGAGTTGACGGATCGCTCCATTCCGTTTGCTCGACAGGTTCCCCTGCGCATCAAGTACAAAGAGCGAGTCCTGGAGAAGCGATTCATCGCCGACCTCATCTGCTTCGACAGCGTGCTCGTCGAGATCAAAGCCATCTCTCAACTCACCGACGCCGACGAAGGCCAAGTACTCAACTATCTGCGAGCCACCGGCCTTCGCGTAGGCGTCCTCATCAACTTCGGCGATTTCGGCCGGCTAGACTGGCATCGCATCGTCAGTTGACTCTTCATCTTCTTCGTGAAGATTCGTGCCTTATTCGTTCCATTCGTGTTCTGGTCTTCGCATTAGAAACCCATGACCACCCTCATCAAGTCCGGCCGGATCATCACCGCTACTGACGACTACGTCGCCGACGTCTTCATCGACGGCGAGACGGTCACGCTCATCGGCAAAGACCTCAAGGTGCAGGCCGACAAGGTGATCGACGCCGCCGGGCTGCTCGTCATCCCTGGCGCGATCGATCCGCACGTGCACATGGAGTTGCCGTTCGGCGGGACCGTTTCGTCCGACTCGTTCGAGACCGGCACCCGCGCTGCCGCGCACGGCGGGACGACCACGATCATCGACTTCGCCATCCAGTACCACGGCAAGACGTTTCGCCAGACCATCGACGACTGGCACGCGAAGGCGGCCGGCAATTGTGCGATCGATTACAGCTATCACCTCGCCGTGACGGAGTTCGAGCCGCGGCACCTGAAGGAGTTCAAGCAGGTCGTCGACGAGGGGATCACCACGTTTAAGATCTTCCTCGCCTATCCCGGCGTGTTCATGATCGACGACCAGACCATGACCCGCGTCATGCAGGCGGCCGGCGATGCGGGCGGGATGACGCTCGTCCATGCCGAGAACGGCGTTGCCATCCAGCAGCGGATCGAGCAGCTCGTCGCCGAGGGGAAGCTCGCGCCGAAGTACCACGCCCAGAGCCGCCCGCCCATCATGCAGGCCGACGGCGTCGCCCGCGCGTGCAAGGTGGCCGCCTTCGCGAAGAGCCCCGTCTTCATCGTGCACGTCTCGTGCGAGGCCGCCATGATCGAACTCATGCGCTCGCGCGACGAGGGCCACGCCAGCTACGGCGAGACCTGCACGCAATACCTCTTCCTCGACGAGAGCTACTACGACCTCCCCAACTTCGAAGGCGCGAAATATGTATTCACCCCGCCACTCGTCGGCAAGGAAAATATAGAGCCACTATGGAAAGGCCTGAAGCTCGGCTACCTGCAGGAGGTCAGCACCGACCACTGCCCCTTCAACTTCAACGGCCAAAAGGAACTCGGCCGCGACAGCTTCACCAAGATCCCCAACGGCGGCCCCGGCGTGGAGGACCGCCTCTCCCTCGTCTACGACGGCTGCCTGAAACGCGGCTTCACGCTCAACCAGTGGGTCAACCTCACAAGCACCGCGAGCGCCAAACTCTTCGGCATGTTCCCGAAGAAAGGCACGATCGCCGTCGGCTCCGACGCCGACATCGTCCTCTTCGATCCGAACGTGAAGCGCACCATTAGCGCGAAGACACACCACATGAACTGCGACTACAGCCTCTTCGAAGGCATGCAGATCCAGGGCGAGCCTGTGACGGTGCTGAGCCGCGGGAAGGTAGTCGTGGAGAAGGGCAAGTACACCGGCACGAAGAGCGACGGAAAGTTCCTGAAGCGCGGGCCGGTGGTGGCGGTGTGAAGATGCGGGCGGGACACGAATGGGCACGACTGCTGTAGACACACCCTGCAGTTGGCGAGTGCCTGCACGGTTTGTTTGCGTTGCGCGGCGAGGATAAGCTTTGAGTGTCGGCCTTTACACGCGAACTGAAGGGTGGCGACCTCATGATCCGAACGCTGACCTCTCCCGGCCTGATCGCGACGCTTGTCCTGACCACGGTTGCGGCAGGTACCACACGTGCCAGGCCAATCGCAGAAGCAGACATCGAACTCGCACGCGCGGCCGTCGGGTCGCAGCTGTTGCTGCTCAACCGAGTTGACGTTGTCTTCAATTCAGAGTTGCCCGACGGCATGCACGAGGCACGCTACGTGCGCGATGGGGATCGGCAGTATGTGGCACACATTGTGGTCGGCGCGGGTGTAGTTGGCATGCCTGTGGAAGCGGCGTGGGACGGTGCGGCCGGTGCGCAGCGAGTAGGTGCCGGGATCCTTTTCCAGATCGACAACAAGGCTCGTCTAGTCCGGCCGATCGGAACGCTGCACGAGGAGTTGCTGACCGTCCCTTCGATTGGTTTGGGGTTGGCGACACCCGGGGACGGAGACGGGAACTGGGTGCTCTCTTCTGACGAGAGTGGCCGCCTCACTGCGGACGAAATCGAACTTGTCTTCTTGAATGGCAGGGACCGTGCACGGGTGAAGTTTGATCGGCGCCACGAATATCTTCCCGTCTCCATCGAAACTTTCGACAGAAACAAGGCAGTGAAGAGCAAGCTGACCGTCGGCCGCTTTATCACAGGAAAGGTGGGCGACTCCACTTGGATTTATCCCGCGCTGATATCAATCGAGGTGCCCGCGGTGCGGCCTCCAGCGACGTACCGATTAAGCGTCAAACGCGACATGGTCCGCTATGCATTCAAGCAGCCAGATGCGCAGTTTCAGCTTGAGCCCTTTCCAAACGAGTCCGTGCTCCGAGGCTCGCGCAACGTTCGCGAGCCGATCGACAAGAATTGGAAGCCAGACCCTGCAGAACTGCACTTCCCTTGGTCGGCGTGGTTTGCACATCGCATTGAGCAGGCGGATGGTGTCGCCGACCCCGATTCGCTCCTGATGCGGCACGGCGCGAGCTGGCCAGACGAGGGTTCAACCGACGCGTCGTCGTCCACGCCGAAGCCGGGCGGCCCCGACTCTGCACGCCCGACGCGCGATTGATGCACCCGGGCGTGGGTGGCACAAGTTTGCATTCATGGCGGGTGACGGGTGGCACAGCTATGTACCCATAGCTGTGTGTGCAGCCCGACTTGCCGGGTGCCACGACTTGTACGCAAGTCGTGGAACGCAGTGATCGCCGCAACGGGTCAATCAACGCAAATCGCAGTGCCCTCGCCTTCCACGACTTGAGTACAAGTCGTGGCGCCCGTGATCTTGCCCGTCTGTGTTCTCCGCGCTCGCCATGGTCAACCCATCCCGGGCGTTGTCCGCTGCGCTCACCGCTTCATGTTCCGCGCCACCGCCAGTCGTGCCTGTACGGCGAGTTCGTCGCAGCGGTTGTTGAGCGGGTCGTCGGCGTGGCCGCGCACCCATTCCCACTTCACCTGATGCCCGTTCACGAGGTCGATCAGCGTGCGCCAGAGGTCCTGGTTCTTCACGGGCTGGCGGCTGGCGGTCTTCCAGCCCTTCTTGATCCAGCCGTCGATCCACTTCTGCGTGAAGGCGTTCTTCACGTATTCGCTGTCGGTGAAGATGGTGACGTCGCACTTCTCCTTCAGGGCGCGCAGCGCCTCGATGACGGCGGTGAGTTCCATGCGGTTGTTGGTGCTCTCGGAGTCGCCGCCGCTGATCTCGCGCTCGTGGCCGTCGTGAATGAGGATCGCGGCCCAACCGCCCACGCCGGGGTTGGGGTCGCACGCGCCGTCGGTGTAAATCGTGACTTGCTTCATGGGGGTCGTACCTGGAACAACGTAAGGTGGGCGGTGAGTCTGCCAACGGCTGCGACAGATTCAAGGGGTGCGTCAAACCACGGGAGCCAGCTGATCCGCCAGCGCGCGGACGCGGTCGATGCTCACCTCGTCGAACGGCCGACTGCTGAAGTCGATCAGCAGTGACGTTCCATGACGCAACAATGACAGGTCCGGAGGCAACAGTGCTCGCCCGGAGCCCTCGGCGATCTTCGTGCAGGCGACGAGGTCGTCGCCGACGATGGTGAACCGCGCCCCGGCCGGCTGCCACGGGCTGGGCAATAGTTTGTACGCATCCAGAAGCGATCGGTTCGCGCCGGTGGGCCGTAATCCGACGGGATTACTTTTCTTCGCAACCGTGCGGACGAGGACGTTCCACTCCTCGCGTGATGCGTCGTCGGAGCGAAGGCGCAGGACTTGTGTGTTGGCATCGCGAAAGCCGATGACAACCTTGAGCCGCGTCTCCGGCAGTTCGCGGAGCGGGCCGGGCATGGCGTCGATCGCCGGGTGGACCTCGTCCATCTGCGTCCGGTTCGCGTACTCGCGCAAGACGACGTCCGACCGCCGCTTCGTGTCGCGATGGACGTGCACCCACCAGATCGTCAGGCTCGACCCGAAGATCAGCACGAGCGAAATGAAGATGAGCCACTCGGCCAGCACGCGCGGCCGCATGATACGCGATCGCAGGTCGCTCGCGCAGGCTCTGCCGCGTCACTTCGCGTCGGAAGTAACCGGGAAGGGCTTGCCCTTGCTGGGGATCGCCTTCGCCATCGCCTTGGCGGCGTCGCTCACCCACGCTCGGCCGTGGAAGGCGACGTCGGCGAACTCGTTCGTGAGCCGCTGGTCGAACTCGCCGCCGGTGCCGGGGATGACCGTGTCGAGCAGGTACGCGTCCGGCGCGAGCGTGAGGCCCGCCTTCTGCTCGGCGTGTTGCACCGGCATGCCGTCGGCGCCGACGGTGAACTTCCACGTGCGGACGGGCTCGCGATCGATGATCCACGTCAGCTCCCACTCGCCGGGGTGGTCTTTCAGGTTGACGTGGTTCATCCGCGGGCCGGAGCCTTTGTGGTCGCCCCAGATGAGCGGGAGCTTAAAGCTGCGCCGCTTGAAGAGGATCATGTCCTTGTGCGCGGTACCGGTCTTGAACTGCGGCGCGTTGCGATCGGTGAGCGTGGCGGCGACGGTGCTGAGTTCTTCGCCGAAGCCGATCTCGTCTTGGATGACGCCGTTCTGGTTGGGCGAGTCGATGACTTTGCCGTCCACCTTGATCTTGAGTCGGCCGAGCTTCGGGCCGGACGCGTCGAGGGACGGGCTGTAGCTCATGACGAGTTCGACGTTCTTCTCTTCCATCCAGCCGACGCCCGAGTGCAGCGTATAGCCAGTCACGCCTTCGCGCTTCAGGTACAGGATCGCGACGGCCGACTCCGGGTGGCGATTGACGAAGAACTCGTCCGGCCCCGCTTCGGGATCCGTCACGCTGCCGCGGACGGTGGTCACCTTCCGCACGTCGAGCTTGAACGTGCGGGCGAGGTGCTGTTCGTCGGTCTTGCCGTCGATGTAGTACAGCTCGGCGTCGAACGTGCCGTCCTGCGTGAGCTTCACGGGCTTCCACCAGTCGATGACGACCATCTGCTTCGGGATGTTCGGCGTCTCGCCCGGGCCGGGACGCATGAAGCCGTCGATCGTCATCTTGTGCAGTTCCTGGCCGTCCTTCTTCACCACGAGCTTGAACCCGCTGCGAGGCGGGATGTCGCCGAGCAGGCGAAACGAGCACGTCGGATACCAGTAGCCGACCGGCTTGCTGTCGACCGTGTCCGACTTGGTCGTCGCTTCGAAGTACGTGAACCCTTCGTCGAGCGTGATGCCCGCGGGCAGATCGGCCCGGGCGGAGAACGGAGCGCAGACGATCAACGCCAGCGCGACGATGCAGGATCGGAACCAGTTCACGGAAACTCCTCCTCGCTGAGACATGAGCCGGACGAACGCCGGCGGCGGGGAGACGTTATCAATTCCTGCCCGAGGCAAGCAACCGAAATCCGAAGAATGCCTTGCGACGCCCGATATCCCGCAGCCCTTCATTTCCGCGCGTCGCCGGGTCGATCACGCCTGAGCCGCATGACCGACCGCTACGCGACGATCGTCGAGACGCTGAAGCACCGTTACGGCGTGCGGGTGCACCGCTGGCGGCCGACGATGAGCGGCTGCGCCTGGACGGCCGACTACGCCGATGGGTCGCACGTGCGGTGGATCGAATCGCCCTACCCGCGGTCGCCGGTGAGCCTGGCGATCTTTCTGCACGAGGTGGGGCATCATGCGATCGGGTTCTCGCCGCGCGAGGAGCGGATCGACGAAGAGCTGCGGGCCTGGGAATGGGCGATGCGCACGATGGCCGAGTTCGGCGTGACCGTGGACGAGCGCGTGCGAAGCCGCTTCGAGCGGTCGATGCGGTACGAGACGTCGAAGGTGCTGCGGCGCCGCGCGGCGTGAGCAATGGAGACGCATTCGTTTGCGTAGCCGCGAGCTTGCTCGCGCCTGATTCCCACGCGCGAGCAAGCTCGCGGCTACACGGGCGCGATCACACGCGATTGTTTCGCGTCACGCGCGTCGCGCTCACCGCAGCTTCGTATCGCTGTTGCTGATGCCGCGCAGCGCCAGCTTCAGCGCGTCGACGTTCGTCGCGAGGCGTTCGGCCTCCTTCACGTCGATCACCTGCTTCTGGAACAGCTCGGTCAGGTGCTGGTCGAAGCTCTGGCTGCCGGACTCGCGGTTGCCGACCATGCCCTTCAGCTTGTCGAACTCGCCGTCGAGGATGTACTTCTTCGTGAGCGGCGTGTTGAAGAGCATCTCGATGACCGGCACGCGGCCCTTCCCCTCGCGGCGCTTCGCGAGGCGCTGACAGATGATCGCGTTCAGGTTCAACGCCAGCTGCTGCTGCTGCAGTTCCTTCGTCGCAGGGTCGAACAGCGACACGATGCGCTGCACCGCCATGCTGGCGTTGGTGGCGTGGATGGTGGTGAAGACCAAGTGGCCCGTGTCGGCCGCCTTCAGGGCGGTGCCGAGGCTGAACGGGTCGCGGATTTCGCCGATCAGGAGCGTGTCGGGGTCCTGGCGCATCGCGGCGCGCAGCGCGTGCTCGTAGCTCTCGGTGTCGGTGCCGACCTCGACCTGGCTGATGAGGCTCTTCGAGTTCTCGTGCTGGAACTCGATCGGGTCCTCAATCGTGAGGATTCGCTCGGACCGCGACCGGTTGATCTTGCCAATGATGGCGGCCAGCGTGGTGGTCTTGCCCGAGCCGGTCGTGCCGCAGACGACGACGATGCCGCGGTTGAAATCGGCAAGGCCTTCCACCTGCGGGGGCAGGTTCAGATCCGCGAAGTTCGGGATCTTCGTGATAATGCGGCGCATGACGATCGCGTAGCGCCCGCGGCTGTGGAAGATGCTCGTGCGGAAGCGGGCCTGCACGGCCGGGTCGGCGTGGGCGACGTCGACCGAGCCTTTGTGCTCGAGGATGTCCCACTGCTCCTGCGTCTTGCACATTTCCTTCACCATCGCCGTCATCTCTTCGTCGGTGGGCGGCGGGCAATCGAGGAACCGCGCCCGGCCGTCCACGCGGATCATCGGCACGCTGCCGGCCTGCAGGTGGAGGTCGGAGCCGTTCACCTTCACGACCGTCTTCAGGAAGTCGCGCAGGCTCAGACGCTTCTCGTCGACGTGGATGCTCTCGCCCGCCGCGGCGGCTTCGGCAACGGCGGCTGCGTTCTCGCGGATGTCGTCGGCGGGACTGGTGGCGGTGCTCATGTTGTGAATCCTCGGGGTGTGCTTTGGTATCAGCGTGTGCGGGCGCGCGAATCAGCGGTCGGTCGAGCACTGCATTATTCGCAGCGTCCGGCCTGTGAGCAATACCGAATTGATCGCGATCCTTGACGCTTCGGGATGGCGACGCGCCAGCGTTAGTCGACCAATGCCCGGCTGTCGCCGCCGGAACGGCATGTGACGCCGCGCGGGCCGGACGGTAGCATCGCCGCCCGTGCCCCAGATCCTCCAGAGCGACCCGCTCGCGGCCGTGCTGCTGCTGATCGCGCTCGCCCTCTACTACTTCGTCGGCCGCGTCGCGGTGTCGGTCGTTCCCGCTCGGTGGGACCGGGCGATCGTGCGGGCGATCATCTTCGCGTTCCCGGTGCTGGCGACGTCGATCGGAGCCCTCATCGCACGCCGGCCCGCACTGGCAGCACAGTTGCCGATCGCGGCGAGCGTGCTCGCGCTCACCGTCGGACTTGGCTCGTTGCTGCTGTTTCGTCCGTCCCGCCGGGCCGACCCGAGCGTGGATCGGCCGAACCGCTCATGGGCGCTCGTGTTGCCCGCGATCGGCATGGTGGCGATCGCCGGCGCGGTGGGCGAAGTGGACGGCGTGACGGCCGGCGCGCTGGCCATGTTCGGAGCGATCGCCATCGCAGGGTGGCGCAGCGATCGCGTAGATGCCGACGAGATCGACGACGCCGACGTCCCCTACGACGCCAACACCAGCGAGGCCGACATCGCCAAACTCCGCGCACAGCGGCTCGGTGCCCCGCCGCTGCTCGCGCCGCTGGCCGCGCTGATCGTCATCGCCGCCGCATGCGGCTTGACCGCACTGGGCGGCATCGAACGCCTCGGCGTGGGCGTCTCGCTCCGCGCAATTGCGCCGTCGCTCTTCGCCCTCTCAATCGTCATGCCGATGGTGATCGACGCGATGGAGCACGGCGTGCGCCAACGCCCGCGCAAGTCGTGGCGGGCCGGCGTGTCGGCGGTGGCGCTCTTTGCGCTCGTGAATCTCACGTTCGTCTTGCCGGCCGTCGCGATGACGCACGAGCACGTTTTGCCGAACCTCGTTCAGAAGTACGCCGCGCCGGAGGAATCCGCGAAGCAAAACTTCACCCGCTTCGACAACGAACCGGGCGACTCCGCCGCGCCGACGACCGGACCGACGACCGCTCCCACCACGGGCCCGGCCACGGCACCCTCGACCACGCAATCCGCACCGGCCGAGCGAACATTTCGCGACGAAGCCTCGCTCAATGTGCCCGATCCCAACCTGCAGATCCCTCAAAGCGTCTGGCGGGCCGACATCCTCGCGCTCGCGGCGTCGGCGCTGCTGCTCGTGCCGCTCGCGGCAGGCCTGTTCCGGCCCGGGTGGCTCGAAGCGCTCGCGCTGCTCATGTTGTACATGCTCTACCTGCTCCTGAGCACGTGGTTCGCGATCCAGCTTTGAACGAGTCAGAGGACGAGGAGGCGTGTCGGCGATGTTCTTTCTCCGCTGGATCTTTTCGTACGTCATCCGCTTCGGACTCGCTGCCTTTGCGATCCTCGCTGGCTACCACCTGACGCGCCGATTCGGCCCGGGCACCGCGATGGCGGTCGCCGCCGGCGCTTCGCTCCTCGCGAGCCTGCTGGCGATGCTGCTCCTCCGCTTCTCCCCGCTCGGGCGCGTGAACATCCTCAACCGCATCGCCGGCTACCTCATGCCGTGGGGCGCGAAGTTCGGCCGCGGGGCCCTCTGGCAGTTTGCGCTCGGCAGCGGGACGATCTGGGTGCTGCTCGCACTCATCGGCGTGATGCTGGCGCTCGCCCCCGCGGGGACGCCGACTGCGGCGCTGATCGCGCTCGGCATCGGCTGGCTGATCGACGGAATCGCCGCGGCATTCATCGCCGGCGCGATCGTGCAACGCCGCGAATCGCTCCTCTCGAACGCCAACCGCTCGATGCTCGTCATCCTCGGCGTCGTGCTCGGCGTCATCGGCTACAGCGCCGCCAACCTCTACTGGGGCTGGCCCGTGCTGGCGGCGGTTATCGCGATCGCGCCGTTCGTGATCCTCGGAACGCCCTACCTGATCTTCATCGGGATCATCGTCGCACAGGGGAAGAACTTCCGCTGGCACTGACTGCAATCAGCACGTCCCCACGAGCAGGAGAAACCGATGGCTTTCAACCTCGACCTCGTCCGGCAGGCCGCCATCAGCCAGTTCGACGGCGCGATGGAGATGCTCGTCATCTGCATCAAGAAGTGCCCCGACGACGCGTGGATGGATCCGATCGTGAAGTCGCCTTACGCGCACGTGGCGCAACACTCGCTGGCGTACGCCGACCTGTACTGCGCCCGCGACCCGAAATCGTGGGAGCCCGACGAGCGGTACTTCCCGCACGGGAAGAACTGCCTCTGGGACGGCTCGCCGACGCCGACGCTGTCGAAACGCGACACGCTGCAACTCGCGAAGCTGGTGACGACCCATTTCCACGCCGCCGTCGCCGCCGAGACGGCCGACACGCTCGCGGGGCCGTCCGGGTTCAGGTGGGCGCCGATGTCGCGCCTAGAATTGCACTTCTACAACGCCCGGCACGTGCAGCACCACGTCGGCGCGATGGGCGCGTTCCTCCGCCTGCGCGGCCTGAAGCCGGGCTGGCGCATGTGCGGCACGCGGTGAATTGCGCGCGAACCCTCGGCGTTGCCGCGTCGTATCAACCGTGCGTGGACCCGACTTTCGTCCTCCTCAATCGCCTGGAAGCGTGCCTGTGGATCGGCATGGCGGTTGCGATTTCTCTTTCGCTGAGCGTTCGGCATCGCTGGACTGCCTTCAGACTGATCGGCGTCGTCACGCTGCTCGTCTTCGGCGCGAGCGACCTCGTCGAGGCGACCACCGGCGCCTGGTGGCGGCCGTGGTGGCTGTTCGCGTGGAAGACCACGTGCGTGCTCTCGTTCGCGGGGTGGTTGTGGGACGAGCGGTGCCGCAGACGGCGCATCGGGGCGACCGCCTGACGGTTCGCAGCGCGACGGGCTCGCCGAATACGAGTGGAGGGCGGCAGTCCCCTGCCGCCGGTCCGCCGCGGCGGACATCGGCGCCAGCCGATCCATGCGGATACGCGGCGTGAGGCGCTTTCGACCGCAGTCGGACTTCCCCGGCGGCAGAGGACTGCCGCCCTCCAGCGCGCGGTTCGCTCCGGCGTGGTTCGCCCCGTCGTGAAGTCATCTCCGAGCGGCCGAATGTCGCCTTGTGCGAAGCGCTTCCATCGGCGTATCATCTGGGCACGTATGCGTTCTCGCGGACCGTCCGCGCGGACGACGGACGGCGGCCGTTCGCGGATGGGCTGGTCGTCTGGATGTCGTGAAGGGCTCGTTCGTCTAAACGCCTTTCAGATCGATGCTTGCATCGGCCAGAGGCACGCGACGGGCGGGCATATCCGCTGGGTCAACACTCTCGCGATCGACTCGGCTCGGCCATGCTTGGCGAACCGATTCGGTCCCGGCCCGCGTTCAGGCCTCCGGCCCGTTCGTGGGACTCTTATGACTGCTGACGTGTTCTCAGGATTCTGCGCCGCCGGCGCGTGCTGGATGAGCCTGATCGCGTTCCTCGCGATCGGGTTCGTGCTGCTGCGCGGGTGGCTGCGGGTGACGCACGCGACGTCGATCGGAGATTCGCTCCGACTCGCCGTGCGGGCGATCGCCGCGCAGGTCGTGTCCGTGTGGGACATGGCTGCGCCGTCGTCGCGCGAAGTGCCGGCCGTCCAGCGTTGGCTGGGCCGGACCTCCGCGCGCCGATCCGATCCGGCTCCGGGCGACGATCTGCCGATCGAAACCGGGCCGGGCTGCGCGCAGACACCCAAGTCAGCAGGTTGACGCCGTCTGATCCCCCTCCCCTCGAGGGAGGGGCTAGGGGAGGGGTACGCGGACTGAGCGACCCGACGATCGAACGTCGATCGGCTCAGTCTGCGTACCCCCCACCTAACCTCCCCCGCAAGCGGGGGAGGGATCAATACGCAGACCCAGCCCCGCCTTCCCTCATCCCAACCTGAATCGCATCCGCGCTACTCGTCTTGATGAAGGCGAGCGAGGCTTCGACCACCCTTTCGTCGTCGCCGAAGCTCGGACACACCATGGAATACCTCATCGGAGGCGTCGGCGGATTGCTCGTCGGGGCGCTCGCGCTGTACGCGCTACTGAAGGTGACGGCCAACAACATCGTCGCCCACGCGAAGGACCACGCGAAGCAGATCGCCGAGGTCGCCCAGCGCGACGCCGAGTCCCGCGCCAAGGAAACCGAACTGAAGGCCAAGCAGGAACAGCTCGCCGCCCGCGAGAAGGCCGAGAAGGAATTCGAGGGCCAACGCCGCAAGCTCGCCGAACTCGAGACGCGTCTGGAGAAGCGCGAGGACGTCGTCGACCGCAAGACCGACACGCTCGCCCAGAAGGAGCGCTCGCTCGAGCAGCGCGAGGTCAACTTCACGAATCGCGAGAAGCAACTCGCCGCCAAGGAAGAGGACCTGAAGCAGACGCTGGAAGAGCAGAAGCAGCGCCTGATGAACATCGCCGGCATGAACGCCGAGCAGGCGAAACAGCTGCTCCTGAAGATCATCGAAGACGACTGCCGCAGCGAGGCCGGCGAGATCATCAAGCGGTACACCGAACAAGCCCAGGAAGAGGGCAAGGACAAGGCCCGCGCGATCATCCTCACCGCCATCCAGCGTTACGCGGCCGACCAGACGAGCGACCACACCGTCAGCAGCGTGACGATCCCCGATGATGCCATGAAGGGCCGCGTGATCGGCCGCGAGGGTCGCAACATCCGCAGCTTCGAGAAGAGCACCGGCGTCGACGTCATCATCGACGACACGCCGGGCGTGGTGGTCGTCTCGTGCTTCGATCCGGTGCGCCGCGAGGTCGCGCGGTTGAGTTTGGAACGCCTCGTCCAGGACGGCCGAATCCACCCCGCGCGGATCGAGGAAGTCGTCACCGCCACCACGAAGGAGATCGACGAGCAGCTCATCAAGATCGGCAAGGAGACCGCGCAGAACGCGCAATTCATCAACCTGCCCAAGGCGATCTTCCCCATGCTCGGCCGACTCAGCTACCGCACCAGCTACGGCCAGAACGTGCTCAAGCACAGCCTTGAGGTCGCCTACCTCAGCCAGGTGATGGCGGACGAGCTCGGGCTGGATGGCAACATCGCCCGCCGGGCGGGATTGCTGCACGACATCGGCAAAGCGATGGACCACGACCAGGAGGGCGGCCACCCGCAGATCGGCTTCGAGTTCCTGAAAAAGCTCGGCGAGAGCGAGGCCGTGCTGAACGCCTGCCTCGGCCACCACGGCGACGTCCCCGCCAGCACGCCCTACACGCCGATCATCATGGCCGCCGACGCGATCAGCGGCTCGCGCCCCGGCGCGCGGCGCGAAAGCGTCGAGAAGTACGTGAAGCGCCTGCGTGATCTAGAAGAAGTCGCCAACGGCTTCGACGGCGTCCGCCAGAGCTACGCGATTCAAGCCGGCCGCGAGGTGCGCGTGATCGTCGATGCCAGAATGATCGACGACAAGGCCAGCGCGAAGCTCGCCCGCGACATCTCGAAGAAGATCGAAAGCGACCTCACCTACCCCGGCGAGATCAAGGTGACGGTGCTGAGAGAGGTGCGCAGCGTGGAGTACGCGAGATAGTTTCGTGGCACGGACTTCCAGCCCGTGGAGTCGCGCAGCGACCTTCGCCGCAGGCGAAACAGCCCGAGCGAAGCGACCGCGACTGAGCAATGAGTGCCTGGTCGCGGTTGCTACTCTCCACGATGGACCTCGACAGCGAAGAACAGAGGAGGATAAGGCATGAAGCGCAGCGACTCGTCTGCCCTGCTTGACCCCCACCTCGCCCCCACGCCGATACTCGACTTCCAAAGCGAGCCGGTGCAACGCGTGCGGCGGCAGTTCGCTCGGGCCGATTCAGATTTGGACTTCGTCCGCACCGCCCACCTGTTCGTCCGCGATCACGTCCGGCCGGTCTACACCGTCGACGAACTGCAACCGGCTTCCGTGACGCTGACCAAAGCAGCCGGTTCCTGCAGCCAGCGGTTCGCGTGCGTGGAGGCGCTCGCGCGCTCGGCCGGCATCCCGACGCGCGTTCGCGGCTACTGGATCGCCGGTGAGTTCTGGGCGCCGCGGTTCCGCTGGACGCGTCGGTTCATCCCGTCGCGCATCCTGCTCGCTTGGCCGCAGTTCAACATCGCTGGCGAGTGGATCGGCATCGAATCGATTTTCGGCTCTCTCGAATCGCTCGCCACGGCGACGCCGCAGGGATTCACCAACTCAGGAGAGTCGCTCTTCGACGCGGTGAGTCATCGCGCCATCGACTTCCACGGCCGCACGTCGCACTGCACGGGCGCGACGTGCGACCTCTCGCGATTCGCCGTCGGTGATGCCGGCACGTTCGCGTCGCGCGACGAGCTGTTCGCGGCGCAACCGCTCCTCCAACGCACGCTTCGCGGCCGGGCGTTCGAACTGATCTACGGCGGCCGAAAGAGCGTGTAGCCGCAACGCTCGACCGCGCAGCCGTTTTGAAACGGCCGCGCGTGACGGCTTTTCTTTGTCGCACGACGCGGCGAGCCGCTACCGTCTGGGGAGATGCCGTCGAACGCGCAACCAATCTCGACCCCGAACGACACGACGCGGCCGCCGCGACGCGAGCGGGCGCGTTCGATGTGGACCGGCCTCGTCGTGCTGGTCGGCGTGGCTCCGTCGGTCGTGTTGCTGTTCGCGCCGGACCTGCCTCGATGGGGCGTCATGTGGCTGATCGCGTTCGCGATCTACGCGGGCTGCAAATGGATCACGTGGTGCGACGCGGCGGCAAAGCGGCCGCTCGGCGGTCGCGACATCGGCTATCTGTTCGGCTGGCCGGGCATGGACGCGCGAGCGTTCCTGGCGCGGAGCCAGCACGTGCGACGGCCGACGGCAATCGAGTGGCTGTTCGCCGTTGCGAAGCTTCTGACGGGCGTCGTTCTTCTGTACGTCGTCGCGCGGCGCGTGCCGTCGCAGCACGAGTACTTGATTGGCTTCGTCGGCATGGCCGGCGTGCTGTTCGTCCTGCACTTCGGCCTATTTCACATCCTGTCGTGCGCGTGGCGCACGGCCGGCGTGAACGCGCAGCCGCTCATGAACTGGCCCATCTCGTCGACAAGCGTGAGCGAACTCTGGGGGCGTCGCTGGAACATGGCGTTCCGCGACGTGATGCATCGTTTCCTCTTCCGGCCGCTGCTTCCCCGCCTCGGCGCGACGCGTGCACTGCTCGCAGGCTTCGCCGCGAGCGGGCTCGTGCATGACCTGGTGATGAGCCCGCCCGCATCCGGCGGCTACGGCGGGCCGACGCTCTACTTCGTCCTGCAAGCCGTCGCGATCTTGTTCGAGCGCGGCCGCACGGGCCGATCGCTCGGCATCTCGGCCGGCTGGCGCGGACGTGCGTTCGCTATCGCGGTGCTGCTCATCCCGTTGCCCCTGCTGTTCCATCGGCCCTTCGCCGTCCGCATCATCGTGCCCTTCCTCCGCGCGATCGGAGCCCTCTGATGCCAGCCTCGCTTGCCGACCTCATCTTCCTCGCGGGCATCGCCCACTTCGGCATCCTGATCGCGAGCGCGATCGTCCCGTTTCGACTCGATTGGCGCACCGAACTGGCGAGCCTGTCCAAGCTGCACCGCCAGATGTACTGGGTGTACGGCGGCTATGTGGTGCTGTCGATCATCGCCTTCGGCGTGATCAGTTTCGTCAACTCGGCCGAGCTCGCGTCGGGCAGCCGCCTCGGCCGCTGCTTCTGCGGCTACGTCGCGGTGTTCTGGGGAATACGCCTCGCACTGCAAGGCGTGTTCGACGCGAAGCCCTTCCTGACGTCTCCCGTGCTGAAGATCGGCTATCACGCGCTGACCGTGGTCTTCGTGTGCCTGACGATCGTCTACGCGTGGGCGGCGATGCGGTGGGCGTAATCGTCGTCCGAGTTTCTGCGCAGCGAAATCAGGCAGCCGCAGGCTCGTTCGATGGCATGAGCGGGACGCTCGTGCTACGAGTGACGGTCAGCCCGAATTCTGCTTGAGCCCAGCGAAGCTGAGACAACTCCGTCAGCGCATTCACGACGCCGAGGACCGCTCGCCGGCGTACGCGATTCTTCTCGCGCGGCGGTACCTCGAACTCGATCCGGAGCACGTGCCGATCCGCGTCACGCTCGGGCGGTTGCTTGTCGAACTCGCGCGGTACGACGAGGCGGAGCGCGAGCACCGCTTGGCGCTTCGCAAGTGTCCGGACGAACGCCGATTTCTGGTGCTGGCTGAGATCGGCCACCTATTCGCGGAACAGCACCGCGATGCCGAAGCGGTGAAGTGGTATCGCCTCGCGATCGCCGCCAACCCGGTCGACGCGGGGGCGCGGATCTACCTCGGCGCACTTCTCGCCAAGCTCGGCCGGTTCGACGAGGCCGAGGCGGCCCATCGCAGCGCGATCGACGAGTGCTACGAAGGCGCGATCGACGAGGCGTGGCTCAACCTGGGCTTCGTCTACCGCGCCACCAGCCGATTCCGCGAGGCGGCCGATGCGTTTCGCGAAGCGATCGCCATCGACCCGCACTACAAGGACGCGAGGCGCGCCCTCCGCGATGTCGAGCGGTGCATCAAGTGGGAGAAGAAGCGCAAGCAGACATGAGCGGGACACGATCTCGTGGCACGGGTTTTCAACCCGTGGAGTCGCGCAGCGACCATCCGCGCAGCGGATTCATCCCGAGCGCTGCGATCGCGACTGAGCCCTGGTGTGCAATCGCGAACGCTTCGCTCTTGGAACATCGGCTGCGCCGATGCTCGTTTCGCTCGTCCACGGGTTGGACACCCGTGCCACGCAGAGCCGCACGCATGTTCTCTTCGTGGCGGGGGGCGTCCGGCCCCTGCCTGGTCGCGAAGGGCATGAGCGGGACGCTCATGCTACGGCAGACCATTCATGCTACCTTCGCGGCTGCTGTATCTTCTCCGTGTCCTCTGTGCTCTCTGTGGACCCCAACATGAATTACCGCATCCTCGGCCGCACCGGCGTCAAAGTCACTCCCCTCTGTCTCGGCACGATGAACTTTGGCGGGCGCACCGATGTCGCCGAATCCGAACGCATCCTTGACAAGTACGTCGAACTCGGCGGGAACTTCGTCGACACGGCCAACGTGTATAACGACGGGCGATCGGAGCAGATCATCGGCGACTGGATGGCCAAGCGCGGACTGCGCGATCGTATTGTGCTATCGACGAAAGTTCACGGCCGACGAAGCCCGCACGTGAACGACGCGGGCAATCATCGTTGGCACATCGTGCGGGAGGTCGAGCAGTCGCTGAAGCGGCTCAAGACCGAGCGGATCGACGTCTACCACATCCACCGCCCCGACGCCGACACGCCGATCGATCAGACGCTCCGCGCGCTCGACGACCTCGTCCGGCAGGGCAAGGTGCTCTACCTTGCGAGCAGCGTGTTCGCGGCGTGGCAGTTGGCAGAGGCGCACTTCATCGCGAAGGAACTCGGCACCGCGCGGTTCGACGTGGAACAGCCGCAGCTGAACATCATCGATCGACGCATCGAGACCGAGGTGTTGCCGTTCTGCCGGAAGTACGAGATAGCCACGATCTGCTGGGCCCCGCTCGCGCGCGGCAGGCTCGCCGGCACGTACACGCGAGGCGGCCGAAAGATCCCCGCCGGCACGTGGTACGACGCGCAGAAGAAGACGGACTTCCCCGCGAGCCAGTGGCCCATCATGGAAGCGGTCGACAAGCTGGCCGATGCGAAGGGCATCAGCAGCAGCCAGTTCAGCATCGCGTGGTGCCTGCAGGTGCCGGGCGTGACCTGCCCGATCATCGGCCCGCGCACGCTCGATCAAGTCGTCGACAACATGGGCGCGCTGAACGTGACCTTGAGCGCGGACGACCTGAAGGCGGTCGACGCCCTGAACGGCCCCGGCGAACTCGCGCGCGATCGCGGGCTCGGCCCGGTGCCGCGGTGATCGATTTGCGATATCGCTGACGACGGCACATCGAGTTAGCAATTTGCCGCCCGCACGTGAGAATGCGTCGCAAGCGTGTTCACTCGTCGACTCAGTTTCCGCGCGATCGTGCTGCTGTGCGTCGTCGTGCCGCTGGTCGCGATCGACTTCGCGGTGGTGTGGTACGCCGTCCGGACGAGTCGCGCCGTCGCCGAGGATCTGGGCGCGTCGAACGTGCGGCAAGCGACGGCGATCGTGGAGGTGAGCGCCGAGCACCATTTCGCCGAGGCGCGGCGGGTGAGCGATCGCTTCGCCCTACGTCTAAAGGACGGTCGATTTCGGGCGGTCGATCGTGCGTGGTGGCGCAACGTCCTCTTCGCCGACCTGAGGAGCTCGAACGTCGTCTCGTCGATCTGTTTCGCGAAGCCGAACGGCGACACGGTGTGGCTCATGCAAACGAAGGCGGGCCTGGAATGGGGCGAGGTCGACGGCAGCATCGCTGAGGGAAACAACGCGGTCGGCTATTTCGTGGGCGAAGACGGCTCGCTCGCTGCTGAGCCGTTCAGGCGCTACCGTTACAACGCGAGCGAGCGGCCCTGGTACAAGATCGCCGCCGCCTCGGATCATCCGACGTGGACGCCGGTCTACTTCTGGTTCACGCTCGGCGATCGCAACGACGACGTCGAAGCTTCGACGGGGTACACGCGTCGAGTGTTCGACGTTGACGCGAACGAACTCGGCACGCTTGTGGTCGACATGAGCCTCGATCAGCTCAGCGCGCTGATGCGCGAACAGGCATTGCGACTGAACGGCTGGCTTTACCTGATCGACGAGAACGACGAACTCGTCGCCGCGAGCGAGGGACCGGTAGCCGATGCCGTAGGCAAACGTCGCCCCCTGGCGACGTCCTCCAGCATCGCCGCTCGCTCGGCAGCGACGGCGATGCGCCGACTCGCTGGTCAATCCACCGAACAACAACTCGAATCCGGAAGCGTATCCATTCAGGTCGACGGCGAGCCGTGCCGACTGCACGTGAAGGAGTTCGTGCCCACCGAAGCGGGCAAGCGGTGGCGGATGGTCGTCGTCACGCCCGAATCGATCTTCATGGAGCGGAGCGACCAGCTGCTCTGGCGCCTCACCGTTGTATCGGCCCTGCTGGGCGTGGCGAGCCTGATCATCGTGGTGCTGGTGACGCGCTGGATGTCGCGCACGGTGCGAACCGTGGGCACGTTCGTCACCGAGGTCGGCCACGGCAGGTTCGACGATCGGCTCGACGTGGGCGGCTCACGCGAACTCGTCGCGCTGAGCGATTCGCTTAACCGCATGGCAGCCGACCTGAAGCGCGAGGTGCAGCTTCGCGCCGAAAAAGAGGCCGCCGAGAGCGCCAGCGCCGCCAAGAGCGCTTTCTTGATGGCGATGAGCCACGAGTTGCGCACGCCGCTCAACACGGTCATCGGCTACAGCGAGATGCTTCGCGACGAGGCCCGGCGGGCCGATCGCATGCAGGATGTCGACGATCTCAATCGCGTGCTGCTGTCGAGCCGACACCTGCTCACGCTCATCAACGACCTGCTCGACCTGGCCAAGATCGAGTCGGGCAAGCTGCAGATAGACGTGACTGTCGTGGACCTCCGCCGCGCGATCGACGAGGTCCGCGAGGCGATCGTTCCCACCGCGATCCGAAACGGCAACGCGATCGTGGCGGAATTCGCCGAAGGTGCGCCGGTCACAGTCGCGACCGACGCGACCCGGCTGCGCCAAATCCTGCTGAACCTCGTCGGCAACGCGGCGAAATTCACCCGGGACGGCGTGGTGCAGGTCCGGCTCGACGTCGAAGCGCTGAGCGGCGAGCAACACGTCCGAATTGACGTGATCGACAACGGCCCCGGCATCGAGCCGGACGTGGCAAGGCGGCTCTTCGAGCCCTTCTATCAGGGGGAAATGGGCATCGCCCGCAAGCACGGCGGCACCGGTTTAGGGCTTGCCCTGTCACGCCAACTCGCTCGCACGCTGGGGGGCGACGTCACCTTCGCAAGCCCACCCGAGGGCGGGTCCATCTTCTCGCTGACGTTGCCCGTCTGCCGGGCACATAATGCGAATTAAGTTGACGGTTCACGACCGAATGGTCGAGAATACGTGAACACATCTGCACGATCTGCACATTTCGACTCTCGTTCCGGCTTGGGAGGCAGTCATGGACCCGCGGCCCGCTCGCATCCTGATCGTCGAAGACGAATCCCTCAGCGCCGACATGCTCCGTCGCCGACTCGTCGGACGCGGGTATGAAGTCCTCGTCGCCACCGACGCCAAGACGTGCGCCGACGTGTTGCAACTCTCGCCCGTCGACCTCGTGCTGCTGGACATCTCGCTCGGCGGCGCGAGCGGAATCGACCTGCTCAAAGCGCTCCGCAAGACCTGGTCGCACGATGCGCTGCCCGTGATCGGCGTGAGCGCGCTCGTCGACAGCGACGACGTGATCGCCGCCCTCGAAGCGGGCGCGAACGACTACTGCGTGAAGCCGGTGAACTTTCCCGTGCTGGTGGCGCGCATCGAAGTGTGCCTGCGGATCAAGCGGCAGGTGGAGTTGCTCGTGCGAGCCGAACGCGAACGGGCCGCCGTTGATGCGGTCGCGCGGAGCGCCGCCTCGCTGGGCGAGCCGATCCTGGAAGTCGTCAACTCGCTCGAAGAGGCAATGCGACACGAAGCGAGCGACGACACCGAGATGGCCGAGCGGCTTCAGGACATCTACCACTGGGTAGAGCAGGCCGTCGACGTGCTCGACCGCGTCCGCAAGCTGGGCGGCGATCCGAAGGCGAATTGATTGCAACAGGCGTCCGCGCGATAACGCTTCGCATGACCGATGCCGAAGTCGCCGAGTTCTGGAACCGCAACGCGCCCGCGTGGACCGCGATGTCCCGCGCCGGCTACGACGTGTGCCGCGACGGATTCAACACGCCGCGCTTCGTCGAACTGCTCGGCGACATCCGCGGTAAGGACGTCCTCGACATCGGCTGCGGCGAGGGCGCGAACACGCGCACCTTGGCACGGCTCGGGCCGCGCTCGGTGCACGCGGTGGACATCGCCGAAGCGTTCCTGATTGCCGCGAGCGATGAGGAGACGCGCCGGCCGCTCGGCATCCGCTACGCGCGGGCGAGCGCGCAGGCGCTGCCGTTCGGCGAAGCGCATTTCGACGTCGCAACGAGCTTCATGTGCATGATGGACCTCCCCGACCAGCCGGCCGCATTCGCGGAAGCGCATCGCGTGCTCAGGCCGGGCGGGGTGTTCCAGTTCTCGATCATCCACCCGTGCTTCTCCTCGCAGCGGAAGACGCTCCGCGACGAGAACCGTCGGGCCTACGGCGTGCAGACGGGTGCCTACTTCGAACGCACCGAGGGCGACGTCGAACGCTGGACGTTTGGCTCCGCACCTGACGCTGTAAAGGCGAAACACCCGCTCTTCGAGGTCCCCCGCTTCCATCGCACGCTCGCGGAGTGGATCAACATGCTGCTAGACGCAGGGCTCACAATCGAGCGGCTGGCCGAGCCTCGTCCCGATCAAGCCGCGATCGCCCGCTGGCCACACTTATACGACGAATACGTCATCCCGTTGTTTCTGCACATCCGGTGTCGGAAGGCGTAAGGCAAAACGCGCTCACCGCTGCCGCAGGCGTTCGATGGCGAACAAGCGGTAATTGCACGGGATTGGCGTGCCGCCGGCTCGCTTGATCATCGTGTTGATCTGGCCGCGGTGATAGCTGCCGTGGTCGATGAGGTGGAGGATCATGTCGCGGAGCGGAAGCGTGTGCGTTTCGCCTCGCGTGTCGCGATAGCTGACGTTGTTCTGGAGCTGCGCGACGGACTGCCGCCCGATGAAGTCGATCAGGGCTGAATGCACCAGCGGCCAGCGCTGCTCGAGCGCCATCCGCGTGGGGTATTCCTTGTCGTCTTCCAGCTTCGCGGGGGACTCCCCGCGGAAGCGGCACAGCCAGAGCCATTGAACCGCCATGCAGTGCACGAGCATCTTGTGGAGCGAGCCCGCGCTGATGTGCTGGTCTTCGTAGTACTTCGCGTCTGTCACGCTGCGCGCGGCCTGCAGCGACACGTGGTCGCCCCAGCGCAGGAACTCGGCCATCTCGCGAAGTTGCAGGTGAATCGTGTTCAAGTTGTTCCAATCCCGGCTCGATGACGACGCCGGGCCTCCACCGAGCATGTGTAACCGCTCGCGGGCGAAAAGCGAAGCGTGCGCGCTTCGCCTTTCGATTCGCCCCGCCTACGCTCAAGCCGTGACCTCGTCGCTGCCACGCCCGCGCGCCCTTTTGCTCGACATGGACGGCACGCTCACCTGCCCCCTGCTCGACTTCGACGCCATCCGCGCCGAGATGCAGATCACCGGGCCCATCCTCGAAGCGATGCGCGGCATGTCGCCCGAACGCCTCGCCACCGCCCAAGCGATCCTGGACCGCCATGAATCCCGAGCGGCCGAGCAATCGACGCTCAACGACGGGTGCGACGAACTCCTCGGCTGGCTCCGCGAGCACGACATCCGCAGCGCCCTCATCACCCGGAACAGCCGGGCGAGCGTGGACATCGTCCTGGCGAAGCACGGCATTCACGGACACTTCGATTTGCTCATCAGCCGCGAGTTGTCGCCGACGAAGCCGCACCCGTTTCCGCTGCTGCACGCGTGCGAACAACTCGGCGTCGACAAGCACGACACCTGGATGGTTGGCGACGGCAGCCACGACGTCGAGGCCGGCGTGGCCGCCGGCATCCGCACGGTGTGGATCAGCCACGGCGAGCGCCGATCGTTCGCGGCCGAGCCGACGCACGAGATCCGCACGCTGCGGGAGTTGATCGAGCTGTTGCGATCGACACACCGATGACCAAACAGTTGCGCCACGCGCATGTCCTCTCGTGTGGGTGCCACGGCGTGGCCCTGTGCAATCCGACCGGATGGGTAAGGCTTGGTGCAAGCCCATGGGTGACGCATCCAGGGCAGACTCGGCTCCGACAAGGAGACGCTCATGTCCTTGAAGTTGCCGAACGTGTCGGAAGTCAGGTCTGCATTGTGTGACGCCGTGAACGAGAACGGCGACGTGCCCGAGACGCGTGCGTATTGCGAGAAGGTGGGAATCGACTACGTGGTGCTGAAGCGCGTGCCGAAGGAAGGGTTGCCGCGGCGCAGCAGCATTGATTTGCGTGGGTATTGATCGTCGCGCGATCTCGCTGACGAGCGACGGGTGGGTGCCACGACTTGTACCCAAGTCGTGGAAGGCTTGGACGAGGCACGCGGTTCGACGATTCGAGCGAAGCACGACTTGAGTAGAAGTCGTGGCTGCCGATCCGGCCGGATTATCACTTGCGCCGTCGAAGTGCGATCGCACCAACCGCGCCGATCACGGCCACGCTCGCCGGCTCGGGGATCGCGCCGAACTTAACCTCGAACGCCTGGTCGAATCCCGCAAACACGAGTGGCGTCGATTGCGATTCGAAGAACGTCGATCCGCCCGCGTAGTAGTCCGTCGCGGAGTAGTAGCTGCCCACGTTCAGGCCCGGAGCATCAAAGCTGAGGAAGATGGCGTACGTAGAGCCGGGCGTCACGGCTTCGTTGAATGCCTGCGTATAGGTCTGATTAAAACCGGGCGAGACGACGCGCGGATAGATCGCGATCGGCGCGACGAGCGGATTGGGGCTCTGCGAGGCGTCGTACACCCAGAGTTGGAAGAGCGCGTTCTGGTTGGTCGCGCCGAAGTTTTGAATCTGGAGCGAGGCCGACTGCAGCCCCGTCTCGCCGGCCGGGACGGTGAACGACTGGCCGAAGAACTGGTGACCGCTGGAGGTGTTCTGGCTCGGCGGATTGAGGGAGCCGATCGTCGTCGCGGCGACGCCCGTCGATGCGACGCTGAACAACACGGCCGCGGTGCACAGGAGTCCGAAACGCATGACTCTCCTCGAAAAAACAATGGGTGATCGGTTCGCTGAACGCCGGCGTACACTGACCGCCAGAGCCCGCAAAAGCCAGCTTAAAATCAAGCGTGTCGATATTCGCAAGGGGCCGCCTTCCGTGTGGCATTTCGGACTCGTTTCCCGGGGTCCGTTTCCCTATACTCTTCCCTCCTCGTCGCCTATCGGAAGACCCCGAGATCGGCGACCGAGACGTTGTCCGCGCGGGCGGCCGAACCTTGCCCGGGCCCCACAGGGCTCTTCAGCACCCGGCCAGAACGCCCGCAGTTCCGTTGTGTGATGCACTTGGATTCGCCCTGCCGGCGAAGCGGTCCCATCCGCTCGTCGGCCTGGCCAGCAGACTTCATACCGAACACATGAGCCGTCCCAGCAGCCATCGTCCGTCGTCTGACGCCATCGACTCCCTCGGCAATCGCCTGCCGCGCGCCTTCCGCTCGACGCGCCGCGACGGCATGCCCGCCGCTCAGGGTCTGTACGACCCCGCCAACGAGCACGACAACTGCGGCTTCGGCTTCATCGCGTCGATCAAGAACAAGCCCTCGCACGACCTCGTCGACAACGCGCTCACCATGCTCGAAAACATGGAACACCGCGGCGCGTGCGGCTGCGAGCCCGACTCGGGCGACGGCGCGGGCATTCTGGTCGGGACGCCTGACAAGTTCTTCCGGCGCGAGGCGACTCGGCTCGGCTTCAAGCTCCCCAAGGCGGGCGAGTACGCCGTCGCGATGTGCTTCCTCCCGCACGACATGGTCGCGCGCCAGGAGTGCGAGGCGAAGCTAAACGAACTGCTGAAGGCCGCCGACATGCAGGTGCTCGGCTGGCGCGACGTCCCGCACAAGCCCGAGCACTGCGGCCCGACGCCGCGCTCGATGCTGCCGAAGATCCGCCAGGCGTTCGTCAGCTACACCGAAGGCTTCTACAACAAGGCCGACTTCAACCGCCGCCTCTACCTCATCCGCCAGCAGGTGGAGAACTTCGTCGAGTACGGCAACGCGCATCCCGAGTCGAAGGCGTTCTTCTACGTCAACCTGATGTCGACGAACCGCATGGTCTACAAGGGCATGCTCACCGCGCATCAGCTGCGCCAGTTCTACCCCGACCTGTCCGACCCCGACTTCCAGAGCGCCTTCGCGATCGTGCACTCGCGCTTCAGCACGAACACGTTCCCCAGCTGGCGCCTCGCGCACCCGTATCGTTACCTCGCGCACAACGGCGAGATCAACACCCTGCGCGGCAACCGGAACTGGATGAAGGCCCGATACGGCAGCCTGCAATCCGAACGTTTCGGCGACGAGTTGAACAAGCTCTTCCCGATCCTCTCCGACACCAGCAGCGACAGCGCCACGCTCGACAACACGCTGCAGTTCCTCGTCGTGAACGGCAGGCCCGTTGAGCACGCGGTGCTGATGCTCATCCCCGAGGCATGGCAGAACAACGCGCTGATGGACCCCGACCTGAAGGCGTTCTACGAGTACCACGCCTGCCTGATGGAGCCGTGGGACGGCCCCGCCGGCGTGGCGTTCACCGACGGCACGAAGATCGGCGCCGTCCTCGACCGCAACGGCCTTCGTCCGGCCCGCTACTGCATCACGAAGGACGACCACCTCATCATGGCCAGCGAGGCCGGCGTGCTGCCCGTCCCCGCGAAGGACATCGTGAAGAAGTGGCGCCTGCAGCCGGGCAAGATGCTCCTGATTGACCTGCAGAAGAAGAAGATCATCGACGACCAGAAGATCAAGCAGGAACTCGTCGACAAGCGCCCGTGGAAGAAATGGGTGGACGAGTGCATGGTGGCTCTCGAATCACTTCCGGAGCCGGCGAATAGTGACGGAGTGACGAAGCGACGAAGTGACGAAGCGAATGAAACTTCGTCACTACGTCACTCCGTCTCTTCGTCACTTCTGCGCCTCCAGCACTCCTTCGGCTACACCAACGAAGACCTCCGCATGCTCATGTACCCGATGGCCGCCACCGGGCAGGAGGCGATCGGGTCGATGGGTACTGACACGCCACTCGCATGCTTGTCGGATAAGCCGCAGCTGGCGTTCAACTACTTCAAGCAGCTCTTCGCGCAGGTGACGAACCCGCCGCTCGACGCGATCCGCGAAGAGATGGTCACGTCGCTCTTCACGTGGCTGGGGCGCGAGGGCAACCTGCTGAGCGAGACGCCCGAGAACGCGCGCCTCGTGAAGCTGAAGAGCCCGATCATCACCAACCAGGAACTGGCGAAGCTGAAGTCGCTCGACCGCGAAGGCTTCAAGGCCGTCACCCTGCCGATCACGTTCAACGCCGCCGACGGTGAAGAAGGCATGGCCCGCGCGGTAGATGCCCTGTGCGAAGCCGCCGCGAAGGCCGTGAAGGACGACGGCGCGACGATCCTCATCCTGTCCGATCGCGGCGTCGACGCGAACACGTGCGCGATCCCGTCGCTCGTCGCCACGGGCGCGGTGCACCACCACCTCATCCGCGAGGGCACCCGCACGCTGGCCGGCCTCGTCGTCGAGACGGCCGAGGCGCGCGAGGCGCACCACTTCTGCCTGCTGATCGGCTACGGCGCCGGCGCGGTGAACCCGTACCTCGCGCTCGACACGATCGCCGACCTCCACGCCGACGGCATGTTCCCCGCCGACCTGAAGCTCGACTACGCGATCAAGAACTACCTGAAGGCCGCCAACAAGGCGATCCTGAAGGTCGCCAGCAAGATGGGCATCAGCACCGTGCAGAGCTATCGCGGCGCGCAGATCTTCGAGGCGATCGGCCTCGGCGCATCGGTCGTCGAGAAGTGCTTCGCGGGCACCGCGTCGCGCATCGGCGGCATCGGACTCGACGTCCTCGCGAAGGAAGCGCTCATGCGCCACCGCCGCGGCTTCCCGCCCATCGACGTCCAAACCGAAGACATGCTCGACACCGGCGGCCAATACCAGTGGCGCCGCGACGGCGAGACGCACGCCTGGAACCCCATCACCGTCGCCCGCCTGCAGCACGCGGTGCGCAGCGCGAAGGTGGACCTGTCGTTCGAGGCGAAGGCCTTCCGAGACCTCGCCACCGACAAGGACGCCGACGGCGTCGTCATCGACCCCGTCACCGGCAAGAACGAAGGCGACGGCGCGTCGAAGCCTGCTCGCAACCCCAGCTTCTTCCGCCCCGACGTCTTCAAACTCTTCAAGGACTACTCCAGCGCCGTCAACGACGAGTCGCGCTCCCGCGCCACCATTCGCGGCCTGCTCGAGTTCACGGGCGGCTCGCCCATCCCGATCGAGGAAGTCGAACCCGCGACGGAGATCGTCAAGCGGTTCGCCACCGGCGCGATGAGCTTCGGCTCCATCTCGAAGGAGGCGCACGAGACGCTCGCCATCGCGATGAACCGCATCGGCGGCCGGTCGAACTCCGGCGAGGGCGGCGAGGACGCCGACCGCTTCAACAAGGACTCCAACGGCGACTGGCGTCGCAGCGCGATCAAGCAGGTCGCGTCGGGCCGGTTCGGCGTGACGAGCGAATACCTCGTCAACTGCGAGCAGGTGCAGATCAAGATCGCACAGGGCGCCAAGCCCGGCGAGGGCGGCCAGCTCCCCGGCCACAAGGTCGACGAGTACATCGCCAAGGTGCGTCACAGCACGCCGGGCGTCGGCCTCATCTCGCCGCCGCCGCACCACGACATCTATTCGATCGAAGACCTGGCGCAGCTCATCCACGACCTGAAGAACGCCAACCACACCGGCACCGTCAGCGTGAAGCTGGTGAGCGAAGTGGGCGTGGGCACCGTCGCCGCGGGCGTCGCGAAGGCGAAGGCCGACCACATCGTCATCTCCGGTGACGGCGGCGGCACCGGCGCATCGCCGCTCACGAGCATCAAGTACGCGGGTCTGCCGTGGGAGCTCGGCCTGTCCGAGACACAGCAGATCCTCGTCATGAACGGCCTGCGCGGCCGCGTCCGCCTCCAGACCGACGGCCAGATCAAGACCGGCCGCGACGTCGCCATCGCCGCGCTCCTCGGCGCGGAAGAGGTCGGCTTCGCCACCGCCCCGCTCATCGCCGCGGGCTGCGTGATGATGCGCGTCTGTCACCTCAACACGTGCCCGGTCGGCATCGCCACGCAGGACCCGGAACTCCGCAAGAAGTTCACCGGCACCCCGGAGCACGTCATCAACTTCATGTTCTTCATCGCGGAAGAGGTCCGCGAGTACATGGCCCAGCTCGGCTTCCGCACCTGGAACGAAATGGTCGGCCGGGTCGACAAGCTCAAGTTCGCCGACGTCGGCGAGCACTGGAAGGCCAAGCACCTCCAGCTCGACAAGGTCCTCTTCAAGCCCGAGGTGCGCAAGGGCGACACCATCTACTGCACGATGAAGCAGGACCACGGGATCGAGCTCGCGCTCGACAACGAACTCATCAAGCAGTCGGCGCCCGTGCTGACTTTCGCGGGCGCGGCGTCAGCGGCCCCGAAGGTTCGCGGCGAGTTCCCCGTCAAGAACACCAGCCGCACTATCGGCACGATGCTCAGCGGCGCCGTCGCAAAGAAGTTCGGCTTTGACGGCCTCCCGCAGGATACGATCCGCTTCAAGTTCCTCGGCAGCGCCGGGCAGAGCTTCGGCGCGTTCCTCGCCAAGGGCATCACGCTCGAACTCGAAGGCGAGAGCAACGACTACGTCGGCAAGGGCCTGTCCGGCGGCCGCATCGCCGTCTACCCGCCCGCCGACGCCGGCTACAAGGCCGACGGCAACATCATCGCCGGCAACGTGATCTGCTACGGCGCGATCGCCGGCGAGATCTACCTCCGCGGCGTCGTAGGCGAACGTTTCTGCGTGCGAAACAGCGGCGCGAGCGCGGTCGTCGAAGGCGTCGGCGACCACGGCTGCGAATACATGACCGGCGGCCGCGTCGTCGTCATCGGCCCCACCGGCCGCAACTTCGCCGCCGGCATGTCGGGCGGCATCGCCTACGTCTACGACGACAACGCCCAGTTCCCCAAGCTCTGCAACATGGAGATGGTCGAACTGAGCGCCCTGGAAAACGACGACGACGTCGAAACCCTCAAACGACTCCTCACCAACCACGCCGAACTCACCGGCTCCACCAAGGCGAAGGACATCCTCGCCAACTGGGAGAAGGAATCGCGCTACTTCGTGAAGGTGATGCCGACCGACTACCGCCGGGTGTATCACCAGCTGAAGGAGATTGAAGCCCGCGCAGCAAAGTTGGCGCAGCGGGTGTGAGGTGACGCGACCGGTCCCCTCTCCCGGTACGCCGGGAGAGGGTTAGGGTGAGGGCCAGCTTCACCCCACGTATATGGGAATGTCAGCCGAAATCCTTGCGATCGGCCCCTTCAGTGAGTCGATCGCTGATGCGTTGTCGTACCCTGCACACTACTACGAACACACGCAGGCAGGCACAACGGTTCTCACCACCCTCTTCTCGTACCTGCCCGGCAGTTCGTCGAGTCGAGAGTTTGCAGGTCTTCTCGGCATCTCCGACCCATGGGACTTCAATCAACACAGGATTGATCCTTCACGCGTGGAACTTGATGCGCTGAAGAGGTACTTCGCAACGCTCCAGGACGGCGAACAGTACGTCGAAGAGCTCACGCAGTTCGCTCGTCTGCGCGATGCAGGCTTCGAATTTTACTTTCTCCCGAACGGATGAGGATCGCATCGGCGCGGTCGCGAACGCTCACGCCGCCCGCCTGATCCCATCGCGACCGACGTCCATTCCCGCCGTGGTGTAGCTGTGGATGGGCTCGCTCGCGGGGCCCGTCTCACCGCGGTAGTGCCGCCAACGAGCGGTGGTCTCTGGCGACGATCGCATGCGAAAACCGCACCATCGGCGGCCGCGGCGTGGTGACACGGTCATGTCACGGCATCGCCCAAGTCCGGAACTTTCGGGCTGGATTTCGTCTCGCACACCTGACCATACTGCACGGTGGCTGAGTGATCTTTGGCAATCCGTCCGACCATTCCACGACGCACATCCCTTGGTTCGCTACATCAGTTTCTTGTCGTGCAATCGAGCGATTTCGAGCGCAATCGAGCGCTTTTCACAAAGCAGCGAGCGTCTGTGCTCCAGCAGACGCACATTGGCTGCGGTGGGAAAGATTGATTCGCCGGCCGCGCATCGTGACACCCGCCGCCGTGATTTGACGTCATGCCTTGTGGCTTAGCACGGGCTTGAGCGTGCGCGTGATGCGGACGAGCGACTCCTGTGCGCGCACCACCGCGCGGACGTCCTTGTACGCGTGCGGCAACTCCTCGCGGAGCGCGTGCACCTGACGCGGGTCGTACCAGACGTCGCGAAGCTGATGCTTCACGTCGGCCGGCTTGAATCGCTCCTTCGCCGCGGCCCGGCTGAAACGTCGGCCCGCGCCGTGGGCGCTGCTGCGAAGGCTGGCAGGCTCGCCGCGACCCTCGACGTGGTAGCTCCGCGTGCCCATCGATCCGGGCACGACCCCAGCGCTTCCTGCGTCGGCAGGCATCGCGCCCTTGCGGTGGACGAGCCAGCGTTCGCCGAAGTGTTCCTCAGGGCGGACGTGGTTGTGGTCGACCGCGATCACGCTCGCCTCGTCGGCCTCGGTGCGGAGGACATCGCGAATCACCTCGCGCACGCACGACGCGATCGCCCGGCGATTCGCGTCGGCGTACGCACCGCACCAGGCGGCGTCGTTCAGATACGCCCGGCCGATATCGGCCGTCGCATCGAGCGACGGCGGCCAGACGGCTGCGGGCTGTCCCATCGCGATCGCGACGTGGTGCGCCCGCACGGCCTGGCCCATCGCGCGGCTGCCGGTGTGGATCATCAGCCACAGTCGGCCGTCCGCTTCGTCGCGTTGCAGCTCGACGAAGTGATTGCCACCGCCGACGGTGCCGAGTTGCAGCGTGCCCTCGTCGCGGGCGATCGATTGGAGGTGCGCATGGCTGAGCGAGCGAACGTCGAGCGTGTCGGGCCAAGGCATGGTCCGCGAACGGTGATGCCTCGAACCCGGCACGGCTCGCTGCAGCGCGCGCAGCACCGCGCCGGCCGTCGCGCCGCCGGCGAGCGCGTCGGCTTCGACGTCAAACGCGATCGCGAGCATGCCGCAGCCGATGTCGCCGCCGACGGCGCTGGGGTAGACGAGCGTGCGCGTCGCCATCGCGGTGCCGACGCACACGTCGGCGGCGAGGTGCACGTCGGGCATGACGGCGACCCGCTGCACGTCGGGCAGCCTCGCACTTCGCTCCACGGCGCGGCGGACCGCGTCGTCGATCGACTCGGCGAGCCACCAGGCGACTGGGGCGGCGTCTGATCCCTCCCCCCTTGAGGGGGAGGCTAGGTGGGGGGTATGCGGACGGGCCGTTGTGCTGCCGAGCTTTACTTCGCTCGAAAGCGGCTCGGCGATTCCGCGTACCCCTCCCCCAACCCCTCCCTCAAAGGGAGGGGAGTTGTGTTCCTCACTCATCGCGCACCTCCGCCACTCTTGCGGCCACCGGCATCCACGACAACGCCGGCACGCGCTTCCGCGAGATCGCCTGTGCGACCTCGTACCGAAGCCTCGCCGACGTCCGGCCGATGCGTTCAAGCACCTCGGCGGTCGTCGCATCACGCGGCACGGTCACGTGCACGAGAAGGTGCGATGCGTTCGGCGCAGGTTCGACATCGTCGACGCTGCACAGCATCAGCACGTCGTCGCCCGTTGCGCCGAGCGCGAGCGACAGCGCCCGCTGTACCTGTCGGCACAGCATGGCGTCCTTGTGATTGGCCTTCGCGGAACGTCCGCGAGGATCGGCGCTCTGAAACAAACTGGACAGAAACGCGAACTGGGCGTCCGCGCCGCGCGAACGATGACGTTGCGCGTGTCCGCGCGAGCTGTGCCCGCGCGAACGAGATCGATGGTGGCCCACTGGAGCCTCTCCTGCTATGCGCCGAATAGACCAGCGCGTCGCCGCGATGGAACACGGGAGCGCGGAATCGGCGCGGATTCAGTTGTGAATCGGAAAACGAGTTGCCTGAGGGGAATCTCAACCGGGAATCGATCAGCCCTGCACGGGAGCGCAGGCGATCAGCTTCGCGGCGAGCGCGACAACTTCAGCGGGAATGGACGAGCAGGACACGCATGTAAAACCTCACCATCTCGGACAAAGGTGCGGGGACTATGACGAGCGCCGGCCGAATCGTCAATGCGATTTTCGAGATGATCCGCATAAACGAGAACCGACCCAGCCGCGCGGTGAGGCGCGACCGGGTCGGTTCATTCTGACGGAAACGTACGACTTCACTTGCCGACGGGATCGGTTACCGACCCAGCAGCGAGAGCACGTTCTGCGGGTTGGAGTTCGCCTGGCTGAGCACCGAAGTGTTCGCCTGCACGAGGATCTGGGCGCGGGTGAGGGCCGCGGTTTCCTTCGCGAAGTCGGCGTCACGGATGGCGCTCTCGCTGGCGGTCACGTTCTCGAGGGCGACGCCAAGGCTGTTGACGTTCGTCTCGAGGACGTACTTCTGCAGCGCACCGAGTCGACCGCGGATGTTGGCGACCTGGCGGATGCTGGTGTCGATGATCTTCTGGGCGGCGGTGGTGTTGCCGTCAACGAGACTGTTCGGCTCGCCCGTGCCGAGGCTCGACAGGTAGCCGAGCGTGTCGTTGCCAAGGCGTGTCGTCGCGACGCCCTGAATGCCGACGGAGATCTGTCCGTTGCGTTCCACCTTTGACCCGATCTGGAACTTCGCGCCGCCGCCGGTGATGGCGAAGTTGGTCGCGGTGCCGGGCGTGGTCGCGGCGAGGCTGCTGAGATCGATCTCGATGTCGAGGGAGCTGGTGCGAAGCGCGGCCACCTTGCCGTCGACGTTGGCGTCGGCGCCGTTGATCTGGACGGTGGCGTCCTGGCCGTAGTCGGTCGTGCCGCTGGTGGTCAGCGTGCCGCTGATCGTGCGGACCGTGACGAACTGCGACGAGCCGTAGCCGACGGAGTTGAACGACAGCGTGCCGCTCGTGACCGTGGCGCTGACGCCGGTGGCAGCGGTGAGGTCGTTCACGGCGGCGGCGATGGCGCTGACGTTCGCACCGGCGGCGAAGCTGAGCTGCTCGCTGCCGATGTTGCCGGCGACCTCGATCGTCGTCGCGCTGGTGACGGCGGATCCGGTCACGGTGATCGTGCCCAGCTGGGCCGAGCCGGTCACCTGGACGACGACGTTCGTCGTGCCGTTGTCCGGGAGGCGAGCGCTGTTGATCCGCACGCCCGCGACGGCCGATCCGGAGACGCCACTGGTCGTGTAGTCGAGCGAACCGTCGAGCAGCTTGATGCCGTTGAAGCTCGTCGTGTTCGCGATTCGGTTCACGGAGTTGAGGATCTGATCCAGCTGGAGCTGGTTCGCCCCGATCTCCTCCTTCGAGAGCGCGCCGGTGTTGGCGGCCTCGAGGGTGAGGCTCTGCAGCTCGTTGAGCAGGCTTGAGACCTCGTTCAGCGCGCCTTCGGCGACGTTGATCACGTTGCTGGCGCGGTTGGTGTTATCGACGGCCTTGCCGATGCCGGTGATCTCGGAGCGAAGCGTCTCGCTCGCGATCAGGCCTGCCGGGTCGTCCTTACCGGTGTTGATTCGAAGACCGGTGCTCAGGCGCTGCAGACGGGTGGCCAGGTCGCCCTGGTTGACGCCCATGGCTCGCATGGCCTGGAGTGAGCTGATGTTCGTGTTGATGCGGCTCATCTGAAAATCCTCCGTGACATCTGTGTCGGGTCACGATCCGAGTAGTCGTTCGATCCGTCGATCGGCTGTTTCGGTTCGGGGTAGAGTCGAGTGCCGCGTCCGCGCGTCGCAGCTCTGTGGTGAGCAGCGGACGGCGCGTGCGCGACGCCGGGAAACCTTGGTTGTCAGGCTGTGTTCTGCGCGGCTGACGCTCGCTCTGCGGGTGCGGCGATCGTGCGAGGACGATCGCGGCGATCACGTGAGCGGGCGACTCGCCGCGCGGGTGGCGGGAAGGTTGCCGGGTGGGCGGACCTCCGTGTCATCTCAAACCTGACGACCCATTCGAGTGTCATCCGCGTCCGGCCGAGCGTTCTGCTCGAGGTGTCGGGCGTGGTGACCGTCGCGCGACTCATCCGTGAGTCGGGGCAGCCCATCGGGCGGCTTGGGGCCGCCTCTTGGCTTCGTCGGTGCCGAGCACAACTGATCCACTCGGGCACAGCGACGCGTCGTGTTATCTGGCCTGTAAGTTCGTCCGGGAAGTCGCGCAAACTTGAGCGGCGCGTCCGGCAAAAATCGCTGTGCCCCGAGGAAAATCGTGCTGGCCAATAATAATTGGCGTCGACAGGTCGCGGCGGGCGGCGCAGTTCCTGCGCAACGTTATCGGGGCAAGGGTTGCTGCGGATCGCGAAGCTGATCTTCAAAGCCGGAAACCTGGAATCGCGAGCGGACCAGTTCACGGAGATGGCCGTCGACGACATCACTGCCGATCGCGATCGCCTGGGCCAGTCTGCCGTCACGGGCGACGCCGAACTCGATCACGTCGCCGCCGTTCGTCTGCCGAATAAGCCTTCGATCGATGAGCCGCGGTTCGCCCCAGAAGCGGGCGCTGTGGTCGAAGTATCGCGTCTCGAAGGTGACGACGTCGTCCAGCCGATCGCTGCCGCCCGCCATCACGTCGCCGGCGATCGTGCCGAGCCGCTGCGCGTGGTGCCAGTGCGCAAACTGCCGGTGTTTGCCGAAGAGCGGATCGAATGCCGCGCAGCAGTCCCCAGCCGCGAAGACGTCGGGCACGTTCGTGCGGCAGCGCTCGTCCACCAGGATCGCCCGCTCGGCCGAGATGGGCGTGCCGGTGAGCAATTCGCGGTTCGCTTCCATGCCCACGCAGGCGACGACGAGGTTCGTGTCGATCGTCTTGCCGCCAGCGAGAAGCACTCGCTGCACTCGGCCGTCGCCCTCGATGCGCGTTGCGACCTCCAAATGCACGTGCACGCCGCCCTGCTCAAGCTGCCGCGCGACGTGCCGGCCGACCACTTCGCCCGCGTAGCGATTCCACACGTGCGGCCTGCCGACGACGAGGTCGACGTGCAGTCCGATCTGCCGCAGTGACGCGGCGACCTCGACGCCGAGCACGCCCGCGCCGATCACCGTGACGCGACCGCGGCGCGACTTGTCGTCCGACGCGGGCAGGCCGTCGATGCGCGTCGCGTCGATCGCGTGAAGCAACCGATCGGCGTCATCGAGTGTCCGCAGGTAATGCACCCCCGGCAGGTTTGCCCCGGGAATACCCAGCGGCCGAGCGGTCGCACCGACGGCGAGCAGCAGCTTGTCGTAGACGACCACGTCGGACGTATCGAGGACGACCGAGTGCCGATCGACCTCGATCCGCGTCGCCCGTCGCCCCGAGCGGAGTTCGACGTCCTGCTCGCGGAACCACTCGTCGGCCGCCGTCACGATCTGCGACCTTTGCAGTTCGCGCCGGAGGTAACGCTTGGACAGTTCGGGGCGCTGATAGGTACGGATCGACTCGCGAGTGACCAGCGTGATCGAACCCGAGCGGTCGCGTCGGCGAATCGCGCGCACCGCCTCCGACGCGGCAATCCCGCCGCCGACAAGGAGGTAGTTGACGTGCTGACGGTTCATCGTTCTCCCAATAGTAGTACGTCACGGACTGCCGCGAGTTGCGTACGAATCGATGTTTCAGGGATGCCCTGCTCTTATTACCATCCGATGGCCGCCGTAGTGCAGGTTTCTTGTCGCCCATGAACTCATCACGCCCCGCCCAACCCGATTCGCTCCTCAACTGGATGGGCTCGCTCGGCGACCCGGCCCGACTCCGCATCCTGCGCTTGCTCGAACAGCACGAACTGGGCGTGGCCGAACTGGGCGACGTGCTGCAGTTGCCGCAGAGCACGATCAGCCGACACCTGAAAATCCTGGCCGACGAAGGGTGGCTCCGCTCGCGACGCGTTGGCACGACGCACCTTTCGGCGCTAGACACGACGAAACTCGACCCGACGCAGAACCGCCTGTGGCAACTCGCGCGCGAACACACCGATGGCTGGCCGAGCGTGTCGCAGGATGAACTGCGATTGACGCGACGCTTGCGCGAACGGCAGGACGACAGCCGCCGCTTCTTTACCGGCGCCGCCGCCGAGTGGGACAAGCTCCGCGACGAGCTCTACGGCCACGACTTCAGCCTGCCCGCCATGCTGGCCCTGCTGCCGCACGACACCGTCGTCGCCGACCTCGGCTGCGGCACCGGGTCGCTCCTCGAACGCCTCGCGCCACATGTGAAGCGAGCGATCGGCGTCGACAACACGCCCGCGATGCTGAAGGGCGCACGCGACCGCACGAAGCACCTTTCGAACGTCGACGTGAGGCAGGGTGAACTCGAATCGCTGCCGATCGAGGACAAAGCGGTCGACGCGTCGCTCATGGTGCTCGCGCTGAGCTACGTCGCCGAGCCGAAACGCGTGTTGCAGGAGATGGCCCGCGTGCTGAAGCCCGGCACCGGCCGCGCCGCGATCGTCGATGTGACCCAGCACGACCGCGAAGACTTCCGCGTGCAGATGGGCCAAAGCCGGCTCGGGTTTGACGCTGCCGAGATCGCCGAGCTGCTCGTCGACTCCGGCTTCAAGTCGCCCGCCGTCCACACGCTGCCGCCCGCGCCGAACGTGAAGGGGCCAGCCCTGTTCCTCGCGACTGCCGTTCGCAGTTGAGCGGCCGGCGTCGTTCGCACTCAAGTCGGCAACTGCACGCCAAGTATCGGGCCGATCTTGCCGATAATCTGTGTCGTGAAGATCGCTCGCCTCCGTCGTTTTGTCCTGCTCGTTGCCGTCCCGCTCGCCGTTCTGGCGACGATCGGCGTTCACTTCGCCGTCGCACAGACGGTGGCCGAGGTGGAACCCGCCGCCACGCAGAAGGTGATCGTCGTCGCGACGACGTTGCCGTCGGACGCGACGAGCCAGCCCGTCATCAACCTGCAGGACCTCGTCACGGGCAAAGCGCAGCTCTCGGCCGAGCAGGCGGTGAGCTTCTCGTTCTGGCAATCGACGATCGATCAGCTCGTCCGGATGGGCCTGGCGTTCGTTCCGCGATTGCTCGTGGCGCTCGTGCTGTTCAGCGTCTTCTACGTCATCTTCCGCATCACGCGGAAAGTGGCGATGACCAGCGCGAAGGCCGCCGGCTTGGATGAAAGCATCCGCGACATGCTCGCGCGGATCATCAAGGTCATCATCCTAGGGTTTGGCCTCGTCATCGCGTGCAACCAAGTGGGCATCGAGATCGCCGCGTTGCTGACGGGCGTGTCCATCATCGGCCTAGCGGTCGGCTTTGCGGCGCAGGAGTCGATCAGCAACTTCATCGCCGGCGTGATGATCTTCCTCGACAAGCCCTTCAAGGTCGGCGACTGGATCGAAGTCGACGGCCACACCGGCCAGGTGAAACGCGTCACCTTTCGCAGCACGCGCATGAGCGACCTGACGGGCAACGTCGTCGTCTTCCCGAACACGGCGATGCTCAACCGCAAGCTGGTAAACAAGAGCAGCAGCCCGAAGACGAGAGTGGCCGTCACGATCCCGATCCCGGCGGACAAAGACATCGCAGAAGCCCGCCGCGTCCTGCTGGCCGAGATCGCGAACGACCCGCGCGTCGAGCGCCACCCCGAGCCCGAGGTGAGCATCAAGGGCGTCAGCCTCGCCGAGCAGTTCGTGCTGCTGCACTTCTGGATCACCGAGGAACGCTACGAGGACGCGATGACGTACGAGTACCTGGAGCGCGCCAAGCGCACCCTCGACGCAGCAGGATTGACCAAGAAAGCAGCGTGAACCAGCGAAGCGCGCTGATGGCCCTCACCCCGCCAGCTCGGCCATTTCGCCGAAGCGGTCTTTCAGGCTGTCGTACAGTTTCGCGTACACCGCGAAGTGCTTCGCGTACTTCGCGGCGTTCTTGGTGGGCTTCTGCTTGTGCGTGACCTTGATCGTCGCGCGGCAGGCCTCCTCGACGCTGCTCCACGTGCCGTTGCCTACGCCTGCGAGCAGGGCCACGCCGAACGCGCCGCCCTCTTCGCTGTTCGTGATGCCGAACTCGGCGTTGTAGATGTCCGTCTGCATGTCGCGCCAGAGCTTGCTCTTCGTGCCGCCGCCGGTGCCGCGAATCTGGCGGACGGGGATGTTCATCGGGCCGCGCAAAATCTCCAGCATGCCGTTCATGTTGAACGTCACGCCTTCGAGCAGGCTGCGGATGAGCATCGGCTTGTCCGTGCGGCGGGTGCCGCCGATCCAGCCGGCTCGCGCGTTCGGGTCGGGGTACGGGCAACGCTCGCCGGTGAGGAACGGCAGGAAGAACAGTCCCTCGCAGCCGAGCGGCGCCTTCTCTGCTTCTTCCGTCAGGATCTCGAACACGTTCCGCTTCGTCTTCTTCGCGAGGGCGTGTTCGTACTGTGCGAATTGGTCCGCGTACCACTGGAACGAACCCGCGGCCGACAGCATGCAGCCGAAGACCACCCACTTGCCGGGGACCGCGTGGCACATCGTCGCGAGTCGGCCGACGGGCTCGACGGAGTCATCCAGCGCCGGCGTGTCGCTGTGCGCGCACAGCACGCCGCCCGTGCCGAGGTTCGCGTTGATCAGGCCCGTCTCCACGATGCCGTTGCCCACCGCCCCGCTCATCACGTCGCCCGCGCCGGCCACCACGGGCGTGCCCTCGGCCAGGCCCAGCAGGCTCGCCGCGCTCTTCGTCAGCGTGCCGGTCACCTCGGGGCTCTCGTACAGTTTCGGCAGCAGCGCCTTGTCGATCTGCAGGATGCTCAGCAGTTCGTCGCTCCACTGACGCGTCTTCACGTTGACGAGCGCCATGCCCGAGCCGTCGCCCACGTCGGTCGCGTACTCGCCGGTCATCTGCAGGCGGACGTAGTCCTTCGGCAGGATGATCTTGGCGACCTTCTCGTATCGCTTCGGCTCGTTGTCGCGCAGCCAAAGGATCTTCGGGACGGTGTACCCGGTGAGCGGCAGGTTGCCGACCATGTCCATCATCCGCTTCGCCCCGCCGGCCTTCGCGACGATGTCCTGCGACTGTTTGAAGGTGCGTTGATCGTTCCAGAGCAGCGCGGGGCGGATGACCTTGCCCGCCTTGTCGAGGAACACGCTGCCGTGCATCTGGCCCGACAGGCCGATCGCGCTGATGTCGGCCGGCTTCAGCTTCGCCTTCTTCATGACCGCCCGCGTAGCGGCGACGGTCGCCTCCCACCACTCGGCCGGGTTCTGCTCCGTCCACCCCGGCTTCGGCGTGAGGAGCGTATGCCCCACGTTGGCCGTCGCGAGGATCTTGCCCTTGTCGGTGCAGACGAGCGTCTTCGTACCACTGGTGCCGATGTCGATGCCGAGGAGGTGAGCCATGGTGAGGGCGAAGATATCACCACGGAGGCGCGGAGGCACGGAGCCGCCCATCTACGCTAGACGCTTGGAAGCCGCCAGTACCGATATACGATGCGCGACGCGTGGCAGATCGCCGTGGGAGAACTCAACTTGAGCGAGCTACAGGTCCAACTTGTTGCAGTCGCAGTCGGCGTGTGCTTGTTGTGCACACCGCTGATTGCAGAGCTGCGCAATCGCCGCGCCAGAAGGCTGCTGCTGCGAGAGCTTGCGCGAACGTCGCAAGCCCGATCGGATTGCAGCGAACACGATCAATCGCAGGCGACTCCGGATGTACGACTGATCAAGGCGATTCCGAAGAAGCGCCTGCGGCTCGTTGCTGGCGAGCCGACTCGTCCACCGATCGTTGGCGACTTGGGCGAGACGGATCAAGCGTACACCGGTTTCTGGGGACAAATGGTGCTCGTGTACTTCGAGAGTCCAGACGGCAAATCGAAGTGGGAGGTTCAAGCGTACTGGACAGAGTTGGAGTGCGTTCGAGAGCAAGGGACGAGCTAAGGACGCCATTCATGCGATTCAGTCTGCCGCGCTAGCATCGCCCGATACGATTCCTGCTATGCACCTCGACCGCATCACCCTCGACCCTGCCGTGATGGGCGGCAAGCCGTGCATTCGCAGGCTGCGGGTCAGCGTGGGGACGATCCTCGGGCTGATCGCGTCGGGCGAGTCGCACGAGCGCATCCTGCAAGCGTATCCGTATCTCGAACGCGAAGACCTGAACGCCGCGATCGCGTACGCGGCGTGGCGACTTGAGGAGCGCGAAGAGCCACTCGTCGATCCCAACCGCAGGGCGTCATGACGTTGCGCCTCCTGATCGACATGAACCTTTCGATCGAGTGGGTCGCTGCGCTCGCGCAACATGGCTACGACGCGGTTCACTGGTCTGCCGTTGGCGATCCGAAGGCGACCGATGCCGAGATCATGGCGCGCGCACGCTGGCTGAGAAACGCATCGTCTTCACGCACGACCGTGACTTCGGCACCCTGCTCGCGCTGACCCACGCCGACGGGCCGAGCGTACTGCAAGTGCGGTCGTCGAACGTCCTGCCTGCGGTGCTCGGGTCAACGGTGATCGCTGCGCTGAAGCAGTACGAATCGTCATTGATGGCAGGCGCGTTGGTGGTTGTGGACGAGACGACGTCGCGCGTGAGAGTGCTGCCGTTGCGATGAAAGCGTCGCAGACGCGAGCGCTGCGCGAACGGGCATGAGCGGGACGCTCGTGCTACGGCAGACTCGGGTCGATAGACGCGTCTCATGTGGTTAGCCGGCGAGCATGCTCGCCGGCTAAACGGGTCATCGGTGTGAACGCGATGGGACCGCGTCCCCCTTGCGCTTCTTCGTGATCCCCTTCGCCCCTTCGCGTTTCTATCTGCGTCACTCGCGCGCCGCGTTCACCGAAGCGGCGTCGAGCGGCTTCGTCTCTCGCTGCTTTTGCGGGACGAGGTTTCTCAGCGTGGACGGGCTGGTGTACGTCGCGATGTCGAGCTGTTGGCGCCAGAGTTCGGATTGGCCGCGCTGCATGTCGCGGTGGAGGTTGGCCATCCGGTTGCGCAGCTCGACCTGCTCGTGCCGGAGCTGAATGACGGCTCCGCCGATCAGGAGGAACGCGGCGAGGGTGAGGAGGAGTTTGGGCATGGGTGATTCGGAGAAGAGACGGAGAGACGAAGAGAATGAGAGACGAAGTGATTGGCTTGTAGTTCTCGTCTCGTGCCGCACGCCACTCCGTCTCTACGTCTCTTCGTCTCTTTTTCTCTTCGTCTCCCCCCACTCACCCCGGCAGCTTCAACTTCATGTCCACCTTCACCGTCTCGCTCTCGCCGAGGACGTCGGCGTTGAGTTGTTTGATGAGGTCGATCTTGCCGGCGTCGCCGAGTTCGTTCTTGGCGATCTTCCAGAGGCTGTCGCCGGGCTTGACGACGTAGGTGCGGAACTTGCCCTCACCGGCGGCGGGCTTGCCGGTGACGGGCTTGCCCTCGGCGGGCTTCTTCTCGTCCGTAGTCTTCGGCGCGTCGGCGCTGGGCTTCGTCGTCGGGGCGTTCGTCGCGCCGGGGATGGTGTTCGTCTCGCGGACGGGGATGAGGTACTTCTGGCCGACGATGACCTTGTCGGGCTGCTTCTGCAGTTGCGGGTTGAGGGCGACGATCGCGGCGCGGTTGGCGGGCGTGTTGCCGCCGAGGAATCGGCCGGCGAGCTTGTTGAGCGTGTCGCCTGCCTGCGCGACGTACTCACGCGTCGGCGTGCTGGTCATGGGCGTGCGCGAGTCGGCGGTCTGCGGCTTGGGCGCTTCGGGCTGAGCGGGCTTCGTGTCGTACTTCGCGCTGAGCGGGACGAGTTCCTCGCCGATCTGCTTCGCGGCCTCGACGAGTCCGCCGGCGAGTTGGACGTTTTCGGGCTCACCGATCGGGCGAGGCTGCGGAAGCGAACCGTCCTGCTGGGCATCGCGCTGCAAGGTGATGACGCGCGGGTCTTGCGGCACGCCGTCGCGGGAACTGCCGACGTCGACTTCAGCGCGGGCAAGTCCGTCACCAGCCCGGGCGGGCTTGTCGAGTTGATCGCGCGTCGCGACGACCACACGCGGCTGGGGGTTCTGTTCGACGACGACGTCGGGGTTGGACGGTGGCGCGGGCATCGGCGCCTCGACGGCGCGGCGGACGGTGTCGCCCGACGCCTGCAGGGCGGCCGTGGGCTTGTCCTGAACCGTCGTCACGTGTTCGCTCAGCAGGATGCCGACCACGAGCACGAAGGCGAGTCCGACCAGCAGTCCGATCTTGGTCTCACGCGTGATCATCGAAACGCTCGCGAAAGAAGGTGGCCGCAGATGAGACGCGGATGAGACGCAGATCGGAAAGGCAGAGTCAGAGGGGCGAAGCTAAGGCGATTGGGTTCGCCAGCACCCGAATTCATCTGCGTTCCATCTGCGAGGATCCGCGGCTACTTCGTCTTGATCGCGACGCGCAGCTTGCTCGATCGGCTTCGCGGGTTTCGGGCGATTTCGGCTTCGGTGGGCTCGACGGGTCGTTTGGTGACGATGTCGAGCACGCCGTCCGAGGCGAGTCGCCTGAACGCGTGCTTCACGATGCGGTCTTCGGTGCTTTGGAAGGAGATGATCGCCAGGGGGGCGAACGGGGAGAGGTGCCCGGGGGCCTGTTCGAGCAGGGTTCGGAGGTTCTCCACCTCGCGATTCACTGCCATCCGCAGGGCCAGGAACGTCCGCGTCGCCGGGTCGATCGTCTCCGCCGAAGACCTCGGAACTGCGCGCCGGACGACGTCGCGAACCATGTCCGCGAGTCGCCTCGTTGAGTTGATCGGCCTCCGCTGTCGTTCCTCTACAATTTTCCGCGCGATGCGACGGCTCAGCCGCTCGTCGGCCAGTTCGTAGAGCGTGTTGGCGATGTCCTCCTCGCTCCAGCGGTTGACGAGCTCGTGGGCGGTGAACGGGTCGTCGGCCGAGAGACGCATGTCGAGCGGGCCGTCGGTTTGGAAGGACAGGCCGTACTGCGCGTCGAAGAGCTGGTTCGTGCTCACGCCGAGGTCGGCGAGGATGCCGTCGACGGTGGTCAGGCTGGTCGCCTCGAGGACGTCGGGGAGCTCAGCGAAATTTGCGTGGAAGAACCGAACTTTCCCCGATACCGCCTTCAGTCGATCCGCGGCGTACTTCAAGTTGCGTTCGTCACGATCGAGGGCGAGCAGCGTAGAGCCCTCCGGAAGCCTGTTTGCGATGGCGAGCGCGTGCCCTCCCCTGCCGAGCGTGCAGTCGACCAGCGTGCGAGGTCGATCGGGCGCGTCGGGCGGAAAGAGGGCAGACAGGACCTCGTCCATGAGGACGGGGTCGTGCCCGACGGCGTCAGGCGAGTCACCGGAATCGGGCAGGGAAGGTTGATCCGAAGTCGAGGCCACAACCGATGATACCCGCATCGGGCCGAAACCGGGCCTGACGACAATCAAACGACACCAAACAAAAACCGACCAAACCGTCGAGATTTCCGTTGCGATGGCGAAAGTCGGGGATTAACCTATGACGCTGCGATGTCGGAATCGGTAATGCGATTCGGGTCGCAACGTCTTGTCGATAGCGGGAGTTGCGATTCGCGCGCGGAACGGCCGAGAGGCCTGACGCGTCACCAAACGAATCGCGACGGACTCGCGGAGGAGACGGGCTACGACTGACGAGTCGTGGCTTGCGGAACGGCTTGAAGAAAGCGCGCGAATCGAGTGCGACTGCAATCGCCTCGGCGCGTAAACGAAGTGCGTGCGCGGGACTCGCAAAAAGACCGCGCCCCAAGGCTGGGAATCCGTTCCCGAACCAAGCCAGCGCTGCAACGCTGACCTGGCGCTCATCCTGAGCGAACCCTGAGACGCGTCCCGAACTTCAGTTGGTCGCACTCATCGGCCACCATCCGTGCGGCCGACTGCGACGCGGGTCGAACAAGCCGAGATCGGAACCAAGTTCCGATTCGCGGCCCGGGCTGGACGACTGGAATCGTCCCGCCCGTTGGCGTCCTTCCGTGGACGCCCGTTTCTGCACGCCGCCCTGCTCTTCGCGGGCCCGAAGGCTCGCCCGGAGCGTGTGCGGCGCTGACTGTTCTGGCGATCGCCTCGCCAATCCTTTGGCAAAGCGGTCGCCGCTGACTGTTGCGGTCGCGGCGTGCGTCGAGTCGCGTTCGATCCTCGAACGCCGAACTCAGCACGTACCGAGACTGGTCGCGATCGCGGTCCTTCGCGATCACGCCTTGGCGTAGAGCCTTGCCGGGCATCCTGCCCTGGCTGCTCCAACTGCGGATTGGGTGGGCGCAGAACGAGAGTGAGTCCCGTGGAGCGCATTCATCCGCGCGGCTGACACATACTGCTAATCGCACATGGGCGACGTCTGACACTCGTGGCGTTACTCGCGGATCGCGCACCTGCTTTCGGGCTTCGTCGCATCGCGTCGGTGTCCTTACCGACGAACGCGAATCAGACCGAGTTGGCGATCGCTGCAACGCGCGGACATCCTCGTCTTGACGAATGTCGACCTCGCGCGACGGCCTCCGACGACGCCGGGCAGAATCCGTTGCCCGATCGGCGAGAGTGTCGGAGCCGTTGTGACCTGAAGCCGAGGCCGAAAGCGGTGAGTCGACGCTGTAGACGTCGCCATCGAATTCGACCCCGACCAACGCCGCACCGTGTCTTTACGACAGCGTGTGCGACAAGCCCCACTTCTTCGGACTGCCGCTGGACTTGATGCCGCTCATTCGGCCCTTCCAGTCGTCGGCTCGCCAGATTTCGAGGTGGTCGTTGATGCCGACCACCACGACGTCCCGGTCGATGCCCGCCTGCTCGCGAAAGCGGGCGGGGAGGAGAATCCGGTTCTGGCCATCTCGTTCGACCAGCTCGGCATTGCCCTGCATGTAGTAGCGAATCTCGGCCAGCTCGGCGTCGGTTGTCGCCTTCGCTTCGATCTTCGCCACGACCTGCGGGTAATAGCTCCGGGCGAACACCCAGATTCGGTCCTCGGCAGACATGTTCAGGACGAGCGGCTCGTTGCCCGCACCGGCCTGCTCCAGCGAACGACGGTGATCGACCGGTAACAACAATCTGTGCTTCACATCAAGGGTCGCTTCGTAGGCGCCCATGAAGTTGAAGGCATTGTTCACCTGTCGGCCGTCCTTCGCTGGCCTCGTGCCGAACCGGTGTTCGATCGAGGTGCGAGGGTTTTACCACTTCTCCCCACCCATGCAAGCTCAACTTTGAATGCGATGATTAAACTTCTGGGACGCAGCGTGCCGATGTGGATAAGCGGTTCATGGCGATCGATTTTTACCTGATTTTTCAAGCATGACTGTTCACATGCCGTTGTGAACAACCTGTCTGATCACGTTTCGCAGCACTTCGCTGAACGCGCCGCGTCACAAGAACCGCGAGCCACACGCCGACGCACAACACAGCGACATACAACGCTTTATACGAGGTGTAGGCAGCAGTGGGAAGAAAATCCCGTGATGATTTTAGGATATCGGACTTTTCCCCATCTGCGACATCGTAGCCCACATACGCAAGCACGTGTGAAAGACTGAGCCAGACGACCATAAGGACGTGAACTGCAGGCCAAAGGAGTCGCGGCAGGAGCTGCCACACGCCCATCGCAGTTGCGAAGATCGCCGTCGACCAGCCGCACTTGCCCGCCACATCTGCCCACTCGGCGTTCTCCAGCACGCCCGCCAGACACAGGAATGCCGTCCCACTCGCAAGCGCGGCGACCACCGACCGGCCCGTTCGTGCAAGCATCGGCAACAGCAATCCCACCGCGACCGACTGCGCGACGGTCATCGCTTGGATGGCGTGCTCACTCAGCCCCTGCTGATCGCCCGCCCACAACCGTGCATCGCTCGCCGCCAGCCCCGCCACCGTCACCTGCGGCAGCGTCCACGCCAGCATCGCCAGCGGCGACACCCTCGCTTCAGCCGACGTTGCGGCGATCTCGTCGTTCACGAGCCGGTCACTCCCGCGGCATGCCGACCGTTTCGTTCGCGTTCTTGAGCCACAACACCTGATCGAACCGCACGTCGATCCCGACGAGCGACCCCGCATCGACGCGGTCGTACTGGGCGTAGACGCGTTCGAGCATCTGAAGCTTCGCCTCGGGCGTCTGCTCGCGATAGATCTGGGCTGAGTTGATCGGCTGACCCCACCGCACCTCGGTGCCGCGGAACGTGCGGAGGATGAGCTGAGCCGCGTTCACGTCCATGCGTGAGGCGAAGTTCGTCACGTCGACCTCGACGATCTCGTTCAGGAACGGCTTGTCGTGCATCAGCTTCACGAGGTCGAGCCCGGCCTTGATGTCGTCGCCCTTCCACACTTCACCGGCCTGCGGGGCCCGCACGTCGACGCCCACGATCCGACGGAGCTGCCGCTTCGGCTCCAGCCCGAGGCCGAGCTTGCCGAGTTCGTCCGCCGTGAACTTCTCGGGCAGCTTCACGCCGTCGCCGTCGACCATCCAGTAGAGCCGTTCGTCCATCACCAGCGCGACGGGCGTGCGGAACTCGCAGTCGACCTCGATCGTGTCCCCCGGCGCACCGCCGTACACGCGCCGCACCTGGTTCACGTTCTTCACCCACGCGCACGCGCGGAGCATCGACGTGGTATCAACGAGCACTTTGTGGTCGAGGCTCGAACTCACCGACACCGGGCTCACCGATTCGGTGATCCGCGCGACGAGGGCATCGTTCATCCACGCCGGCTTGTTCAGGAAGACGATCTTCGCCGGCGCGGCGGGACGGGCGAGCGATTCGTCGGCGAACTGCTTCGCCTTCCACACGCCGACCATGACGAGTGCGAGCAGGATCACCCCGAACGTCGCGTGGACCCACCACGGAATTGTTCGCGGCGCGGCGTCTGACGCCTGCGCAGCCGCCGCTCGCTTTGTTGAGCGACTGCCCGGCTCCGCCGGCTTCAAGACCTCCTCTGACTTCACCGACTTCGCTCGCGCCATGCTCCAGCCTTTATCGATCGGATGCGACCGTCGACTCGAAAATCCGTTTCCGTTCGTGGCTCCAGTGTCGCAAGCGGCGATTATATCGGACGAAAGCGAGTTTGTCCGGCTCCCTCCCCCGCTCGCGGGGGAGGGCTGGGGTGGGGGTCTGCAATCGCCCGCGGTCTCATGCGCTAGTCACAACACGATCGATTGAGCTCGCGCACTTCCGCCGGCCCCCTCCTAGCCTCCCTCGCAAGCGGGAGGGGAATCATGCGACCGCACCATCCCAACCCAATTGTGCCCGCGCTCGCGCCCCTGCTACATTCCGCCGAATGCCTCGCTACTTCCCCGACTTCGACGCCTTCTGCGAACTCGCGAAGTCGCACGACATCGTGCCGGTCTATCGCCAACTGCTGGCAGACCGGCTCACGCCGGTGACCGCGTTCGAGGTGCTCGGCCGCGACGAGCACGCGTTCCTGCTCGAATCCGTCGTGGGCGGCGAACGCGTCGGCCGGCATTCGTTCATCGCGACGCGCCCCAAGGCGCTCTACCAGTGCCGCAACGGCAAGGCGATTGAATGGCAGAACGGCCAGCACCTGCGGGAGTACGCGACGACCGACCCGCTGGCCGACCTGGAGAAACTCCTCGGCAAACACCGCATCGCCCGCGACCCGCGCCTGCCCGCCTTCACGGGCGGCCTGGTCGGCTACGCCGGCTATGACCTCATGCGGTACTACGAGGCGGAAAAGCTCGACAAGCCGCCTCAGGATGACCGCGGCCTGCCGGACGTGCTGTTCGGCCTCTACGACGAACTCGTCGTGTTCGATCACGTGGACAAGACGCTGCGCGTGATTGCGAACGCACGAGTTACCGCATCCAACTTGCGCAACACCTACGACGAAGCGTGCCGGCGGGCCGACCTGATCGTGCAGCGCCTGCAGCAGCCCAGTTCGCTGTCGCTCGCCGAGATCGACCCGACGGCCGACAGCAACGTCGCCGCGTCGATGAACCAGACGCGGGAGCAGTTCGAGGCGATGGTGTCGACCGGCCAGGAGTACATCCGGGCGGGCGACATCTTCCAGTTCGTGCCTTCACTGCGATTGCGGGTGCAGTCGGATGCGTCGCCGCTTGATGTCTATCGCGCGTTGCGCGTGGTGAATCCGTCGCCGTTCATGTTCTATTTGAAGAGCCCGAACTGCACGCTGATCGGCTCATCGCCGGAGATCCTGGTGCGGGTCGCCGACGGCGAAGTGACAACGCGGCCGCTCGCCGGCACGCGGAAGCGCGGGAAGACCGAAGCGGAAGATCAGGCGCTCGAGAAGGAGTTGCTGGCCGACCCGAAAGAGCGGGCCGAGCACATCATGCTGGTCGACCTGCACCGCAACGACATCGGCCGGGTGTGCGAGATCGGCAGCGTGCGCGTCGCCGAGCAGATGATCATCGAAAGGTACAGCCACGTGATGCACATCTCGTCCGACGTGAAGGGGCAACTCCGCTCCGACATGTCGGCGTTCGACGCGCTGCGCGTGAGCCTGCCCGTCGGGACGGTGAGCGGTGCGCCGAAGATCCGCGCGATGCAGATCATCGACGAGCTCGAGCCCACCCGACGCGGCCCGTACGGCGGCGCGGTCGGTTACTTCGACTTCGCGGGCAACACCGACACCTGCATCGCGCTGCGGACGATCGTGTACCGCAACGGCAGCTACGACGTGCAGGCCGGCGCGGGCGTGGTGGCCGACAGCGTGCCTGCGAGCGAATACGCCGAGTGCCAAGCGAAAGCGCGAGCGCTGATGAAGGCCGTGGAGCTCGCCAGCCGCGGCATCGACATGCGCTGAAATTTCACCCCTAAATAGGGGCAGCGAAAGTTCTTACGAGTTTTCGCTCGATTCTACTTTTCGTTAGTGGTATCCACTACGTACCGAAGCATGTCTTGTCTGGCATGTCAGTTAAAGGTCGTAGGGAAGTTCCACGTTTTTCTCGCCGCGGCAGCAGCGGGCTCTTTTGTTCTGCATGACGCGTCCCTCGCGCAAAAAGCCGACGAAGCCTCAGCCGCTCGGCAACCTCCCGCTCTCCGCCGCGACACAACGTCGCGTGCTGGCCGAGTTCGTCCGCGCCGTGTCACCGAAGTCCGATGCAGGCGAAGCCGCCAATCCGCCGGCCAGCAGCGATGATTCGATGCCCACCGCTTCTAAACTCATTGCCGCCCGCAAGATTGCCGACGCCCTCCCGCCGCGCCTTCGCCAGACGCTCGACCTCCTCCTTGCCGGCGACGCCGAGAAGCGGATCGCCCTCAAGCTCGGCCTGAAGCAGAGCAGCGTCCACTCGTACGTGAAGGTGCTGTACAAGCGATTCAACGTGTCGAGCCGCGCCGAATTGCTCGCAAAGTTCGTCTCACGCTGACGTTGCCGCACACCAGCGACGCTCCCCTTTTCCACAACAGAATCCACCCGCAAGTGACATTCCGCGATCGGCGACTCGGGTGACACTTCGCCTACCGTTTTGTAGGCGACCAACCCTGCGGAGGGTTCGTCGTGACATGGGAGAGTCGTAGTCACCCGAGCACGTCCATCATGAAGTCGTCCACCGCCCTTCGCATCGCGTGTGCTGTTTCGTCGATCTTCGTCGCCGCCATCGCATCCGCCGCGCCGGCCGTCATCGATTTCAACCCGAACAACAATCGCCGGGACGGCCTGTCGCGCTTCGCCACCAACGTCACGGTCGATGCCGACGCTGCCTCCGTTGACGTCGCCTCGCTTGGCGTCCGCGTCACCCCGCTCGCGGAGGGCGCGAAGATCAAGCCTCTCGCCTGGAAGGGCGGCTACGACACCGGCGGCCAACTCGTCACCGACGGCATCGCCGCTGCGGGCGGATTGAGCGTCTCCGTCTCGTTCGCCGACGCGGGCCGGCACTCCGTCGCGCTCTACCACAACGGCGTCGACGCCGCCCCGCTCGGCGCGTTCGACGTCTTCCTCGACGGCGCGAAGGTCGCCTCGAACGTCACGCCGTCCCTCCGCGCTGCGCCGGATGCGAAGGCGGTCACCACCTACATCCCGATCGACGCGAAGGCGGGCCAGACCTACCGCATCGACGTGAAGCCGACCGACTCGGCCGGCGTCGTCATCATCAACGGCCTTGAGATCGACAAGCCCGACCCCGCACGCCGCGCCGTGCTTCCCACGCCGGCGCACGGCAGCGAGCACTTCTATCAGCCGCAACTCAGCTGGACGGCACCGGACAGCGCAAAGGAGTTCGAAGTCTTCCTCGGCGAATCCGAATCCGATCTGAAGTCGATCGGCAAGACCGCCACGCCGTCGTTCGCCCGCCCCGCGGGGCTACGCAGCCACAAGACGTACTTCTGGCGCGTCGACACCACGCACGCCGACGGCTCTGTCACGCCGGGCGAGGTGTGGCGCTTCATGCCCGCGCAGCTGGCCTTCCCCGGCGCCGAAGGCTACGGCCGATTCGCGCGCGGCGGACGCGGCGGACGCGTCATTCAGGTCACCAACCTCAACGACTCCGGCCCCGGCTCGTTCCGCGAAGCCGTCGAAGCGGAAGGCCCGCGCACGATCGTCTTCCGCGTCGGCGGGACGATTCACCTGAAAGACCGCATCGTCGTCCGCAACCCGTTCGTCACCATCGCCGGCCAGACCGCGCCGGGCGAAGGCATCGCGCTTCGCGGCGCTGCTTTCGGCATCGGCGGCGCGAACGACGTCATCATCCGCTACATGCGTCTCCGCGTCGGCGACGAATCGGGCAAGACGTGGGACGGCATGGGCTTTGGCAGCGCCGACAACGCGATCATCGACCACTGCTCCATCGCGTGGAGCATCGACGAAGGCGTGAGCGGGCGCGGCGCGAGGAACATCACGTTCCAGCGGAACATCATCGCCGAGCCGCTCAACATGAGCGTGCACGACCACTACAAGGGCACCGGCAAGGGCCACAGCTTCGCCGGCAGCATCAGCGGCGACATCGGTAGCTTCCACAGCAACCTCCTTGCGAACGCGGCGGGTCGCAACTGGTCCCTCGCAGGTGGCCTGACCCAGGGCGGCAAGTTTGCCGGCCGGCTCGACATCCGGAACAACGTCGTCTTCAACTTCGCCCACCGCACCAACGACGGCGGCGTGCGCATGGCGAACATCGTCGACAACTACTACATCCCCGGCCCGGCGACGAAGGTCTTCCACGTGCTCCTCGCGAAGATGGAGCTGCGCCTCCCCGACGACGTGCAACAGTACTACGTCGCCGGCAACGTGATGGAGGGCAAGTACGACGGCAAGGACAACTGGAACGAGGGCGGCGTCACGATCGACCCCGCCGACATCGCGGCGATGAAGCTGACCGCGCCGTTCTGCGAGAGCTTCATCACGCCGCGCACCGCGAAGGAGGCGTACGACACCGTCATCCGCGACGTCGGCGCGAACATCCCCGCGCCGGACGCGATCGATCGCCGCACGATCGACAACGTCATCCACCGCACGACGACGTTCAGCGGCAGCAAGACAGGCATCCCCGGCATCATCGACAGCCAGACGGACGTCGGCCCCTACGCCGACCTCAAGGGCGGCGACCCCTACCCCGACGCCGACGCCGACGGCATGGACGACCGCTGGGAACAGGCGCGAGGCCTGAACCCGAACAACCCCGACGACCGCAACACCGTCAACGCCGACGGCTTCACGAACCTCGAGCACTACCTGAATTGGATCGTGGAGAACGGGCGCGTTGAGCCGCGGGAGTGAGGCGGAGCAATGCCCGAAGAACTGGCGACCGGAGCTTTCGCTTCAAGGCTTCGGGACTCACGCTTCAGGATTTGGTGTCGCTGAACCGCTGGGACGCTTGCTTCGCTTGCTGAAAGCGACGTGGCTAAGATGATGCTCGAACCTGCTGAACCACATGTTTGCGACGCGAGAAAAGCTATTCGCTGCCGCTTGTCGAGCCAAGAAGGGTGACCTAGAGCTTCAGGGGGGCCTGCGAGAGCTCCACGATTGGATCGAATGCACCTTTCAAGTGAGCGTTGTCCACATCGTGAACGACCACATCAAGATAGGCCCAGCAATGGGTCGAGCTAGACTCAACGTGGTTCTCGAAACAGACAATGATGTCGTTGCATTGAAGAAAGATCGAATCTCAGTTCGCCCGGAGATCGCGACTCGCGTCGTTAGCCGCTTTACGGAGATTGCCGCCCGTTACCCAGAACTGGACGCAAATCGAGTTCACTTAATTCACTACTGCTTTGCTGACGAATGCTTGGATCGAGCAGCCGTGGAGTTTCTGCAGTCGGACGCTCCTCGGATAGTAAGTCAGTTCCAGCCATCCCTGTGGCTGATTAGCGGGTTCTCGCGCTACATGGTCGCGTTCTTGGAGGACGACCTAGATCTCTCCCAGTCCATCACAGATGGCAGACGGGAGCAAATTGTGAGTGCCTGCTTCTCTGCCATGAAGAAGTACGACGAGTTTGAGTACCTCACCAACGATTCTTTTCGGCTGACCTTTGATAGCAAAGAGAACTTAGACCGGAAGTTCAACGGAAACCTTCTGCATTACTGGCGATGAAACGAACCGTGTATTCAGAACGGCAGGCAGCGGCAGCTTGCGACCGTGTCGCGACCGCGACGTCCCGAGCAGCTTCGCCGCGATCGTGGAAGTGCATACGCCCCAATGCAGCCGCCCCGCTGGCCTAACAGCAGCACCGATCGTACGTCACCCTTGGCCCCATGCCGCTCCAGTCAATCAACCTCAACCCCGGCTGGCGGTTTCATCGCGGTGACGTGCCGGCCGCGATCGAGCCATCGTTTGACGACTCGGCCTGGCAGCGGGTCAACCTGCCGCACTGTTTCGATCTGCCCTACTTCCGCACGCCCGAGTTCTACGTCGGGCCGGGCTGGTATCGGCGACTGCTTCGGGTACCGCGCGATCATCCGCACGGCGGCCGCGCGGTGCTGGAGTTCGAGGGCGCGTTCCAGCAGGCAGACGTGTTCTTGAACGGCCATCACGTAGGCTCGCACGCGGGCGGGTACACGAGCTTCGCGGTCGACCTCACCGATCATCTACACGAGGGCGAATCGAACGTGCTCGCGGTGCGCGTCGACAGTTCGTGGAACCCGCGCCTCGCCCCGCGCGCGGGCGAGCACCACTTCAGCGGCGGGCTCTATCGCGACGTCCGGCTGCTGCTCGTCGAGCCGCTGCACATCGCTTGGCGTGGCGTGGCGATCGAGACGCCGATCGTCTCGCACGACAGCGCCCGCGTCGTCGTGCACACCGCCGTCAACGACGACGCGTACGACGATCGCGGCTTCCGCCTCGTCACCGACATCGTCGGCCCGCACGGCAACGTGATCGACACGCGCGAGACGCATGACTCCGTTCAAGAGGAAGATTCGCTCGACGTGACGCAGGAGTTCGACCTCGCGGGTGAGTTGCACCTGTGGAGCCCGGAACGCCCCTCGCTCTACATCGCCCGGCAATCGCTCTACGACTGCACGACCGGCACGCTCGCCGATCGATCGGAAACACCGTTTGGCCTTCGATGGTTCCAATGGACGCCCGATCGCGGCTTCTTTCTGAACGGCTCGCACTACTACCTCCGCGGCGCGAACGCGCATCAGGACCACGCCGGCTGGGGCATCGGCATCACGCAGGGCGCGATCGAGCGCGACGTGCGGCTGATGAAAGAAGCGGGCTTCAACTTCATCCGCGGCGCGCACTACCCGCACCACCGCGCGTTCGCGCAGGCGTGCGATCGCCTCGGCATGATCTGCCTCGTCGAGAACTGCTTCTGGGGCAAGGGCGGCTTCGGCCCAGAGGGGTACTGGAACGCGAGTGCCTACCCGACCGATCCGAACGACTACGAAGGCTTCGAGACGAGCTGCCGTGTGGCGCTTCGCGAGATGATTCGCGACAATCGCAACTCGCCGTCGATTGTCGCGTGGAGCATGACGAACGAGGCGTTCTTCACCTACAACCTGGACCGCGCGCGGTCGCTGATCGCCGACCTCGTGGAGCTGACGCACGAGCTCGACCCGAGCCGCCCCGCGATGGTGGGCGGCGCGCAGCGCGGCGACGTCGACAAGCTCGGCGACATCGCCGGCTACAACGGCGACGGCGCTCGCCTCTTCCATAACCCCGGCGTGCCGAACATGGTGACCGAGTACGGCGCGATCAGTAAGCCGCACGAGGCATACGACGGCTTCCTCGGCGACGTGGGGAACAGTTGGCAGTTTGCAGTGGGCAGTGGGCAGGAGAAGAAAATTCGGGAGAGCTCGCACGAACTTTCTGCCCACTGCCCACCGCCCACTACCCACTTCTGGAGATCCGGTGAAGCGATCTGGGCGGGCTTCGATTACGGCACGATCGCGGGCAAGCAGGGCTTGAAGGGCATCGTCGATCACTTCCGCGTGCCGAAGCGGAGCTGGCACTGGTACCGCGAACAACTCCGCGGCATCGCCCCGCCGCCCGAGCCGATCGATGCGCCGCCGGCGCGGATGCAGATCGAAGCAGACAAGGAGTACTTCGAGGCCGACGGCACGGACGACGCACAGATCACCGTCACGCTGCTCGACGAAGTAGGTCGACACGTCCGCGCGACGCCGCCCGTGACGCTCCGCATCGAGTTCGGCCCCGGCGAGTTCCCGACCGGGCGATCGATCACGTTCGAGGCCGACACGGACATCGCCATCACGCTCGGCCGATGCGCGATCGCGCTGCGGGCCTACGAAGCGGGCCCGATCGTCGTCCGCGCGACGTCGCCGGGATTGCCCGACGCGTCGATCACGCTCGAATCGATCGGCCCGCACGACGCGTTCCTCCCAGGCGAGACCGAACTGGTTGCCGATCGCCCTTACACGCCCCCGCCGCCGAGCGAGGCGGCACTGGCGGCGATGCGAAACGCGGTCGACGTCGCGCTGAATCGCCCGAGCCGTGCGTCGAGCGAGAAGTCGGGCTGCCCGGCGCGCAGCGCGAATGACGGCCGTTCTGATACGTGGTGGACCGCGCGCGATGACGACGCCGCGCCGTGGTTCACGGTCGACCTCGAAGGCTTCTACGAGTTGAGCAGCGGCTCGACGACCTTCGCCGAGGGCGGCGTACGCTACGCCGTCGATCTCTCCCGCGATGGACAGACGTGGACCCGCGCGATCGACAAGTTCGGCCTGAACAACCCGTCGGCAACGCGGCAGGACGTTTACGACCCCGGCACCGTGGCCCGGTACGTCCGCCTGACGTTCGCTGTCGGGTCAAGCACGCCACGGCCACGCATCCGCGACTTCAAGCTGTTCGGCCTGTTGCACGTGCGGTGATTCACCGCGCGGTTCAGTCAGGCGATCGGCCGAAGTCCGAAATCGACGATCCGCGTGCCAGTTCGCGGCACGTCGCGCCTGACGGAGACGGGGGTGGTTGCCTTCTGCGACTTGGGCAGCTTGACCCGAACGGTGTAGCTGCCCTTGGTCAGGCCGCAGAAGGCATACGAGTTGTCGTTCTGGGTGATCGTCCAGAGCTCGCCGACGTCGTAGACACCATTCTCGTTGTCGTCGATGAAAATCTGAAAGGCAGCGGAGGCGGATTCGGAAGGATCGCGAAGGCCGTCACGATCAGTGTCGACGAAGACTCTGCCGGTCAGCGTCGCGCCGGAGCGCACCCCAAAGTCTCGCACGCGGACCTGCGTGCCGCGCACGGTGGCGATGGCGACGTCGACGGTCAGTCCGGCCGAGACCGCGCGGACGGCGTACGTGCCACGCGCGAGCCCGCTGAACGCGTAACGGCCGGAGCGGTTTGCGATGACGGACTCTTCGCCGCGGTCGAGCGAGCCGTTGTCGTTCGCGTCTATGAAGACGGGCACGCCGGGCAAGCCTGGCTCGTCGGCGTTGCGGATGCCGTCGGCGTTCGCGTCAGAGAAGACCGCACCGCGAATCGTGGCGGCGAGGTCGAGCACGTAAGGTTCGCCGTCATACGCATCGTCGAAGGCCTGGACGGGCGACTGCAACCCCGAGTAAACGAATCGCCCCCCGATGCGTGCGCCGGTCGAGCCTTCATCGGCAAGCATGGCAGCAGTACCCACCGAGGATTCCTCGACGTACCTCTCCGACCAGTCGACGCGGCGCGATTCCAGGTCGTAGGTGAACTCCGGCTCGCCTCCAAGCGACCTGACGAATGCGATTCCCTGAACCTCGTACACGTTATCTGGCCCGTACAGACCGGCGCTGGTCGCAACGCGTCGCGTGCCGCGCGGCGTTCCGTCGGAGCGGTACACCGTGGTGCCGGACGCGTCTGCCGTGCTGCCGAACCACATGTAGGATTCCGTCGCGCTGAGCGACACATTCGCCGCATATGCCGGCGCTTCGAACACGGCCGTGATGGAGCCGTCCGCGTTCAGTCGGGCCACGTGCCGGCGTTCGTCCATGCGACTCATGGCGTCGAGCACCGTGATGTAGCTGACGTACGTCTCGCCTCGGTAGGCCACCGGCGTCGAGAGCTTGGTCACCACCCGGCCGGCGGGAGCGAAGTCGTAAGTGATGCGGCCTTCACGCGTGCCGTCGAGTGAGACGACGCTGCCGTTGTTGCTCAGGTTGTACACGTGCGCCACGAGACGCCCGTTCACCACGACGCCTTCGACGCGAGAGGGGCCTTTGGTGCGGTCGTACTCCATGATCGCCGACGTTCCCGCGACGGTGCCGTCGGTGCGCCAGATCGCGGTGTTGCCGTCGTCGTAGACATCGTAGAAGTCGGCGTTCGTCGAGAAGTATGCGAGGCCCGACCTGGTGTTGCCCAGGAACGAAGGCTGCACGTCTTCCTTTAGCAGCGTCGTCTGTCCGGACACGACGTCGACGACGTACAGGTCGCTGCGCTTCGGCACGTAATTCCCTGAAGAGGAACCGGCGGTTCTGACCTCGACCGACCACAGCGCCCGGCGATCATCGAGCGACATCACCATTCGACGTTCGAAGGTCGGCGACGACGAGCCTTGCAGCGTTGCGACACGGCGCGGCGGAGCAATGCCATCCGTCGCCCAGAGCGTGGTCTGGTCGGCGGTCGTCGAACCGGTCGTCGACGTGACGAAGACGACCTCTTGCCCGACCCGGGCAAAACTGCTCGGACGACTGTGCACCTCGGGCCCGCCGGGCGTGCTCGTCAGGCTGATCGTGCCGGCGAACGTGCCATCGGTCGAGCAGAGTTGTAGCTGGCCCATCTCGTCGCCGCCGGCGAACACTGTGCGGCCCGCCCCGGTCGACCGCGTCGGCGAAACGTGGACGTAGCCGGAATCGAAGTTTGTCACCTCCAGCGAGGTCGAGAGCACCGTGGTCGCGCCGTCCGGCGCGAGTCGCCAGAGTCGCCCTTGGTCGAGTTCCGACCCCGCCACAATCAATGCGTCACGTGATGGCGTGAGCTTGTGCACGTACTCGCCCAGCGTGGCCAGCCGCTTAGTTCCCTTCGCGGTACCATCGGTGCGCCAGACCTGCGACGCGATCGTGAAGTATCCAACGCCGTTGAGCACGGCGATCGAGCCTGGCTCATTGAACTCGGCCTTCTCGACGATGAGCCGGAGCTTCGAACCATCGATCTCGTAAAGCCCAAACGCGGGCGAGTCGTAGTTGCCCGTCTCGGGCCATGCCATGACGACCTGCCTGCCGCCGAGCGTCATCGGCTCGGAGGCGAGCGACCACGCCCCGCAGTCGGCGACTTTGCCGGCGCGGTCGAGGCTGATGAGCCGCCGTTCCGAAGAACGATAGTCGGTGTGGTACGCCTTGCCGTCGATGACCTTCGCGCCGGGCGACAGGCTGTATTCTTCGCCCAGCACGCGCCGAGTGCCCGACGCTTTGCCGTTGCTGAGCCACACGCCGTCCTGCATCTGCACGAACGCAACGCCGTCGATCGCAGTCAATCCCACGACGTCCGGTGCGCCGAGGTCCTTGACGATGCGCGTGCCCGCGACGGTGCCGTCGCTCGTCCAGAGCGAACTCGAAAGGTACGATCCCTCCACCCACCAGACCCGGCCGCGTTCCACCGCGAGCTGGCTAAATCCGCTCATGCCATACGCCGAGCGGAGAAAATGCGTGCCCGCGGCAGTGCCATCGGTAGCCCAGAGGCCACTGAAGTAGTCTCTGTTCGGCCCACCGTTCACGAGACCCGTCGCGATCGCGAAGCCGCCCGCCGACTTGATCGCCGTAATGTCGGACGCCCCCTCGAACACCCGGCCCACCTTGCGCGTGCCCTTCTGTGTACCGTCGGTGGTCCACAGGAGCGGGCGCTCATTCGCATACTGCGTCACGGCGATCGCGCCACTGTCGATCGTGCCGGTCGTCACGCTGACCATCGGCCGCGTGGACAGATCGGCCAGCAGCCGCGGCGTCACCGCCAGCAATCGGCGATCCTCAAGACGCTCCGCAACCGCGGTCGACCGGCACCGCCAAGACGTATTCCGTTTCGTTCGCATGATGCCCCCGTGGGCGTGTGAATGGCCGGTCGTATCGCGGGTGCGCCCTGAGTGCACGCCGCGGCATGAACGTGACGGGCAGGCTAAGGGGCGTCGCGATCCTGCGTCAAGAAAATGTGGCCCTGCCGGCGGGCAAACTCAGAGCGATCGCGTGGTCAACGCGCACGTGAGGCGTTGCGTCGACACGTGAAACAATCGCCGATTGACGCGAATCCCGCTGGCGTCTCCAGCAATATTCGGTTGACCGCTGAGGGTCGAACGGCTATTTCCCGGCGGTGCGCAGCACGTCACGCCAGACAGGTGTGGCCATGCGTTTGGCCGTCGCGCGGCGCGATTGCCGTTGTCTCAGGAGATGTTCCCGGTACAGGGCCGGGTTGTTGCGGACCGAGCGGACGACACGCGAACAAACGCGTCCGTCGCGCGCGGCCAGGATAGGAGATGCAGATGAAGACCGTTGTTCGCGAACGCACCCCGGGCCGCAAGGCGCTTCAACGTTGTGTCGAGTCGCTCGAGCAGCGGCAGCTGCTGGCGACTCTCACCACGCTGGCGACGCTGGACTCGACGAACGGCATGGCTCCGAGAGGGCTGTTGTACGCCGACGGCAGCGGCAACCTCTACGGCACAGCGGTGGGGAACTCAGGATTCGGCGTCTTGGGTTCGGTGTTCAAGATTCCCGGTGGATTCAGCGCCACGCCCGGCCCGCTGACCGAGGTCGCCGGGTTCAATGGCGCGAACGGGTTTGCGTCGCTCTCCGGCGTCGTGGCCGACAAGTCGGGCAATCTCTACGGGACGGTCTTCAACGGAATAGGCGACAAGGGTTCGGTCTTCAAGATCTCAGGAGGCAACCTCTCCACCATCGCGACGTTCACCGGGCCGAACATCGCCTTCCCGGAGGACGGTGCCCTGCTGCTGGACGCAGCGGGCAACTTGTTCGGCGCGGCTGCGGGCGACACCGGCGCGTTCGGAGCGGTGTTCAAGATTCCAGGCGGCGCCACCGCCAACCCCGGCGCGCCGGTCGCCGTGACGACGTTCGACAAGACCAACGGATCCGCCCCGACAGGACGGGTGATCGCCGATGCCTCGGGCAACCTCTACGGCGTGGCCCAGTACGGCGGGGCGAACGACGGCGGGGTCGTGTACAAGATCGTCGGCGGCGCGACGGCAAACCCCGGCCCGCGCGTCACGCTGGCGACGTTCAACCAGGCGAACGGCTACTGGCCGACCACGGGGCTGACGCTCGACGCCGCCGGCAACCTCTACGGCATGACCCGTTGGGGCGGCGCGAACCGCGACTACGGCACGATCTTCAAAATCCCCGGCGGTGCGACCGCGAACCCGGGTACCCTCACGACGCTCTTCGACTTCAGCGGCCCCGACGGCGATGAGCCGCGCGGCGAGTTACTCATCGATGCAGCGGGCAACATCTTCGGCACGACCCGTGAAGGCGGCGCCGGCGACCTCGGCACCGTCTTCAAGCTCGATCCGAAGACGGGTGCGCTCACCACGCTTTGGTCGTTCGACGGTTCGAACGGCTACTGGCCCATGTCGGGCCTGATCGCCGACGCCGCCGGAAACCTCTACGGGACGACCACGGGCGACCAAGTCTATGGCGGCGGCACCGTCTTCAAGTTGTCCGACACCGGCTTCGTCACGGATAAGCCACTCGCCTCCAAAGCCGAGGTCCGCGGGAACGGCGTCGTCATCCGGTCGGGCGATACCACGCCCGCCATCGAAGACCTCACCGACTTCGGGCGGACGAACATGGGCACGCGGGTCATCCGCACGTTCGTCGTCCGCAACACGGGCACGTCGCCGCTGACGACGAGCGCGCTCACGCTGCCCGAGGGGCTCACCCTCGTCGAAGGGCTGTCCGCCAGCATCCCGGTGGGCGGGCAGGATTCGTTCACCGTGCGCCTGAACGCCGCGACGACGAAGAAGCTCGCCGGCAACATCACCTTCGCCACCAACGACCCGGCCGCGCAGCTGTACAGCTTCGCCGTGCGCGGCGCGGTGCAGGTGCCCTACGCGCTCAGCAAGAAGGGCGTGCTCACCGTCAACGGCACGAGCGGCAACGACTCCATTCGCCTGTCCATCGCGGGCAACGTCCTCACGCTGCAGGTGAACAACCTCGTCACGTCGATCCCGAACGCATCGCAGATCAAGCGCGTCGTCGTGCTCGGCCGAGAGGGGAACGACCGCATCGAGGCGGCCCCGTCGTTCAACCTGCCCAGCAACCTGAACGGCAACGCCGGCGACGACACCATCGTCGGCGGCGCGGGCGTGGACGTCATCAGCGGCGGCCTCGGCAACGACACCGCACGCCGTGGCGTAACCGACATCCTGTTCGGCGTGGAAAACGTGCTCGGCTGAGCGGATTCGCATGATGCCGTGCCCGCGCCCTGACGTTCCTTTTGTGCGAATCGCGATGCGAGTCGGCGCGGGGCGACGCCAATGGGTACGCGACGCTGGAGCTCTGTCACGGCTGCATCCTGCAGAAGGGCGTGACGGTGCCGACCCGATGGCGCAAGTTGACGCGGATACTTGACGAGGGCATGGCGCACCTAGAGCCTTTGGCGATGCGGCACCCGGTCTACTGGGCCCGAGCGACGTTTGTCGGGCGCGATGCGCTTGGCGCAGCCGTCCATCGCTGGGCGTGGGGATGGTCGGCGACCGACCAGGCAGATGCGCTGGCGATGGCGAAGCGCCGCGCGATGGAGGCGACAGAGCGTGCCGCGTCGGGCCTGGGACGTGGTGAAGCCTATGGCTACGGCGTCGATCCCGCGCGCGAGCCGCTCCTCCACGAGCCGCTTGACGAGCACGGAGAACCGATCGGCGCGGTGACCCGCAATCGCTACGGCTGCGAGGTGCTGAACGCGTTCCGGGTGATGTTCGTCGACATCGACTTCAGCGAGGAGTCGATCGTCCAACCGAAACGAAGTTGGTTCCAACGGCTGTTCGGTCGGCCACGGCAGTTTCGGCGCGAGGTAGCCGAACCCGCCCTTCTGGACCGACTGCGGCGCTGGCACCAGCGCCGGCCCGGCACGCCGGTGCGCATCTATCGCACTGCAGGCGGACTTCGGGCAATCGTCGCAGACCGGCTGTACGACCCCAGTTCGCGCGACGCGCGCGACCTGATGCAGTCGCTTCACGCCGACCAACTCTACGTCTGGCTATGCGTCCGTCAGCACACCTTCCGCGCTCGCCTGACGCCCAAGCCCTGGCGCATCGGCCTGAAGACATTCCGTTGCAAGTTTCCCTTGCGTACGCCCGATGAAGAACGCCGGCAAGCGGCATGGGAACGCGAATACTATGCGCGCCGGCCGGGCTACGCGACGTGCGAAGTCGCCTGCGATCTGGGACCGCCGATCGTCGATTCAACCGTGCAGGCGTTACTCGCGCTTCACGACAGCTACGCACTGAACCCAGGACGCCCGCTCGCGTGATGTTCCTTTTGCACGAACTGCGATCCGGCACGGCGAGTCCGAATCGCGTCGCGTACAGTCGCTCTCGTGAGCACGTCTGACATACCGCGAAAGCTCCGCCTGGGCGTCCTCGGTTTAGGCGAGGGACGCAGCATCATCTCGGCCGCGCTGGCGTCGGAGTGGTGGGACCTTGCGCTGCTCTGCGATCTAGACGAGTCGCTCGGCCGCGAACGCTGCGCCGAGTTCAAGTTCGACGCTTTCACCACCCGCTTCGACGACCTGCTGAACGATCCCACGATCGACGCGATCGGCATCTACACGCCTGATCCGCTCCATGCCGAGCACGTCGAGCGAACGCTGCGCGCGGGCAAGCACGCGATCTGCACGAAGCCGCTCATCGACGACCTGAGCAAGGCCAAGCGCGTGATCGACGCGCAGCGCGAGACGGGGAAGTTCGTCTACGTCGGTCAGAGCAGTCGATTCTTTGAGCCGATGATTCGCCAGCGTGCCGACTACGACGCCGGCAAGCACGGCGAGCTGTTCAGCGTCGAGGCTTACTACAACGCCGACAACCGCTGGTTCATGCAGCGCGAGTGGGCCCGCAAGGGCGGGCTGAAGTGGCTCTACGGCGGCTTGAGCCACCCCGTCGACCTCGTGCGGTGGTACCTGCCCGACATCGACGAAGTGATGGGCTACGGCACGCTGACGGAGAACGGCCGCTCGCTCGGACTGACCGACCCCGACGCGATGCACTTCGTCCTGAAGACGCGCGGCGGGAAGATCGCCCGCATCAGCGGCAGCTACAGCGCCCCATACGGCAACCACGTCCGCGACAGCGGCATGAGCTGCGTGCTGCGCGGCTTGAACGGCGCCAGCCAGGCCGACTACAGCGACCTGCGCTACAGCACCCACTTCGCCGGCGAGGGCGGCCGCCAGTACGACTTCGGCCACCGCAGCGGCTACTACTTCCGCTTCGCCGGCAACAGCCACCACGCGGGCGAGTACCAGAACTACATCGAACACTTCGCGCGGTGCGTGCACGAAGGGAAGACGCCTACGCCCGACGTAAACGAAGGCATCGTCACCGTCGCGGTGATGAGCGCGATGGAGCAGTCGCTCCAGACGGGCAAGCCCGTGAAGGTGAGCGATGTGCTGGCAGCGCATGGGCTGAGCGGGTTGGTGTCGTAGCATGGGCGTCTCGCCCATGCCCCGGTACGTTGCGTGAAACGCGATCGTATGGGCACCTCATGAGCTTCGATCTTGCCGTCTTCGACTCCTCGCTCGCTCCCACCGAACGAGACGCCTTCAACGCGTGGTTCCGCGAGCGCACTCGCTGGGCTGACGCCCTCGACTACGACGACCCATCGAACCTGACGCCGCCGCTCCGTGCGTGGTTCGAAGAGATGATTTGCACATTTCCTCCGCTCAACGGACCGTTGAGCAAGGAGGAGCTCCTCGACGATCCTCACACGACCGACTATTCGCTCGCACGCGATCTGATCTACGCGGCCCATGCGTGGTCGCTCGCGAGCGATGCTCAGACACTCGCCATGCAACTGGCGGCGAGGCATCGCGTCGGGTTCTTCGATTTGGCGAGCGATCTCGTATACCGCCCGATTGCAGATGGGACGCTGAGCGGCGATCGTCGCGCAAGAACGCGGCCTTGGTGGCGACCCTGGTAAGACGATGAGTTGCGGCCAAGCCCCGCATGCCAATGCATGGGCTTCGTCTTGCGTCGAATGCCGCGTCCCGGCAAGTCGACCAACGGCTTACGAGGTTGGCCATCGACTTAACATTCACATTCGCAGTCGCGTTCGCATGCGTATTCGCATTCGCGTTCGCGTTCGACCTTGCGTCGTCGCGCGTGGACGTAATGCTCGACGCAGCGATCGACGCGCCGTCGCTCGTGCTGGTGCCGCGCAGTTGCTGAAGGAAATCGCCTTCAGTTCGCGCCCGCCGTGTTCTCGCGTGTGCATCATGGTGCGTCGCACGAGTTGCCGAGCGTGCCGCCGGGCGACACTGGCTCGCGCTTCCGACGCGGGATGCCTACGAACGCCTTTGGCTCGGGCGGCAGATGCGGCGCGTGATCCCTTCTGACTATGCGTAGCTCCTCTGCCGCAGGCGCAAGATGGAACTGCGGGAGTCGGGACGCCCACCTTCCCCGCGACGCGCACACGTCGAGGTTGGCCGCGTGATCGATCAAACCGCACCGCGTGCAGCTGAAGTAGACGCCGCGCAGGACGATCGACCCAAGCGAGGAGTGGAGCCGGCGATCGCGCACGCCTTGAGGTCGACGGCGTCGCGCATCGGGACAACACGGGTCGCGGGGAAGACAACGGCAGCGAAGTCGCGAGAGAAACGCCGGAAGGAGGCCGTGTGTCAAGATCTCAATTCTGGTGCGGGAAATTGCCTCATCAATCGCGTAACCCATTCACGTGCGTTTGAGTTTCTTTCCAAACGCATCGCTGACCGATCTGGCCCTTCGTTTTTCATCGCCCGCGTTCGCTCGACTTGGCCATGCGGCGAGTTCGGTCCCATACTTTCGCGCAACTCTTGCGCAGGCCTGGCTTTCCAAAAGTCCGTATATCGCGTCGCATTTGAGACAACCAAGATCCTGCTTAGGCCTTCGCAACTGCGGACAAGGGACCATTTACTGCCATAGCGATCGAGTGCGTTCGCACACACTGCTTGTCTACAACGTCTGGCGACACGAGACGCGGGAGAAGTGCACTCTCGACCTCAGTCTGGGCCTAGTCCGTCCTCCGAAGGATCCTCGTATTGCCTGACGGGTCAAACAGATACGTGTTTCCACGAATCATGAGAGAAGAAGCCTCCGGAAGAGGCCGTCCAATAATCGTGGTTCGGGCTTGACTGACCGCTAGGGCGATAAGCGCCACCCCTACAATTGGTTCAAACGCTTCAAGTAACACAACTTGCGTGACGATCATCCGGTTGTTGCGACGGCACCAATCAGCGCGGTCGCGACGTCGATGCGGGTCGTACGGCATCTACTGACTCGTCTCTACATGCGTCTGGTTGCCCGCAACGATGCCGCTCTCGTCTCGACATTTCTTTGCTCGCCGCTCTCCGGTCCGTCGACGCCGCCGCGCGCTTTTTGCCGCAGTGTTTCCGATCGCGATGCTGTTCCTCGACGGGCGGCTGACCGGATCGAGCGCCTTCGCCGCACCGACGGATCCCCGCACCGTCGCGGGCGACGTCTCGGTCTCGCGGTCCGGCCGCGACACGCTCGTTCGCCAGCGGTCCGACCGCGCGATTGTCGATTGGCGCAGCTTCGACCTCGCCCGCAAGGAACGCGCTCGCTTCGATCTTCCGTCGCGCGACGCCGCGATCCTGAACCGCGTCGTCGGCGATCTCCCGTCTCGCATAGATGGCGTCATCGAATCGAACGGCAGCGTCTACCTCGTCAACCCGCGCGGCATCCTCGTCGGACCCACTGGTCGCATCGACGTGGCCGGCAGCTTCGTCGGCTCAACACTCGACGTCTCGAACGAAGCGTTCCTCGGCGGCGGCGACCTCGTCTGGCGCGGCTCGACCGACAACGCCGTCGTTAACCTAGGAGTCATCCGCAGCCAGCACGGCGACGTCGTCCTGCTCGCGCGCAAGGTCACCAACGCGGGCACCATCGAAGCCAGGGAAGGCGACGCCCTGCTCGCCGCCGGCTCGGAGATCCTGCTCCGGCCTGAGGGCAGCGACGAACGCGTGGCCGTCCGCGTCGGCACCGGCGCCGTCGTCAACCAGGGCCAGATCGACGCCGTCAACGCCGAACTGCAGGCCGCTGGCGGTAACGTGTACGCGCTTGCGATCCAGAACACGGGCGTCATCCGCGCGACGACTGTTGACCGATCGGGCGGACGCGTCGTTCTCCGGGCCGCCAAGGGTGCCGTCGAGCACACGGGTACGATCGATGCGAGCGCGAAGGCACCAACCAAGCGAGGCGGCGATGTGCTCATCGTCGCCGACAATGTCCTCCTGGGAGACAACAGCGTCATCGACGTTAGAGGGCCGGCAGGTGGCGGCGACGTTCGCGTGGGCACCGACGTTAAGCCGTGGGCGAGCATCCCAGAGACGGGCATGCACACCGTTCCCAGCAGTGTTTCCGATGCGCAGAACGCCGACGCCGTTGTGATGGCGCCGCGTGCCACGATTCAGGCCAGTGCCACCCGCGAAGGTGACGGCGGAAACGTCGTGCTCTGGTCTGACGCATACACGAGCTTCCTCGGATCGATCTTCGGCTTCGGCGGCCGTCGCGGCGGCGACGGAGGATGGGTCGAAACCAGCTCGCGCATCAACCTTCAGGCCTACGGATGGGTTGCTGCATACTCGCGTCGCCGTGGCCGTCAGGGCAGTTGGTTGCTCGACCCGACGAACATCACGATCACCACGAGCACGAGCAACGGCACGTACAACACCGGCAATCCCGCGACGTTTACGCCAAGCGCAGCGTCGAGCAACGTCAACGCCAGCAGCATCAGCAACTCGCTGAGCAACGGCAACAGCGTCACCATCAGCACGGCCAGCGCCAGCGGCAGCGCTGGCGACATCACCGTCAGTAGCGCCATCACCAAGGGCAGCCCGGGCACGGGAACGCCGACGCTCACACTGCAGGCGGCGAACGACATAATCGTCAACGCCGCGATCAGCAGTACGAGTGGCGCGATGAACGTCGTGCTGAACAGCGACAACGACAACGGCACTGCAAATAGTGCGGGCGCGGTCGACGTCAACGCGAACATCACCACGAATGGTGGCAGCCTGACGATCGGCGGCGGAAGCAGCCCGAGCACCACAGCCTCGTTCGGCTCGTCGAACTACGCCAACGGCGTAGACATCCAAAGCGGCGTCACGCTCAGCACCGGCGCAGGCAACGTCAGCATCAGGGGCACCAGCCGGAATGATGCAACCGGCAACATGCGCGGCGTTCTGGTCAGCGGCGCGATCAACACGACGTCCGGCACCATCTCTATCGTGGGCACGGCACGCGGCACGGGATCCTCGGGCTACGGCGTCAACATCACCGGTGGCGGAACGGTCACCTCCAGCAGTGCCGGCAACATCGACATCACCGGATCCAGCACCAGCACCGGCGGCGACTCCGGCGCCTTGCTGGTCTGGGCCACGGCCACCGTCTCGACCACTGGCTCGGGCAACATCACGCTCACCGGCACTGCGTCTACTCGCTACGGCATCTACCTCGACACCAACACCATCAGCGTCGTCAACGGGACGCTGACGCTCCTCGGCACGGGCGGCAACGGGTCGTCTGAGGCGCGCGGCGTATGGATCGATGGCGGCACGAACCTACTCGCCACCGGCAGCGGGTCGATATCCATCACTGGAACGACAAGCGGTACTGGCAGCACCGACTCGAACGGCATTCGGATCGGCCAGCAGTACGGCAATAGCGGCACGATGACGGTCCGCACGGCCGGCGGATCGATCACCCTCAGTGGCACTGCAGGCGCCTCCACGAACAGCAGTGGCATCTACACCTTTACGGGCACTGCAACCAACATTGAGGCCACCGGATCTGGCGCGATCACCCTCACCGGCACGGGTGGCTCTGGCGGCTCGGACCTCGACCTTAGCGCCACGTCTGCCAGCGTCATCGGACAACGCGGAGCGCTGGGCACGTATTCCGGCGACGTCACGCTCAACGCCAACTCGATCACCCTGGGGTCCTCGACGACCGTTCAGAGCACGGGCGGCAACCTCGTCATTCAGCCCCGCTCTGCCAGCACCACGATCGGTCTGGGCAACAGCTCCACCGGCACGCTGAACCTCACCAACAGCGAGCTGAACATGCTCGCCAACGGGTTCAATTCGATCACGCTTGGCAGTGCCACCGGCACAGGCGCGGTCGATGTGCGGACGTTCACCTACAACGACACGCTGACGATCCGTTCTGGGGCTGGTGCGGGCAGCATCACGCTCAACGGCGACCTCGCCACCGGCAGCGGCACGAGCGTGGGCAGCATCACGCTACAGGCGGGTGACGGGATCACACTTAGCAACTCGATCGACACCACGCCGAGCATCACGACGCAGGGACAAGCGATCACGCTCAATTCGGACCGTGACGCGAGCGGTGCCGGGTTCGTGTACTCGCAGAATGGGACGATCGCGAGCAACGGCGGTGCGATCACCCTCGGTGGCGGTGCTACGCCGGCCTCGACTGCGGCATACGGCAACAACTCCACCTACGCCGGCGTGGTGATCTCGGGCGGTTCGATCTCGGCAACGACCGGTGCGATCTCTATCCGCGGACGCGGCTCGAACAACTTCGGTGCCGCAGGCGTGCAGATCGACTCCAACGCGCAGATTACGACCACGAGCGGCGACATCACCATCGACGGCACGGGCGGCGTCGGCACCGGATCCAACTTCGGCGTCAACGTCAACGGAACGAGCACCAAGGTCAGCACCGCCAGTGGAAACGTCACGATCACCGGCACCGGCGGCGCGAGTTCGGCGGGTGGCAACATCGGCGTCACCGTCTATTCCAGCGGCATCATTGAAGCCACCGGAAGCGGCGTCGTCAGCGTCACCGGCACCGGCGGGGCTGCCGGCACCAACAACTTCGGCGTGAACGTCGCGTCCAGCGGACAGATCAAGGCTTCCACGGGAAGCCTGAGTGTCACCGGCACGGGCGGCGGCGGCGCATCGACAACGGGCAATAACGGAATCGTCGAGAACACGGGATCGTTCAGCACCACGTCGGGCGGCCTGACGCTCACGGCAACAGCCGGCATCGGAGGAACCGGCTTGGTCGGCTGGGGCTTGTCGACCCTCTCGTCCACCAGCGGCGCAGTCACCATCAATGCCGACACGATCGACATTTCGAGCCTGAGCGCGAACAGCCTCAGCAGCGCCGGGGCGCTGATCATTCAGCCCATCACCGCTTCGACGACCCTCGGCCTCGGTGCGAGTGCAACGGGCACGCTCAATCTCGACGCATCCGAACTCGCGACCCTCGCCAACGGCTTCAGCAGCATCACGATCGGCAGCGTCACCGGCACCGGCGCGATCAACGTGCGGGCCTGGAACGCAACGGATCCGCTCGTCATCCGCTCGCCCGCCGGCGCGGGGTCGATCACCGTTAACGGCGCACTGGCCACCGGCAGCGGAACCAGCGCCGGCTCGATCACGCTGCAGGCGGGCGACTACGTCTCTGTTCCTGCCGGCAACGGCATCACCACGCAGGGCCAGGCGATCGTGCTGAACAGCGACCGCGACGCCAGCGGCGTCGGCGCGATCTCGATGTACGGCTCGCTGACGTCCAACGGCGGCGACATAGTCCTTTCCGGCGGCGCGGGCACCACCACCGACCTCATCACCACCGGCTACGCCAAGGGCAATCCCGCCGGCGGATTCTACAAAGGCATCAGCGGCAACAACGCTTCGATCAGCTCCGGCGCCGGCAACATTTACATCCGCGGCCAGGGCAGCACGTACGTCAGCGATTCGCACGGGGTCGATCTGCGCGCCGGTTCGATCACCAGCACGAGCGGCAACATCACCGTCGACGGCATCGCCGGCGTGCCCGTAGCAGACACGTCGGGGGTGATCCTCTACAGCTCGCAAACCGTCACCAGTACGAGCGGCAACATCTCGGTCACAGGCTACGCTGCCGACTACGCGGGCAACGTCCGCCGAAACGGGATGCAGCTGAACGCCACCATCACCACCGGAGGCGCGGGCACCATCACCCTGACCGGCACGGCGGGGCCGAACTCGACCCATGGTGCCAGCACAGGGATCACGCTGGTGACATCGACGATCGCCAGCAATGGCACCGGCGCGATCACGTTGACCGGCTACGGTTCGCTCGGCGCTGCGGGAATCGATGGCGGTGGTTCGATCGGCATCGGGAGCCTTTCCGGAAGCTACACCGGCACGCTGACGCTCAACGCCGACACGGTCAACCTCGCGGCGACGCTCGCCGGCGGCGGCGCGCTGATCATCCAGCCGACGACCGCATCGGCCACGATCGGCCTCGGCAACAGCGCGGGTGGCACGCTGAACCTGACCGCCACCGAACTCGGCTACCTGTCGAACGGCTTCAGCGGAATCACGTTTGGCAGCGCCACCGGAACGGGCGCGATCGACATTCGCGCCGTGACGTTTGCCGATCCGGTCACGATCCGCACGCCGTCGGGCAGTGGCGGCATCACGCTCAACGGCGCGTTGGCGACGGGTTCGGGAACGTCGGCGGGCAGCATCACGCTCACCGCCGGCGGCGCGCTCACCGGTGCGGCCGGCTCGTCGATCACGACGCAGAACCAGGCGATCAACCTCACCGGCTCGCCCGTCTCCGGCGTGATGGACATCGCCAGCAACGGGGGACTGGTGACGGTGAACCAGACCGGCAGCGGCACGGTCTCGGGCGTGATCTCGGGCGGCGGCGGGTTGACGCTCGCCAGTAGCGGAACGCTCACGCTCAGCGGCACGAACACCTACAGCGGCACCACGACGATCTCCGCAGGCACGCTGCAGATCGGTGCCGGCAGCACCACCGGAACACTCGGCTCGGGCAACGTCACCAACAACGGCGCACTGGTCTTCAATCGTTCGGACGCGATGACCGTCGCGAACGTCATCTCCGGCACCGGCAGCCTGACACAAAGCGGCGCAGGTACGACCACGCTCACCAGCAACAACACCTACACCGGCTCGACAACGATCAGCGCCGGCACGCTGCAGATCGGCAACGGCGGTTCGACCGGCAGCATTGCCACCACCAGCGGCATCACCAACAACGCGAACCTGGTCTACTCGTTCGGCACGAGCACCTCGGTCGGCACGCCCACGAACTACAGCGGCAGCGGCAACCTGTCGCTCACCGCCGGCATGGTGTGGTACCCGGCCAACATCACGGTCGGCGGGAACCTGACGGTCAACTCGACGACCAACGTCAACTGGATCAACACCCAGAGCAACATCAACCCGACGATCACCGTCGGCGGAACGACGAGTATCACCGGCTTCCTAGCGGGCGTCAGCGGCGGCACGAACACGCTGACGTTCAACAGCACCGGCGCGATCACGCTCACGAACATCACCAACGGGATCGTCGGCAACTTCTGGAACTGGGGCACGCTCAACTTCAACGCCGGCACCGCCGCGATCAACGTCGTCGGCCCGACAACGCTCACCCAGAACACTTTTGCTACGACGTGGAACCTCACCGGCGCACTGACGATGTCGGGCACGGTCACCACCGCCGGCGGGACGCACAACCTCAACGTCAATGCCCCGAGCACCAGCAGCATCAGCAGCGCGCTTCCGGGCGCGATCAACCTCGCCAAGTCCGGGGCGGGCACGCTTACGCTGAGCAACACGAATACCTACACCGGCACGACGACCGTGAACGCGGGCACGCTCGCGGCGGGTTCGACCGCGGCGTTCGGCTCGTCGTCGGCCGTCACGGTCGCGTCGGGCGCGACGATCGACCTCGCCGGCTTCTCGAATTCGATCGGCTCGCTCGCCGGCGCGGGAACCGTCACCAACTCCGGCGGTAGCGCTGCGACGCTGACGGCAGGCGGCAGTAACGCCAGCACGACGTTCAGCGGCGCGATTCAGGACGGCGCGAGCGCGACCGCGCTGACCAAGGCCGGCTCGGGCACGCTTACGTTGAGCGGCGCCAACACCTACACCGGCACGACGACGGTCAGCACCGGCACGCTCGCGCTCTCAGGCTCGCTCAACGTCGGTGCGGGCACGGCGAGCGTGAGCGTCGCCAGCGGTGCGACGCTCAGCGGCGCAGGCGTGCTGACGGCCGGCACGCTGGCGGTCAGTGGTGCAGGCACCGTCAACCTCTCGGGCAACAACGCCATCGGCGCGCTGAGCGCCAGCGGCACGATCGGCGCGCTGACCCTCAACGACACGAGCGGCCTGAGCGTCGGGGCGATCACCAGCACCGGCGCGATCACCCTCACCAACACCGGCGCGATCACGTTTGGCGGCGCAGTCAGCACCGGCGGCGCCGCGATCAGCGCGACGTCCTCGGGCGGCGCGATCACCGTCAACGGCGTGCTCAGCACCAGCCCGGGCAGCGGCGGCGCGCTGAGCATCGCGGGCAACGTCACGCTCAACGCCACGCCGACGGTTGGCGCGGGCAACATCACCCTGAACGGCGACGTGACCGGCGAATCGGACCTGACGATCAACTCGCCGATCAGCCAGGCCACCAGCATCAGCCTGAGCGCGACGCGGGACATCATTGTCAACAGCAGCCTGACCACGACGGGCTCCGCCGACATCACGCTGACGGCCGACAGCAACAACAACGGCACCGGCGGCGTGCAGTTGAACGCGGCGGGCAGCATCACGAGCGCCCGCGACGTGACGCTCTCCGGCAGCGACCTGTTCGTGACCAGCGGCACGGCGGGCGACGCGATCAGCATCGTGGCGGATGGTTCGAACGACCAGATCAACGCCGGCCGAGACGTCCTGCTGAGCACGGGCAGCGGCGCGCCGGGCACGGCCGACGTCGACTTCAGCGGCCGGGTGATCTCGACGGGCGGATCGATCACGATCCGCGCCGCCGACAGCATCACCGGCAGTAGCGTGCTGCAGACCGCCGGCGGCGCAATCACGCTCAACAGCGACCGCGACGCGAGCAGCGCCGGCGCGATCAGCCTGACAAGCTGCACGATCACCAGCAACGGCGGCGACATCACGCTCGGCGGCGGAGCGAACCCGCTGACCACCGCGGCCTACGGCACCGCGACCTATCAGCGCGGCGTGTCCGTCAGCGGCAGCACTATGTCTGCCGGCGCGGGCAACGTCACGATCAATGCGGCGGGTGCGTACTCCAACTACGAGGCGTATTACCAGCCCTCCGGCAGCATCAGCACGACCAGCGGCAACATCGCCATCACTGCGACGGGCACCGGTGGGGCAAGCTCTGCCAGCAACGCAATTGGCGTCTACGGCGGGTCGATCACGGCGAGCACGACCGGCAGCATCACGCTCATCGGCACGGCGTCGGGGAGCGGCACCAGCAACGGCGGCGTTGATTTTCGTGGTGCGGCCACCACCAACTCCGGCACGCTGACGTTTACCGGTACGGGCAGCGGAACCAACTCGGTCGGTACGCTCTTCACCACCGGCGGACAGCTCACTTCGACGAGCGGATCGATCGTCGTCTCGGGAACTGGGACGGGCACTACCGCAGGCGTGGTGTTGGACCAAGGTGCCGTCGTCCAGACGGGCGGAAGCCTCTCGATGACCGGCGCGTCGAGTGCGGGCTATGGCATCTTGGTTCAGCAGAACAACGGCAACAACGCCCGAATCACCGGCACCGGCTCATCGCCCATCACGCTGACCGCGACGTCCGCAACCGGTACCGCCTTTGGCATGACCGGTTCGACGAACCGCATCGGTGCTGCCGCGGCGGGCACCTACACGGGCACCCTCACGATCAACGCTGACACGATCGCATTGAGTGCAGGCACCGTCGCAGGAACCGGCTCACTCGTCATCCAGCCGGTCACTGCATCTGCGACCGTCGGCCTCGGCAACAGCGCCACCGGCACGCTGAACCTCGACGCGACGGAACTCGCGACGATCGCCAACGGCTTCACCAGCATCACCATCGGCAGCAGCACCGGCACCGGTGCGATCGACGTGCGGAGTTGGACGGCGGCCGACCCGGTGGTCATTCGAAGCCCCGCCGGTGCAGGCACAATCACGCTCAACGGCGCCCTCGCCACCGGCAGCGGCACGAGCAGCGGCAGCATCACGCTGCAGGCGGGCGACGCGATCATCGGCAACACCGGCGGCAGCATCACCACGCAGGGGCAGGCGATCACGCTCAACAGCGACCGCGACGCCAGCGGCCTCGGGCCGATCTATCTGCTGGACACCAACATCACCAGCAACGGCGGCGCGATCACCCTCGGCGGCGGTGCAAACCCGCTCACCGACAGCGCCTACGGAAACGCCTCCCTGAGCATCCACTCGAGCACGAGCTACCACGGCATCAGGCTTGCCAACACGGTCATTAGTGCAGGTGCTGGCGACGTCTCCATCCGCGGAATCGGCGCGACCACGGGAAGCAACACGCGTGGCGTCAACCTCACCACGGCCAGCTCGGTCTCGACCACCACCGGCGCAGTTTTGCTCGTCGGCACCGGGCGGGGCAGCGGGGCAGGCAACTATGGCATCTCCGTAAGCGGCGGCGCCGCGATCAGTTCGGCCAGTGGGAACATCGCCCTTACCGGAGATTCCACTTCGACCGGCACGGATTCCGGCGGTCTCAGGATATGGAACACGGGCGGCTCCTCGACGATCTCCACCGGAGGAGGCGGCACCATCACCCTGACGGGCACCGGTTCCACCAACGGCGCCTCTGGTACCAACCGCTTCGGCGTGAGCCTCGATGCCGCCACCGTCAGTGCGGTCAATGGTGCCATCACGATCAACGGCACCGGCGGCAACGCTGCCGGCACGCAAGGGGCCGGTCTTCAGATCGAAGGCAACACCAGCGTCCGCACCACCGGCACGGGCGACATCAACATCACCGCAACCAGCAACTCGACCGGCACGAACGCCGGCGGCGTGGCCTTCAGCAATGTGGTGGTGACGGGCGCATCAGAAATCCGCGTCGCCGACGGCAACCTCAACATCACCGCCACCAGCACCGCCGCCGGTCAGCCTGGCATCCGCTTCGGCTCCGGACAGGCGGGTCGGTTCGAATCCACGGGTTCAGGCGCGATCACCATCACCGCCACCGGCGGTAGCGGCGCCAACGACATCGACCTAACGGGCGCGACCGGCAGCGTCATCGGTGAAGGCCCATCTACAGGGACTGCATCGGGTGCGATCACGATCAACGCCGACACGCTGAACATCAATTCCAACACCGCGATTCAGAGTACGGGCGCGTTGGTCATCCAACCGCGTTCAGCCGGCACCACGATCGGCCTGGGCGCATCTGCGAGCGGCACGCTCAACCTCGACGCCACCGAACTCGCGACGATCCAGAACGGCTTCAGCAGCATCACCATCGGCAGCGCCACCGGCACCGGCGCGATCGACGTGCGCAGCTGGACTGCCGCCGACCCGGTCGTCATCCGCTCGCCCGCCGGTGCGGGCACGATCACGCTGAATGGCGCGCTCGCCACCGGCAGCGGCACGAGCAGCGGCAGCATCACCCTGCAGGCGGGCGACTCGATCATCGGCGCATCCGGATCGAGCGTTACGACGCAGGGCCAGGCGATCACGCTGAACAGCGACCGCGACGCCAGCGGGGCCGGCGCGGTCTCGCTCACCGGCGCAACGCTCGCCAGCAACGGCGGCGACATCACGCTCGGCGGCGGCGCGAATCCGGCGACCACCTCTGCCGTCTCATCGGGCAGCTACTCCAGCGGCATCTACATCAGCGGTGGGTCGGTCTCGTCCGGCCCTGGCGCGCAAGCGTACCGCGGGCAGTCTGCATCCACCGGGTACGGCGTGGCCTTGGCGGGTGGTGCGTCGCTATCGTCGACATCGGGCTCGATCTCGCTCACCGGCGTGGGTGGTATGTCTTCGACATTCTGCGTCGGCGTGATGTTCTCTACGGGCGGAGCGACGATCACCACGGCTGACGGCGCCATCAGCGTGACCGGCACGGGCGGATCGTCGTCAGGCCAGTATGCCGCAGGCGTACGTCTCGACGCCAATCCGTCCATCATTGAGGCAACGGTCGCGGGCACCATCACCATCATTGGAACAGGTGGTGCCAACTCGCAGTACGGGCACGGCGTCTTGATCGGATCCGGTGCGAACTCCCGCGTCAGTACGAACAGCGGCAGCCTGACCATCGTAGGAACAGCGCAGAGTGCGAGCAGCGGAACGTATGGGTTCGCCGCCGCATACGGCGGCGTCATCGAAACAGCCACCGGCGCAGTCTCGATCACCGGGAACGCTCCGTCCACTGCCATTGGTCTGGGCATCCTCTCCGGCAACACCGTACGCAGTACGGCCGGCGGCGCAATTGTACTCTCCAGCGATGGGATGGACTTCCAAGGGGCCATCTCCGGCACTGGCTCGCTATTGATTCAGCCAACGTCGAGCAGTACGACCATCGGTCTGGGCAACAGCGCCGCCGGCACACTGAACCTGACCGCGACCGAACTCGCGACGATCCATAACGGCTTCAGCAGCATCACGATCGGCAGTGCCACCGGCACCGGCGCGATCGACGTGCGCAGCTGGACGGCCGCCGACCCGGTCGTCATCCGCTGCCCCGCCGGTGCGGGCTCGATCACGCTCAACGGCGCCCTCGCCACCGGCAGCGGCACGAGCAGCGGCAGCATCACCCTGCAGGCGGGCGACTCGATCGTCGGCGCGTCCGGATCGAGCGTCACCACGCAGGGCCAGGCGATCACGCTGAACAGCGACCGCGACGCAAGCGGTGCCGGTGCGATTCGGTTGACCAACACCAGCATCACCAGCAACGGCGGCGACGTCGTCCTCGGCGGCGGAACGACGCCGGCGTCAACGCCTGCCTACGGCACGGCGACGTATGTCGATGGCGTATTCCTTAGCAACTCGTCCACGATCAGCACCGCGGCGGGCATCTTGAGCATCCGCGGCCAAGGCTACAGCGCAAGCGCCTCGGACGGCGTGCGGCTCAGCCAGGCATACCTGAGCAGCACCACGGGCAGCATCACGCTGGCCGGGACGGGAGCCGGTGGCAACAACACGACCGGCGTTGAGGTCTACGCGAACGGATCGATCATCAGTACTGACGGTGACATCTCGCTTGTCGGCTACGGCTCGTCGACCGGGAGCTCCAACGTTACCGGTGTCAGCATCTGGAGCGGGGTGCTCATCCGCACGACGGGCCTCGGCAGCATCGCGATCGACGGCACCGCCGGGACGACGGCGGGCAGCTACATGCGTGGCGTGTGGATCGGTTCCAGCCCGACCCTCTCCACGACCGGAACCGGGAACTTGACGATTAGCGCGACGTCATTCGGAACGGAAACCAACAACAATCAAGCGTTCCAGACTTACCAGACCGTTAACCTGACCACGGCATCTGGCGCACTCACGATCAACGCCGACTCCGCAGTCCTCAGTTCGACGACCTCGATCAGCGGTGCGGGCGCGCTGGTGATCCAGCCACGCACCGCTTCAACCGCGATCGGCCTGGGCAACTCCGCGACCGGCACACTGAACCTCGACGCGACCGAACTTGCGACGATCCAGAACGGCTTCACCAGCATCACCATCGGCAGCAGCACCGGCACCGGTGCGATCGACGTGCGAGCGTGGACCGCGGCTGACCCGGTCATCATTCGTTCGCCCAGCGCGGGCGGGTCGATCACCGTCAACGGCGCCCTCGCCACCGGCAGCGGTACGAGTGGCGGGTCGATCACGCTCACGACGGCCGGCGCGCTGAGCGTCGCCGCGGGCGGGTCGATCACGACGCAGAACAACGCGATCAACTTCAGCTCCACCTCGGGCGGCGCGATCACGGTGAGCGGCACGATCGCCAGCAACGGCGGCGCGATCACCGGCACGACGAGCGGCGCGTTCACCGTCTCGGCGGCCATCACCAGCACGCCGGGCAGCGGCGGCACGCTCTCGGCCAGCGGCGTCACGCTCAACACCTTCCCCACCGTCGGCGCGGGCAACATCACCCTGAACGGCGGGTCGGCCGACCTGACGATCAACGCGCCGATCAGCCAGAGCACGGACATCAACCTCAGCGCGCTGCGCGACATCATCATCAACAGCAGCATCGCGACGACGGGCAGCGCGAACATCACGCTGACGGCCGACAGCGACGCGGACGGCGTGGGCGGCGTGCAGCTGAACGCGGCGGGCAGCATCACCAGCGCCGGCACGCTCACGATCTATGGCAGTGACCTGTTCGTCACCAGCGGTACGACTGGCGACGCGATCGAGATCGCCAACGACGGCTCGAACGACCAGATCAACGCGGCCGGGACCATCCTGATCGCGACGGGCACCGCCGCCCCGGCGACGGCCGACGTGTTCGTGAACGGCAGGGTCGTGAGCAGCGGCGGCGCGATCACGCTGCGGGCGGCGGACTCGATCGTGATGAGCAGCGGCACGCTGCAGACGAGCGGCGGCGCGATCACGCTGAACAGTGACCGCGACGCGAGCGGGGCCGGGTCGATCAGCCTGACCAGCACCACGATCACCAGCAACGGCGGCGACATCACGCTGGGCGGCGGGGCGAACCCGCTGACGACGCCGGCTTACGGCGGCGCCACGTATCCCAGCGGCGTCACGCTCAACGGCGCTATCTCATCCGGTGCTGGAGCAATCTCCATCCGCGGACAGGCCCAAGTTACAGGTTCGGAATCTAGCGGCGTGTTCGTTGGATCGTCTGGCTCCATCCAAAGTAGCAGCGGTAGCATCCTGCTTTACGGCACCGGTCCGACGACTGCCAGCTACTTCGGTACCGGCGTTCGAATTGAAGGGTCCGTAGCATCGACTTCGGGCACGATCGACCTTACCGGCTTCGGCGTTTCAAGCGGGTCATACTCGTACGGCTTGACGGTTCGCGGCGGCAGTGTGACGACCGGCAGCGGTGCAATCACCATCAGTGGTACTGGCGGCATTGCGAGTTCGAGCGTTGGCGTGGTACTTGAGCCCAGCTCTGGCCGTGTTCAAGCGACCGGATCGGGCACGATCACGATCACTGGCTCGGGCGGTGCTTCTTCCGGGTATGGCATCTCGACCTGGCAGGCAGCGCAGCTTCTCGGAGGAAGCGGTGGTGTGACGCTAATCGGAATGGCCGGCGCAACTGGCGGCGTCGCGGTGAACTTGAACTCGTCCTTTGTGCTGAGTGGCGGCTCTGGCCCGCTCGAAGTTCGCGGCGATACGATGTCGCTAGCTCCAGCATCGATCAGTGGCACCGGCACCCTTCTTATCCAGCCGACGACGGCCGGTGCGACGATTGGCCTCGGCACGAGTGCTACCGGCACGCTGAACCTCGACGCCACCGAACTCGCAACGATCCAGAACGGCTTCACCAGCATCACGATCGGCAGCGCCACCGGCACCGGCGCGATCGACGTGCGCAGCTGGACCGCGGCCGACCCGGTCGTCATCCGCTCGCCGTCGGGTTCCGGCAGCATCACGCTGAACGGCGCGCTCGCCACCGGCAGCGGGACGAGCAGCGGCAGCATCACGCTCACCGCGGGCGGCGCAGTCACCGGCGCGGCCGGGTCGTCGATCACCACGCAGGGCCAGGCGATCACGCTCACCGGCTCGCCGGTCTCGGGCGCGATGAACATCGCCGGCAACGGCGGGCTCGTCACGGTCAACCAGACCGGCACCGGCTCGATCACCGGCAACATCACCGGCACCGGCACCGGCCTGACGCTCGCGGGCGGCACGCTCACGCTCGCCGGCACGAACACGTACACCGGCGCGACGACCGTCATCACTGGCACGCTGCAGGCCGGCTCAACGAGTGCGTTCGGCTCGCTGTCCGATGCAACGATCGCATCCGGTGCGACGCTCGACCTCGCCGGCTTCTCGAACACCGTCGGCTCGCTCGCAGGCGCGGGCACGGTGACCAACTCCGGCGGCACCGCGGCGACGCTGACGGCGGGTGGCAGCAATGCGAGCACGACGTTCAGCGGCGTGATGCAGGACGGCATCGGCGGGCTAAGCTTCGCCAAGGCCGGCTCCGGCACGCTCACGCTCTCGAACTACAACACGTACACCGGCGGCACGACGGTCAACGCGGGCACGCTGACATTCTGGAAGTCAGGGCCCGGGCCCATCGGCAACATCGCCGGCGCGCTGACGATCAACAGCGGAGGCACGGTCTCGTCCGATACGACGAACTGGAACCTCGGCTACGGTGCCGGCCAGCGGGTCACCGACATCACCATCAACGGCGGGACGTTGACCTTCACGGGCACGAACGCTAACGGTGGATTCGCCGGCAACTCGATCACGCTCAACGGCGGCAGCATCACGGGCAGCCGATTTGATTGGTTCAGCGGCGCCACGTTGGACGCCCTGATGAACGTCACTGGCACATCGACGACCGTCGGCATCAACCTGCGTAGCGCATCGGGTCTTGGCACGCTTACGACGAACGTCAGCGCGGGCCAGACGCTTACGATCTCGAGCACCATCGGGACAAGCAATGGCACTAGTCAACTTACCAAGTCTGGTGCCGGCACGCTCATCCTCCAGGGAGGAAACACCTACACCGGCGGCACGAACATCAACGCCGGCACACTGAACGTCGGCTCGTCCGGCGCGCTCGGTACCACCGGCACGATCAGCTTCGGCGGCGGAACGCTGCAGTACTCGGCATCGAACACCACCGACTACTCCGCCCGCTTCAGCACCACGAACGGACAGGCGCGCAGCATCGACACGAATGGTCAGACCGTCACGTTGGCCGCCGCGCTCGGTGGGTCGAGCAGCACGCTCACCAAGCTCGGCACCGGCACGCTCACGCTGGCGGGCGCGAACAGCTTCGGCGGCGCCGCGACGGTGAACGCGGGCACGCTGACGATCTCCGGCTCGTGGGACCGCAGCAGCGCGACGGCCACCGCGGCGGTCGCCTCCGGCGCGACGCTGAACGGCAGCGGCGTCGTCACGGCCGGCACGCTCGCGCTCAGCGGTGCGGGCACCGTGAACCTCTCCGGCAACAACGCGGTCGACACGCTCAGCGGCTCGATCGGGACGATCACGTTCAACGAGAGCACTGCCCTGACGGTGGCCGGCCTGACCGCGACGGGCGTCGTCACGCTGCAGACCGCGCCGACGTACGACGTCACGCTCACGTCGCCGATCGTGACGACAGCGGCAGGCAACGCGATCGTGATCGCCAGCGGCGACGACTTCATCAACAACGCCGGCGCGGGCGGCCTGAGCGCGCCCAACGGCCGATGGCTCGTCTACTCGCAGACGCCGGCCGAAAACACCAACGGCGGCCTCACCGGCACGAAGCGTTACAACAAGACGTTCGCCAGCTATCCGCCTGCGAGCGTCGTCGAGAGCGGAAACGTCTTCCTGTACAGCATCGCGCCGACGATCACGATCACGGCCGACGACAAGACGAAAACCTACGGCGACGCCGACCCGGTGCTCACGTACACCGTGACCGGCCTGATCGACGGCGACACGCTCGGCGACGCCACGACCGGCAGCCCGAGCATCAGCCGCGCCGCCGGCGAGAACGTCAACACGTACACCATCACCGCGTCGGCAGGCACGCTCGCGGCGGGCTCGCTCGGGTACACGATCGCGTACGTCGACGGCGCGTTCAGCATCACGCCGGCGACGCTGACGGTAATCGCGGACGACAAGAGCAAGACGTACGGCGACGCCGACCCCGCGCTCACGTACTCGGCCACCGGATTCAAGTTCTCCGACAGCGCCGGCAGCGTGATGAGCGGCTCGCTGACGCGTGTCGCGGGCGAGAACGCGGGCACGTACGCGATCAACCAGGGCACCGTCGCCGCGAACGCCAACTACACGATCAGCTACACGCCCGGCACGATGACGATCGGCAAGGCGGCCCTGCTGATCACGGCCGACGACAAGAGCAAGACCTACGGCGACGCCAACCCCACGTTCACGGCGACCTACACGGGCTTGAAGAACGGCGACACGAGCGCCGTCGTGTCGGGCCTGACGCTGTCGAGCACGGCAACGACCGGCTCGGACGTCGGCGCGTACCCGATCACCGGCAGCGGCGCGACCGCCGGCAACTACACGATCACGTACGCCCCCGGCACGCTGACCGTGAACGCGGCGACGCTGACAGTAGTCGCCGACGCCAAGACGAAGGTCTACGGCGACGCCGACCCGTCGCTGACATACACGTACAGCGGCCTGAAGAACGGTGACTCCGCCGCAGTCTTCGGCGGCAGCTTGACTCGCATCTCGGGCGAGGACGTCGGCTCGTACGGCATCCTCCAAGGCTCACTCTCCGCTGGCGCGAACTACACGATCAGCTACACCGGTGCGAACTTGGCGATCACCCCGGCGACGCTGACCGTCATCGCCGACGGCAAGAGCAAGGTCTACGGCGACGCCGACCCGTCGCTGACATACACGTACAGCGGCCTGAAGAACGGCGACACGTCGACCGTCTTCAGCGGCAGCCTAAGCCGCACCGCTGACGAGGACGTCGGCAGCTATGGCATCCTGCAAGGCACGCTCTCCGCTGGATCGAACTACACGATCTCGTATACCGGCGCAAACCTGGCGATCACGCCTGCGACGCTCACCGTCGTCGCCGACGGCAAGAGCAAGGTCTACGGCGACGCCGACCCGGCGCTGACCTACACCTACAGCGGCCTGAAGAACGGCGACACGTCGGCTGTGTTCGGCGGCAGCCTAGGCCGCGCCGCCGGCGAGGACGTGGGCAGCTACGGCATCCTGCAAGGCAGCCTGACGGCGGGCAGCAACTACACGATCAGCTACACCGGCGCGAACCTCGCCATCACCCCCGCGACGTTGACGGTGGTGGCGGATGCGAAGACCAAGGTCTACGGCGACACTGACCCGGTCCTCACCTACACCTACTCCGGCCTGAAGAACGGCGACACGTCTGCCGTGTTCGGCGGAAGCCTGACCCGCGCTGCTGGTGAGAACGTCGGCAGCTACGGCATCCTGCAAGGAAGCCTGACGGCGGGCGGCAACTACACCATCAGCTACTCCGGCGCGAACCTGGCGATCACGCCTGCCCTGCTCACCGTCGTCGCCGACGCGAAGACCAAGGTCTACGGCGACGCCGACCCGGCCCTCACCTACACGTACTCCGGCCTGAAGAACGGCGACACTTCGGCCGTCTTCGGCGGATCGCTCACGCGTACTGCCGGCGAAAACGTCGGCAGCTACGGCATCCTGCAGGGCTCGCTGACGGCTGGCGCGAACTACACCATCAGCTACACCGGCGCGAACTTGGCGATCACCCCGGCGACCCTCACCGTCGTCGCCGATGCCAAGAGCAAGGTCTACGGCGATGCCGACCCGGCGCTGACGTACACCCACTCCGGCCTGAAGAACGGCGACACCGCAGCCGTCTTCGGTGGCTCGCTCACGCGTACTGTCGGCGAAAACGTCGGCAGCTACGGCATCCTGCAAGGCAGCCTGACGGCGGGCAGCAACTACACGATCAGCTACACCGGCGCGAACCTCGCCATCACCCCCGCGACGTTGACGGTGGTGGCGGATGCGAAGACCAAGGTCTACGGCGACACTGACCCGGTCCTCACCTACACCTACTCCGGCCTGAAGAACGGCGACACGTCTGCCGTGTTCGGCGGAAGCCTGACCCGCGCTGCTGGTGAGAACGTCGGCAGCTACGGCATCCTGCAAGGAAGCCTGACGGCGGGCGGCAACTACACCATCAGCTACTCCGGCGCGAACCTGGCGATCACGCCTGCCCTGCTCACCGTCGTCGCCGACGCGAAGACCAAGGTCTACGGCGACGCCGACCCGGCCCTCACCTACACGTACTCCGGCCTGAAGAACGGCGACACTTCGGCCGTCTTCGGCGGATCGCTCACGCGTACTGCCGGCGAAAACGTCGGCAGCTACGGCATCCTGCAGGGCTCGCTGACGGCTGGCGCGAACTACACGATCTCGTACACCGGCGCGAACCTGGCGATCACGCCTGCCCTGCTCACCGTCGTCGCCGATGCGAAAAGCAAGGTCTACGGCGACGCCGACCCGGCCTTGACGTACACGTACAGCGGCCTGAAGAACGGTGACACGTCGGCCGTCTTCGGTGGCTCGCTGACCCGCGCTGCTGGCGAGAACGTCGGCAGCTACGGCATCCTGCAAGGAAGCCTGACGGCGGGCAGCAACTACACCATCAGCTACTCCGGCGCGAACTTGGCGATCACCCCGGCGACGTTGACGGTGGTGGCGGATCCGAAGTCGAAGGTCTACGGCGACGCCGACCCGGCGCTGACGTACACCCACTCCGGCCTGAAGAACGGCGACACCGCAGCCGTCTTCGGTGGCTCGCTCACGCGTACTGTCGGCGAAAACGTCGGCAGCTACGGCATCCTGCAGGGCACGCTGTCCGCCGGTTCGAACTACACCATCAGCTACACCGGCGCGAACCTCGCCATCACGCCCGCGACACTGACGGTGATCGTCGACGCTAAGAGCAAGGTCTACGGCGATGCTGACCCCGCCTTTACCTACTCGCTTACCGGCCTGCGCAACGGCGACCAGACCGCCATCGTCACTGGGTCGCTCACGCGCGTCTCGGGGGAGAACGTCGGGGCTTACGCGATCCAGCGTGGGTCGATCTCGGCCGGCGCGAACTACACAATCAGCTACACGGGTGCGAACCTGTCGATCACGCCCACGACGCTCACCGTCGTCGCCGACGCGAAGAGCAAGGTCTACGGCGATAACGACCCGAGCCTCACTTACGTCGTGAGCGGGTTCCGGAGGAGCGACGATGCATCGATCCTTACGGGCAGCCTCGCTCGCGATGCGGGTGAGAACGTCGGCGCGTACGCCATTCGTCAGGGCACCGTAGATGCAGGTTCGAACTACACGATCAGCTACACCGGCGCGAATCTGTCGATCACGCCGGCGCTGCTCACCGTTGTCGCCGACGCGAAAGGCAAGGCTTACGGAGCGGCCGATCCGGCGCTCACGTACAGCGTGTCTGGCCTGAAGCGCGGCGACAACGCGGCCGGCGTCATTGCAGGCGCGCTCTCGCGAGACGCCGGCGAGGACTACGGCGTCTACACGATCCGCCAGGGCTCGGTCGCGCTCACCAGCGGCAACTACACGTTGCAGTACGTGCCCGCCGACTTCACGATCGCGCAGGCCGTGCTCAACGTCATCGCGATCGACCGCCGCAAGACCTACGGCGACATCGATCCGTCGCTCACCTACACCGTTACGGGCTTCCAGTCGGGCGACGACGCGTCGATCCTCAGCGGCGGGCTCGTCCGCGCCAGCGGCGAGAACGCCGGCACTTACGCGATCAGCTTGGGCAGCCTGTCCGCAGGGTCGAACTACGCGATCAACTTCACCGGCGGCACGTTCGACATCGATCGCGCGACGCTCACCGTGATCGCCGACAGTCACCGCAAGACCTACGGCGACGCCGACCCGGCCCTCAGCTACGCGGTCACCGGCCTGAAGTTCAGCGATAGCGCCGGCACGGTCCTCACCGGTTCGCTCTCGCGCGACGCGGGCAGCAACGTCGGCTCGTACGCCATCCGCCAGGGTTCGCTGGCCAGCAACTCCAACTACACGATCAGCTACACCCCGGGCACGCTCACGATCGACCCGGCCACGCTGCACATCGCCGCGCAGGCGGCGACGAAGACGTACGGGCAGTCCGATCCGACGCTTACCTATGCGTTCAACGGCCTTCGCAACGGCGACGGGCCGGGCGTGATCCAAGGCGCGCTTACGCGCGATGCGGGAGAAAACGTCGGCAGCTACGCGATCCGCCGGGGCACCGTCGACGCCGGCACGAACTACGTGATCGACTACGTCGGCGCGAACCTCACGATCGGCAAGGCAGCGCTGGTCATCCGCGTCGACGACGCCACGAAGGTGTACGGCGACGCGCTGCCGACGTTCACCGCCACGTTCGACGGCCTGACGCGCGGCGACGACGAATCGGTCGTCAGCGGCCTCACGCTGTTCAGCAACGCGACGGCGTCGAGCAACGTCGGTCGATACTTCATCACCGGCGCGGGCGCGACAGCGCAGAACTACTCGATCACCTACGCGGCAGGCGAGCTGCAGATCACGCCGGCAAACCTGACGGTGATCGCCAACGCCGGCCGAAAGACCTACGGCGACGCCGACCCGAGCCTGACGTACGCAGTCTCGGGCCTGAAGCTGAGCGACACGGCCGGCGGCGTCCTGTCGGGCACTCTCTCCCGCGTATCGGGCGAGAACGTCGGCGACTATGCGATCGGCCAGGGCTCGCTCACGAGCAACGCGAACTACACGCTCAGCTTCACCGGCGGCACCTTCACCATCGATCCGCGCACGCTGACGGTGATCGCGAACGCAAAGTCGAAGGTCTACGGCGACGCCGACCCGTCGCTGACCTACACGGTGTCAGGCCTGCAATTCAGCGATACCGCAGGCTCGACGCTGAGTGGCGAACTGACCCGCGTCACGGGCGAGAACGTCGGAAGCTACAGCATCCTGCAGGGCACGCTCTCCGCCAGCTCGAACTACACGATCAGCTACACCGGCGCGAACCTCGCCATCACGCCGGCGACACTGACCGTCGTCGCCGACGCTAAGAGCAAGGTCTACGGCGACGCAGACCCGGCCCTCACCTACACGTACTCCGGCCTGAAGAACGGCGACACTGCGGCCGTCTTCGGTGGTTCGCTGACTCGCACTGCCGGTGAGGACGTCGGCAGCTACGGCATCCTCCAAGGCTCACTCTCCGCTGGCGCGAACTACACGATCAGCTACACCGGCGCGAACTTGGCGATCACCCCGGCGACGCTGACCGTCATCGCCGACGCGAAGACGAAGGTCTACGGCGACGCCGACCCGTCGCTGACCTACACGTACAGCGGCCTGAAGAACGGCGACACGTCGGCCGTCTTCGGCGGAGTGCTCACCCGTACCGCTGGTGAGGACGTCGGCTCGTACGGCATCCTGCAGGGCTCGCTGACGGCGGGCGGCAACTACACGATCAGCTACATCGGCGCGAACCTGGCGATCACCCCGGCGACGCTGACCGTCATCGCCGACGCCAAGACCAAGGTCTACGGCGACGCCGACCCGTCGCTGACATACACGTACAGCGGCCTGAAGAACGGTGACTCCGCCGCAGTCTTCGGCGGCAGCTTGACTCGCATCTCGGGCGAGGACGTCGGCTCGTACGGCATCCTCCAAGGCTCACTCTCCGCTGGCGCGAACTACACGATCTCGTACACCGGCGCGAACCTGGCGATCACCCCGGCGACGCTGACCGTCGTCGCCGACGCGAAGACCAAGGTCTACGGCGACGCCGATCCGGCGTTGACCTACACGTACTCGGGCCTGAAGAACGGCGACACGTCTGCGGTGTTCGGCGGCAGCCTCACTCGTGCGGTGGGTGAGGACGTCGGGGCGTACGGCATCACGATCGGCTCGCTCGATGCCGGCTCGAACTACACGATCAGCTACACCGGCGCGAACCTGTCGATCACGCCTGCGACGCTGACCGTCATCGCCGACGCCAAGAGCAAGGTCTACGGCGACGCCGATCCGGCGATGACCTACACGTACACCGGCCTGAAGAACGGCGACACGTCGGCCGTCTTCGGTGGCACGTTGACGAGAACAGCGGGAGAGGACGTCGGCAGCTACGGCATCCTGAAAGGCAGCCTCACCGCCGGCTCGAACTACACGATCAGCTACACCGGCGCGAACCTGGCGATCACGCCGGCCATGCTGACGGTGGTCGCCGACGCCAAGAGCAAGGTCTACGGCGACGCCGACCCGGCGTTGACATACACCTACAGCGGCCTGAAGAACGGCGACACCTCGGCTGTGTTCGGTGGTTCACTCACTCGCGCGGCGGGTGAGGACGTCGGCAGCTACGGCATCCTGCAAGGCGGCCTGACGGCTGGCGGCAACTACACGATCAGCTACACCGGCGCGAACCTCAGCATCACCCCCGCGACGCTCACGGTCATTGCGGATACCAAGAGCAAGGTCTACGGCGATGCTGACCCGGCACTCACGTATACCTACTCCGGCCTGAAAAACGGTGACACTGCCGCCGTGTTCGGCGGCAGCCTGACTCGGGCCGTCGGCGAGAACGTCGGCAGCTATGGCATCCTTCAAGGCAGCCTGACGGCCGGCTCGAACTACACAATCAGCTACACCGGCGCGAATCTAGCGATCACCCCGGCGACCCTGACGGTCGTCGCCGATGCGAAATCGAAGGTCTATGGCGACGCCGACCCGGCGCTGTCGTACACATACAGCGGCCTGAAGAACGGCGACACGGCGGCGGTGTTCGGCGGATCGCTCACCCGTGCCGTCGGAGAGAACGTTGGCAGCTACGGCATCCTGCAGGGCACGCTGTCCGCCGGTTCGAACTATACCATCAGCTACACCGGCGCGAACCTCGCCATCACGCCCGCGACACTGACGGTGATCGCCAACAATAAGAGCAAGGTCTACGGCGACGCCGACCCCACCCTCACCTACACGTACACCGGCCTGAAGAACGGCGACACGTCGGCTGTGTTCGGTGGTGCGCTGACTCGCACCGCCGGCGAGGACGTCGGCTCGTACGGCATCCTGCAGGGCTCTTTGACGGCCGGCTCGAATTACGCCGTCGCCTTCGTCGGCGCGGACTTCACGATCGATCGTGCGATCCTCGTCGTCACCGCCAATGACGCGTCGCGTCGGTATGGCCAGGCCAACCCGGGCTTCACCGTCTCGATCGACGGCCTGAAGTTCGACGACGACGCATCCGTCCTCGACGGCCTTCGCATCGACTCGGACGCCGACGCGCGGAGCGGCGTCGGTCGATACCGCATCGTGCCGGGCGGCGCCACGGCGACCAATTACGTCGTGCAGTACCGCAACGGCACGCTCGACGTGACGCCGGCCCCGCTCACCGTCCGCGCGGGCGACGCGACGCGGACTTACGGCGCAGACAATCCTGCCTTCACGCTCGAGTTCGAAGGCTTCGTCAACGACGACGACGCGTCGACGCTGACCGGCCTGAAGGTCGGCACGGACGCGACGAACCGCAGCGGCGTCGGCCGATACGACGTCACGCCCAGCAGCGCGACGAACCCGAACTACGCGATCACCTTCGTGCCCGGCGATCTGTGGATCACGGCCGCGCCGCTCACCATCCGTGCGGACGACCTCTTCCGCGACGCAGGCGAGCCGAACCCGACGCTGACGGCCAGCTACTTCGGGCTGATGCCGTGGGATCGCGAATGGGCCGCCCGAGGCGTGTCGCTCGCTACCGATGCGGACGAGTCGTCGCCCGACGGCATCTACGCCATCCGCGTGGCGGCCGGCGCGAACCCGAACTACGCGATCACGCTCGCGAACGGTTCGCTCACCGTCCGGGCGCGTCGCCCCGTGCCGCCGATCGTGCCGCCCGTCGTCCCGCCGACGGACGATCGCCACATCACGCCGATCGACCCGACGCCTGTTCCGCCGCCGTCGCCTAACCCCACACCGAAGCCGGACGGCAAGACGCCCGACGCGAACGGCAATCAGTCCGATCCCGTCCTCGTCGACGGCGGCTCGCACAACGGCGGAACCAACGGCGGCACGCAAGGCGACTCGTCGACGCCCACGCCGAGCCAGAATGACTCGGGCAACTCCGGCCAGCAGCAGGCGTCGACCGATGACCGTTCTACCCGCGGCGGCGACACGTCGGCCGATTCCGGCAAGGGTACGCACGTGAGTCAGGTCGCTTCCGAGTCGACGAGTGGCAACGACGCGAAGCCGAACGTGTCCGATCAGCAGGGACAGCCGGCGCGGGCAGACGGCAACTCGACTTCGCCGGCAGACCACCCAAGTCGCTCGGGCGACCGCGGCGCGCACGTGATCGACCTGCTCGCAGGCGATGCTCGGCAAGGCGATATCAGACAAGGCGACACTCAGGCTGCGCCGGCGGCGTTCGTCGACCTGCTCGCCGATGCGGGCGACGGCGTTCCGATCGCGCTCGCCGCGGGCAACGGCGCCTCGGCCGCCGACGCTACGACGACGGAACAGGTCGCTCGCGTGACCGAGTCGATCCGCGAGGAGACGCGCCGAGAGGAGAAGCAACTGCAACTCCGCACCGGCACCGCCGCCGCGGCGGGTGGCCTGATGGCCGCGTGGTACCTCGCGTGGATCGCTCGCGGCGGCTCGTTGCTGGCGAGCTTCCTGACGAGCCTTCCGCTCCTGAAGCTGTTCGACCCGCTGCCCGTTTTGCCGGCCGGCAAGGCGAAGACCGGCTTCCTGCGCCGCCTCTTCTCCCGCCGGGCCAGCCTCGACGGCGCTGAGCAAATGTTCTCCGCGGGCGGCGCGCCCGAAGCAGGCGGCGCGCCCGAAGCAGGCGGCGCGCCCGACTCCCCCAGCAATCCGTCGTCCGACTCGAACTCGACCGCACCGCGAGGTGAAGCATGACCGTGAGCAACTCCCTTCGAATCGCCGTCGGACTGATGCTGATGGCCGTCTGCGTCGTGAGCGGCGCGATCGCGCTCGGGCTCGTCGAGAGCCGCGCCAACAGCGCGTCGCGCGTCCAGTTGCGCAGCGCTGAAGCGCTCGCCGTCCAACTGTCGTCCGCCATGACCGCGGGCGACGGCAAGATCGACGTGCGGCTCATCGATCGCCTGGTGAGCGCCAATCCCGGCATGCAGTCGCTGGGTCTTCGTCGGGGCGACGGCAGGCTCGTCGCGGCGTCTCCGTCGCACGCCGATCTGTGGCAGCAGAAGCTCGACCGTTCGCTCGACCCCCGCCGGGCCGTGTCCGTGCCGCTCTACAACGGCGACGCCGTCTGGGGGTCGCTCGAGCTGGTCTACGTCGATCCGGTGACGCCGTCGTTCCTCGCCGACTGGAAAGTGCTGGCGTTCGTCGGCGCGTCGTGTCTGCTGGCGTTCTCGCTTTACATGCGTCGCACGCTCCGCGTGCTCGACCCGTCGAACGTCGTGCCCGACCGGGTGAAGGCGATGCTCAACACGCTCACCGAGGGCACCGCCATCCTCGACCCGCGCGGGCAGATCATGCTCGCGAACCAGAGCTTCGCCGCCGCGGTGAGCGCGACGGACCGCGATGCGCTCGTCGGCAAAGCAGTCGATTCGCTTCGCTGGAACTGGCCCGCAGACGAGTCGACCGATGCGAGCCTGGCTGACCGGAAGTTCCCGTGGACGCACGCGCTGGGCGGCAACGCCGCGACGGACGTCACGCTTGAGGTGAACGGAGAGGGCGGGCCACGCACGTTCGTCACCAACGCTTCGCCCGTCCGCGGCGCGCGCGGCGAGGTCCGCGGCGTCCTGGTGACGCTCAGCGACGTGACGGCCATCCGCGAACAGAACAAGCGGCTCGAACAACTCGTGGGCGAGCTGAACCAGTCGCGCGAGCAGATCCGCCAGCAGAACGAGGAACTGCAGCGCCTCGCCACGCGGGACGCCCTCACCGACTGCCTCAATCGCCGCGCGTTCCACTCGCAGCTGGAGCAGGCACTGGCACTCTCGCTGCGCCACGCCGATCCGCTGTCGGTGCTGATGATCGACGTGGACCACTTCAAGGGCGTGAACGACCGATTCGGCCACGCCGTCGGCGACGCGGTGCTGCGCGGGGTCGCGGACCGCATCCGTGCAACGCTGCGGTCGACCGACCTGGTCTGTCGCTTCGGCGGCGAGGAGTTCTGCGTCCTGCTGCCGAAGACCGCGAGCGAAGATGCTGCAGCGGTCGCGGAACAGCTCCGTGCGGCGATCGCGCACGGCGAGATCGCGGGCGTCGCCGTCACCGCCAGCTTCGGCGTCGGCAGCATCGATCGCAGCGAGATCACCGCAGCTGCACTGCTGGAGCAAGCCGACGCGGCGCTCTACGCGTCGAAGCGGAACGGCCGGAACAGAGTCACCGTCGCCGATCCGAGCATCGCATCCACCGCACGCGTGAATGCGGATTCGCCGGACAACGCACGCGCCGCCGCGTAGGGCCGCCCGCGGGTGACAGCTGAACTCGCACGTCACCCGCTCGCCAAACAGCTCCATGCGAACAAAAACTGGCGAAGCATGATTCGGATAGCCGATACCCGGGGTTGGGTGAAAGTGTCGCGCACAACTCAGCCGATCCGTCGACCGGGTCGCATTGATGGCCTTTGTTGCCAAAGCGACGTCGCTCTGCCGGAGCGGACGTTCCCGACTCGTGTCGCACTTGTTGTGGGCTTCCTCGCTTCGGCACTGCCGGCGGCGCTGTGGGCGCAGAACCCCGACCGCACTCTGCCGCGCGAGCCGGAGCGGAATCGAACACCGTCGACGTTACCCGTCGTTTCCGGTGATCCCGCCTTCGACAACGACGCGACGCCCGTCGTGCAGGAACTTCGCGCAGTCGTGATTGCCCCGCCCGGCAGCGCGACGACGCGACCGGCCGCGACTCCGCCTAAGGGCGTCGTCGTCGAGCCCGAGTTCCTGAAGGATCGTGCGGATCTCATCGCATCGCTCGCGGCGCGGATCGGCAAGCCGCTCTCGCTGAAGGACCTCAACGCGGTCGCCGCGGAGATCGTGACGACCTCGCGTGCCGCCGGTCGACCCGTCGTCGACGTCGTCGTGCCCGAGCAGGACATCACCGACGGCGTCGTCCGCCTCGTGCTCGTCGAGGGAAAGCTTGGCAAGGTGCGCGTGGAAGGCGAACGACGCGCCGTCGTGGCTGAACGCGTCCCCGGACAAGTCCGCTTGCGTCAGGGCGAGCCGATCGTGGCCGACTCGCTCCTCGACGACGTCGACTGGATCAATCGTCGTTCGCCGTTCCGACGATTCGAAGCTCTCTTCGAGAAGGGCCAGCTGCCGGGCGAGACCGACGTCGTCCTGCAGCGCTCGGGCACGCGGTACCCGCTCCGCGTCTACTCGTCGTTCGAGAACACGGGCTCCCGTACAACCGGAGATGATCGTATCGTCGCCGGCTTCAACTGGGGCGATGCGTTCGGCCTCGGGAAGGACCATCAGCTCGGATACCAGTTCACCACCGACGACGAGTTCCGCCGGTTCCACGCCCACGGCATCACCTATTCCGTGCCTCTGCCCTGGCGACACATCGCGAGCATGAGCGGCACGTGGTCGCGACAGGAGCCCGACTTCGACGACGCCCGCTTCGAGTCCGTCGGCGAGAGCTGGCAGGTCAGCGGCCGATACGAGATCCCGCTCCGCAAGCGCCAGGACCGATCGCTCAGCCAGTCGGTCGTGCTCGGCGTCGACGTGAAGCGATCGAACAACAACCTTGAGTTCGGCGGCGAACAGGTCTTCGACCGCGCCAGCCAGACGGTGCAGTTCCAGGTCGAGTACCGCTTCGACAAGACGAGCAATCTCGGCACGACCGAGGGCAGCGCCGCACTCGTCGTCAGCCCGGGCTACCTCGCGTCGGACAACGACGAGGCCGCCTACGACGAAGCGCGACGCGGTGCGGAACCGCGCTACGCATACCTCACGACATCGCTCGGACACACGTTCACGCTCGGCCGCGGCTTCGACCTCTCCGCGCGCCTCTCCGCACAGCTCAGCACGGGCCCGCTGCTCTCCAGCGAACAGTTCGGCATCGGCGGCGCCGACACCGTTCGCGGGTACGCCGAGCGCGAACTCAACGCCGACAACGGCGTCCTCGCGTCGATCGAACTTCTGATGCCCGAGGTCAGCCCGCTGAAGCTCGCGGGCTTCCAGAAGTTCAACGACTCGCTTCGGCCCTTCGTGTTCTTCGACGCCGGCGCCGGCTGGAACTACCAAGGCGACGACGCCACGCCTTCGTCCGTACACGCGATCAGCGCGGGTCCGGGCGTGCGCTACCGCGTCTCCGACTACGGCAGCGTGGACGTTGCCTACGGATTCCGGCTGTCCGATCGCAGCGTGGCGGACGACGAAAGCGGCAGGACTCACTTCCGCGTGTCGGCAACTTTCGCATGGTGAAGTTCAGCGACAGTGCTAAGCCCTACCTCAACAGAGTAGCTTGAGTTATCGCTTGATCATCGCCAGTTGAAGCATCCCACTGAAGTTCGCGGCCTGTTCCGCGAATCGCTTGTAGAAGCAGCGATTCTCCCTCAGCCACCCGACGCACTGCTCCACCATGTTACGGTCGCGGTAAGTGAGCTTGTCGAACCACGCTCCCGGGTCATGCCGGGCGCGTTCGTTGTCCTTGTGCGGGATCACGGCGTCGATCTTCCGCTCGGCCAGCCAGTCGCGGAGGCGCTGCACGTTGTACCCCTTCTCGCCCGCGAGTTGCCTGGGCTTGTGCCTTCGCTTCCGTACCGTCCGATGCCGGCCGATCAGCCGCGCGACGGCCTGTCCGATGACCGACTCGGCCCGCGTCGACTCGTGCCGTGAGGCGAAGCCTCCGCGGTGGAACTTCGATCCAAACCCGCCTCACTCGGAGACTGAGCCTTCGAGACTGCGTCCCAGTGCGTGGTCCTCGGGTTCGTAGGGGTGCCGGTCGAGACTTTTTTGTCAGCGCCAGCCGCCGGTCGCGTGCGGGCCGCCCGGTGCGGGAGTCCTTCGTCGGGATCAACGGCTTCACCAGTTCCCATTGCTCGTCCGTGATCGCGTGTCGTTTCATGCGTGCCGACCTCCGTGTCGTCATGGAGCGATATCGGCAGGTCTAACGGTTTTGAGACAGGGCCTGGCAGAGCGCTCGATCAGTCAAAACAAACCGAGAATCACAAGCAACTACAGAAACGGGGCTTACGCATGTCCTGTCCGCGCATCACACAAGAGTCCGCGGATTTGTATGCGGGCTCGGGGTCACGACGCCGTCTCGGGCATTGAAAGCAGTCCAGAACTTCCATCGCTGGTTCTTACGAGCAAGGCGATCGCCCGCTTCCCTTCGCCGGGGGGAATGTGGATCGCGTCCGCTTCCACCGTCGCATCCACATCCCCCACGCGGGCCGCCACGACGCCTGCCATCTTCGCGACGAGCCTCGCACCAGTCCCTCGCCACGCCTTCGGCAGTTCGACGTTCGCGCGCAGCACGACGTAGTGGCCAGGCTTCGCGGTGATCGCGCCCGGCGTCACACGGTCCCACGTGTTCATGTCCTGATCGCTCGGGGCGATCGACAGATCGATCGGCGTCTCGCTCGGCGGGCTCATCCGCCAGCCTTCGACGAACAGCTTTCGGCGGACGACTGGTGCGCGATCGTTGTGCGGCGCAGGCAACGTCCGAAGCGTGATCGACGCGTCGCGCAGACCTTCGGCACTCACTCGAACGGTAAACGCACCAGCGGTGCCGGTCGTCTGCACGATCGCCTGAGCGAGGCCGTGGAAGAGCGAGCGCGTATTGCCGGTATTCGGCTCGAGGCACGTCGGGTCGCCATTGCCGGTGCCGAGTAGACGGGCTTCGCCCTCGACGGCGACCGTCACGCGTGCATCGCACGCCCGCGTACGTCGGCCCAATGCGTCGACAGCGCGAATGGTGAACGGGATCGCGGTGCGGTCGTCTGCGAGCAGTCCCCTCTCCCGGTACGCCGGGAGAGGGTTAGGGTGAGGGTTTTCTTCGTGTGACGTAGACCCAAGACCCTCACCCCGGCCCTCTCCCGGGGTACCGGGAGAGGGAGCCAGAATCTCCAGCGCCACGGCAGGCTCGTCCGACACTTCCTCCACATCCGAAGCCGCACCAAACCACTTCCGAAACTCCCCCGTCACCCCCTTCTCAAATCCGCACAAATCCAGCACGCCCCAGTGCGACTGCACGCTCGGCCACGCGTGCGGCGTCGGCTCGCCTCGGTAGTCGAAGCCCGTCCACACGAACAGCCCGGCCACGTAGTCGCGCGCGCTCGTTGCCTTCCACGCGTCCGCGTGCGCGTGGCCCCACGGGGCGAACGAACCATCTCGATCGGCGAAGCGGTGCTTCAGTTCATCCGTCGTCGTCTCGTCGCGCGTCGCGTACACGCAGCCGGTCTCGGCGGCGATGATGCACTGGTCGGGCCGCTTCGCGTGGTACGGCTCGTGCAGGTGCAGCTGGTAGTTAATCGCCATCACGTCCAGCTCATGAGCGATGCCGACGTCGTTCAGAATGCCGCCGCTGACGGCCGCGGTGACGGGACGCGTGTCGTCGAGGTCCTTCACCCACTGGCGCATCGTCCGCGCGATCTGCTGGCCGACGATCGTGCCCTGCGTGGGCTCTTCGTTGCACAACGACCACGCGATCACGCTCGGCCGATTGCGGTCGCGCCGCACGAGCGACTCCACCATCTCCCTGTGCCACGGCGACGTGCCGAAGTGTCGGTTCTCCGCCAGCACCAGCATGCCGAGCTCGTCGCACGCGTCCATGAACGCGTCGTCGAGCATGTGATGCCCTGCCCGGATCGCGTTGAACCCGACATCCCTCAGCCGCTGCACGCGAAACCGCTGAATGCTCGCCGGCACCGCGGCGCCGACGCCCGCGTGATCCTGATGCACGCACGCGCCCTTTAGCTTCACGCGCTCGCCGTTCAGGAAGAAGCCGAGATTGGCGTCCCAGCGGATCGTGCGGATGCCGAAGCGGGTGACGTGCTCGTCGATGACTCGATCGTCCTCAACGAGCGAGACGTGCAGTGTGTACTGGTGTGGGTCTTCGATCGACCACAGACGCGGCTGCTCGACGATGAGTTCGAATTGCGTCTCCTGGCTTCGCGCCGTCGCGATCACTCGGTCGCTATCGCGGATTTCTGCAATGACGTGGCACGGGTTTCCAACCCGTGATTCCCTTGCGCCTGACGACACGGGTTGAAAACCCGTGCCACGCAAATCACACGCGACGCGCACCGCCGAGCCCTCCGTCCGCACCCACACATCCTCAATCCCCCCGCGCGGCCGCACGCGCAGTTCCACCTCGCGATACAGCCCCGCCCCCTCGTACCACCACCCTTCCGGCTGCGTCGCGTCGACTCTCACCGCTACCGTGTTCACCGCGTCGTCGCCGAACGTGGCGACGTCCGTGAAGTCCACCTCGAACGGCGTGTAGCTGTCGAAGTGGCGATGCAGCAGATGCCCGTTCACGAACACCGTCGCGTGGCCGCTCGCGGCACCGAAGCGGATCGACACGCGCCGATCGCGCCACGATTCGTCCAGCAGGATGTGCCGTCGATACCACCCGACCCCGCGCGGCAGGTATCCCGCATCGAGATGATTCGCCGGGTCGAACGCGCCCTCGATGCTCCAATCGTGCGGCACCCGCACGCCGCGCCAATCCGAGTCGTCGTACCCCGGCCGGGCCGGCCCGCGCGCGTAGCCCGCCTTCGCCGCCATGTACGCCGCGATGTGCGTGTTCGCCAGCGGCGGCGTGAGGTCATCGCCGAGATGAAACCGCCAGCCGTCGAGCAGGCGCAGGTTCTGGCGAAGTGGGAGCGACATCGCCGTTGACGATGCGCTGACCGCAGGACCGGATCAACTGCTTTCCCGAAATCGACCACGCTGATCCCAAACTCTGCAATCGACCGCTCGCGATATACTCCCGCAACGATGAAGCTTCGCTGGTGGAAGAATGCCCAAGAGAGAGCCCAGGAGTTCGAGAACTCTCGTTCTCCGCTCTGTGACGACGACTTCATTGCAGCGTGCTCGATTCCGGATAGCGATCACGCGCGTCACGTCGCGCTGGCAGTGCGTCGCTCGGTGGCCACCTACGGCATCTGCCGCCCGGAGTTCATTCGCCCTGACGATCGCTATCCGCAGCAACTCGGCATGCTCTCAGGTTGGGATTCAATCGACTTTCTCGGTTGGACATTCGAACTCGATAAGGAGCTCGAACTCGCCGTGCCGAACGCTGCATGGAAGTCGCTCAAGGGTCCAGGATTCAGTGTCGAAGAGCTGATCCAAGCGATTCTGGCCCAAGGCGAGCTGAGATCGATGAAGAGGCGATGACGAGTTGGGACCTTCTCTCGTTCATCACATCACGCCGCCTCAGCGCCCGGCAGTTCCTTCATCACCGGCGATTCCACCACCGGCACCAGCATCGCCTGCTGCGCCTCCATCAGCGCCACCACCGCCGCGGCGGGTTGGCTCGCGATGCCGGCGCGTTGCTGCTCCACGTCCAGCTCCGGCGGGCGTTGCCCGAAGAAGTCCGGCCCCATGTGCAGGTGGTGCGATCCGCCTTCGATCCACCCCACCGCCGTCGCGCTGAACGGGCCGACGTTCCCCGCCGCGTCCGCCCAGCGGCCCCAGTAGACCACGCGCATCGGCACGCGCGGCATCGGCGGCTGCAGGCGCAGCGGACTCTTGTTGTACGACCGCAGGTACCACGGCCGCGTGCCGTGGTTCGCGCCGGGGAACGCCGGGATCGGCTCGTCGGGCATGATGAGATCGACGAACAACTCCAGCCGCGTCGCACCGTCGGGCTTCGTGCCGCCCTCGAAGTCGAACGCGCGGAACTCCAGCTCGTGCACCGGCATCGATCCCGCATCGTGAAGCGCGCGGACGAACTTCAACCGCGGCGGCTCGTTCGGCACCGTCGTCGCCTTCGGCTTCGCGGTGCGCTCGCCCATGCCGATCGCGAGCAGCGCTGCTTCGTCCAGTTCATCGTTCGCGCGCACCAGGTGCGCGATGCGACGGATCGCCTTCTCCAGCGATTGCCGGGCCGACTCCTTCTCCGCCGTCTTCACCGGCGACCGCGCGCCCGTCGTCGCGGCGGCGAGCGCTGTGTAAAACCGTTCGCAAAGCGATGACAGGTTCGCCGCGTCATTCGCGTCGATGCCGTACCGCGTGGGGTCCTTCGCGATGCCGCGCGAGAAGCCGCTTGCCATGGTCGCGAAATCGTGATCGCCGTTGGGGATGAACTTCTTGGACATGGGTACCTCGCTAATGGACGAGCGTCGTCTTTCCCCCTCCCCCGCTTGCGGGGGAGGGCCGGGGTGGGGGTTCGTGACTGAGCGCAAAGACAATCGAGCGTCGTCCCGCTCAGTCCTCCGCCCCCTCCCATCGCGGAGGCTTGGCCTCCGCGGCCCTCCCCCGCAAGCGGGAGAGGGGACCAGACATCTCCCTCCACCCTCATTCTTCGACCAAAAACCGCCCTTCTCATCACGCCCACGTCCGATACGCGAATCCATTCGCCCGTCTTGGCGTGCGAGTCGTCGGGCTCGGACGGCGAGTCCTCACGCCCGATCGCCGAGCCGCTGCGCCCGGTGATCGAGTCGCCGCGCCCGATCGCTGCGCCCTGTGCTCAAGGCTCGCCCACCCCCGCTCGCTCGCTGAAACCGCCGATCTTCTCGCCCCCGCCGCCACCCGAGCCGCCGAACCGATGCGCCCGCCGACCGAGCCGCGCGGCTCAGTCGCCGGGCGCACAGCCTCGGCGATGCAAATGGGAACGAACGCGGTCGACACCGCGTTGCCAGTCCCCTTTAAAGCAGCCGGACCGGACGAGCACGCTTCGCCACGCACACAACTTCTTCTTGCAGCCGAGCAACACACTCTTTGCGCGGCGCAACCCGCCCGTTCAGCGCCGCAACAGGTTCGCTCGCGCGCTGAAACGGCGAGACCAGCCACTGAACTGGCCATGCGAGAGACGGAAAAAGTCGTGCGAGAGAAGGAAATGGTCGTGCGGAAGACTCAACGAACGATGCGAGCGAGGCTTCTGATCGTGCGATGGAGGGAACGAACCGTTCGGAAGACGGAAAGAATCATGCAGGCGAAACAAATCGTCGTGTCCCGCGGTCAACAAAGGCTTCCGACGGGTGAAAGCGTGTTCGACGACGGAGAATTCGTTCGGCGACACGTCGACTTCATCGTGCGAACGAGAGAACGCGTTGCTCACAGCGAACTATTGATCTAGGTTGCTACGGAGACGTATTCGTAGCCGGGCGGAGCGGGCTTCACGCACATCTATGCATACATAGATTTGCCGCCCGACACAAAGACGAGTCGACGGCTCGGATGAGATGATCGCGATGTCACGCAACGCCCCCACATCATCGTTCGTCGTGATGTGGGCAAGTGACCGCGTTCAAGCTGCGCGCACCAGCGGCTGGGCGGGGAAGCCCCTTCCCTACTTGTTCGGTGGTCCCCACACGTCGCATCCGTCGCCATCGAAGGCCGGCGTTTCGCGAGGCGACTTGATCTTTCCGCTCGCGTTCAAATCCGGACAGCTGATGGTTCTGTGCGAGTGCGAAGTCGAGGAGGTCATTCCCGGCGATCAGTTCTGCGAACGCTTCGGCGTTCCACAAGTTCTCTCGTGGCGATCGGGACACCTCCGCGACTGGCTCGCATCGCGTTCATGTGCGTGGCTCGCGCCGACGTGTACCGACGACGCGGTTCTATTGAGGTCATGCACGCCTTTGACGTTCGACCGGTTCATTCCACTCGAGCGGGTTGCACGCATCCGAATGCTCAATCGCAAAGGCGAGCGGCCGCTCAGCGGCGTGTTGCCGGATGGAAGGCTGAAGAACACCAATACGCTTCACGGCCACTACTGTAAGGCTTCGCCAGCAACGGCGGAGTTGCTCAGTCAGGTCGCTCGACATACTGCAATTGCGAAGGCGTAGGTGACTCGTCGGGCCCACAGGGGACGTACTCGCGCCTTTGCTGAGCGGGCTTCGCGCACATGAGATGTGCCACCCGACAATCAGTGGTTGATCGCCGGGTGCCACGACTTGAATTCAAGTCGTGCGACAGCCCCGTCGAGCACGTCGACATTCGTTCTTTCCCTCGACGGCAGCCTCCGCGGCACGACTTGAGTACAAGTCGTGGCACCCAATCATGTGGTGCGAACGCGGCACCGTAACCTCACCGCCCCCGCTTCTCCCGCTTTCCTCGCCAGACGAGTTTGTCCTGGGCGACTTCCAATCCCCACGAGCCGGCGAAGTGGTCGCCGTCTTCGGAGACCTGGATGGTGAGGATGCCTTCGCCGTTCTTGTCGGTCCAGCGGAGGCGGCACTCGCCGCGGTCGTTCGACACGAGCTTGTAGCGGTCCAGCGTGCCGTTGTAGGCGTCGGGGCGGCCGGCGCGGACGGTGTACTTGCCGGCGATCTCGCCTTCGTAGACCCAGAAGGTGGTCACGCACGGGACGACCTCGTCGTCGTCGACCACGGTGCCGCGATAGGTGCCGACGAGCCGCTCGACGACCGGCCGCGTCGCGGGGGCAGACGCAGCGCCGGCCGCCGGGAAGTCCGACGGATGCGACCCGGCCCGCGGGCAGACGACCGCCAACCCAACCACGCACAACGCGACGATGACGGCGAGGGATCGCATGGGGGGAGTGTAGCGGAGGGGGCGGAAGAGCGGGCTTCACGCAGATCTATGCGCACATCGATGTGCCACCCGATTCATCCTCGCGGTGGCTTAGCGTTAGTGCCCAAACGTTCCGCGTGATGAATCCGCCAACTCTGATCATCTTTCGACTCACCAAGTACGCTGGCAATTACTGCCATTACGGTGCTGACAAGCCAAAGCCAATACGCGGCACCGAGCGCAACTATCTTTCCGATGTGGCCCGCTTCGTTGATCAAGATTTCCCGCACACCCAGAAAGCTTGCCGCCAGTGCACACGCAATAACAGCACACCCGATCGCCGCCAGACGCGACGACGGCGATGACATGAAAAACCACGCCAAGAGCAACGCCGGATTCGCAAGCCAAGCGAAGTATCCGTAAAAGACGCCAAGCCAACCAAAGAGCAAAAGCGCCAGCCCCTCACCCCACTCCGATTCCTTTCCAGGAAGTGTCGTGTAGACCGACCATGGCAGGCTGCTGACGAAAGTGGCAACGCTCACCATTCGGACGACCCGCGCAACGGCTTGTCGTCGGCTTCTGGGATGAACGTCAAGAGGTCTACCCGATGTCACGTGTGTCGGGGATTGAAAACCAAATGTCGCGCTGGGGCAAGGAACGACTGGCGTCAGGGCACCAAGCGCCACGGCCCCTCCCGTTTTTGCAACCCTTCCACCGCAATCGGCGTCCACCGCTTCGCTCGTCGTGCGATAGGCTTTGTGGTTCAACCGCATGGCCACCTCCGCGCATCCAACCGAGCAGCAGTCCGTCGAGCAGTGGGACTTCGTCGAGATCGCCCTTGCCGGGCCGACGAGTGGGAACCCGTTCGTCGACGTCGAACTGCACGCCACATTCACGCACGAATCGGGCACGGCCCTGCGCGTGCGCGGGTTTTACGACAGCGAAGGCGTCTACCGCATCCGCTTCATGCCGACGCTGCTGGGGAGGTGGAGTTACGTCACCACATCGAACGCGAAACCGCTCGACGGGCAGCGCGGCGAGGTGTCGGCCACCGCGCCGACGGGGCGCAATCGCGGGCTGGTGCGCGTCGCGAACACGTTTCACTTCCGCTACGCGGACGGCACGCCCTACCGGCAGATCGGCACGACGTGTTACGCGTGGACGCATCAGACCGAGGCGCTCGAGGAGCAGACGCTCCGCACGCTGGCGGCGGGGCCGTTCAACAAGATTCGCATGTGCGTGTTCCCGAAGAACTACGCGTGGAACGACGTCGAGCCGCCGCGGTATCCGTTTGAAGGGACGCCGCCGAACCAGTGGGACACGACGCGGTTCGCCGTCGAGCACTTTCGGCACTTCGAGCGGCGCGTGCTGCAGCTGCGCGAGATGGGCATCGAGGCGGACGTGATCCTCTTCCACCCGTACGACAAGGGGCGCTGGGGTTTCGATCGCATGGACGCCGCGTCGGACGATCGCTACCTGCGGTACGTCATCGCGCGGCTCGGCGCGTTCCGCAACGTGTGGTGGAGCATGGCGAACGAGTACGACTTCATGAAGGAGAAGACGCCGGCCGACTGGGACCGGTACTTCAAGATCACTGTCGAAGAGGACCCGTACGAGCACCTGCGATCGATCCACAACGGCTTCCAGATCTACAACCACACGCAGCCGTGGGTGACGCACGTGAGCCTGCAGAACGGCAGCGCCGTGGCCGACTTCGGGCGGGCGCAGCTGTATCGCGACACGTGGTACAAGCCGATCGTAGGCGACGAGGTGAAGTACGAAGGCGACCTGCCGCAACGCTGGGGCAACCTCAGCGCGGAGGAGATGGTTCACCGATTCTGGCAAGGCTTGATCGCCGGCATCTACGTCGGGCACGGCGAGACGTATCAGCACCCGCAGCACATCATCTGGTGGGCCCGCGGCGGCACGCTGCACGGGCAGTCGCCGGCACGGCTACACTTCCTGCGATCGATCCTGGAGAGCGCCCCGGACATCGACCCGATCGACAAGTGGCAAGACCTGCACACCGCAGGCAAGGCGGGCGAGTACTACCTGATCTACTTCGGGCACGAAGCGCCCAGTTCGTGGCGATTCGAGTTGCCGCGGCAGGAGCTTGCAGCGGGGATGAAGTTCACCGCGGAGCTGATCGACACGTGGAACATGACGGTTGACGCTGTGCCGGGCGAGTTCGAGATCGTGGCGGATACGACGTACCGCTACCACGCCGTCGGCGACAGGGCGATCCCGCTGCCGGGGCGGAAGTTTATGGCGATCCGGCTGAAGCGCGTCGCGGGGGATGTGGTGCAGGCGAAGAGTGACGAAGTGATCTATGGGGAGAGCTGATGATACGTGGCACGGGTTTCCAACCCGTGTTCATTGGGTCACGGGTTGGAAACCCGTGCCACGATCTGGAAACGCATGCCTGATACCACCTCACCTTCCCCTCGCGTTGCGCTTGGCCTTGAGCGATTGCGCGCTATCGCGCCTCAGGTGAAAGTCGAGCTTCAGCGCGATGCATCCATCGCCAACGAAGGCTTCCGCCTCACCGGCTCGCGCGAGTCGCTCACCATCTCCGCCAGCAGCGATACGGGCCTCCTCTACGGCTGTCTCGAAGCGATCGACCGCTTGAACCGCAACGCGCCGCTCGCGTGCGAAGACGCCCCCGTCTTCACCCTGCGCGGCCCGTGCATCGGCATTCAGAAGACGTACCTGCTGCCGGGGCGCAAGGTGTACGAGTACCCGTACACGCGCGAGCTGTTCCCCTTCTTCTACGACCGCGCGATGTGGTCGACGTATCTCAACGAACTGCTGCGCCTCCGCTTCAACACGCTCTATCTGTGGAACGGCCATCCGTTCGCGAGCTTCGTGCGCGTGCCGGGATACGAGTACGCGGTCGAGGTGTCGCCCGAGCAGTTCGCGGAGAACGTCAGCACGCTGCGTTGGCTGACGAGCGAGTGCGATCGTCGCGGCATCTGGCTGCTGCAGTCGTTCTACAGCCTGCTGGTGCCGGAAGGCTTTGCGAAGCATCACGGCTGCGACACGCAGCTCACCGCCCCCACGCCCGCCGCGAGCGATTACACGCGGAAGGCGATCGCGCGCTTCGTGGCCGACTTCCCGGGCGTCGGCCTGCTGCCGTGCCTGGGCGAGGCGCTGCAGGGCATCGAGAACCAGAGCTACTGGTGCAACGAGGTGATTCTCGCGGGCATCAAGGACGGGCTCGCACAGTCGGGGCGCACCGACGAGCCGCCGGTCGTGATTCGCACGCATGCGACGGACCCGCGAAAGATCATCCCCGCAGCGCTGAAGCACTACAGCAACCTCTACACCGAGCAGAAGTACAACGGCGAATCGCTCACCACTTCCGAGCCGCGCGGCGTACGGCAGGCGTTGCACCTCGAGATGAGCAAGCTCGGCAGCACGCACGTGGCAAACGTGCACATCCTCGCCAACCTCGAGCCGTTCCGGTACGGCGCACAGCGGTTCATCCGCGAGTGCATGGTGGCCGCCCGCGACCGGCTCGGCTGCAAGGGTCTGCACCTCTACCCGCTCGCCTACTGGAACTGGCCGCACAGTCCGGACGGCGACGCCGCAACGCATCTTCAGTGGGACCGCGACTGGATCTGGTTCGAAGCGTGGGCGCGCTACGCGTGGAACCCGGATCGCGACTTGGAACAGGACCGCGCGTACTGGATCGATCGACTCAGCAAACGCTTCGGCAACGCTGCTCAGCACGTGCTGGATGCCTACAACGACGCCGGCGAGTGCGCCCCACGCCTGCTTCGCCGGTTCGGCATCACCGAGGGCAATCGCCAGACGATGTCGCTCGGCATGACGCTCGACCAGCTCGTCAACCCCGAGCGATATCGCCCCTTCCCCGAACTCTGGGAGAGCCAGGCCCCGCCCGGCGAGCGGATCGCCGAGTACGTGCAACGCGAACTCGCGGGCGAGACGCATGTGGGCGAGACGCCGATCTCGATCATCGAAGAGGCATGCGCGTTTGCCGATCAGGCGTGCGCCTCGATCGAACTCGCAACCCCGCTCGTGCCCGACGAGGGCAGGCCAGAGTTCGCGATGATCGCGAACGACTGCCGAGCCATCCGGGCGATGTCGTACAGCTTCGCGGGCAAGGTGCGGGCGGCAATTCACGTGTTGCGACACCGCACGACGAAGGACATCGCGGAGCTAGTGGAAGCAGAGAAGCACCTCGCGCAGAGCATCGCCCACTTCCGCGACTTGGAGTCGCTCACGCGCGGCACATACGCCTTCGCGAACACCATGCAGACCAGCCAGCGCCGCATCCCCGTCCCCGGCGGCGTCGAAGGCAAGCCTGCGAACTATCACTGGACGCAGCTCTTGCCCATCTACGAGAAGGAGTACGCCGACTTCGCGAAGTCCGTCGAGAGCGCGAAGTCAGGCGACACCGGCTTCCGCGACGAGAGCGCCATCGCCACGCTTCCGAAGGTAAAGGTGAAGCTGCTGTCGGGCGATGCACAGCTCTTCGACTGCAACGGCGGGAGCCGGGCGTTTGTCGATGTGCACGCCGAGATCGAATCGATCGCGCCGGAACTGGCCGGCCTGCAGGGATTGCGGGTGAAGCACACGCCGTCGTCGGCACCGATCGTGTTCGAAGCGCCTGAGCCAGTGCAGGTGCTCGTCGGCTACTTCCAGTCGGCTGACGCGAAGTACCTGAAGATGCCCGACCTCGAAACCGATGCGGCCGCCGTCGACTTCGTCGATGACGCGCCGGTGCTTCGCAACGCCATCACCATTCAGGGCCACCCGGCCGTGAACGTACACGCGTGGCACTTCCCGGCCGGGAAGAACACGCTCGACCTGCGGGGGCGCGGGTTGTTCCTCGTCGTCGGCATCGTGCCGGAGAAGACGCACATCGAGCCGCGCGACTGCGGGCGGGGAGGTCGCGCGTGATCCTCGATTCAAGCCAACTCATCGATCGTTACGTCGAGCAGTTCAATGCAATCGATGTACCGGAAGACGTCGTCAACGTCGTGCCGAATGCGCAGGCCGCGCAGTGGATGCGGGACAACGTGCCGCTCTTCGCGTGTCCGGATGAGCAGGTGCAGCGCGTGTTCGCGTATCGCTGGTGGGTGTATCGCAAACACCTCAAGCAGACGCCTCACGGCCGCATCGTGACCGAATTCATCCTGCCGGTGCGGCACGCGGGCACGTACAACTCGATCAGCTGCGCGCTCGGCCATCACCTGGCCGAAGGAAGATGGCTTCGCGATCAGTCGCCGCTCGACGAGTACACGCGGTTCTGGTTCCACGCCGACGAAGGCAAGCCCGAGTACCGCTTCCACCGCTACAGCAGCTGGTTCGCCCACGCCGCATGGCAACGCGCGTGCGTGACGGGCGACTTCGCTTCGCTCGATGCGCTGTTTGATGAGTTCGCGACCGACTTCGCCGTGTGGGAAGCGGAGAAGATGAACCCCGACGGTTCGTTCTACCAATTCGACGTGTGGGACGGCATGGAGGAGTCGATCAGCGGCGGCCGAAAGGCGAAGAACGTTCGCCCGACGATCAACACGTACATGCATGCCAACGCGCTCACGCTCGCGAAGCTCGCGCGGCGCGCGGGGCGCGAAGATATCGCACAACAGTTCGACGCGAAGGCGACCCACCTGAAGCGCGTGGTGCAGGATCGATTGTGGGACGCTAGCGCCGAGTTCTTCAAGGTGCAGTTCGAGGACGGCACGCTGTCCGACGCCCGCGAGGCGATCGGCTTCATCCCATGGGCATTTCGACTTCCCGATCGAGGCTACGAAGGCGCGTTCAAGCACCTCGTCGACCCCGAGGGCTTCTGGGCCCCGCGCGGCATCACGACGGCCGAGCGACGCCACCCGAAGTTCCGCAGCCACGGCGTGGGCAACTGCGAGTGGGACGGCGCGGTGTGGCCGTTCGCGACATCGCAGACGCTCGACGCGCTCGCGAACGTGCTGCGTCACTACCCACAGTCCTACGCGACGAAGCAGCACTACCTCGACGCGATCATCACGTACGCCAACTGTCACAAGTTCGGCGACATCGACTACATCGGTGAGTACCACGACGAGATCACCGGCGCCTGGCTCAAGGGCGAGAACCCGCGCAGCCGGTTCTACAATCACAGCACGTACTGCGATCTGGTGATCGCAGGCCTCGTCGGCATCGTGCCGCGCGAGGACGGCGTACTCGAAGTCGACCCGCTTCTGCCGGATGGCACTTGGCCGTGGTTCTGTCTCGACCGCGTACGCTATCGCGGCCGGGAGGTGACGGTGATCTGGGATCGCGACGGCACGAAGTTGTCGCGCGGAGCGGGATTGAGCGTGTTCGTCAATGGCGCGCTTCGCGCGCACGCGGCCACGCTGCAGAAGCTGTCGATCGCACTGTGAGGAGACGAGTCATGCGGAGACACGTTGTGAGCGCGACGGTTTCGCTCCCTCTCCCCGTACGCGGGGAGAGGGCCGGGGTGAGGGCCGATAGCGACCATCGTGAAGAGAGGACCCTCACCCTAAACCTCTCCCGGCGTACCGGGAGAGGGAACCGGAGCGTCCTTCGACGCGTCGCGTCGTCGCTACTTATCGCGCTGATCACCAGCACCTGCGCACTCGCACAGACCCGCCCCGCAACGTCGCAGCCCGCTAAGCGTCCGCCACCCGTGCCGGGCGTGCAGCAGGGTCGCGACGGCAAGCTCGTCTACGCCGAGTACCCGCGCGGCGATCGTGTGCCGGATTTTTCGTATGCGGGGTATCGCGCGGGCGAATCAAGCATCCCATCTGCAGCACCGACCATTCTCGTTACCCCAGGAGACGGCGACGATACCGCGCGCATTCAAGCTGCGCTCGACACGTCCAAGGAAAGAGAAGTCCGAGGCGTGATCGTGCTCCTCGCGCCGGGACGATATGAGATCTCGGGTTCGCTCAAGCTAGGCAACGGCACCGTCCTGCGCGGCAGCGGCATGGGCATAACCACGCTCGTCGCGACTGGTACCGATCGGCGATCACTGATCACGATCTCGGATTACCGGTCCGACGATGACGGTGCCCCCACTCGTGACGTCACCGATGAGTATGTGCCCGTCGGCGCAAGAACGCTGCACGTCGGCCCAGAGCACCACTTCCGCGTTGGCGAGTACGTCTCCATCAAGCGGCCTAGCACGCTCGAGTGGATCGCCGGCATTGGCATGGATCAGTTCGCCGGCGACCGCCACGGCGGGCAATGGAAGCCGGGCACGCGCGACGTCACGTGGCGCCGCAGAATCGCGTCCGCCGACGCCGATTCGATCACGCTTGACGCACCGCTCACCACCGCACTGGATCGCGCGTTTGGTGGCGCGTCGGTCAACCAAATTGAGTTGGTGCTCAAGGCGAGCGATTCAGGTGTGGAGAACATGACGCTCGTCAGCGGAGTCTCCGCCAGCGGCAATCCGAAAGACGAAGACCACAGCTGGATCGCCGTCCAGGTCGACAACGCGATGGACTGCTGGGTGCGACGCATCGACACCGAAGGTTTCGCTGGCGGCGCGGTGTGGGTCATGCCGGGCGCGCAGCGCATCACCATCGAAGACGTCCTCTACCGCAAGCCCGTCAGCGAGATCGCCGGGCAGCGGCGGATGGCGTTCTTCGTCGGCGGTCAACAGGTGCTCGTTCAGCGGTGTTACGCTGAGGACGCGAGCAACCCGTTCACGACCGGCTTCCTCGCGCAGGGGCCGACCGCGTTCGTGCAGTGTGATTCGATTAACACGCTCGGCGCGTGCGAGCCGCTCGACAGTTGGGCGAGCGGCATCCTGTACGACAACGTCCGCATCGACGGCAACGTGCTCGCGCTGCGCGATCGAGACTTCCGCTTGCAGCAGTCGGGCTGGACGGCCGCCAACAGCGTGCTGTGGCAGTGCCAGGCGGCCGTCATCGACGTGAGCAGTCCGCCCACCGCGCGCAACTGGGCGATCGGCTGCGTCGGGCAGTTCGCGGGGAATGGCGAGTTCGCCGCGTCGCGGGACGGGATCAATCCCGATTCGCTCTTTCACGCGCAGCTTCGCGCGCGCGTAAAGGACGTCTCGCCCGATCGGCTGGAGATGCTGCTCGACTCGGGCGATCCGACCAGCAGTCCGACACCTGAACAAGCCGCAGCTCAGATCGCCGCATCGGTGAAGCCTCAACCCACGATGCCAGAGTGGATCTTCGAGCGGGCGAAGCGAAACCCGCTGTCGATCGATGCGTCGAAGGCGAGGCCGTTCGAGTACGTCGCGTCGGCGACGACTCAACCAGCTGCCATCGACAAGATCACGGTGAAGAACGGCTGGCTCGTGCACAGTGATGGCCGGGTCGTGATCGGCGGGACGACCGGCGTGAAGTGGTGGGCCGGCGGCACCCGCCCGGCCGATGTCGAGGCAGCCAGCAGGGGCGAGCCCGCGCTCACGCGTTTCGTGCCGGGCCGCACCGGGCCCGGACTGACGGACGATCTCCCTTCGCTCGTCGATTCGCTCGCGAAGCAGAACGTCGTCGCGGTGAGTCACCACGAAGGACTGTGGTACGACACGCGCAGCACCGACCACGAACGCATCCGCCGAATGGACGGCGACGTCTGGCCGCCCTTCTACGAGCAGCCGTGGGCACGGTCCGGACAAGGCCAAGCGTGGGACGGCCTGTCGAAGTACAACCTGACGAAGTTCAACCCGTGGTATTGGTCGCGCTTGCGCCAGTACGCAGAACTGGCCGATCAGCGCGGCATGCTGCTCCTGCAGCAACACTACTTCCAGCACAACATCCTGGAGGCCGGTGCACATTGGGCCAGCTACCCGTGGCGCACCGCGAACAACATCAACGACACCGGCTTCCCCGAGCCCGTGCCGTACGCGGGCGACAAGCGCGTCTTCATGGCCGAGCAGTTCTACGACCTGTCGAACGCAAGACGCCGATCACTGCACGAGGCGCTCATCCGCCAGTCGCTCGCGAACTTCGAAGGCGTGAACAACGTGATTCACTTCACCGGCGAAGAATTCACCGGCCCGCTGCACTTCACCCAATTCTGGGTCGACACGGTAGCGGCGTATGCGAAGGAGAAACAGGTGACGCCGCTCGTCGCCATCAGCGCGACAAAGGACGTGCAGGACGCGATCCTCGCGGATGCGGAGCGCGCGAAGACGATCAACGTCATCAACATCCAATACTGGTGGCTGCAACCGGACGGCACGTACTACGCGCCCGAAGGCGGCAAGAACCTCGCGCCGCGGCAGTGGCTGCGGGTATCGAAGCCGAAGTCGCCTGACGCGGCGTCGACTGCAAAGATGATCCAGCAGTACCGAAAGAACTTTCCGGAGAAGGCGGTGATCTCGGCGGTTGATGGCACGGAGCGATTCGCGTGGGAGCAGTTGCTGAGCGGTGCGTCACTCGCGCCGGTGCCGGCGACGACCGATCCGGGATTCTTAAAGGCGCTGGCAAACATGAAGCCGGTGACGTTCGTCGAAAGCGATCGATCGTTTGTGCTCGTCGGTTCGGACGGAAGATCGAACGTGATGGGTCCGCAGAACATCTGCAAGATCGAACCCAGCAAAGAAGTCGGCCTGTTCGAATACAAGTGGGTGCGGCTCTCCGACGGCAAGGTCGTTGAAACGAAACGCATCGACACGCGTAAGGACCCGAACGCCTCCGTCACCTTCGAAGGCGAGACTGGCCTGCTGTGGGCAACGAAGTTGGAGGATTGATCTGCATGTCCGGTGCCCCCTCATCTGTCGGCCTCATCGACACCACTCGCTCCCCCCACGCGAAGCTACACGGCATCGGCTTCGCCGACGTCGCCTGGACGGGCGGCTTTTGGGGCGACATCTCGCGGCGCTGCGTCAACGTGATGGTCCCGTCGATGGGCAAGCTGATGCAGGAGACCGAGCGGTTCCGCTTCATCGGCAACTTCCTCGTCGCGGCGGGCGTGGAGGAAGGTCGCAGCCGCGGGCCGCGGTGGAACGACGGGGATTTCTACAAGTGGCTCGAAGGCGCGTGCGTCGCGTACTCGATCACGCGCGATCCCGCGGTCGACGCGCAGATCGATTCGCTCATCGCGATCGTCGCGCGGGCGCAGCGCGACGACGGATACATCCACACGAACATCCAGATCCGTCAGCGGGCGGGCGAGACGGTGGCCGAGTTCGACAACCCGATGGACTTCGAGATGTACAACATGGGCCATCTGATGACGGCCGCGTGTGTGCATCATCGCGTGACGGGGAGGTGCAATCTGCTCGACCTCGCGTTGAAGGCTGCGAGCTTCCTGCAGCGCGTCTTCGCGAATCCGACGCCGCAACAGGCCCGGCACGGCATCTGTCCGTCGCACCTGATGGGGCTCGTCGAGCTGTATCGTACGACCGGCGACGCCGTGCATCTGGATCTCGCGAAGAAACTGCTCGCGATGCGCGACCTCGTCCAGAACGGCGACGACGACAACCAGGACCGCGTACCACTGCGGCAGCACAAAGTCGCGCACGGCCACGCGGTGCGGGCGACATACCTTTACGCCGGCACGGCCGACATCGTCGCCGAGACGGGCGACGCGGAACTGCTGTCGATGCTGCAGACCGTGTGGGCCGACCTCGTCAACCGCAAGCTCTACATCACCGGCGGCTGCGGCGCGCTCTTCGACGGCGCGAGCCCGGACGGCTCCGAAGCGCAGCTCACGATCACGCGCGTCCACCAATCGTTCGGCCGCGACTACCAGCTCCCGCACTCCACCGCCCACAACGAAACCTGCGCTGCGATCGGCAGCCTCATGTGGAGCTGGCGCATGTTCCTGCTCACGGGCGAGGCGAGGTACGCCGATCTGGTCGAGCACACGCTCTACAACAGCGTGCTCACCGGCATCGGGCTGGACGGCGTTTCGTTCACGTACACGAACACGCTCCGCAAGCTAGAGCCGATGCCCGTCCCGCTCCGCTGGGGCCACGACCGCAAGACGACGATCGGCTGCTTCTGCTGCCCGCCGAACGTGGTTCGCACGCTGGCGGAGAGCGCACAGTACGCTTATGCGCTCGGCGAGCGCGAGGTGTTCGTCGTGCTGTACGGACAGAACCGTCTCGATGCGACGCTGAAGAACGGCACGCACGTAAAGCTGCGGCAGGAGACGCAGTACCCGTGGGACGGTCGCGTCACGATCAGCGTCGAACAGTGTGACGGGCCAACCGCGATCAAGCTGCGCGTGCCCGCGTGGAGCCGATCGACATCGATCCGTGTGAATGGCGCAGCGGTTGAAGTGGCCGGTGACGTCGTCACGATCGATCGCGCTTGGCGCGCCGGCGACACGATCGAGATCGACTTCGACATGACGGCCCGGCTCGTGGAGTCGAACCCGTACGTCGAAGAGACGCGGCAACAGGTGGCCGTCCAGCGTGGACCGGTGGTGTACTGCCTGGAGTCGGCCGACCTGCCCGAGGGCGTGCGGGTTCTCGATGTGGGCCTTCCCGGCACGTCGCAGCCCGAGGTCGATCGCATCGACCCGCAGTTCGGCGTGGTGCTGAAGACGCCTGCAGTTCGCCGGAAAGATTCGGCGAAGCTGGATTCACCGCTCTATCGCGCGATCGAGATGCCCAGTGTTGAACGGACGTCCGCGACGCTGATCCCCTACTTCGCCTGGGGCAACCGCGGGCCGGGCGAGATGACGGTTTGGCTGCCGCTGTACCTATGAGCCGATTGCTGCACATCCTCCTCGTCGCGGTTCTGTGCTGCGCCGTGCGCGCCGCAAGCGCGGAGACGCCGCTCGTGCTGCACTACAACGCGCCGGCCAACCCGCGCGTGTGGGAGGAGGCGTTGCCGCTCGGCAACGGTCGAATCGGCGCGATGGTGTTCGGCGGCACCGCGTCCGAACGGATCCAGTTCAACGAGGACACGCTCTGGACCGGCAAGCCGCACGATTACGTCCGTGCCGGCAGCGGCGAGCAGTACGCCCGCATCCGCGAGTTGGCCGCGAAGGAACTGCCGGAGGACGCGCCCGAGGCGCGCGAACTCGCCGATCTCATCCGCACGAAGTGGCTCAGCGATCCCGTCCGCCAGAAGGCGTACCAGCCGTTCGGCGACCTGCGGTTCGACTTCCCGGGTCACGGCGATGCGACCGACTACTCCCGGCAACTCGACCTCGATACGGCCGTCGCGACGACGCGCTATCGCGTGGGCGACGTCACGTTCACGCGCGAGGTGATCGCATCGCATCCGGATCAGGCGATCGTCGTCCACATCACCGCGAGCAAGCCGGGCAGCGTGTCGTTTCAGGTTCGGATCGATTCGCCGCACAAGTCGAGCAGCACGGGCCGGGTCGACGATCGCACTGTCGCGCTGAGCGGGCGCGTGCTCGATCCGACGACGAAAGAACTCGGCATGTCGTTCGAGTCGCGCCTTCGCGCGGCCGCGCAAGGCGGCACCGTGACGACGAGCGACAGCGCGATCAAGATCGACAACGCCGACGCGGTCACGCTGCTCCTCGTCGCTCACACCGGCTTCGTGAGCTGGCAGGACATCTCGGCCGAGCCGGCGAAGCTGTGCGAGGAGTCGCTGCGCCGGCTCGAAGGCAAGTCGTGGGATGCGATTCGCGAAGCCCACGTGGCCGATCATCAGAAGCTGTTCCGCAGGATGACGATCGACCTCGGCCCGGGCAGCGACAAGCCGACCGACGTGCGGCTCCGCGCGATCAAGCCGGAAGACAACACGGCGCTCGCCGCCGATCCGGGGCTCGTCGCGCTCTACATGCAGATGGGCCGGTACATGCTGATCGCCAGCAGTCGGCCGGGCGATCAGGCAGCCAACCTGCAGGGCGTGTGGAATCAGTTGCTCGACCCGCCGTGGGAGTCGAAGTACACGACGAACATCAACCTCGAGATGAACTACTGGCCGGCCGAGGTGACGAACCTTGCCGAGATGCACGAGCCGCTGTTCGATTTACTCGACGACGTGCGCGTGAGCGGCGCTCGCACCGCGAAGGCGATGTACGGCGCACGCGGCTTCGTCCTCCACCACAACACCGACCTCTGGCGCGGCACCGCGCCGATCAACAACGTCGACGGCGTCTGGCCCACTGGCGGCGCGTGGCTCTGCATGCACCTCTGGGATCGCTACCTCTTCTCGCGTGACGATCAGTTCTTGCGCAGCCGGGCGTATCCGGCAATGAAGGAGTCGTGCCTCTTCTTCCTCGACACGCTCGTCGAAGACGCGAAGACCGGCTGGCTTGTCACGAGCGCATCACATTCTCCTGAGCAGCACGCCGAAGGCCACACGCTCATCACGCCCGGCCCGACGATGGACATGCAGATCGTGCGGTCGCTCTTCCGCGCGACGATCGAGGCGGGCGAACGGCTCGACGTCGATCCGGCATTCATCACGGAGCTGCGCGGGAAGCTGGCCAAGCTCGCGCCGAACCAGGTCGGGCAACACGGACAGCTGCAGGAGTGGCTTCGCGATTGGGACACGCCGAACAACGCTCATCGCCACATGTCGCCGCTCTGGGGCATGTACCCGGGCGACGACATCACGCCTGCCGACGAGAAGGTTTGGAACGCCGCCAAGCTACTCCTGAAGTGGCGCGGCGACGGCAGCACCGGCTGGAGCTACGCGTGGCGCATCCCGCTCTGGGCCCGCGCGGGCGACGGCGAGTTCGCGCTGCGGCAGCTTCGTCTTCAACTCGCGCGGCGCACTTTTCCCAACCTCTTCGACAAATGTGGACCCTTTCAGGTCGACGGCAACTTCGGCGCGACGGCCGGCATCGCGGAGATGCTTCTGCAGAGCCATCAACGCGTTGACCGCGACACGCACATCATCGATCTCCTTCCCGCCCTACCGGCGAGTTGGCCGAACGGAAGCGTGACCGGCCTTCGCGCTCGCGGCGGATTGGACGTGAGCATGACGTGGAAGGACGGCAAGTTGACGAGAGCCACGATCCACTCCGACGCGGGCCTGCCTTGTCGCGTGCGATATGGAGAGCACACGATCGACCTGCACCCGAAAGTTGGCGAGTCCGTGACGCTCGACGGAGAATTGAAGCGATGAGCGACGTCACGCCGAGCGACATCATCGTCATCGAAGGCGACGAACAGTCCCGCTTCGTCCCCGGCACGCCCGACGGCGGGCTGCCACTGCTATTCGGCGTCGACAGCCGGTGTGTGTTCCGCGCGACGCGCGGCAAGCCTGAAATCAGCGACGGCCGCGGCTGGACGTATCACCACCACGTCGACATGGCGTGCTGGAAGGGCAAGCTCTACGTCGGCTGGAACACCTGCGAGAAAGACGAAGACGTCTGGCCGTCGCGGGAATTGTTCGCCGTAGCTGACGACGGCTTTACGTGGAGCGAGCCGCGCGAGTTGTTCCCGCAGGAAATCTCGACGCCGCTGCGGATCTACTTCTACCACGCAAAGTCGACGGGCCGAATGCTGGCGATCGCGGGGCTTCGCGTCGACACGGCCGACACGGATGAGGACCGCAAATCGGGCCTCGTCGTTCGCGAGATTCATGCCGATCACGCGCTCGGCGAGGTCTTCACGCTGCGGTCGGCCGGGTCGACGAAGGAGCCGACTCTCTTCACGGCGTCACGCGATGCGGGCTTCGTGGCGAGTTGCCGAGAGCTGCTCGCGAATCGAGTCTACCTCGAACAGCAAGACCGCGGCCGACTGCTGGACGATGACGCTCGCATGATCTGGCACCGCGCCGAAGCCTGGCCCGGCGGCACGGTGCCGGGCGACGACGCGAAGTGGGTGTGCGGTAAGGCGTACAGCTTCATCACGCGCCCCGACGGGCTCACCGTCGGCATCAGCAAGATGGGCTGGACGACGTCGACGCGCGACGCGGGCCAGACGTGGTCGCGGCCGGTCGTTCCACCGACGCTCGTCACGGGCAAAGCCAAGGTGTGGGCGCAGCGGACGAACGACGGTCGATTCGCGCTCGCCTACAACCCGTCGGCCAAGCAGCGATTCCCGCTCGCCGTCGTCCACGGCGAAGATGGCCAGCACTTCCGCGGCATGCGAGTCGTGCATGCAGACCTTCCTTGCCAGCGATATCCCGGCCTGCACCGAAGCGTCGGGCCGCAGTACATTCGCGGGATCAGCTCGTTCAGCGACGACGGCTCGCGCGCGGGCGAGCAGGCGATGTGGCTCGTCTACAGCATCAACAAGGAAGACATCTGGGTGAGCCGTGTCGCGTTGCCGATCGGTGAGTCGACCGCGCCGAACACGTACGTGCCGAAGTGGTCGAGCGTGGAGTTTCTGCAAGGCGGACTCACGCGGATCGTCGATCGCGACCCGTTCGATCACGTGACGATCGCTTGGCCCACGACGGCGAGGCGCATCCGCGTGCCGGTGCTGCTCGACGCGGTCGCGCCGCGCGCGATCGAACTGCAGTTGCGATCGGACGACTCGCCCGAGCCGCTCGCGTCGCTGTCGCTTGAGCGTCTGCCGTTCGACAAACTGACGGAGATCGAGCTGGCGTACGAGGGCCTGCTTCGGCCGAGCTATGTGCTGCTGCGGACGGGGCCGCGCGCGACGGCGTTGAATTGCTTGAACATCGACGCGGCGCGCGACGTGCCTTGGGAACAGGCGGAGTTGACGGTCGGGGCGATCGAAGCGCGGCTATAGAAGACAAGAACACGAATCAAGCGAATCATTCGAATCGACACCAACAGGCGGTTCGGCTTGTTCGCCTTCGTGTCGATTCGCCGGATTCGTTCGATTCGTGTTCTGGTCTGCCCGTCACTCCGGCCATCGATTGGCGTAGTGGCGTTTCAGCACGCGGGCGAGGGTGTCGAGCAGCAGGTTCACGTCGACGGGCTTCGATAGGACGCTGAACACGCGCATGCCGAGGGCTTCGTGGAGGAACTGCGTGCTGAGGTCGCGGGCGAGGAGGATGGCGGGCGGGGAGAGTTCGCGCCGGGCGGCGAGTTTGACGACTTGCAGGCCGGAAAGTTGCGGCAGGTTCTGGTCGAGGATTGCGACGTGCACCTCGCCGGACTCGATGCGGTCGAGCGCCTCGCGACCGGTGCGGGCCTGCACGGTCGACACGCCGAACGGCTGCAACATCGCTGCGGCGGTGTCGTGCCAGACGGCGTCGGCGTCGCCGAACAGCACCGTCAGGCGGTGCTCGGCAGGCGGGAACATGGACGAGGCGGAGTTCATCCGGAAAGAAGGGTATGCAACCCGTGTGCCTGACCGCGCAGAAGCGTAGTCCCTGCGTGCATCGGTATTTATCGAACCCCGGATGAGGGTTCAAGAGCATTTTTGCTCTGCCAAGGGGTCAGAACGTCACCTTGGGGCTGCCAGAATGGGAGGTGGGGTTCGAACGATAGTGACCGGCCCGCATGCGGGCCGGCTAATCGGTGGTCGCGTGAGGGACGCCTGCTGGATCAGATGTCGTAGTACATGCAGAACTCGAACGGGTGCGGGCGTTGCCTCAGCGCGTCCACCTCCATCTCTCGCTTGTATTTGATCCAGTACCGGATCACGTCCGGCGTGAAGACGCCGCCCTCAAGCAGGAATTCGTGGTCGTTCGCGAGCGCGTCGAGCGCCTCCTCGAGCGAGCCCGGCGTGCTGCCCACCTTCTTCAGTTCCTCTTCGCTCATGTCGTAGAGGTTCTTGTCGACGGGGTCGCCGGGGTGAATCTTGTTCTTGATGCCGTCGATCGCAGCCATCGTGATCGCACTGAAGGCGAGGTACGGATTGCAGGAGCTGTCCGGGCAGCGGAACTCGACGCGCTTCGTCTGCGGGCGCTCCGAGTACATCGGGATGCGAATCGCGGCTGAGCGATTGCGGCTGCTGTAGACGAGGTTCACCGGCGCTTCGTAGCCCGGCACGAGGCGCTTGTAGCTGTTCGTCGTCGGGTTGCAGAGTGCGCACAGGGCGCGGGCGTGCTTCAGTAGGCCGCCGATCGCGAAGAGGCCCATCTCGCTCATGCCGGCGTAGCGGTTGCCCGCGAAGAGCGGCTTGCCGCCCTTCCACAGGCTGAAGTGCACGTGCATGCCGGAGCCATTGTCCTGATAGAGCGGCTTCGGCATGAACGTCACCGTCTTGCCGTGGCGATGCGCGACGTTCTTCACCACGTACTTGTACATCATCACGTTGTCCGCCATCGTGATGAGGTCCTGGTAGCGCATGTCGATCTCGCACTGCCCGCCCGTCGCCACCTCGTGGTGATGCGCCTCGACAGGGATGCCCAGCTCGTTCAGAACGGCCACCATCTCCGAGCGGATGTTCTGCATCGTGTCGATGGGCGGCGTGGGGAAGTAACCCTCCTTGTAGCGAATCTTGTGGCCGAGATTGGTCTCGCTCTCTTCGCCTCGGCCCCACTGCCCTTCGCGCGAGCCGACGTAGTACTTCGCGAAGTTGTGCCCCTGGTCGTACCAGACGTGATCGAAGATGAAGAACTCCAGCTCGGGCCCGAAGTAGGCGGCGTCGGCGATCTTGCTCTTCTCCAGGTACTCGACGCACTTCTTCGCGACGGATCGCGGGTCGCGGCTGTACTCCTTCTTCGTGATCGGGTCGCGCACGTCGGCCACGATCGACAACGTCGTGTGCTGCATGAAAGGGTCGAGCTTGGCCGTCTCGGCGACGGGGATCAGGAGCATGTCGCTCTCGTTGATCGCCTGCCAGCCGCGGATGGACGAGCCGTCGAAGCCGAAGCCGTGATCGAAGCTGTCCGGCGTCAGCTCGCTGATCGGAAACGTGGTGTGCTGCCAGAGGCCTGGGAAATCCATGAAGCGAAGGTCGATGAACTGGACCTTCTTCTCCTTGCACAGCTTGATCACGTCGGCTGGGGTCATGCGGGGGATTATGTGCGGAGATGCGGCTGCGCCCAAACGTCGGGAAGTGGCCTGAGAATCAGTTGCCGTCGCTGGCGCCCCACCGCAGCCCGAGTATGGCGACCCGCTCGACAAGCGACGGCAGCGACGTCTTGGTACCCAGCCGCCGCGTCAGTCCCTCGGCGATGTCCACGCCGGCCCGTGCGTCGCGCAGGCCGCCTTCGTCACCCGTGTGAAGGACCAGCCCGGCAATACCCGCCGCCCGGGCGGCCAACACCTGCAGGGCGATCATCAGCCTTCGATTTCCGCCGAACGCGCCGCAACCCCAAAAGCCGGTCTGCACGACGACAGGCGACCCATGTGATTCCATCCGGGCCGCCTCGAACGCGGTGAGCGCCGTCGTCGTCACGAACGCGATCTCGCCGGCAGCATACTCGCCGTAGCCGCCGCTCGGGGCTGCCATCGCGATCAGGTGCGTCCGCGTCGGCGGGTCGATGATGCGCGTCGAGTCCAGCACGACGTCGAGCGGCGCGCGGGCAAAGCGATTCCCGTAGAGTCCGAACGGCTTCCCCTTCGATGCGTCGGGACTGGTGTCGATCACGAGTCGTCGTTCGACGTTTCGAATCAGGATCGGCGTCGGGCCCGTCTCGTCGACCGTGAGCGCAGGCATCTGCTTCGCCAGCAGCGCCTCGCGCACGCTCGCGAGGAGCGGGTGCTCGACGACCTGCATCTCGTCCTGTGCAAGCAGCGGCGAGCCGTACGCGATGAACAGGCGCGGATCCGCGAAGTTGACGTGCCACTCGACCGCCGAAGCTGCGAGACCCGACTCGGCGTAATCGAAGAAGTCGGGCCGCAGGTCGAGTCGCATCGGAAGCGCGTCCGCGCGCTCGAATGCGATCTCGGCGAGCTGTGACGGCGCCCAGCGGGTCGCCATCATCGTCACCTCGCCGGCCCGGCCGTTCGGGTACGCATGCCGAAGGAGCGCCGCCTTGTGCGGATGCCTCATCCGCGGCGGGAAGTCGACAAGCAGATTGGCCGCAGCCAGTTCGATGCGGAACAGGTTCGTCGCCATACGGCTGGTCCTCCCGACAGACCGCAGAACTATCCGGCGGCGACGCCTTCGCGGCAACCGACTTCTCGTGCGGGCTCATTCACCCCCGATCACCCGATTCAGGGCAATGTCGGAACTGTGCTGCCCCATCTACAACACGACCCAGTTCGGAAACGCTCACTTCCCTTGGTTTCCATCACATCTCTCGCAGAGGAGCTGGTCATGTCAAAGCGTTGTGCGGTGCGTCTCGCTGTCCTCTCGGCCACGCTGGTTGGCGGCGGTCTGACCTCGTCGGCGTTCGCGGTGTTGCCCACCGTGAATAAGCTCGACCTCGCCTCCGGGCAGTGGTCGAACATCTCGATCGGCGAGCCCGGCGTGCAGGTGTCGGGCGTCCGCATCGCCGTCGGCGACGTCACCGGCGACGGCGTCGACGATCTGGCCACGAAGATCGAGCACTCGGGCGACCCGCATGAATACCTCGAAAGCTACGCGATCCGCAAAGGCTGGGACGGCACCGTCAAAGGGAACAAATTTACTGCCCAACTGCCCGATGGCACGCCGTTCGGCCGCGCGGTTGCCACGTTCTCCGACGGCACCTCGCGCGGCGTCTACGTCGCCGCCGGCGAGGGCGAACCCGGTTACATTCAGTCTTGGAGTTGGGGCGCGACCAACAGCGGCACCGGCACCATCGGCATGGGCGCGGGACGCTACTTCACGCCGTTCGGCGCCGACTACACGGGCGGCGTCAACGTCGCATCCGGCGACGTCGACGGCGACGGCGTGCCCGAGATCATCGCCGGCGCGCGACACACAAAGACCGGCCACGTCACGCTTCTCAAGCGCGGCGGCGAGACCGCCCGCTCGTTCAACGCGTACACGCCCGACATCAGCCCGATGCCGAGCACCGTGGTCGTCGCCTCGGGCGACCTCGACGGCGACGGCCGCGCCGAGATCGTCACGAGCTGCTTCGCCTCCTCTCAGGGCGGCGGGTTGCCCGTGGTGAAGGTCTTCTCGATGGACACCGTGTCTGACGGCGCGGGCGGGACGACGCTGTCGCCCTTCGAGATGCTGTCGTGGTCATGGGGCGAGTCGCGTCAGGGCGTGGTGTCGCCGCGGGACGCCGCGAGCGGACTCGCGACCGGACGCGTCGCCGTCGGTGACACCGACGGCGACGGCCGGGACGAGATCATCCTCACCGGGCGAAACGACGCCGGGCCCGTCTGCAGTATCGTGAAGCTCTCCAACGCGATGGGCTCGCGCGGGCTCGCCGTCGGTTCGGTGTTCAATGTGGACCTCGCGCCGATGCTCAGCCTGAACGGACTCCCGCCGGGCGAGCCGATCCTTCGCTCGATGCTGCTCGACGTCGCCTACACTCCGCAGACGTTTAGCGCCTCCACCCCCGGGACGCTCGAAGCGATCGGCGGCACGCTGGTCTTCTCGCCGGTGTTCGTGCCTGAGCCGTCGGCCATTGCACTCGCCACCCTCGCCGGCGCGATGCTCGTCGCGCGACGACGCCGCTAACTCGGCACCCGTCCCGATCTCGATCCAACTCGCGGACCCCGCGTCCGCCCGTGTGCCTCACAGTCGCCCGGGCCCGCGGGGCTCCGTTCATTTTGCGGAAGGCTTCACCCACATCATCTCGATCGTCGCCGTGCGGAAGCCGGCCTGTTCGAAGAGCTTCCGTGCGGCTTCATTCTTCGCAGCCGTCTCCAATCGAATCTGTTCGACGCCGATCGCACTGAAGTGTTCGATCGTCATCGCGACGAGTTGCCGGGCGACGCCTTCGTTGCGATACGCCTCGTCGACCCACAACTCGTGCACGTAGCCGAACTCTTCGACGCGGTAAATGGGGATCGCGCCCTCCACGCTCGCGATCAGCATCGCGACGATGTCGCCTGCATCGTTCACCGCGACAACGACGCAGCTGCGCGCGTCCGACACGCGCTGCGACAGCCATCTGCGATAGCCCGCAAGAATGCTGTCCTTCGCGCCGAAGCGGTCGGCATCAAGTGCCTCATGAAACGCGACACCGCGGCGAACCAGCACCATGATGGCGTCGACATCGGATGTTTCGGCACGGCGGAAATTCATCGAGTCTTATGATAGGCGAATGCCCAGCGATGCCTCGCGCCGAAACGCCACCCGTTGAGCAGACGAGCGTGCTCGCCGTGCCCATGTCATTTGCCACATGTACCGCAATCGCACCACTCTCAGGTAGATCTCCCAACGCGACTGCGTCACGCCAAAGGCAGCCTCGGCCACCCCTTCGGCACATCCATCACGACTGCACCGCGCATCCGGTACTGTCGGTGCAGCCTGCACGCCGCGCGGCATTTTCTTGTGGCGGCCGCGCGCGCGTTTCTGTAGATCAGCGTCCGACATGCGCGACGCCCTTCTGGAGACACTCGAGCCCCGCAGGCACCTCGCGAGCGCATCGACACCCAGAGCCGAGGCGTCGGCATTGTCGATCGCGACCGGCTCTCGCCATCTGATCGACGCGACGGGCCAACCCCTCTTCATCACGGGTGACTCGGCGTGGTCGCTCATCGTCCGCACGACGGGACCCGAAGTCACTCAATACCTCGACGCACGAGCCGCGCAGGGCTTCAACCTCATCATGGTGAACCTGATCGACTCCGCGTACGGCGGCCCGGCCAACCGCGCGGGCGTCGAGCCGTTCCCGCGCCTCGCCACGACCGCGAAGTGGGATTTCGCACGGCCGAACGAAGCGTATTTCGCCTTCGCCGATTCCGTGATCCGACAGGCCGACGCGCGCGGCATTCACGTGCTGCTCTGCCCCAGCTACCTCGGCTACCCCGGCGCGAACGACGGCTTCTACGACGCGATCGTCGCCGCCGGCGCCGGGCCGCTCCGCGCGTATGGACAGTTCCTCGGACAGCGCTACGCCAGCTTCGACAACGTCACCTGGCTCATCGGCGGCGACTCCAACCCGCTCGCCGCCCTGCCCATGCTGAACGCGCTCGTCGATGGCATCCGATCGCGAGACGCTCACGCGCTCATCACCGCGCACCCCGCGCCGGAAACGCAGCCCACGCTCACCGACTACAACCAGCCGTGGCTTCAGCTGAGCAACACGTACAACTACAACCCGTCACACGTCGCATCGAAGCAGGAGTACCTCGCCTCGCCGACCAAACCGTTCTTCCTGCTAGAAGACTGGTACGAGGGAGGCGGCTACGGCACCGCGCAGCTCTTCCGGTCCTTCAAATGGTGGAGCGCCATCGGCGGCAGCACCGGCACGATCATGGGCAACCACATGGTCTGGCCATTCCCGAACTGGGTCGACTGGACGCAGCACCTCGACACGCAGCTCGCTCGCGACATGCAGCGGCTCGACCAGTTCGTCGCACGCCGCCGCTGGACCGACTGGACGCCTGACTACACGGGCACGTTCCTCACCGCAGGCGGCGGCAACTGGGACACGCAGGTGCTCGCGACGCGTGCGAACGACGGCAAGCAGGCGCTCGTCTACGCACCGGTGCAGTCAACCTTCACGCTCGACCTCCGGCAGATGAGCGGCAGCGTCGTGGCGAGTTGGTTCGACCCATCGACGGGCGCGGTCGTCCCGATCGGCGCGGTTTCGACGACCGCCGCACGTGCCTTTACAACGCCTGGCGCGAACGGCACGGGTGACTTCGACTGGGTGCTGCTCCTCGAAACCGATACGGTCCGGCCGAGCGTGACCAACCTTTCGTTCGACTACCAGACGCGGCAAGCCGTCCGCGTGCAGTTCAGCGAAGACGTCTACTGGAACGCCGACGCAGGTGCCGTCACGGTGCGCGACCTGACGCGCGGCATCGACGTCTCGCGCGATCAGTACACGCTCACCTACGACCGCCCGACGCGCCGCTGGACTGCCACTTTCAGCCCGCTGCTACGCGACGGCCAGTACCGCCTGACGATCGACGGCACGCGCATCTTCGACGGCGCCGCCCTGCCGCTGACGTCGTCGCCAAGCGTCGACTTCCGCGTCCTCGCCGGCGACGCCAATCGAGACGGTTCGGTGAACTTCTCCGATCTGCTCGCCCTCGCTGCGAACTACAATCTGGCTGGCCGAACGTTCTCACAGGGCGACTTCAACTACGACGGCACCGTCAACTTCAACGACCTGCTCATCCTCGCTTCGAGGTACAACACGACCCTCGCTACGGCCAGCGCGCCGCTTGGCACGCCGCCCCTGGACGATGCGAGTGAAACTCGACGAGATCAAGACGACGTGCTCGCGTGACCCGCGCAGAGCCGCAGTGACAACAGCCTGTCACCGAACTTTTCCCGATCGATTTGCACGGCACGCCGTCGTTCGACGACACTCGCGATTAGCGACATGCCATCGGACTACTCCCGCATTCACCGGCTTCTCCGCGTTCTCACGCTCCTGCAAACGGGCGACTGCTGGACCGCCGACAAGCTCGCCGCCGAGCTGGGCGTCGCGCGGCGAACGATCTTTCGAGACCTGAAGGACATCGAGGGTGCCGGCGTCCCCTATTTCTACGACGACGAGCGGAAGACGTACCGCGTCCGGAACGACTTCTTCATGCCACCCGTGCAGCTCACGCTGGACGAATCGCTCGCGCTCACCGCGCTGGCCGAGCACGTGGGCAAGGCCGAGCAGGTGCCGTTCATGTCGGCCGCGGGGCGGGCGATCGAGAAGGTGCGATCGCTGCTCCCGCCCACGCTGCGCGACGAACTCGCGAAGCTGGACGATCGCGTGAGCATCAAGCTTGCCGCGTCCGTTCCGCCCGAGGGGATGGAAGACGTTTACTCGAAGGTGCGCCGTGCGATCGGATCTCGACTCGCGCTCCGCTGCACGTACGAAAGCGCCGGCGGCGCAGCGAAGCCGAGTTCGAAGTCGTCGAAGCCGTTCACGCTGAAGCCATACGCCCTCCTGTTCAGTCAGCGCGCGTGGTACGTCGTCGGGCATCACTCCGGGCACGATGCGGTTCGGTCGCTCAAGCTCAATCGCTTCACGCAGATCGACCTCACCACGACGCACTACGACGTGCCGAAGAGTTTCACGATCGACAAGCACCTCGGCCTTGCCTGGCGCATGATCCGCGGCGACGCCCGGCACGACGTCGAACTGCGCTTCGACGCAGGCTTCGCCGACAACGTGTCGGACACGCACTGGCACAGCACGCAGGAGGTCGAGCATCACGACGACGGCTCGATCACCTTCCGCTGCACCGTGGACGGCCTCGACGAGATCGTCTGGTGGATCCTCGGCATGGGGCCCGCCTGCACAGTGGTGAAGCCAAAAGTGCTCGCCGACCGCGTGAAGCAACTGGCCGAGGGCATCGTGAAGCACTACGCCGACGCGAAATGACAAGGGCATCGTGATGCAGCGAGGCACGGACGCCGACAAGATCGACCCGCTGGTGCAGCTCCGCGAGAGCGTGCGCCGCGGCCGCGCGATCAGTTGGCCGAACTATCGTCGGCTCTGCGAGCGGCAGCGCGTTCGCGCGAGTCGGATAACCTGGCGTCAGGCCACGACGCGACAATCCCGCCGGTAGAGCACCTCCCAGTCATGCTTGGCCGATCATCGACGAAAGGCTCGACTGTCGACCGACGGTCATGCAGCTGCTTCGCGTCACCCCCTTTCAGGCACGTCTGACACCGCGATGTCCGCCCCAAGCCCAGGCCCGGCCAGCAGTTGCCCTCGCGTGTGAAGCTGGGCGACCGGAAGTTTGACCCTACCTGACAAAACCTGACATTTCGGAGCACTCAACCCCCCGCCGTTGCGCCAGAATCGCGATTTCGCAGTGTCGGTGCCGGTGCTCCATTTCACGGCGATTGACGCACGCGCACGCCACCGCCCGCTTCACCTGATTAAGCCCTCCGTACACGAATCGCAACGTCGTCCCGGAGCGCGCTCCCGGACTTGGGATGTATCGCACGTTGTGCGGAATGGAATCAAGCCCAATTCGCGTGCTTCGCAACCTGTCCGCGCCACTTCGCGCGAGATGAGCTGACGACGCGCCAGCAGCAGAAACGAAAAAGCCCGGCCGACCGCGGATCGATCACGATCGCGGTCGGCCGGGCTTGGTGTCGTGCGACGAACGTCGATCAGACGATGAGCGGCGCCTCGACGCCGTTCACGTCGGCCGAGCGGACGCCCGAGCCGACGGCAAGCAGCGCATCCGCGCCAGCACCGCCGAGGATCGACGCGTTGCCACCGGTCTGCACGCCGGAGAGCGCGAGGTAGTCGTTGCCCGCGCCCGCGTCGATGCGGGTCGAGGTGAACTTGCCGTACACGACAGCGAGGTTGTCGTTGCCGCCCGCGCCGTTCAGCGTGAGCCGGTTCGACTTGCCATTGATGACGGCAACGCTGTCCGAGCCCTCGCCCGCGTTGACGAGGATGTCGCCCGTGACGCGAACGCGATTGATCGCGACCGCATCGTCGCCGCCGTTCGCGTTGATGGTGACGTTGCTGAACGTGGAGCCCGCGAACGACGCGCTGCCGCCCGGCAGGCCAGGCGAGCGGACGACGACGCCCTCAACGAGGTTCGCCTTCGCGCCCGCGTCGATGCGTGCGTTGCCCACGTCGGCGCCGGTGAGGTTGCTGCTGGCGAGTCCGAGCGAGTTGAGGATCGCGTTGAACTCGGGCGACACGAGGAGATCCGCGCCGGTGATGGACAGCGCCGTCGGCCGCGAGATCAGACCTGTCGGCGCGCCGACGTCGAACAGGATGCCGAGCCCGCCCGCGGTGTCCTGCACGAAGAAGCCGCTCTTGTTGCCGGTGGCGCGGGACGCGTCGAAGCCGATGGTGAAGTTGCCGACGGTGATCGCGTTGTTGAACGTGACGGTGCCCGTGTGCGTGATCGAGCCGCTGACGGGCGCGAATGCCCCGCTGCTCTGATAGGTGAACGCGCCGGCCGGCGTGATCGGGAAGCCGACCTGGAAGTTCGAGTTGGCCGGCGTGCCCGACGACGAAGCGCCGGTCAATTCCAGCTTCGCTGCGGTCTTCAGCAGTGGCAGATCGAGGAAGACGCTCGTCGTGCCGCGCGTCGCGGTGGAGGTGCCGGTCGGAATGTGCGCGCCCGAGACCTGGATCACGTCGGCCGAGTTCGATCCGTTGACCACAAGCGTTCCGCCCGACACCGATGCCGAAACCGAGAGCATCGTGCGCTTCTCCATCGATTCGAGTAAGCGAGACATCATGACATGTACCTCCGTCTAACTGGCAGAACCCGCCAGGTTCTGCGTGGGGATGTAAGGTGACGCAGGCCCGCTGCCCGCGTCGGCCTGCACGTTAGGCACGGCCGCCGTGAGCAAGCTTTCAAACCATTTCACATGCAACGAAAGTTGCGGTCGCAGCATTAAGTGATGGCGAAAAGCCAAAACGAAAGCGATCGCGTCGGATGACGCGATCGCTTTGGTTCGTGATTTGACATGACCTCGGTCGACGAGCATCACGCTTCGCAGAGCAACGTGGAAGCTCCGCGGAACAGCTTCACGCCGCGTCGAGCAGGAGGCCGGTCTTCTCGCCCCAGCGGAGCTTGCGGTAGCTCTGGACGACGACGCGGTCGTTTCCGAGGAGCGGGCGGAGCGCATCGGCGTCGCGATCCGCGTGGTCGACAAGCAGGTGCGCGCGGATCGGCACGCTCGCGTCGACGTGCAGTTGCGGCATGGCCATCGCGATGACCTGGCGGCTTTGCTCGAGCCACTTCACCGCGTTCGCGATCGAGCCGAGCCCGCTCAGGCCCGTCCCGGCCTGCGCGACGAGCACGAGTCCGCGTTCGCGGCTTACGGCGATCGTCGCACCAGGGCACATCGGCGCTTCGATGGGCGTCGCGATCAGCCCGGTCCCCTTGCTCAGCACGGCACTTAGTACGCTCGCACCGGCGGGCAGATCGATCACTTCGCCGAGCAGGTCGGACACGGGGGCAGGGACGATGGTCATGGCTTTCACCGTGGGCGTCGATTCGATCGCGGGAGCGGCGTGCGAAATGGTTTGCGGGACAATCTTCGGAGCGGGATTCGAGACGGGAGCCGGCGCACGAACGCTGGCGGTCTGTGCGGCGACCTCAAACTCGTCGCTTGCGTCGTCGCGAAGCTTCACGGGCTCTTCAGGCCGCGTCCCGAAATGGGCCGCTTGCGCCTCGGCATCAGGTTCGATCTCGAGGAAGTCCGCCATCACGTGCCACTGTGGGGCGCTGGCGAGTTGTGCCTTGTCGCGCGTGGAGCGGCACCACAGCACCGTCTGGACCAGTGCTTGAGTGCTTGTCACGCGTGGGGCACACGCGTCGGGTTCCACGTCCCAGTCCAGGAACTGCCTGCACACGCCGGCCAGCTTGGCGTACACCTTCTCGGCATCGGCCGGATCGACCGCGTCGAGCAGTGCGATGGCGAGCGGCGCCTTCGCGCCGTCGGCGAGGCCCTTCAGCGTGCGGTAGCCGGCCACGATGCCGTCGTGGTCGCACGTGCACATGAGGAGCCAGTCGTCCACCATTCGCATCAGCGAACGAGACTCGGCACAGCGCTGGTCCGGCAGCACGAGGAGCCAGCGATCGACGTCGTTGTTCAGCTCTAGCAGCGCTTCGCTCATCCGGCGATCGTCGAGCGATTCGTCCGCATCGACGCTGGCGTCTGCTTCGACGGGTTCGCCGGGCTCGACGATCGTGATGCGGAACTCGGCCGCGCCGATCTGCACAACGCCGAGCCGCTTGCCTGCATCTTGCGCCACCTGCGAGGCGTACTGCACGACGCGATCGGCGAGGTGGCCGTTCAGGTGAGCGCCGACGACGGCCGTCACCCGCTTGCGGAGGACGTCGACCGGCTCGTCGCTCTGCGGGTCGTCGCGAAGCGGCGACGCGGGCGAGAGATTCGTGATCGGCGCCGGCGGCACGACCACTGGCTTGCCCTGCCCGCCCGGCGGGATCCGCATCGGTCGCGGCTGGCCCTGCTGCGCTTGCTCACGCAGGCTGCTGAGAAACAGATGGCTGATCTCGCTCAGCGGGCGGGTGTTGGTGGCGTTGGGATCGGGCATGGGAGCTCCGCCGAAGACAGATTGCGAACAGCTAGATCACTCCACCTCGACCACGTTGTTCAGTTCGCCGAACTGGTTCGCTTCGACGTACTTGTTGAACGGATCGGTGACCCAGCGGCCGTCGACGATGAAGCGGTAGCGGTAGCGGCCGGGGCGGAGCGTGATCTTCGCAGCGAATTGGCCCGGGCGGGTCTGCACGAGGGGCGTGCTCATCGCGGACCAGTTGTTGAAGTCGCCCGCGACGGCGACCTGGCTCGCCTCGTCGAACTTCGCCTGGAAGACGATGCCGTCCGCCTCGCGAAGGATGCTGTAGAACTCGTCGATGCGGGCCTGCGTCTCGGCGGGCGTGTTGACGGGGCGGCTCTCGATGACGGGCGGGTGGAACGCGGTCTCGATCTCTTCGACGTCGGCGTCCGCGTCGATCGCTGCGGGCTCTTCGAGCTGCGCGATCGCCATCGAGGCGCTGCTCGACACGCTCGCGGGCGCGATCGACATCGTCGAGGTCGTGGCGGGTGCGGTGCCTGTAGCGCCGCGGCCGAACTTGAAGTTGGTGAGCTGCGCGAGCTGCCGGGCGCGTTGCACGAGCTCGGCCGGGCGCGAGAGGCGCTCGCTCGCGCCGGCGGGCTCGACGTCCATCGGGCGATGGCCCATCAGCTCGCGGGCGAGGTTGACGAAGTCCTTGTAGCCGCGGCTGCCTGGGTCGTACTCGGTGATGGGCTGGCCGAAGCTGGCGGCCTCTTTCAACTTGGTGTTGAAGTTGACCGTGCTCTCCATCAGATAGTCACGGAACTTGCCGCGGAGTTCGCTCAGCACCTCGCGGGCGAGCTTGGTGCGCGTGTCGTACAGCGTCGGGAGCACGCGGATGCTGACCGCCTGCTCGCAGCGCTCGCGCATCTCTTCGAGCGTCTCCATGATCTTCGACAGGCCGTGCAGGCTGAAGTAGCCCGTCTCGACGGGGACGACGACTTCATCGCACGCGCGGAGCGCGTTGAACGTGATGAGGCCGACGGAAGGCGGACAGTCGACGATGCACCAGTTGTAGGTGTCCTTGACCGGCGCGAGCGCCTTCCGGAGCCGATCCTCGCGGCCCTGCCGGCCGGCGAAGAGCTGCTCGAACGCGGCGAGGCGAATGTTGCTGGGGGCGAGGTCGAAGTCGGTGGCGATCTGCCAGACGACTTCGGGCATCGAGGCCGGCCTGCCGAGGCCGAACTGGCCCTGATCCTGCGGCTCGATGAGCACGTCGAGCACGGACCGCTCGATCTGCTCTTCCGGCACGGCGAGGCCAACCGCGCAGTGGCCTTGCGGGTCCATGTCGACGAGAAGGGTCTTCTGACCCATCCGCGCCAGGCACGCGGCGAGGTTGATCGCGGTGGTCGTCTTACCGCAACCGCCCTTCTGATTGATGATCGCGATGGTGCGCATCGGCTGACCTTCCTTGATCCTGCTGGGCCCGGGCTGATCCATCAGCGCACGGGGTCGATCCGAGATTTCGGGACGGCGTTACACAACTTCTTCACGACCTTCGCTGGCGGTCCTCCTCCGATAGAGAAACGCCGGCGTCGGTCGACGCGTCGGTGGGTCTGCGTGAACGGTTCGCCAAGCCCAGACCGGGGGAGAGCCATTCGCGCAGGACCGGCGCGTGTGACGTTCATCGACCCACGTGGACTGAAAACTTGAGCATTATGGGAACGCGCCGATTGACAACCGTCAAATCGGCCATGAAGTGGACGGCAACGCCGCCGACTTCTGGCTACCGGGCGTGCGTGGGTGCTGGTGGAAGCGTGGAAACGTCGTTAAGGCTCAGTGCGAACCCGCGGCGGGCGGCGTCGGAGCGGCATGCGCGGGATCGGCCGCGTGAGGCTTCTCGCCTGCGGACGCCTTCGCCTTCTTCATGCTGATCAGCATGACGCCCCCGCCGGAGAGCGCCGCACTGCCCGCGGCCAGCGCGATCGGCAGAAGCCACCCCTGCTGCTGGGCGGCGGGGACGTGATCCTTGGCACTCGTGGGCTTCTCGGCGGGGTCTTCGGCGGCGCTGGCGTGCTCGGAGTCCTTGTGCTCTTCGTCTTTGTGCTCTGCGTCTTTCTTCTCGGCTCCGTGTTCGTCGTGGTCGTCCTTCTTAGGTTCGTCATGCGACGCGGGCGTCGCCTTCTTCCGCTCCTCCGCTGGCTTGGGCGTCGCTTGCGCCTTCGCCGGCGCTGGCGTCGGCACCGCACCGTGCTCGTCATCCGCGCTCGCGACGGCGTTCGCGTGCGGGTCGAGCGGCGACGCATCGTGCGAGTCGCCGTGCGAATCCGCCTTAGGCTCGTCCTGCGTCAATTCCGTCGTCGCATCGAGTTTGCCCTCAAGCAGTGCGGTCTGCTGCGGGTGTTCGCCAATCCACTGGATCGTACCGCTGTGCAGGTCGTACACCGCGCCGACGAGCATCACCTTGCCGCTCTCCACCAGTTCGCGGATCTCCGGCGACTTCGTGAGCAGGTCCTTCTGGCTCTGACGGACGTTGGCGGTGATCGCGGCGCGGATGAGGCGATCGCCGGTGTAGCCCTGCTTGCGCGCTTCATTCGCGGCGGGGATGATGTTGTCGACGAGCTTCGGGAGCGAGCCGTGCACCTCGACGTTGTTCACGACGGCCGTCACTGCGCCGCACTTGCTATGGCCCATCACGACGATGAGCGGCGTGTGCAGGTGCCCCGCGCCGTACTCGGCAGTGCCGATCTCGTCGGTATCGGCCACGTTTCCCGCGACGCGGATGACGAAGAGCTCGCCAATCCCAGCATCGAAGATGAACTCGGGCGGCACGCGTGAATCGGCGCAGCTCAGGATCGTCACGAGCGGCTTCTGCCCCTTTGTGCTGGTCTCGCAACGGCGTTCGTCCCCGAGGTTCGGAAACGTCATCTCGCCGGCGACGTAGCGGGCGTTGCCCACCTTCAGGCGATCGAGCACTTCTAGCGCGGATGGCGTGGTCGATTCGGATTCGACGTGCGTCGGCGTGGGCGCAGGATCGTGCGCGGCGGGCGGAGTCGTTGGCTCGTGCGAAGCACCATGCGCGGCGTGTTCGTCCGCCGCACGGACCGGCCCGGCGATCGTTCCGGCGACAAACGTGGCGGCGATGAGAATTCGGCGTGCGAGGGGCGACATGGCTTGGCTCCGAGCGGTGCGGGGATAGAACGTCACCTCATCCTCATCGGAGCAATTCCGCGGTGGCTTGCTTTGCGCGGGGGTTATCGGGCGCACGCGTTTGGTCCCCTCCTCCGCTTGCGGGGGAGGGTTAGGCACTGTCTCACGGAACTCGTCAACGATTCGAAAGACGCCGCTGCGTCTTCGGCGAACGATCTCGCATGGCGCAGCGATACGAACTCTCCGACGAGCAGTACGCCCTCATCGAGCCGC